>Ga0207675_100002840_pt1 | contig 17045 bp, 10 predicted proteins | sample KBSSwiS42_FD_184305 | JGI IMG/M metagenome (GOLD analysis project Ga0207675, IMG submission 184305) | Switchgrass rhizosphere microbial communities from Kellogg Biological Station, Michigan, USA - KBS Switchgrass S4-2 (SPAdes) (version 2) | ecosystem: Host-associated > Plants > Roots >... | reverse complement strand
CCATGAGGTAGATCTGCCAGACGGCTTTGCAGTGCACCGGCGGGTTCACGTCGCTGAAGTTCCACTCGTAGGCCGGAATCTGTCCGTTGGGGTGCAGGTACACCTGGTTGGTCATCAGCTGCAGCTGCTGTTTGGCGAAGTCGAGATCGACGCGCGCCAGCACCATGCAATGGAACGCCAGATCCCAGGCGGCAAACCACGGATACTCCCACTTGTCGGGCATCGACAGGATGTCGGCGCCTTCGAGGTGGAACCATTCCCGGTTGCGGCAGGGGACGCGCTCCGGGCAGTCCGGCGGCAGCCGATCGTCGTGCATCCACTTGTTGACCGGGTAGTAGTAGAACTGCTTGCTCCACAGCATGCCGGCGAGCGCCTGGCGCATCACCAGCCGCGCGTCCTCGCCGAGCGACGGCGGAATCACTCCGGCGTAGAAGTCGTCGGCCTCCCGCACCCGCGCCTCGACGGCGCTGTCGAACGCGGGGCCGAAAGCGGGGGCTGGTGAGGCTCCGGCTTCGCCGAGCCGAAGCCGCACCACCTGCACGCCTCCGGCTGGTACGGTCAGCTCGTAGTGCGCGGCCGCCTTGGTGCCGGTGGCCTGTGGATTGACGGCATCGCACCGGCCGTGGACGACCGCGCTGTCGATGCCGTCCTTGACATAGGGCGACGCGTTTGGACGTCCGAACACGCGCTCGTTGTTCGTCTCGTTCTCGGTGAACAGGATCGGCACGCCGCGATCGCAGTGCCGATGACGCTGGCCGAGCACGGGATGCGACGCCGCGATCGTCTGCGGTCCGAGGAGCGTGAGCGACGGCTTGGGCGGCAGCTCGCGCGACCATGACCAGGTGTTGCGGAACCACAGCGTCGGCAGCAGGTGCAGCACGGCGGCTTCAGGTCCGCGGTTCCAGATGCTGATGCGGATGAGGATTTCTTCCGGCGCGGCCTTCGCGTACTCGACGAACACGTCGAAGTAGCGGTCGTCGTCGAACACGCCCGTGTCGAGCAGCTCGTACTCCAGTTCCAGCCGAGTGCGCTTCCGGTTGGTCTCGACGAGATTCGAATAGGGAAAGGCCGCCTGCGGGTACTTGTACAGAAACTTCATGTACGAGTGGGTTGGCGTGCTATCGAGATAGAAGTAGCACTCTTTCACGTCCTCGCCGTGATTGCCCTCTTCGTTGGTCAACCCGAACAGCCGCTCCTTCAGGATCGGATCGCGTCCGTTCCACAACGCCAGCGCGAAGCACAGGGACTGTCGATCGTCGGAGATGCCGGCGAGGCCGTCCTCGCCCCAGCGATAGGCCCGCGAGCGCGCCTGGTCGTGGGGGAAGTAGCTCCAGGCGTCGCCGGTCTGACTGTAGTCCTCGCGGACGGTGCCCCACTGACGTTCGCTCAGATACGGGCCCCACTTCTTCCACGGCGCGCCGCCCCCGCGCGCCTCCTTCAGCCGTACATCCTCGGCATCGTGAAGCTTCGCTTCTTCGCCGACAGCCACAGCCTTCATAGCCAGCCCATCCGCATGGGCGTCGGAGCAAACCCCGCGCCGGGCGCGATCGCGCGAATCTCCGCCGTTTCGAGTCGCCGTCGACACATATCGGTGCGCGTCTGACGGCTGACCGTGAGCACGAGCGGGCCAGCGGGTCTGACTCGGGGCGGGAGCGCCGCTTTCCGGCGGGCGTCCGTGGTGCAGCTTGTGCACTTGCCCAGCCGGCTCTCTGGGGGGAGAACATGAAACAACTATTAACGGGCTGCGTTGCCGCGCTGTTCTGTCTGAGCTTGGGCGTCGGCGTGGCGCGGCCCGCGTCGCAAGCGGCTGTGAAAGACGGCGCCAAGAAGGCTGGTGAAGCGACTGCCGAAGGCGCGAAGAAGGCAGGCGAGGCCACCAAGGAAGGCGCCAAGAAGACCGGAGAGGCTGCCAAGAAGGCCGGCGACGCCACCGTGGACGGGGCCAAGAAGGCAGGTGAGGCGACGGCGGACACGACCGAGAAGGCCGGAACCTCGGTGAAGAACGTTTTCACCGGCGAGGTGAGCGCGACGTGCGCTGACGGCACAAAGCACAGCGGTAAGACCAAGGCCGAAGCGTGCGCGAAGCATGGCGGCGTCAAGCCCTGACCGAAGGAGCCTCCATGTTCGAGCAACTCATCGCTGAAGCAGCGTCACGTCTCAACATGTCGGCGGCCAGTGTCTCGGCGCTCGTCCGCGGTCTCCTCGGCCTCATGACGAACACGCAGACGGGGGGCCCCGAAGGCCTGGTCGGGATGTTTCGCAAGGCCGGGCTTGGCGAAACGCTCTCGTCATGGTTCGGAGGCAGGGAGGGACGGCTGGTTACGGCGAATCAGGTCGAATCAGTGCTGGGGCCAAACATCTTGAGCAGCCTGGCCACCTCGAGCGGCCTGACCATGCCCGCCGCCAGTACCGCTACGGCATTCATCCTCCCGAAGCTGATCTCACTCGTGACACCGAGCGGCACGATGCCGTCGGCGAATTCGTTGCTCAGCCAAGTGTCCGGGTATCTCGACCGGCCCATCTCGCTTCCTTCGCTGAAGTCGGAACGGCGTGGCTGGCCACGCTGGCTGCCCTGGGCCGTGGCCGCCGCGCTCGCGCTCGTCGCGTGGTTTGCGCTCCGCGGGCCGGCGGGCACGATCGACCCGCAGCTCACGCTGAGCAACCGCGACGGCCGGGTGACGTATTCCGGCGTCGTGCGCGACGAGGCCACCCGCACGAGCATCGTCAGCGCGCTGCAGACGGCATTTGGCGCGGCGAACGTCGAGGGCACGCTGAAGATCGACCCGAGGGTGAAACGGGCGGCGTGGCTTCCGCGTCTCGGAGATCTCACGTCCGCGCTGAACATGCCTGGCGTCGACTTTTCGCTGAACGGCGACGTCGTCAATCTCGGTGGATGGCTCTCCGCCGTGCAGCGGCAATCGCTCATGGACAAGCTCAAAGGCGTCTTTGGCGCTCGAGCGACGATTGGCGCGCTCGGTGACGCGGCCACCAGCGCGGTGCGGACGGCCAACGACAAGGCGCTGTCGGCGCTGGCCGCGATCGGAGTGGGCGCGTCGGCCGCCTCCCTCGCCGACGCGATGAACCTGTCGATCGTCAACTTTGCCACGGGCAGCGCCGAGATCCCCGCCGACAACATGGAGATCATCCGGCGGTCGGCCGAGGCGCTCAAGCGGGCGCCGGCCGGCACGACGCTCGAGATCGGAGGGCACACCGACAACACCGGCGACGCGGCGAGCAACATCACGCTGTCCCAGCAGCGTGCCGACGCCGTCAAGAACGCGCTGACCTCTGCCGGCGTCCCGCCGGCCATGCTCACGACACGGGGGTACGGCGACGCGAGTCCCCGCGCGTCGAACGAGACGGAGTACGGCCGATTCCAGAATCGCCGCATCGAGTATTCCGTCGTTCAGTAATAAAACCTTCGATTACAGCCAACCGCCCGTGAATCCCGCCCGCCGCAGTCCGGTCACGATGGCCGGACAGCGGCGCATGATGCGCCAGAGGAGGCCGGTGCGGTAATTCTCGACCATCAGGACGACCGGCCCCTGATCGATGCCGAAATGGTACGGGGTAACCCACCAGCAGGGCCTGTTGTCCGGCACGCTGAACGACTGGTTGAACGACGGCTTGAACCCGTACTTCGCCGTCATGCCCAGGTCCATTTGCGCGAGGTGCTGCATGGTCGGAATGGCGATTTCAGGAGCAAAGGGCAGCGAGGCCACGACGACCCAGGGGGCGACAGTCCCGTCGTCGGGGCCGAACGGCGCTCCTCGCGCCACGTAATCGAAGAACTCGCGCTCGGTGCCGTTCACCGTCCGTTTCATCCAACCGGGACCGTCGCAGGCCGTGAATCCCCAGCAGTGTTCGCCGTAGCCGGCGAAGTTCATGGGATTGCGAATCGCGTATTCCTGCTGCACGAACGTCGCCTGCCTGGTGTTCTGGAAGTAGTCGCTGCCGTGAGCCTGCATGAATTCGTCGCGAATACCACGGAAGTCGATCCACATGTGTGAGAGCTGATGCGTGAAGAGCGGCCCCGAGTAGAGCAGCTCGCGATCGTAGATCTTCCGCCACTGGTAGGTGGCGCAATAGGCGCGATAGCTTTCGGGCGGCAGCGGGTGCGTCGGCGAACCGAGTCCGAGGATGTAGAGCAGCAGACCCTCGTCGTAACCCTCGTACCGATGCGGGATGAACCCGTTCTCCGGCGTCCAGCCGTGGGTGAGCGTCGCGCCCCCATCACGCGCCCAGTCCCAGTCGGCGCGGCGGTACAGCGCATCCGCCAAGGTCCTGATCTCGGCCTCCGCGGGCGTGTCGCGATCGAAGTAGGTGCCGACCGTCAAGGCGCCAGCGAAGAGAAACGCCGAGTCGATGGTGGACAGCTCACACTGCCAGACACGACGGCCCGTTTCGATGTCCAGGAAGTGGTAGAAGAAGCCCTTGTAGCCAGAGGCGTCCGGTTCGGGGCCTTGCGGGCAGTCGATCAGGTAGCGGAGTCGTTTCCGGGTGATCTTGGCCGCGAAATCGCGGTAGAGCACTCCGCGCTCGACGATAACCGGAATCGTCGCCAGCGCCATGCCAACGGCCGCGATGCTGACGGGAGCATTCGGGTCGGTCTTGTCACGTACCAGCCCGTTGTCCGGGTTGGTCTCGTGGAGGTAGTACAGAACCGTCGTGAACTGCAGCAGGCCGAGATCTCTGTCGGTCAGCATGAGTCATTCGCCCGGTCCACCCAGTTGCACGCGGACGCTGTGTGTTCTTCCGTCGTCGCTGAGCGGCACCGTCCGGTTCGGAAGCGGCTGCCCATCCAGCTCGATCGACCGAACGCCGCGACCCGTGCCCGCGGAGTTGTCCACGACAATCCGGTAGGTCGTGGATCGATGCCGGAAGGTCAGCGTGAACTCCGGCCACGCGAGTGGAATACAGGGCTCGAGACGCACGGCGTTCCCCCGCAACTGGAACCCCAGGATTCCCTCGATGGCGACGCGATAGAGCCAGCTCGCCGCGCCGGTGTACCAGGTCCAGCCGCCCCTGCCCGTGTGCGGCGCGGCACCATACACGTCGGCGGCCACCACATAGGGCTCGACTTTGTAGCGCTGCACCTCCTCCGCCGTCGTGGCGTGGTGGATCGGGTTGATCAGGTTCCAGAGCTCGGTGGCGCGGTCGCCGCGCCCCTGCATCGCCGTCGCCAGGGCCACCCACGTGGCGGCGTGGGTGTACTGGCCGCCGTTCTCTCGAATGCCAGGCACGTAGCCTTTGATGTAGCCAGGCTGGAGTGCACCCTTGTCGAACGGCGGATCGAACAGTTGGATGACCTTTTCCTCGGTACGCACCAGCCGTCCGTGAACCGCATCCATCGCCGACTCGGTCCGCGCCGGACTCGCCGCGCCGGAAATGACGGCCCAGGCCTGCGGAATGGCGTCGATCTGGCACTCGTCGTTTTGAGCGGATCCGAGCGGAGTCCCATCGTCGAAGTAGGCGCGCCGGTACCACGCGCCGTCCCACGCGCTCGCCTCCAGCGCGACGCGCAACTGCTCCGCTCGCTCACGACACCAACTGGCATCCTCGGACTGGCTGCGCTGCTCGGCCACTTCCGCAAACGCGCTCAACACGGTCACGAAGAACCAGCCGTTCCAGACGCTCTCGCCGGTGCCATGGGCCCCGACTTTGTTCATGCCGTCGTTCCAATCGCCGGTGCCGATGAGGGGCAGACCGTGGGGCCCCAGCCGATAGCCGTACTTGAGGGCACGAACGCAGTGCTCGTACACGGTGCCGGTCTGCGCGCTCACCGCGGGGAGGTTGAACTCTTCCTCCTGGTCTTCCCGAAGTACCGGCGACGCGATGAACGGCACGACCTCGTCCAACACGTCCGTGTCGCCGGTGGTGACGACATAGTGATGGGCCACCAGCGGCAGGAAATAGAGGTCGTCGGTGATTCGCGTCCGGACCCCGATGCCCGACGGTGGGTGCCACCAGTGTTGGACGTCCCCCTCTTCGAACTGGCGTGCCGCGGCCCGCAGGATCTGGGCCCGCGCCTCGGCCGGAGCGCTGTAGACCAGGCTCATCACGTCCTGCAATTGATCGCGAAACCCGTACGCGCCGCCGGATTGGTAAAACCCCGATCGGGCCCACACCCGGCATGCCAGGACCTGGTACACGAGCCAGCGATTGACCATGAGGTCGATGCCTCGATCTGGCGTCGCCACCTGCACCACGTTCAGGACGCGGTCCCATTGCTGTTGCACCTCGGCCAGCAGAACATCCGCTCCCTCGCCGCGCGCGTACTTCTGAACGAGCCGACGGACTTCTGGCAGATCCTCGGCCTGACCCAACACGAACACGACCTGTCTCGTCTCGTCCGGCGACAACGTCACTTCCGTCGTGACGGCAGCACAGGGGTCGAGGGCAGGGCCGGCGCGCCCCGACAGTCCGGCGAGCCTCATCGCCGCCGGCGTCGAAACCGACCCGTACGGTCCCAGAAACTCCGTTCGATCAGCGGTGACCGACTGCGCCGCGGCGCCAGCGGCGGCGAACGCGATCTTCCCCGCAAAGTCGCCGGCCCAGGCATTCCGCGCCAGAAGCGCACCGCTCTCGCCGTCGCGCTCGCAGACGACTTGCAGCGACGCGTTCTCGCGCGCCGTACCAAGCACCCATTCGGCGTAGTACGTGACGGTCAGGCGCCGCGGCCGATCGTCGTCATTCCGCACCGTCAGGTACACCACCTTGACGGGATCGTCCGGCGGAACGAACACCAGGAGGTCCTGTTCCAGCTTGCCGCTCACGTGGGCAAAGCGCGTGTAGCCCTGGCCATGGCGAACCGTCACGGTTGCGCGAGGTCCGAGCGGCAACGGCGTCGGCGTCCAGAAATCACCGGTCTCCTCGTCGCGCAGGTAGATCGCTTCGCCGGACGGATCCGACGTCGGATCGTTGGACCACGGAGTGAGGCGATTCATCTGGCTGTTGCCCGCCCAGCTGTAGCCAAGACCCGCCTCCGTCACCAAGCATCCGAACCCGGGATTGGCGAGCACGTTCGTCCAGGGCGCCGGCGGCAGGGTGGGTCGGCCCTGCGCGATGCTGTCAACCACGACGACATATTCGCGGCCATCCGCGGTGAAGCCTCCGAAGCCGTTCCAGAAGCTCAGTCCTTCGGGCGGCTGGCCGCGCTGCCCGACGGGGGGTGTCGCCACCGTGGCCGGAACGAGAGGCGCCGGTCGAGCGACTCGCGTGCCGGCGTCCTCCGCGAAGTGATCGGCAAGCGAGCCGCGGCCGCTGCCGACCACGGCCCGCGCGGCCGCTGAAAGCAGAACCCCGTCATCGGTGGGCACCGTGTCCGCAGTCAGGAAGAACACCCCGTCCGGCTTGCCGAGCAGGTCGCCGGCCGCTCCTCCTTGTAATTCGGCTCGCAGCCGATCGGCGGCGTCTCCCGCGCGCTCGTCGAGGATGACGAGATCCAGCTTCAATCCGCGACAGCGTGTGTAGATGCGCCATCGGAGCAGTTCCCGCACGACCCCCTCATCGTCGTCTCCGGCGAGGCGAGCCAGCACGATCGGCAGGTCGCCGGAAATGGCATGCGGCCACAGGCCCGGCTGACCCATTCGGTTGGCGGCGACGGCGGCAAGATCGCGCAAACCGGAGTTCGTGAACACCACGGAAGCCGCCAGGCGGTCGAACAGGCCGATGTCCTGCGGCGAGAGCTCCAGCTCCCGCAGTTCGCGATCGGCATGCACTGTGGCGTCTGCAAAGAGCTGGTCGATCGCTTCGAGCCGGTCGAATTGCTCGGCCATTCCGACGGCGGCCTCGTACGAGTCCGCGGCTCCAGTCACAAACGCAAGACGCGCCGTCATACCAGCTTCGAGGTGGACACGCCGGCGCATGCCGAACACCGGATCGAGCACCGGACCGGTGGTCCCAGACAAGCAAGACCCGGAGTCCAGAGCCGCCGGATTGGCCGGCGTGCGGCCGCGTCCGAGGAATCTCAGGCGATCGGTCTCGTACTCGATCCCTTTGCTGACCGCCTCACTGGATGCCGACGTGTGGATGGCGAAGATTGGTTCCTCGTTCGCGGCCCGCGGGCGGCGCCTGGCCAGCAGCGCGCCATGGCGCGAATCGAAACTCGTCTCCAGAAACAGCTTCCTGAAAGCCGGGTGGGCCTGATCGGCGCGACGCTCACCCAGGCACACTTCCGCGTAGCTCGTCACCTCGAGTTCGCGGTGAGTCCGCCCGTGATTGACCAGCGTCACCGCGCGTACTTCAGCGTCGGCATTCGGCGCGACCGCGATGGCACAGCGCGTTTCGACCTCGCCATCCCGTCGCCACAACTCGGCGCGGCCGTCCTGACGTGTGAATCCGGATTCATCGGGCGGCTTGGGCAGCGGTTGACGGCCTACCGACCATGCGCAGCCGGAGCCGGCCTCGCGGACGTAGCAGAACTGACCCCAACAATCGCGGGTGACGTCCTCGCGCCAGCGCGTCACGTCGAGGCCGCGCCAGGTGCTGTAGCCGGCGCCCGCACTCGTGATCATCACGCCGTATGAGGCGTTGGACAGAAGTGCGATCGCGGGCGGAGCGGGCGTCTGCGCGGGTCTCACCCAAATCCCAGTTGCAATCTGCGCGCTAGAACTCCGGAAGCGAGCCGTGTCCCGCCTTCCTGCAAAACCCTGCCCCGCTGCTCAGTTGCAGGCGTGGCTGGCACGGGATTTCGGCGGATGTCACGACCCGCGGTAATGGCCGTTCGAGGATGGGCGGCTTCGTGCGGACGGCGGGGACGGCACGACCTGTGCTCCAGCGTTGGCAGGATCCTCATGCCGAGTGTCGCGAGAAGCGCGCGGGGGAATATGAGTCGCGAGCCGGGAACCGGCAAGTACGAACAGGTGCTGGAACGATGCAGGCGTCTCGAGCCCGTGCCGACGGCCGTGGCGCACCCGTGCGAGGAATCGGCCCTGGCGGGCGCGCTCGAGGCCGGCGCCCGAGGGTTGATCACGCCCATTCTCGTGGGCCCTGCGGCCAGGATCCACGAGGTCGCCCGGCAGAGCGGGATCGACCTCGGGAACACGCGGATCGTCGATGCGCCTCACAGCCACGCGGCGGCGGCCAGGGCGGTGGAGCTGGTTCGCCGGGGAGAGGCCGAGCTCCTCATGAAGGGCAGCCTGCACACCGACGAACTGCTCGGCGCGGTGGTGGCGCGCGAGACCGGCCTGCGGACCGGGCGTCGCATCAGCCACGTCTTCATCATGGACGTCCCGACCTATCACAAGGTCCTGATCGTCACCGACGGGGCGATCACCATTGCGCCGACGCTGGAAGACAAAGTCGACATCTGCCAGAACGCCGTCGACCTCGGGGTTTCACTCGGCCTCACGAGGCCGAAGGTCGCGATTCTCGCCGCGGTGGAGACGGTCACGTCCAAAATGCCGGCGACCATCGACGCCGCTGCGCTGTGCAAGATGTCCGAGCGGGGGCAGATCACCGGCGGGATGCTCGAGGGCCCGCTGGCCTTCGACAACGCCATCAGCAGCGACGCCGCGAACACGAAGGGCATCCGATCGGAGGTCGCGGGCGATCCCGACATCCTCATCGCGCCGGACCTCGAGGCCGGCAATATCCTGGCGAAGCAACTCAGCTTTCTCGCCAACGCCGATAGCGCCGGCCTCGTCCTCGGCGCGCGGGTGCCGATCGTCCTGACGAGCCGCGCCGACAGCGTCCGGTCGAGGATCGCCAGCTGCGCCGTCGCGGTGCTCGCGGCCCATGCGCGACGACAAGCGCTGCCCCAGGTGACGTAGGGACCGGAGCCGCGTCCATCGAAGGTCATCGGGTATGGACGACTACGCGCTCGTGCTCAATGCGGGCTCCTCGAGCCTCAAGTTCTGCGTCTATCGGCAGCCTCGGGACGAGGCCTGGCGCCTGGAGACGCGGGGCCAGATCGAGGGCGACGTGCCCACCGCGCTCGGTGCCCTCGCCGCGAAGCTCCGATCCCAGTACGGCGGCGCGCGTGTGCTTGGTGTCGGCCACCGCGTCGTGCATGGCGGCGCACGGTATGCCGCTCCGACCATCGTCACGCCGGCGGTTCTGGAGGACCTGCGACAGCTGATCCCGCTGGCTCCTCTGCATCAACCGCACAACCTGGCGGCGATCGACGCGGTGTTCGAGCGGCTTCCGGGCGTACCGCAGGTCGCCTGCTTCGACACGAGCTTCCATCGCGGTCAGCCGGCTGTCGCGGACTTGATTCCGCTGCCGAGGGAACTGTGCCGCTCGGGCGTGCAACGCTACGGCTTTCACGGTCTGTCGTACGACTACATCGCGTCGGTGCTGCCGCAGGTTGCACCAGAGATCGCCCGGGGCCGCGTGATCGTGGCTCACTTGGGCAGCGGCGCCAGCCTGTGCGCGCTGAACAACGGCCGCAGCGTCGACCACAGCCTCGGGTTCACCGCGCTCGATGGGCTCTGCATGGGAACCAGGCCGGGTGCCCTCGATCCTGGCGTCATCCTCTACCTCTTTCAGACCCTCGGCCTCCCGGCCAGCGAGGTCGAAACGATTCTCTACAAGAAGTCGGGCCTGCTCGGCATCTCCGGCATCAGCAGCGACATGCGCGTGCTGCTTGCGAGCACGGAGCCCGGCGCCCAGCTCGCCGTGGACTACTTCGTGTACCGCGCGGCCAGGGAAATCGGCGGGCTCGCCGCCGTCCTGAACGGAATCGACGGGCTGGTGTTCACCGCCGGCATCGGAGAGAACTCCGCCGAGATTCGCCGCCGCATCTCCGAGGCCTGCGCATGGCTCGGGATCGATCTGGACCAGGACGCGAACGCGCGAAAGGGGCCGCGGATCTCTCGCGCGGGAAGCCGGGTGTCGGCATGGGTGATCCCGACCAACGAGGAATTGATGATCGCCAGGCACATGAGCGTCAGCCTGGGGCTGGTCGACGCCAGCGCCTAGCCGCTCGAAGAGGAACATGTGACGCTGGCCAACCACAAGACCAAGATCGTCGCCACGATCGGGCCGGCCTGCGAGTCGCCGCAGATGCTGGAGCGCCTCGTGCGCGCGGGGATGAACATCGCCCGGCTCAATTTCTCGCACGGGGATTTCACCGGCCACGCCGGGCGTATCGCGCGCATCCGCGAGGCGGAACGGGCCACCGGCCTGCGCGTCGTCATCATGGCCGACCTGCCGGGTCCCAAGATGCGCCTCGGCCGGATCGAGCCGGAGCCGATCCAGTTGTGTCCCGGCGAGCCCTTCACGTTGACGGGCGACGACATCGTCGGCACCTCGCAGCGGGTGTCGACGACCTTTGATCGACTGCCCAGAGTCGTGAAGCCGGGCAACCGGCTCTTTCTCAACGACGGCCTGGTCCAACTGGTCGTCGAGCGCGTCACGGGCACTGATGTCCAGTGCACCGTCGCGGTCGGCGGTGAGCTGCGCTCCAAGAAGGGCCTCAACCTGCCGGGCATCGACCTCGGCATCGGTGCGTTCACCGACCACGATCGCGCCTGCCTCGAATTCGCGCTCGAGCACGGCGTGGACGCCGTGAGCCAGTCCTTCGTGGAAACCGCCGACGACGTCGACGCCGTGCGGGCGGCGGCGAACGCCGTCGGCAAACATCCGTTCGTCATCGCCAAGATCGAGCGGGCCGACGCCCTCACGCACTTCGACGAGATTCTGCAGGCCACCGACGGCATCATGGTGGCGCGCGGCGATCTGGGCGTGGAGGTTCCAGTTGAACAGATCGCCGTGATCCAGAAGCAGCTCATCGCCAGGGCCAGCCGCGTGGGCAAGCCGGTCATCACCGCCACGCAGATGCTCGAGTCCATGACGGCCAACCGCCTGCCCACCCGGGCCGAGTCCACGGATGTGGCCAACGCCATCCTCGACGGCACCGACTGCATCATGCTCTCGGGCGAGTCGGCGGTGGGGAGCTATCCGGAGGAGGCGGTGGCGATGCTGGCCAAAATCGCCGCCTACACCGAGGCGCACCGCTCGCCCACCCGGCTTGATCTGAATGCGATGGCCAGCGAGCCGCAGCCGGCGACCAGGGGCGAGGCGATTGCGTCGGTGGTCGAGCACGCGCTCGCAACGGTGCCGTGCGCCGCCGTGTTCGTGCCCACGAGGACCGGAGCCACCGCGCGGATGATCTCGCGCTTCAACCCGGCGGTGTGGATTGTGGCCCTGAGCCGCGACGCCGCGGTGTGCCAGGGGCTGGCGTTTTCCTACGCTGTGTATCCGATGCAGCTCGCTCACGAGCCGGAGAGCTGGCGTGACTTTGCCCGGCAGTGGTTCCGCGAGCATCACGTCCCCGACGCGCTGGCAATGCTCGTGGCCGGTCCGTCCACACGCAACCCGGACACCAACCACCGCCTCGAATTCCTGCGTGTCGGCGACTGAGCGTCAGACGCCGACTTCCTGCGTCTTCGAGAACGCGGACCCGACCGCGATCCGCGCCGCCATCTCGGCCAGGCGGGTCGAGTAACCCATCTCGTTGTCATACCAGGCAGCGACGGACAGCAAGCCGCCCTGGATCGCCGTCAGCGGCAGATCGACGATGGACGAATGCGGGTCGCCGACGATGCGAGACGACGCCCACTCGTCTTCCAGGACGGACATCACGCCCTTGAGGGGTGGAACCGCGGCGGCCTTCCGGAATGCGTCGTTGATCGCGTCAACGGTGACGGGACGCTCGGTCAGCAGGTTCAGCTCCGCGATGCTGCCGGTGCGCGCCGGCACGCGGTAGGCCTTGCCCGCGATGTTGAGGCCCGGCCAGATGAAGGCGAGCGCGCGCGCGGCGCCGGATGACGAGGGGATGATGTTCTCGGTCGCGGCCCACGAATCGCGGCGATCCTTCATCGGCTGGTCGGTGAGCGACTGGGTGTTGGTGTAGGCATGGATCGTCGAGAACAGGCCGTACTTGATGCCGAAGTTCTCGATCACCACCTTGACCACCGGGGCCAGGGCGTTGGTCGTACAGCTCGCCATGCTGACGATCTTGTGCTTCTCCGGATCGAACGTGTCGAGGTTGATACCCGGCAGCAGCACCGCGTCGCAGTCTTCGCGCGTCTTGCTTGGAGCGCTCACCAGCACACGTTTCGCGCCGGCATCAAGATGAGCCTGGGCGCCGGGACGCGTACTCGCCCGGCCGGTGCAGTCGATCACGAGGTCGACGCCGAGGGCCTTCCAGTCCGGCAGCGCCTTCATCGAGTCGAAGTAGGGGATGGTGCGACCGCCGATGACGAACCTGCTGCCGTTCGTCGCGACAGCTTCGGGCCAGCGGCCGTAGTTGGAATCGACCTCGAAGAGCGCGGCCAGGGTCGAGACGTCTTTCACGTCGGAGATCGACACGGGGACGAACAGCTCGTGCTCGAGCGCCACTCTCATCAGCGAGCGGCCGATACGGCCAAAACCATGAATCGCGATCCTGACCATGACCGTTTCCTCATCAGTGACGGAGACAGAGGGACGCGGCGTCCTGTCCAATCGATCTGTTCTCGACTACGCAAGGCCGGTACCCGCCCCAAAGCAGCAAGCTCTTTGCAGGAAGTAGCCAAAACGACGTCGTACGGCCGGTACAGGGAGGTTCCGTCCAGGCCGTTGCCATCGGCCGGAACCGCGTCACCGCCGGTTGTCGCCGTCCACACCGAACCACCCCGGGCCAGGATGGGCCGCCGGCAGCGCGAAAGCATTGAAAGAGGTCTCCGATGCCGATCGCCGACTATGGGCAGTTCTGCGAGATGCTCGATCGGGCCCGGAAGGGGCGGTTCGCCTACCCCGCCATCAACGTGACGTCGCTCACCACGGCAAACGCCGTGTTGAAAGGGCTGGCCGACAGCAGGAGCGACGGGATCATCCAGGTCTCGACGGGGGGCGGCGCCTTCGCGTCCGGCGCGGCGGTGAAGGACATGGCGCTCGGCGCCATCTCGATTGCCGAACATGTCCACCGCGTGGCGCCGCGGTATCCGATCTACGTAGCGCTTCACACCGACCATTGCCAGGCGGACAAGCTGGACCCCTTCGTGGTGCCGCTCGTCGAGGAGACCGAAAGACGAAGGGCCGCGGGCAAACCCAATCTGTTCAACGGCCACATGTTCGACGGCAGCGCGCTGCCGCTCGACGACAACCTCGACATCGCCGCGACGCTGCTCGAACGATTCAGGAAGAGCGACTTGATCCTCGAAATCGAGGTCGGAGTCGTGGGGGGCGAGGAGGACGGCGTCAGGGCGAGCGCCGCCGCGAAGCTCTACACGACGCCCGAGGACACCTTGAAGGTCGCGAGGCGGCTGCGGGCCGTGTCACCCGGTCCCTACTTGCTCGCGGCGACGTTCGGCAACGTACACGGCATGTACAAGCCGGGACAGGTGAAGCTCAAACCGTCCATCCTGAAGGACTGCCAGGACGCCGTCGTCGCCACGCTCGGCGAGGAGGCGCGGTTCCACTTCGTCTTCCACGGCGGATCTGGATCGGAGCTGTGCGACATTCACGAGGCGCTCGACTACGGCGCGGTGAAGATGAACATCGACACCGACATGCAATACGCGTTCACGCGTGCCATCGCCGACCACTGCTTCAAGAACTACGACGGCGTCCTCCGGGTGGACGGAGACATGGGCAGCAAGCACGCCTACGATCCACGCCCCTACATGACCCGGGCCGAGAACGCGATGGCCGCCCGGGTCGTACGGGCGACGACGGAGCTGCGATCTACCGGCACGACGATGATGCAATGAGCCGGCAGCGAGGCACGGATGCGCGACGTCAATCTCGATTTCACGATACCGCGGCTGGGCGAGTGCTGCTTCCCCTCGCCGATGTCCGGCGTCCGGTTCACGCGTGACGATGAGCGCGTGCTCTATCACTCCACTGTCGAGGGGCTCGACGGTTGGCTGGCACACGGCGAGGCCCCTCCCGCGATGGAACGCGCCGGACCGAGACGCCTGCTGTTCGCCGACCCTGCGACGCTGACGTGCGGAATCGTGACCTGCGGCGGTCTCTGCCCCGGCGTGAACAACGTCATCCGCGCCATCGTTCTGAGCCTGCACCGTCACTACGGCGTGACCAAGGTCTACGGCTTTCGTTTCGGCTACGAAGGCCTCGTACCCCGGATGGGGCACCAACCATTCGAGTTGACACCCGAATCCGTGCACCGGATCCACGAGAGCGGCGGATCCATCCTCGGGTCGTCGCGAGGGCCGCAGGACGCCGCTGAAATGGTGGAGTACCTCGAGGCGCTCGGCGTCGGGATTCTCTTCACCGTCGGCGGAGACGGGACACTTCGCGGCGCACAGAAGATTTCCGAGGAAGCGGCGCGGCGTGATGTGAAGGTCAGCGTCATCGGCGTCCCGAAAACGATCGACAACGACATCTCGTTCGTGCAGAGAACGTTTGGATTCGAGACCGCGGTCACCGAGGCGCGGCGCGCCACCGAGGCGGCCAACACCGAGGCGGAAGCGGCGCGCAACGGGATCGGGCTCGTGAAGCTGATGGGCCGCGACTCGGGATTCATCGCGGCGTATTCGGCGCTGGTGAACAGCCACGTGAACTTCTGCCTGGTTCCCGAAGTGCCGTTCACCCTCGACAGCTTCCTGTCGGCCCTGCAGCAGCGGCTCGCGCGCCGAAGGCATGCGGTCATCGTGGTGGCGGAAGGCGCCGGCCAGGATCTGATGGCGAAGAGCCAGGCGCGTGACGCCTCTGGAAACGTCAAGTACGGCGACATCGGTATCTTTCTGCGCGACGCGATCACGAACCACTTCAAGCAGATCAAGACGGACGTCACCCTCAAGTACATCGATCCCAGCTACACCATCAGGAGCGTGCCGGCGACCGCGCACGACGCCGCCTTTTGCCTGCTCCTCGGGCAGAGCGCGGTCCATGCGGGCCTCAGCGGACGCACGAATATGGTGGTCAGCTTCTGGAATCACCAGTTCACCCACGTGCCGATCTCCCTCGCCGTGCGCGAGCGCCAGAAGATCGACCCGGAGGACGCACTCTGGAGCAGCGTGGTCACCTCTACTGGTCAGCCGTGGGACATGCGATGAGGGCGGCACGAGCGTGGTGCGGCGTCCTCGCTGCCACCCTTGGCGGCGTGCTCCTGGCGTTCGACGCCGGCGCCCAATCCTCCACAGCGCCGGTGGCGGCAGCCGCGCCGACACCGCGACGGCTCGCGATCAACAACAAGCCTTGGACGGGTGACTTCGACAAGCTGCTCGAGCGCCGGATGGTCCGCGTGTACGCGCCGTTTTCCCGCTCGCTGTATTTCAGTGACAAGGGGCGGGAACGCGGGCTCGCTGTCGAGCTGGTGCGCGATTGGGAGCGCTACCTCAACATCAAGTACGCGAAGCAGCTGGGCAAGCGGCCGCTGACGATCTACATCCTTCCGGGTACGCGCGACAAGCTTCTGCCCCACCTCGGGGACGGCCTGGCCGACGTCGCCATCGGCAATCTGACCGTCACCGAAGAGCGCTTGAAGACCGTCGATTTCGTCCCCGGCGACGATGGCCGCCGCACGATCGACGAGGTCGTCGTCACCGGACCAAAATCTCCCGAGCTCAAGACCCTCGACGATCTCTCGGGCGCGCGCGTCCACGTGCGCAAGGCCTCGAGCTACTACGAGAGCCTGGAGCAGCAGAACGAGCGCCTGGCGGCCGCCGGCAAGAAGCCCATCACGCTGATCCTGGTGCCCGACTCGCTCGAGGACGAGGACCTGATGGACATGCTCGACGCCGGGCTGATCGAGCTGCTGGTGGTGGACGACTGGAAGGCGCAGATGTGGGCGCAAGTGCTGCCACGTCTCAAAGTCAGGACCGATCTGGTGCTGCGCGACGGCGCGAAGACCGGGTGGGCCATCCGCAAGGGCAGTCCAGGACTGGCCGCAGAAATCGACGACTTCTTCAGGAACTGGGCGATGAAGCAGGGCGTCGCGGCCTACCGGATGAACACGTACATGCGGCGGGTAAAGCAGCTGAAGGACCCGACGGGCAGCGCCGAGCACAAGCGCTTCGTGGCGACGCTCGCGATCTTCGAGAAGTACGGGGCGCGCTACGGGTTCGATCCGCTGATGCTCGCGGCGCAGGGCT
>Ga0207675_100002838_pt1 | contig 17047 bp, 17 predicted proteins | sample KBSSwiS42_FD_184305 | JGI IMG/M metagenome (GOLD analysis project Ga0207675, IMG submission 184305) | Switchgrass rhizosphere microbial communities from Kellogg Biological Station, Michigan, USA - KBS Switchgrass S4-2 (SPAdes) (version 2) | ecosystem: Host-associated > Plants > Roots >... | reverse complement strand
CGCCGTCGGAAGCGTCGGCACCTCGCTGACCAGGACGCGGACTCCGGCCGTTGCTCGAGCAGCGCTTTGCGACGGCCGGAGTCCGCGTCCTGGTCAGCGAGGTGCCGACGCTTCCGACGGCGTCGATCCGCGTGCGTGCGGCGCGCGTTCGCGAGGCGCTCGCGCGGCTCGCAGCCGATGGCGATGGGCCCATCCACATCATTGGCCATTCGACGGGCGGGCTCGACGCGCGGCTGGCCATCGCGCCGACGGCGTCGTTGCCCGTGCTCGTCAAGTTCGAGGCCTACGATCGCGTGCGCACGCTGGTCACGGTGTGCTGTTCGCATTTTGGCTCACCCGTGGCGACGTTCTTCTCCGGCTCCATGGGTCGCCGCCTGCTGCGCGTCGGAGGGCGCTATCTGGCCTGGGCGCTCGAGCAGCGCGGGGTGCCGCTCGCGTTTCTGCTGCGCGTCGCCCATGGCTTGTTGCGCCTGTGGCGGCCATTTCGCCGGGCCCCCAATACCTTCGACGAGCTGTACGCGAAGCTCGTGCGCGATCTCTCGGACGAGCGGCGCGGTGAGCTGGCGCAATTCTCGCGCTCCGTGTCCTCGGACGAAGCTCTGGTGTTTCAGCTCACGCCTGCCGGCTGCGACCTCTTGAATGCCTGCACGGCTGAGCCGGCGGTTCGCTATGGCTCGGTCGTCGCTCGCTCGGCCCGACCCAGCTGGCGAGGCTTCCTGCAGCACTTCGGAGACCCGTACGCGCAGCTCGTCTATCCGCTGTACGCATTCCTCTATCGGCTGGCGGCGCGTCAGGACAAACGCTGGATCCCCGAGGCCGTCGGCTCCCAGCGCACCCGGCTGCTCGAGTTCTGGGGCGAGCTGCCATCCCCGCACGACAACGACGGCATCTCGCCCACGAACTCGCAGATCTGGGGCGAGCTGGTGCATGCCGCCCAGGCCGATCACCTCGACGTGGTCGGCCATTTCGGTTCCACGGAGGCAAGTGGACATGCCGGAGACTGGTTGCCAAGCCGCTCGGGCTTTGGTCTCGCCGACTTCGAACGGCTCTGGTCAGACGTGGCAGCCTTCATTCTGAGCGGGGCCGAGGCCGCGACGCCGCCAGCCGTCCCGTCGGAGCAGGGCACGGCGCGAACGGACCATGATCTGCCGATCGACAATCGGAGTTAGACATCATCCGGACTTGGACAGCATCGCCGACACTGCCTCCATCGTGGCCTTCTGCTACGTCGCCGGTGCACGTTCGCGTCAAACTGCAACGGGGCGCGCGCAGGCATGTCCCAAGGCCAATCACGATTCTCGCCGCGGTGCCTTGCTGAATCATCGGGGTGGTATGATCGCCTCCATTGACCTACCAGATCCTGATCGTCGACGACGATCGCGACATCCGTGAAGCGCTGGCTGCGCTGCTGCAAGCAGAAGGCTACCGGTGTGCGAACGCTACCAACGGGCGAGAGGCTCTCGACTACCTGCTCGCGCAGCCGGCCCCCGCCTTGATTCTGCTCGACCTGACGATGCCCGTCATGGACGGATTCGATTTTCGCAGTGTACAAGTCGACGTTGACCGGCTGCGCGAGATCCCCGTCGTCGTGATGAGCTCGATTGGCCGCGCAAAAAGCGCCGCCCGGGACCTCGGCGCAGCCGACTACCTGGAAAAGCCGATTGACGTCGCGCTCCTGTTTCAGAAGGTGCGCTCGATCTGTGCCCGGCCCCCGGAGGATTGATGGGCGCCGCACCTGGCAGTAACCTCGGCCACGGACTCTGGGCGCCGCGGAACCACACAGGCTCGCCTTCGAGGCGAAGCTCGGCGAGAGGCGACGCGGCTCCGGACACGCTGGCGTGTGCCGAATTCCGCGCCTACCGGAGCCTCACTTCTTCTTCGCGATGACGACGCGGCCCGCTTCAACCACGGCGTCCTTCTTGCTCTTGTCCTTGGCCTTGACGGCATCCTTTTGCTTTTGATCGCGTTGCTTGGATTTCGGTGATCGATCGCCCATGGATTCCTCCTCGATGGCGCCCTGCCATCCCGGTGCTTCAACGCGCCGGTCACAGGCACACCCCCTGACCGGCCACGACTGCCCGCAATGCCAACGCCGACCCGCTGACGGATGGATCGGCGTCTTGCTCACGTAGCATGCGCCCCGTAGCGCAACAACTCGGCTTTCGGGGGCGCGTGTACGATGTACTCGCAGCGGGCGCGATCGAGCGAACGAGGCTTCGCGAGCGGGGCTCCTCGGGCTGACATCGAGAGCAAGTCCCGGGAGCAGACGCCCGCGCACGCCTGCCACGAAAACGATGGGGCGAGGCGGCCTTGGCGGCCTTGCGGTTCAAATCCTCGCGATTGCCAAGACCGACGCCGGTGGACGAGACGGGGTAAACGACAAAGCCGGTGGACGAGGGCCGTTTGCAACGAGCGTCGCTTTCAGCAGGGCCGTTTGCAGCTCGGCAGAGCCACTTGCGGCAGGGCCGCTGTCAGCTCAGCAAGCCGATTGCAGCAGGGCCGATTGCAGCAGGGCCTCCTTCGAGATGCCGGCCTCGAGAAGGCCACCCTTTCAAAGCCCGGTGCAGTCTCGACGCGCAAAGAAGGCACCGCAGAGAAGGCACAGCGAAGAAGCCACAGCGAAGAAGCCACAGCGAAGAAGCCACAGCAAAGAAGGCACAACAAAGGAAAGGCACGGCAGGAAAGGCACAGCAAAGGGAGACACGCCAAAGAAAGGCCATGCGGCAACGAAAGGCCACGCGGCAAAGAAGGCACGCCAACGAAGGCCACGCGGCAAGGAAAGAAGGACGGCACGGCGAAGCCCACAAGCACGGCGAAGCCCACAAGCACGGCGAAGCCCACAAGCACGGCGAAGCCCACCGATCGTGGATGGGGTCGCCACCGATCAAAACACCTCGCTTGTCAGCACCAGCTGTGCTACGTTGGAATTTCAGCCTGTGTTCGCGACATCTATCGGGTCGCCGCGCTGGCTGGCGATAGCAGACCGATATCCTGTCGGCGGGCGGACTCACCGCTACGTGTAGTATTGGCACGTGCAGTGGGGCGCTCTGTCCAAAGGAGTTCTGTCCGAAAAGAGTTCTGTCCGAAAAGAGCTCTGTCCGAAAGAAGCCGTGTCCGAAAGAAGCCGCCGGTCGTCGACGGCGAACGAAACGGCGAAGAAAAGATGTGGCTCGCTCGGCCTGACCAGCAGGACCGAGCTGAGCTCGCTCACGACATTTTCCGATCTGGCGCGCTCGCGCGCAGTGCAAACAACGAGAAGAGAGAAGCAATATGGCCGAGGGAATCATCAAGAAGAAGACAGATCGCGGATTTGGATTCATCCGAACCAACCGTGGCAACGATCTGTTCTTTCATATGTCGGCCGTCGATGGCGTCACGTTCGATGAGCTCCAAGAGGGCCAGAAGGTGAGCTACGTCGAGGCCAAGAGCGAAAAAGGGGCTCGGGCCGAAAACGTCAAGCCCATCTGACGTCGGGCCCACGCGGGGAGTAGTCGGCGCAGCGTGACAGCGCCGTGGCCGTGGCAGTGTGCCTGCGATGCACACGCCCGGCCCCCCAGGAGCTCCACGTCTTCGACGCGTCTACGACGTGCGCTGGGCAATGCCCGCGCATACGGAACCGTCGAAGGTCACAATCGCGCCAGCAGCTCTGCCTTCTTTGAGCGAAATTCGTCGTCAGAGAGGATGCCGCGCTGATGCAACTGCGCCAGGCGCTCGATGGCTCCGAGAATGTCGGAGGAGCCGGAAGGCGCCGACGACATCGGGCTGTTCGACGACATCGGGCTGTTCGACGACATCGGGCTGTTCGATGACATCGGGCTGTTCGACGACATCGGGCTGTTCGAGTCGTTCGAGTACGGGGCAGAGAATCCCTGCGCCTGCGGCGGCTGGTTCGGCTGTGCAAGGGGCTGCGGCGGCGGGGGCTGCTGTTGCTGCTGCGGGCTCACAATCGGCAGGCTCTCCACCGTGAAAGTGCCGAACTGGCTGGTGAAGGATTGGGAGCCGTACGGTCCGCCCTGCTGTTGCTGCACGCCACCGATGTCGTGATTCAGCGTGTCGTAGACGGTAACCTGGCCGGCGCGCTGCACGGCCAAGCGCCGTGGACCAGGAAAATAGGCGTAACGCGTGTCATTCTGGCCACCGCTGCTGCTCGGTTGCCCGAGCTCGGCAGGCCACCAGGCATTCGAGGACTGCAGCGAGCCGAAGCGCGACGACTCCACCGGCGGCGGGAGAAAGACCTGCTGCGAGCGCAGGAGCGTGCTCAGCTCCGAGCACAAACCGCTCACGGTGTACTGCAAGCGCCCGTTGAACATGTCGCCCACCATCGTCATGCCGCCTTGCATCCACTGCCCGCCTCCCCCGAGCTCGGAATGAAAGAACTGAGCCATGGTGCCGCCACCAGCGGAGACGGCATAGAGTAGCGCTAGCGCCGCATCCATGCTGACGCCGTAGCGTTGCGCGAGCGCTTGCACCGCCTGTTGCCCCGAGTCGGTCAGCGGTTGCACGCGCGCCTCCAGGGGCCTGGTGTTCGCTGAGCTCGGGTTGAGTGAAATGGAGGGAGCCGCGCCATGTGGCTGCCATTCTAGGGCTTGTCCATGAATTCTGTCCGGTAAACGTGCCCGTGCCCGAAAGGACTCGATAGGAACCCTACCCGCGCGACCGCGAGCGCGCGGTAACCTTCGGGCACGGGCACGGCTGGAACTCCCGGCCGAATGTGTGGAGCAATCTGTCGGACCGCTCTCGGAAACCGGGACTGACCGCGCGGGTGGTACACGGCCTCATGACCTCGGCCCTGGCTGCATTCACCCTATTTCACGTGCTGTTGAGCCTGATCGGGATCGCGACGGGGTTCGTCGTCATCTTCAGCTGGCTGCGGAGCGAGACGCTCGAGCGCTGGACGTTCGTGTTTCTGGCTTCGACGATCGCGACCAGCCTGACAGGTTTCCTCTTTCCCTTCGTGCGCTTCCTGCCTTCACACGCGACGGGCATCCTGTCGCTGCTGGTGCTCGGGCTGGCCCTCGTGTCTCGCTATGCCTACCACCTGAATGGCTGGTTCCGAGGGCTGTTCACGGTGAGCGCCGTCACGGCGCAGTACCTGAACGTATTCGTGCTGATCGTGCAGCTGTTCCTGAAGGTCCCGCCACTCACGGAGCTGGCGCCGACACAGTCGGAGCTACCGTTCTTGCTGGCGCAGGGCCTGAGCCTGGTAGCGTGCATCTGGCTGGGCATCGCCGTGACGCGCAGGTCAAAAAACTGGCCTACCAGCGGCACGTTCTCCGCAGAGCGCTCTGCAAGCAACTAGTGTCGCTCGCTCGGGCGAAGCCGCCGCAGGCCGAGAGTCATGGACTCAGAGCTGACCCAGAGCCTATGCCGGTAGGCGGCTCTCAGGACGGACGCTGCTCGAGTGCGCTCGACTGGGCCTTGGGTAGCGTGAGCGCGAGCACGCCATCGCAGTAGCGCGCGTCGATCCCCTCGGCGTCCACCTCCGCCGGCAGCGCCACCGTGTAGTCGAACGCGCAGTCCCCCCGCTCCTGGCAGTCTGATGCGCCGGAGAGCCTGCCCTTGCCGGCCACCGATACCGAATCTCGAAGTGCCGAGATTGAAAGCTGATCCGGATCGATGCCGGGGATCTCGGCATGCAAATATAAGTTGTCGTCGTCCTGGGTGATGTTCATGCGCGGCAAAATCTCTGCTCGCAGCGCACTGAACGTGCCCGAGGCAGGGGCGAAGGTTTTCAGCACCTCTCGTCGGACTGGGTCAAAATCGGGCAGATTGCCGTCCAACCTCGGCTTCCTCGGCCTGACGCGTCTCACGAGCATGCTTCCCTCCGCAACCGCTTGCCGACGCTCCTCGAGCTTCCGGCGCGGCGAAACTAGTCCCTCGGACAGCCGTGTCAAGAGATCCTCTCCCCTGCCCCTCGAACATTTGCCGCAGCTCATTGGACTGACCTGTTCGGGTGGCTCGGCCCCTCCCTGCTCTCTCCAACTCCAGGAGTGCCCGCTGCCCGAGCGGTCGGCGCCAGCGCTGCGCTCCGGCGCTCAGGCGGCGCAGACGTAGTCGACCAGCTCGCGCAGGTGCATCTCGGCCAGCGCGGCGCGCACCAGGTTGCGCGGCCCAGAGTGGGCGACGCTCACGATGATCGGTAGGTTCCCGCCGGGGCAGCGCCGCGCTTCGAGCAACCTCTCGGGTGGGATCACGGGCGCGCCCTGAATGCGCTGACCGACGCGGCAGGGGTGGACTTCGACGATGGCGTGGGGCTGGCGCTCGTGCCGCAGTAGCGCCTTGCACAGTGCGCGCCCCGTATTGCCGTAGCCCCAGAGGATGTAGCGCGGGTGATGCTCGAGCCAGGAGCTCGAGAGAAAGTGTGCCTTCGCCGCGACGAAGCGCTCGTCGGCATAGACCACGGAGCTCCGGGAGAGGCGCCCGGGAGTGTCGCGCCAGGACAGCAGCCTCCGGGGTACGATACCGAGCGCGTGACCGCTGCTCAACAGCCGGAGCACCAGGTCGTAGTCCTCGGGCCAGCCCAGGTCTCGATAGCCAAAGCGCTGAAAGATCTCGCGCCGGATCATCCAACCCGGGTGAGCGAGCGGGCACTCGATGAAGCGATCGCGCTCCACGTCGCGCGCGTGCCGGAGCGAGTTCAACCAGCGCTCGTACTCGCGCCGGCCCTCGGGGGCACGGCCCTCGCTGTCAGAGCGCTGGGCAGAGCGCGGGAACATGCGCACGTGACAACCGGCTCCCACGAGCTCCGGATGCGCCTCGAGGAAAGCAGCCTGGCTGGCGAGACGGGCCGAGTGCATGATGTCGTCCGCGTCCATGCGCGCGACATACGCGCCTCGGCAGTGCGCGAGCCCGTGATTGAGCGCCCCCACCAGGCCTCGATGTGCGATCGGCAGAACGCGGATGCGGGCGTCTCGCGCGGCGAGCTGCTCGAGGCAGGCGAGACTGGTATCGCGGGAGCCGTCGTCCACCGCCACACACTCGAGCTCGATCCCGCGCTGGCGCCGGATGCTCTCGAGCGCCAGCGCCAACGTCCGCGAGGCGTTGAACACGGGCAGTAGCACTGACACGAGCAGCGTCACTGGCAAAGGCTTCGGCAGCGGCGGCAGCGCGCCGCTCTGAGCCTACACGCCCCAGCTCGCGACTGCCAGCGGGCAAGGGGCAAGGGGCACAGAGGCGCTCTGACGGAGCGACCGTACCCGCACCCGTACCCGAACCCGAACCCGATTCCTCCGGCTCACGGGTACGGGTACGGTGGAGCTAGCGCCCGAAGAGCCTCAAAAACTACCCACCGCGACGAGGCCGTAGCCATCGCTCGCGAGCTTGGCCGGGGCCACGACGGTCTGGCTGGCCACCGAGGACGATCCGTCGGACTTGGCCGTCTCACCGCCGCCGGTGAACATGAAGGAGGCGAGGATCTGGATCGCGCCGATGGTCTGGAAGACACCATCGACCACGAGCAGCGTCTTGGCGGTCTTGCCGCCACCATCGCGCGCACCCAGATCCAGCCAGGGCCCCGCAAACGGAGCATAGAGGTACTTGTCCGCGGAGCGATCGCTGTTGATCGCGACGATCAGCGCCGGCGTATACGAGAGGCCGGTCGTGACCAGACCGGAGCTGAAGAGGTAGGCGCTCGGACCCCGCGAACCGTGCTCGTTCTCGCCCGCCACGACCACGGTGTTCTGTGCGGAGGCGGTGACGGCGGTGCTGAGCAGGCCCAGCGCGAGCGCGCCTGCCGCACATCGATGGATGCAATTGTTGGTTCGCATGTGTAGGTCCCTTTGTTACTGCCCGAGGGCAAAGCCTGGGAGAGGGCAGAGCAAGCCGAATGCCAAGCCTGGCAGCTTCGCCGCAGCCAGGGCTCGGCGGCTGCAGAGTGACGCCTCTTGCAGCGAGGCGAGGCGAACGTAGAGATAGGCCACAGTTCACCGGTCGCGGGTTACAGCTCCGGCACCCCTGACCAGACTCTGGCTGTGCCGATCCGCGCAGGCTGGACATCCCGGCTAGTGGCAATCCTGCGCTTCGAGCCAACCGCGCTCAGAGCTCGAGCGAGCCGCGAGCGCCGAGCAGGAGCCAGCCATGCCAGGCCTTGTCGTCGAGCTCGCAGGGCTGGCTTTGGCCCGTCAGCTCCAGACTGCAGCTCGTGTACTGCATGGCCGTGAGCGCCAGGAAAGGGCCGAGCGCAAAGCTGCGGTCCAGCCAAAAGTCCGTGCCCGCCTGCAGCTGCAAGAGCTCGGGGCCCGAGTGCCAGGTGGCAAGCTCGAGATCGAGCGTCTTGCCCTGAATGCTGGTGTGGACCCATTCGTAACCCAGGCCCAGGCCGAGCCAGGGACGCACGGGCCCCGTCAGGATGGCGTACTCCGCCTGGAGGCCCGCGCGCAGCCCGGTCGCGGCACAGTCGAAGTCCTCGGGGCAACCACCGGCGAGAGGATTGCTAGCTGGTGCGACCTTGGGCAGCACGACGCCGAAGGTGAAGTAGCCGCCGAGCACCCAGTGCGGGCTCAGTCGGTAGCCCACGTCCAGCCAGAGCGGGATCACGCCGTGGATGTCGTCGGAGAGGGCGTTGACGTCCGCGTCGCGGAAGCTGGCGAGCGTGCGCACCTCTGCATAGCGACCGTACGGCACACCGAAGCCGCTGCGCAGGCCGACGCGGAAGCGCGCCGGCGCCGCGGAGCCCGTCCCCTGCTCTGCGCGCGCCTGCCGCGCGGGTGTAGAGAGCGCGAGCGCAACGACCGCTGCTAGCGCGAGCGAGCCCGCCGCGCTCACGGCGAGGACCGCTCGCTCGCTACCGTGACCTGAACACCGTAGTGATCGGAGTGGGCAGTCTGGATGGACCTGCCCCCGGCGTCGATCTCGATCAGCTCGTCCAGGATGCGACTCGCGCTGGGAGCAGCGCCGCTCGCCAGCCCGGAGAACACGATGTGGTCGATCAGCGCGCCCGCGTCTGGATCGCTGACCGAGCCATTCAAGGGGTTGTTGATGCAAAAGGTGCAGCGCCCGTCGAGCTCCGCGTACGGATCCTGAAAGCCCGCTCTGACGAAGCGCGCGTAGGCGTCCGGGCTCGCCGCCATGGCTCGGGAGGTCTCGGGCCCGCAGTTCATGTCGCCGAGCAGCACCGCGGAGCCACCGGGTGCACGCGTCTGGTCGACCCAGGCCAGGAAACGCTCGATCTGTTGCACGCGCTCTCCCTGCCACGAGCCATAGGGCCCCGTGTAGGGCACTTCCGACAGCGACGCGGCGAGGTGCGTGCAGTACACGTCGGCGGTCCCACCAGGACCCGCGTCGACGCGCGCCTTCAGCACGCCACGATCGCCGAGCGCGGACTCCAGCTTCAGAAAATCGGTCGCCGAGAGCGGCCACTTCGACAAAAGTACCAGGCCGGTCTGATCCTCGTAGGCCGCGGCCTCGCCGTCCCCCGCCGAGCAGATCTGCACCAGGTTGTCCACGTCGTCAGCGGCTTGATTGGCGACCACGCACTGCTGACAGCTCGTCGCCACCTGCGTGAACGCCTGCGCGCAGTTGGCAATCGCGCACAGCGGCAGACCCGCTCTTTCGACCTCCGCGCAGTGCTCGGAGAGGCAGCCGAGCAACGACGCCCCCTCCGCGTCCGTGCACGCGGGGCCAGAGGCTCCGCCGAGCGCGCGCACCGAACGGTGTGTGTAGGGGTACTCGGCCGCCAGCGTTTGGGTCACTCGCTCGATGTCCTCCGGCTGCCAGAGCTCCTGCAGGCAGAGCACGTCGGCGCCCAGGCTCGGCAGATCGCGCTCGATGGCGTCGAGCCGCTGTGCGGCATAGGGGGCCAGACCCACACCGATGGCGGCATTGAAGCTGGCCAGAGAGAGCGCAGCCAGCGGAGCGCCCACCGGGCTCGCCTCTGCGGAGCCGAGTAGCCGCACGTCGCGATCGCTGCATGCGAACAGGGTCGAGGAAATAGCTGACACGCCGAGCGCGCGAAACCACAGCATCGCGCCGGAGTGTCGGCAAAGAGCGCGATCGAGGCAAGCGGCACCAGCAGGCCAACAGGCCGCCGCTGCTCGGCCAAGGCACGGCTCGAATTCTCTAGCGCACGCAGCTCGACGCGTTCCGACGCCTGCGAGAGCCCAGCAGGAGGGGTTCGGGCCCCCTTCGAGACCGCGAACGGACCTCCTGCTGGTTCGGCAGCGTCAGGCCGTGATCGCCGGGAACTTCACGGGCACGAGCCGCTTTGCTTCGGCGACCGCCGCTGCCGGCACCTGCTCGGGCAGGACGGCCTCCACGAACTCTGGATAGCCGGGGATGCCCATCTCTGGCACGTCCAGACCCGCCAGCTCGACTTCGGCCGCGACGCGATTGGAGCCGAGGACCTTGCCGAGCACGTAGAACACGACGCCACCGGCCACGACGTTCCAGACGATGTCGGCGCCGGCCTCGAATGCCTGCGCGACCAGCTGGCTGGCATCACCATAGAACAGGCCGGTCACACCTTGACCGGCTTTACCGAGATACTCGCTGGCTCCCACGCCATTCCAGCCGGCGCCGTACGTACCATCGGAGAAGAGACCGACGGCGAGCACGCCCCACAGGCCGTTCGTGCCATGCACGCTGATGGCCCCCACCGGATCGTCGATCTTCAGCTTGTCGAAGAAGCCCACGCTCCAGACCACCAGGACGCCGGCAACCGCACCGATGATGAACGCGCTCACAGGAGTGACGAAGGCGCACGGGGCCGTGATGGCCACCAGTCCCGCCAGCATGCTGTTGCACATCATGGAGGGGTCGGGCTTACCGTGGACATTCCACATGTAGATGATGCCGCTCAGTGTCGCAGCCATGCCGGCGATCATGGTGTTCACGGCGACGATGCCGATGCGGCCGTCCGAGCCCGCGAGCGAGCTGCCCGCGTTGAAGCCGAACCAACCGAACGCCAAGATGAACGTCCCGAGCTGCACCATGGGCAGATCGTGAGGCAGGATCACATTGACCTTGCCGTCCTTGCCAAACTTGCCGATGCGCGGCCCGATCAATATCGCCGTGATCAGGGCCAGGGCTCCACCTTGCAGGTGCACCACCCCCGACCCGGCATAGTCGACCGCCCCGTGGCCGAGGCCCATTCGATAACCCAGCTGCGCCAACCAGCCGCCACCCCAGACCCAGCAACCAAAGATCGGGTAGATCACGGCCCCGACGAAGATGCTGAAGATGAAGAAACTCTTGAAGCTCCAGCGCTCGGCGCAAGCACCGGTCACGATCGTGGCGGTCGTGTCCATGAACACCATCATGAACAAGAACAGCACGATCACGGCGGAGTCGTAGCCGGAGCCGGTGAGAAAGAAGCCCGTCGTCCCGAACAGGCCCCAACCGTGATCTCCGTTGACGGCCGAGCCGACGGTGAACATTTGATTGAGCGTCGGCAAGCCGCCGAGAGTTGCGGGTCCGCCGATCGCCGTGCCGTTCATGCCTCCGCACATCAGCGCGAAGCCGCAGACGAAGAACCCGAACATGCCCAGGCCATACACGGCGAAGTTCATGGACATCGTATGCGCGGCGTTCTTGGCGCGGGTGAGCCCGGTCTCCACCAGGGCGAAGCCCGCCTGCATGAACATCACCAGGAACCCCGCCACCAGCGTCCAGACGAAGTTGATGGAATAAATTCCGTGCGAGGCGCTCTGAGCGACTGCGTCGATGGCAGCCGCGAGCTCCTTGGTCGTCGCTTTTTCGGGATCGAGCTTGGTGTAGCCCGGCACCGAGAAAGGTGTCGGAGTGGTTTGAAAAGCGCCCGTGGGGTCCGTGGTTGGTTCAGGCGCGTCCGCCGCATACGCGGAGGTGCTCGCACCTATTCCTATCACCAATACCAAGAGGGCGATGATGGCGTACCAGTTGCGCCAACGATGACACTGGATCCTTTGCATGACTCTTTTGCCTTTCGAGTGACTCCGGCACCGCTTTGATTCGACGCCGTGCACCCGCTCGGGCCACGCGTCGCTGTCCCCCCATATTTTTCTTTCAAGCTCTACGCTCGGGCGCCGCGCGCCCTGCGCGCGCGAGAAACAGGCGCTCCAGGCGAGCCGCCCACATGGCACCAAACAGCGCTCCGAGTTGCATCGTGATAAAGAAAGCACCGGCGAGAAACACCCGGTGAGACAGGATTAGAGCACCCAGCGTGATCAAGGCGATCAACGACTGCATGCCGACAAAGGACTTCCGATAGCGTGTCCACATGGCTCTCTCCGCGTAGCGGCTGGCGTGACCAGCGCAGTTGCTCCGAGCGTTTCAGCACGGCAGCTCGGGGTGAGGCGTACGCGCCTCCAGCCCTGGCAAGCTAACGCGCGCACGTTTACGGAACGTTTCGCGCTCTCCGGACTCGTTGCGTCGATCGTTTCGTTCGCGCCTGCCAGCAACCGCAAAGTGAAGCGCTGCCGCAATTGACTGGATCTGCCCTCCGCAAGTTGGGGCATGCCGCCCCAACTTCAGCACCGAGCAGGAGAGAGAGGCGATCAGGCTTGCCTCGTCCCCGGCGCCGGGCACAGCGACGCGGCGCGGCGCGAGCAGGAAGCTCAGCCTGCGTCTCCCGAGCTCAACGCTCCAGCAGCCAGAAGCCGGCGGTCATGACGGCGTGAGCCGGCAGCATGGCCGCGAACGCAAACAGGAAATAGCGCAGAAAGCTCGGCAGCCGGTAGCCCACGCGCTCGGCGATCGCCTTGACCATCAGGTTGGGGCCATTGCCGATATAGGTGGTGGCACCCATGACCACGCTGCCGGCGCTGATGGCGGCCAGCTTCAGTGGCTCGATGCCGCAGACGAGATCCCCTCCGCCCTGACTGAGCCCGCGCGCGAGCGCAGCGAAGGCCGCATACGTGGGCGCATTGTCGAGTACCGCAGACAGGCTCCCGGATGCCCAGAACAGTTGCCAGCTCGCCTGGATGGGAAGCGACGGCGCGTACGCGGCAAGGCCCTGTTCGATGGGCACGAGACAGGCAAACAAGCCCGCGAACAGCAAGGCGACTTCCACGATCGGCGCAAAGGAGAAGCCATTGCTGCTGCGCAGCTCGCCGGACGTGCTCAGGTAGGAGCCTGCGGCAATCGCCAGCATCGCCAGCTCGCGAAAGCCGGCAGGCAAGAACGCCGCCGGTACGATGAACAACAGCCAAACGACGTTCCGGCGACCGCGGAGCGCGAGCGGCTCGAGCTGTGCGCGATCGCGAGCCAGGGCAGTTGCCGACTCGCGAGCATATGCGCGCCGGTCGATGACGTAGAAGGCAGTCAGGAAGGAGCCGACATACAAGATCCAGACCGGCAGCAAGCGCAACGTCCAGAAAAATGGAACACCGGCAATGAAGCCGACGAGCAGCGGCGGGTCTCCGAGCGGCGTGAGCAATCCTCCCGCGTTCGCCACCGCCAGGATGAAGAAAGGCACGAGATGCCCGGTGTGCTCACGCTCGGAATTGATGCGCAAGAGCGGGCGAATCAAGAGCATGCTGGCACCCGTCGTGCCGATCAGGCTCGCGAGCAGCGCGCCCAGCGTCAGCCAGAGCAGGTTGGTGCGTGGAGTGGCTTCGAAGTCAGCCATCACGTAGATGCCACCTGTCGTGACGAACAGCGCTCCGAGCGTCGCGATGAAGCTGGCGTAGCTCGAGGCCGCGTGCAGCGCGGAAACAGCTAGCCCGTTCAGCGACAGATAGCCAAGGACCGGAGCGCTACACAGGACGACGATGAGCGTCTGAAACCAGCGGCGCTCCCAGGCATGTGGAGCGAGCATCGGCAAGATGGCCATGGACAGGACGAGTAGCGCGAAGGGCAGCATCGTCCAGGCGGGGAGCAGCTCGTGTTGCACGCTGCGCGTATAGCATACGAGCTGCTGCTCACGTATCCGATCCGCTGCGCCCTGCGCTCACAGCACGACCTGGACGCGGACCTCCATCACGCGGGTGGCCGGGATGTTGAAGAAGCGCGTCGCTGGCTGCGAGAGGCGAGAGAGCACGGAGAAGAACAGCATGCGCGAGCGACGGAGGCTGCGTTGCTCGCTCACGATCAAGTGCTCGTGCCCGAGGAAAAACGTCACCTCGCGCAGGCCGTTGATCAGACCGGAGTGCAGCAGCAGGTCGGGAGCATCGGGTTGGTCCATGAAGCCGTAGCGCCCGATCATCCGCCACATGCCGGGGGCTAGCGACTCCAGGCGCATGCGCGCCTGCTCCGGGACGCGCGACGAGTCCTCGGTCACGATCGACAGGAACACGATGTTCTCGTGCAGGACGTGGTTGTGATCGAGATTGTGGAGTAGCGTGGCGGGGGTGCCGTCGGGGGACGCGGTCATGTAGACGGCGGTGCCGGGGACGCGCAGGTGAGCCCTGCGCCCGATCAGCGCGAGCATCTGCTGCAACGGTAGCAAATCTCGTCGCACGCGCTCGGCCACGAGCTGGCGGCCACGGTACCAGGTGCTCATCACGAACGAGAGCGCCGCCCCGAGCAGCAACGGGAACCAGCCGCCCTGGCGCACCTTGCCCAGGTTTGCCAGCAGGAATGCGAGCTCGATGCAGACAAACACCAGCGTCACGAGCAGCGCATTGCGTGCGCTCCAGCCGCGGGAGCGCGAGACGGAGTAGGCGAGCACGCTGGTGATGATCATCGAGAGTGTGACGGCGATCCCGTAGGCGGAAGCGAGGCGGCCGGAGGAGCCAAAGCTGCAGACCAGGCCGATGGTGACCAGCATCAGCAGCCAGTTGACGATGGGAACGTAGATCTGTCCTTCCTGGTCCGGGCTCGTGTGCAACACGCTCACGCGCGGCAGCAGCCCGAGCATCGATGCCTGTCGGGTGATGGAATAGACGCCGGTGATCAGCGCCTGCGAGGCGATCACCGTTGCCGCCGTCGAGATGGCGACCATGGGATAGAGCGCCCAGGACGGCGCCAGGCGAAAGAATGGGTTCTCGGCCGCGTCCGGTTCCCGGAGCAGCAGCGCCCCCTGGCCGAAGTAGTTGAGCACCAGCGCCGGCCACACGACGTAGGTCCAGGCCAGGCGAATGGGAGCCCGGCCGAAGTGGCCGAGATCGGCGTACAGCGCCTCTGCACCGGTCACCGCCAGAAATACCGCGCCGAGCACCGCGAAGCCGTGCAGCTGTCCAGCGAACAAGAACTTGAAGCCGTACCAGGGGTTGACCGCCCAAAGGATCCCGGGCGCCGCGACGATGTGCCGGATGCCGAGCACGGCGAGTACCAGGAACCAGCACAGCGTGATGGGCCCGAACACCAGCCCCACCGTGGCAGTGCCGCGGCGCTGCACCAGAAAGAGCACCACCAGGACCAGGCACGTCACGGGTACGACCAGGTACGCCAGGCTCGGAGCAGCGATGGCCAAGCCCTCCACCGCGCTCAGCACCGAGATGGCCGGCGTGATGGCGCCGTCACCGTAGAGCAAGGCTGCCCCGAGCACGCCGAGCGCGAGGATCAGGCCACGGTAGCGGCGTCGCTGCGGGTTCGACCCGGTGCCTTCCGGCGCCTCCTTGGACAGGGCCAGGGCCATCAAGGCCAGGATGCCGCCCTCACCGTGATTGTCGGCCTCGAGCACATAGCGCAGGTACTTGACGGAAACGATCGCCGCCAGCGACCAGAAGATCAAGGACACCACGCCCAGCACGCTCTCGTGCTCGACGCGCACGCCGTGCCCCGCAAAACACTCGCGCAGCGCGTACAAGGGGCTGGTGCCGATGTCTCCGTAGACGACTCCGAGCGCGAGCAGCGAAAGCTTCAGGCGCTGGCTGCCGGCGCTCGGGGCGAGCGCGGTCGCGCTGGAGTCCATTCCCTCACGTTGCCGCCGTGGCAATGCCAGGGGCTGTCCGGATGATGTCCGCCGTGAGTCAGCGCTACCAGCGGCCTGACCATGGTAGCGAGGCTGGGGCGAAAGGACCCAATCAGCGCGCAGGCTCGGGCCGCACGACGAGCACCGAGCAGCCAGCCTTGCGTACGAGAGTTTCTGCGGTCGACCCGAGCAGCAGACGCTCGAAGCCCTTGTGATCGTGGGTCCCGAGTACCAGCAGCCCAGCCTGGAGCTCCTGGACCAGTCGCAGCACCTCGTGCGTGGGGTCTCCGACCTGGAAATGACCGGTGACCGCGTTGCGGCACTGAGCGCGAGCTGAAGTCACATGAAACTCCAGGTGATCTTTCGCGTCTGCCAGCGCGTCTGGACTGATGCTGGGCGCGGCGGCATGGGCCCGATCGAAGCGGCTGGTCCGAAAGACGTGCACGACATGCAGCACGGCCTCGGGAAAGGCGCGCGCGAGTCGCGCCGCCATCGACAGCACGCGAGCCGCGCCGTTGGAGCCATCCACGGCGCACACGATGACTCTCGGATCTTGATCCGTGTTGCGCAACGGTTCTGCGTTCATGCGGTCAACCTCTCGGCCCCAGCAGCGTACAGGCAAGCGCGGCAAAAGGCGACAGCGTCCCGGTGGCCAGCAGCTGGTGTTGCACGGCGCTGGTATATCATACGTGCACGCACTCGAGCTGACAGCGGTCGCGCGACTGGCGAATTCGAGGCAATCGCTGCGACGTCCTTTTCCGGCAAGTTGCGGGGCGCCTCGGACGCGCTAGATTTGAGGCGAGTCACCCGACGCCATAGCCAAGCGAGCAGGCAACGGTACCAAGCTGTGACGTGCGCGCCCCCTCGGCCTTTCAGGAGCACCCGATGTTGTGGTTCGTCAACCAAGACAGAAAGACGGAAGGCCCGTTGCCGGAGCAGCGGGTTGCGCAGCTGATCCGCTGGGGAAAGATCTCACGGCGCGCCTATGTTTGCGATGAACAGCTGACGAGCTGGGTTTCGATCCAGCGCACGGCGTTCGCGGCGCTGTTCGCGCCGATCCCTCTCGTCGCCACTCCGGCCGACGCGGAAGACGTTCGCTTGCTCGGCGCCTTGCGCGGAGGGCCGTTGCGGTATTCGACGCGCGCGCTGCAGCGACTGAGCGCGTTCTTGGCAGCCGCGAGCGTGTTCGCCGGCGCCCTGCAGCTCGCGAGCGGTCTGGCGACGAGCGGCACGTCCGGTGCAAAGCTCGAGCAGCCGACGTTCGCTGGCAGCCGCGTC
>Ga0207675_100002835_pt1 | contig 17058 bp, 12 predicted proteins | sample KBSSwiS42_FD_184305 | JGI IMG/M metagenome (GOLD analysis project Ga0207675, IMG submission 184305) | Switchgrass rhizosphere microbial communities from Kellogg Biological Station, Michigan, USA - KBS Switchgrass S4-2 (SPAdes) (version 2) | ecosystem: Host-associated > Plants > Roots >... | reverse complement strand
GAGGGTGTTGAAGCCGCCGGCCTTTGCCGACGACACCATCGTCGCGATTGCCGCCGGCGAGGTGAGCGTCGTGCGCACGACCCACAGCGCGCGCACTTCAGAGCCGGCCCTGAGCTCCGTTGAAGGGCTTGTCCTGGCCTGCGTCGAGGGGCTTGCCCCGAGCGCAGTCGAAGGGGTGGGCTCGGCGCCGAGCGGCCACGAGAGAACCAGCGCCGCGGCAATCGCGGCGAGCGCGTGGGAAGGGGACGCCTGACGCATCGAACCGCCGCACAGCATAACGTACGACCGCGTCCGCTCCTCGCGGCTCGAACGCTGCCCGCGCGTGCGCGGCTCGTCGTGCAGGCGTGTCGCGATACTATCGTTGCCGACATGCACGTCATCGGCATCGACGCCGGAGGGACCAAGACCGTCTGCCTGCTCGCGGACGAGCGCGGCATGATCCTCTCCGAGGGCCGCGGGCCCGGCGCCAACCTGCACGCGGCCGGGGAGCACGCCGTCGAGCAGGTGCTTCGCGAGGTGATGACGGCCGCGATCGGCAGCCGCGCCACCGTGCCGGCGGCAATCTGCCTCGGCATCGCCGGCGTCGATCGCGAAGACGAGATGCGCACGATCCGGATGCTGATGGAGCGCATCGGCCACAAATCGCGCGTCCTGGTGGTCAACGACGCGCTCATCGCGCTGGCCGCCGGGGCCAGGGACGCGCCGGCGATCGTCATCATCTCGGGCACCGGCTCGATCGTCTACGGCCGCAACGGCCAGGGCGAGGCGGCCCGCGCCGGCGGCTGGGGACACATGATCGGCGACGAGGGCAGCGGTTACTGGATCGGACGCGAGGCGCTGTCGGCGGTGATGCGCGCAGCCGACGGCCGCGGCCCGGCGACGCGGCTGACGACGGCCATCCTGGGTCACCTCAACCTCAATGACGAGTCGCGGCTGCCACGGATCGTCTACGACCGCGAAACGCCGCGGATGACGGTGGCGGCGATGGGCCCCATCGTCCAGGAAGCGGCGGAGCAGGGCGACGCGGTGGCGCGGCGCATCCTCGAGCGGGCGGTCGACGAGCTGGTGCTGGGCGCGCAGTCGGTGGCGTCGAGGCTGGAGATGCGCGGCGACGAGTTCACCTTCTTCCTCTCCGGCGGCGCGTTTCGGGTGGTGCCGTGGCTGGTCGGCGAGTTGTCGCGGCGGCTGGTGGAGGTGGCGCCGCGCTGCCAGGTGGAGATGCTGAACGAAGAGCCGGCGGTCGGCGCCGTCTGGCTGGCGCTGGCCGAGGCGCAGGGCAAGGCGAACGTGCCGCACTATGCGCGTCCGCGTCTTTGAGTCGGCGCCGGCGCTGGCGCGCGCGCTCGCGGCGTCGATCGCGCGGACGCTGAAGGCCAATCCGCGCAGCGTGCTCGGGCTGCCGACCGGCCGCACGCCCATTCCGTTGTATCGCGAGCTGGCGCGGCTGCACGCTGCCGGCAAGGTCGACTTCAGCCGCGCCGTGACCTTCAATCTCGACGAGTTCCTCGGCCTCACCGCCGCCGATCCGCGCAGCTACCGCACCTTCATGCAGCGGCACCTGTTCGATCACGTGAACCTGCCGCCCCGGCGCATCCACTTTCTCGACGGCAGCGCGACGTCGCGCGCGGCGGTCGAGCGCGAGTGCGCGCGCTACGAGCGCGCGATCGAGCGCGCCGGCGGAATCGACCTGCAGCTTCTCGGGCTCGGCACCAACGGCCATATCGGCTTCAACGAGCCGGCGCGCGCGCTGGCGGCGAGGACCCACTGCTCGCGGCTGACGCCGGCGACGCGGCGCGCCAACGCGCCCCTGTTCGGCAACCGGATCTCAGCGGTGCCGCGCGAGGCGTTGTCGATGGGGATGGCAACGATCCTTCATGCCCGGCGGATCGTCCTGGTGGCCACCGGCGCCACCAAGGCGCGGTGCGTGGAGCGGATGATTCACGGGCCGTTAAACCCTCGGCTGCCCGCTTCGTTCTTACAATTGCACCGGCAGGTGGAAGTCTGGCTGGACCGCGCCGCAGCGGAGCACGTGTCGGCGTCAGCCGACCTTGAGTAATTCCTTCAGGCGCTCTTCCACGTCCTCGCCGATGGCGTCGCGGACGAAGTCGTGCGACTTGCGCAGGCGGGCGAGCGCTTGAACGTAGGTGAGGCCGCTCTTCTGCATCACGATCGCCGCCTTGACGTTCCAGTGCGACCGGCGGAGCAGTTTGTCGGCGTCGTCGTACTCGAGGCCGGTGACGATGATGATGATCCGGCGCGCGCGATCCTTGAGCTTCTCCGATCCCATCTGCACGTCGACCATCAGGTTGCCGTAGGTCTTGCCGATCCGGACCATCGACGCGGTGGTCAGCATGTTGAGGACCATCTTGGTCGCGGTGCCCGCCTTCAGCCGCGTCGAGCCGGCGATGACTTCGGGCCCGACCGCCGGGGCGATGGTGAGATCGACGAAGGTCTGAAGCTCGGTGCGCGGATCGCAGGTGACGAAGATGATCTTCGAGCCGGCGCGGCGCGCGCGGGTCAGCGCGCCGCGGACGAACTGCGTCATGCCGCTGGCCGAGACGCCGATGACCACGTCCTTCTTGGTCGGCCGCAGGCGGTTGATCGAGCGCGCGCCTTCCTCGTAGTTATCCTCGACGCCTTCGCGCGCGCGCAGGATCGCGCCCTGGCCGCCGGCCATGATCGCCTGTACCAGGTCGGGATCGGTGCCGAAGGTGGGCGGCATCTCGGCCGATTCGAGCACGCCGAGGCGGCCGCTGGTACCCGCGCCGACGAAGACGATGCGTCCGTTCTTGCGCAACGCCTGGGTGATGATCTCGACGCCGACGGCGATGCGCTCCTTCTCGCGCTGCACCGCGGCCAGCATCTTGCGATCCTCGCTGAGCATCCCTTCGACGATGTCGGCTGCGGAGAGCTTGTCGATGTTGAGCGTGGCCGGGTTGATTTGCTCGGTGGGAAGCGACTGCCACTTGGACCGGACAGGCATGCGATCACTACCTTTGCGCCAAGCCGCGAATACTATCATAGTCGTTCGACATGGGACGGCGTCCGTTGACCGCCGCGATCGACGCGTACCTCGACCATCTGCGCGTCGAGCGGCGGCTGGCCGATCACACGCTCGAGAGCTACGCGCGCGACCTGACCGCGCTGGCGCAGTTCGCCGCCGGGCGCGGCGCCCACATCGAATCGCTGGATCGGCAGGCGCTCGAACTGTTCGTCCGCGAACAGGTGACGCGCGGCCTCTCACCGCGCTCGGTGGCGCGGATGGTGGCGGCGGTGCGCGGCTGCTACCGCTTTCTCGTCGTCGACCGGCGGCTCGACCGCAACCCGGCCGACGACCTGCGCCCGCCGCGCGCCTGGCCGGCGTTGCCGAAGTTCCTGTCGCTCGATGAAGTCGACGCGCTGATCGCGCAGCCCGACGTCACCACCACGCTCGGCGTGCGCGACCGCGCGATGATCGAGCTGCTCTACGCCACCGGGCTGCGCGTCACCGAGCTGGTTGCCGTGCGGCAATCGGATCTCCATCTCGAGGAGCGCTACCTGACTTGCGTCGGCAAGGGCAGCAAGGAGCGGTTGGTGCCGATCGGCGACGAAGCGGCGCGCTGGATTCGCGAGTACCAGGCGGGGGCGCGCCGCGAGCTGCTCAAGGGGCGCAGCTCACCGCGGCTGTTCGTCAATGCCCGCGGCGGCTCGCTCAGCCGTGTCGGCTTCTGGAAAATCCTGAAGCAGCACGGACGGCGCGCGCGGCTGCCGCCGACGCTGAGCCCGCACGTCGTGCGTCACTCGTTCGCGACCCATCTGCTCGAGCGCGGCGCCGACCTGCGCGCGATTCAGCTGATGCTCGGCCATGCCGATCTCTCGACCACCCAGATCTACACGCACGTGCTCGAGACGCGGCTGCGCAAGGTCTACGACCGGTTCCACCCGCGGGCGTGAATTCTGATAGACTTAACCGTTTCCCGGCACGTCTTTTCCTGGAACATCTACCCGTTTCCATGTGTGGAAGGAGCGCGGCATGAGCCGTAAGGGCAGGCACCTCTTTACGTCTGAATCGGTCACCGAAGGACACCCCGACAAGATTGCCGATCAGATATCGGACGCGATTCTCGACGCCATCCTCGCCAAGGACCCCGTGAGCCGCGTCGCCTGCGAGACGCTGGTCACCACCGGGCTCGCGGTCGTGGCCGGCGAGATCACGACCAGTGCCTACGTCGACTTCCAGGACGTGGTCCGCGCCACCATCAACGAGATCGGTTACAACCGCGGCAAGTACGGCTTCGACGGCGAGACCTGCGCCGTCCTGTCTTCGATTCACAGCCAGTCGCCCGACATCGCGATGGGCGTCGACACCGGCGGCGCCGGCGATCAGGGCTTGATGTTCGGCTTCGCCTGCACCGAAACCGAAGAGCTGATGCCGTTGCCGATCATGCTCGCGCACAAGCTGGCCAAGGGGCTGTCGTGCGCGCGGCGTGACGGCGTCCTCGAGTACCTGCGGCCGGACGGCAAGTCGCAGGTCACGATCGAATACGACGGCACCCGGCCGGTGCGCGTCGACGCCGTCGTCGTTTCCAGCCAGCACAGCCCGCTCGTCACGCAGCAGACCATGAAAGAAGACGTCGTCGAGAAGATCATCCACCGGGTGATTCCGGAGGAGCTGATCGACGAGAAGACGAAGTTCTACGTCAATCCGACCGGCCGCTTCGTCGTCGGCGGGCCGCACGGCGACGCCGGCGTCACCGGGCGCAAGATCATCGTCGATACCTACGGCGGCGCCGCGCCGCACGGCGGCGGCGCGTTCTCGGGCAAGGATCCGACGAAGGTCGATCGCTCGGCGTGCTACATGGCGCGCTACATCGCGAAGAACGTGGTCGCCGCCGGAATTGCAGAGCGCGCGCTGGTGCAGCTGGCGTATGCCATTGGCGTCGCCGACCCGGTGTCGGTGATGGTGCACACCGAGGGCACCGGCCGGATTCCGGAGGAGAGGATCACCGATCTCGTCCGCGAGCATTTCAAGCTCACGCCGCGCGGGATCATGGAAGAGCTCGACCTGCGCCGCCCCATCTACAAGAAGACGGCCGCCTTCGGCCACTTCGGTCGAACCGAACCGGAGTTCACCTGGGAGCGCACCGACAAATCAGCGGCGCTCAAATCGAGGGCCGGACTCTAGCGCGCCGACAGCAATCAGCCGCCGCTTCCGGCGGACCATGAACGGCTCGTGAAAAAATTCCTCATCGTGACGGCGGCCCTCGTGGCCGCCGTTGCTGCATTAGTCGCCTTCAGCATCCAGCCTCGCCGCCTCACGCTGCCGGCGGCCGACGATGGCAGTGTGGCCGGGGCGTTCCACGTCCACACCAATCGCTCCGACGGGCTGAGCAGCCCCGACGAGATCGCGGCCGCCGCGGCTCGCGCCGGATTGAAGTTCGTCGTCTTCACCGATCACGGCGACGGCACGCGTCGGCCCGACCCACCCACGTACCGGTCGGGCGTCCTCTGCCTCGACGGCGTCGAAATCAGCACCAACGGCGGCCATTACATCGCCCTCGACATGCCGCCGGCGCCGTACCCGCTCGGCGGCGACGCGCGCGACGTGGTGGAGGATGTGAAGCGCATCGGCGGCTTCGGCATCGGCGCGCATCCCGATTCCGGCAAGGCGGAGCTGCGGTGGCGCGAATGGACGGCGCCGTTCGACGCGCTCGAGATGGTGAGCCTCGACACCGGCTGGCGGCTGTGGATGGAGCAGGCGCGAGGCACGGCGGGGAAGTGGCCGGCGCGGCGCCATGTCGCAGCGGCGCTGCTCGACTATCCCTTCCGCCCGTCAGAGACGATTGCCGGCCTGATTCGCTCCGGTGAGGGGCTGGCGTATCAATGGGCGGCGGTCGCCGCGCGCCGGCCGGTGGTGGCGATCGGCGGCGTCGACGCGCACGCGCGCCTCGATCTTCGCAACGATCCAGTGGACACGCGCTTCACCCTGCCGGTGCCGGGCTACGAGTCGTCGTTCCGGGTGCTGTCGATTCGCATCCGCCCCGACCGCGCGTTGACCGGCGATGCCGCGGCGGACGGCGGCGTCGTCATGCGCGCGATCCGCGGAGGCCATCTCTACACGTCGGTCGACGCCATCGCGACGCCGCCATCGTTCGAGTTCACCGCCACCGGCCCGCAGGGCTCGGCACGCGAAGGCGAGCAGCTGGCCGCGGGCGGGGCAGTGACCCTGTCGATCAAGAGCAACGCGCCGCCGCAGTTCACGACGACCGTCTGGGACGGCGCGCGCATGATTGGCTCGGAGCACCGCGAGCAGGCGTTCACGGTGCCGCTGCCGGCGGGCAGCCTCGGCGTTTACTGGGTCGAGATCCGCGCGCCAGGACGCCCGCGCGGTGCGTGGGGCGGGCAGACGTCGGTCGCCTCGCTGCCCTGGATCCGAAGCAATCCCATCTACATCCGGAGCGCGGAGCCGCCGGGCAGCTTACCGGCGCGGCCGCCTGCGACCACGCGCGCGGCGATGTTCAACGGCCGCACGATCGACGGCTGGCGCGCCGAGCACGACCCAGTGTCGCAATCGGCGGTCGATCTGGCGCCGACGGTCGGCGGCGGGGAGGTTCGGCTGCGTTACGGGCTCGCCGGCGGCGTCGCGCCCGGCCGCGTCGCGGCGCTCGCCTACGACACGCCGCGCGGCATTGCCGCCTACGATCGCCTTGCCTTGACGATCCGCGCGGAGCATCCGATGCGGATCTCAATCCAGCTGCGCATCGGCGACGCGCAGGGAGAAGCGTCGGGCGAGCGCTGGCAGCGAACAATCTACGTCGCGCCCGAGGGCGAGGATCGGACCGTCTTCTTCGATGACTTCCTGCCGCTCGGCAGCACCCATTCCTTCCGGCCGCCGCTCGGCGACATCCGCAGCATCCTGTTCGTCATCGACGCGACCAACGCCAAGGCAGGGGACTCGGGAAGGGTTTGGATCAAACGGGCAGAGCTGCAGCGGTAGAGCAACTTCCTAATTTCACGTTCTCACCGTCAAGAGCATGAACCCCGCGGCGGCGGCGAACAGGATGTTCGGGGCCCAGGCGGCCAGGGCCGGCGCCATCCAGCCGCCGGCGCCCAGAGCGCCGAAGATGCTCAGCGCCGTCCAGTAGATCAGCGACAGCACCAGGCCGACGCCGATGCCATAGAACGCGCCGCTGCGGCCCGTGGTGACCGCGAAGGGGACCGCGAGCAGCGTCATCACCAGCGTGACGAAGGGGAACGCCACTTTCCGCTGCAGCTGTACCAGGTAGGGGACGACGTGGTAGCCGCTGGCGCGGAGCTGGGCGATGTAGGCCTTCAGCTCCTGATACGTCATCCGGTCCGCCTGCACCTCTTCGGTCTTGAAGTACGACGGCGGCTCGAGCGAGATCGTGCGCTCGTCGAACGCGGAGTACTTGACCGCCGGCCGCTCCCCGTTGCGATGTCTCGCCGTGCCGAACTGCCGAATCCAGCCGTTGCGCGCCACCCACATCAGCACCGGCTGGTCGTCCGCGCCGCTGCGCTTCAGCAGCGCCGCGTGCGTCGCGTAGGTCAGCGTGTCCAGCTTCCACGCCCGCTCGTCGAGACGGAACATCGACAGCTGGTTGAACTGGTTGATGCGCGGGTCGAAGTGCTCGTAGCGATAGATGTCGCCGCTGCGGCCGACGATCCATTGCCGGTTGAGGACGCCGAACTGCTCCACGGGATAGCCGCGAATCAGCGCGTTGAGCCGCGTTGCTTCACGGTTGGTCGTGGCGAGCACGCGCTCCTGCAGCTCGAACAGCGTCAGGCTGGCGAGGGCGGCGAACAGCAGCAGCGGCACGGACGAGCGGTAGAGGCTGATGCCGCACGCGCGCATGACGATCAGCTCGCTGTTCTTGGTGAGGACGCCAATCGTCACCAGCGTCGCGACCAGCGCCGACATCGGGATGATGTAGTAGACGTACTGCGGCGTGGCGAAATAGAAGTAGCGCAGCAGCATGCGCGGCGTGGCGCGGCCGCCGAACAGCTTGTCGGCGAGATCGATGAACGTCGAGATGTAGAAGATGCCGACCAGCGCGACGAACGCCAGCCCGAAGACCGACAGGTACTGGCGCGAGATGTAGACGTCGAGCAGCGACGGCCGCGGCCAGTTGATGTCGGGGAGCTTGAAGACGACGACCGCGCGGCGGCGCGGCGGCTCCGTCGCCGTCTCCGCGCGGGCCGCCGGCTCCGGCGCGCGTTTCTCGCGGCGCCAGAAGGTCGGCACGCTGATCCGGATCGGCTGGTCGGCGGAGCGCGCGCGCCAGAGCAGCAGGAAGATGCCGGCGCCGCCGAGGATCAGGTTGACCAGCCAGGGCGCGAAGCTGGGCGGCAGCCGGCCACCGAGCGCCGCGGCACGCGAGGAGTAGAGCAGCACGTAGTAGGCGAACACCACGCCGGTGCCGAAGGCGAAGCTCGCGAGCTTGCCGTCCTTGCGGTTGCTGGCGCCGAGCGCCAGGCCGATCAGCGCCAGCACGAAGCAGGCCGCAGGCAGCGAGAACTTCTGCTGGATGGTATAGAGCTGGCTGTAGTTGATGCCGCCGTTCTTGACGTTTTCCGCCGCGGTCTTCCGCAGCTCGGCGATCGTCTTCTCGTTGTCCCCCTTGATGATCTGCGTCCGCGGGAAGACGGTATCCGCGTCCATGTCCAGCACGCTGCGCTCGAAGGTGGCGCCGTCGTAGGCCTCCGGCTGCGTGGGGTAGGTCGTGTGCACCGTCCCGCTCTCGAGCACGAGCTCGACCTTGCGCTTGACGCGATCGATCGCCAGCCGCCCCTGCCGCGCGACGTAGACCGTCGTCCGATCCGGCTGGCTCGCGTCGGCGAGGAAGACGTCGCGCCAGCCGCGGCCCGGCTCGACGTCGCGGACGTAGAGCACCTTGTTGGGGAAGTTGTTGTAGAAGACGCGCGGCTTGATGTCGGTTTCCGCGCCCGCGGCGACGGCGTTGAAGGTGATCTCGCGGAAGGTCTGGTTCGCGTCAGGCAGCGCGACGATGGTCTCGTAGGCGGTCGCGGCGGTGGCGACGATCGCGAGCATCGCCAGCGGCCGCATCATCCGGAAGATGCTGACGCCGCACGCCTGCAGCGCGACGAACTCGCGATCGGCGGAGAGGCGGCCGAGGCCGAAGAGGATGCCGTAGAGCAGCGCCATCGGGATGGTGACGCTCAGCGCCTGCGGCGTCAGCGTCAACAGCGCCCGGACGATGATCGACCAGCCCACGCCCTTGGCAATCAGCTGCTCCGCGTTCTGCAGAATCGGCGGCAGCATCAGGACGAAGGTCAGCCCCGCCAGCGCCAGCAGCATCGGCGGCACGACCTCGCGCACCAGGTAGCGGTCGAGCGTCTTCAGCGGCACTAGACTAGAAAGTATGACTCACGTCGCCCTGCTGTGGCACATGCACCAGCCCTATTACGAGGACCTGGTCACGCGCGAGCACATCCTGCCGTGGGTCCGGCTCCACGCGCTGAAGGACTACTACGGGATGGTGGCGATCCTGCGCGAGTTCCCGCGCGTCAAGATGACCTTCAACCTGGTGCCGTCGCTGCTGGTGCAGCTGGAGGCCTTTGCCGCCGATCGCGCGAAGGACCGGTTTCTCGAGCTCAGCCTGAAGCCGGCCGACGCGCTGACCCCGGACGACATCGACTTCATCCTCGAGAACTTCTTCCACGCGCAGCGGCAGCACATGATCGACGTCTACCCGCGCTACGGCGAGCTGCTCGCCCGGCGCGGCGGCAGCGCGGCGACACCCGCCGATCGGCGCGCGGCGGCGGCGCGCTTCGGCGTCGGCGACCTGCGCGACCTGCAGGTCTGGCACAAGCTCGCGTGGATCGATCCGTTCTACCTTGCCGACGATCCGCGCGTCCGCGCGCTCGTGGCCAGGGGGCGCGGCTTCAGCGAGGAAGACAAGGCGACGCTGCGCCAGGTCGAGCTGGAGCTGCTGAACAAGGTCATTCCCGAGTACCGCGACGCCGTGGCGCGCGGCCAGATCGAGGTGTCGGCGTCGCCGTTCTATCACCCGATCCTGCCGCTCTTGTGCGATACCGACATCTACAAACGCACGCACCCCGATTCGCGGCTGCCGCGCGAGCGCTTCCGCCATCCGGGCGATGCCGCCATGCAGCTCGAACGCGCGGTCACGTACCACGAGAAGCTCTTCGGGCGGCGGCCGGTCGGCTTGTGGCCGTCGGAAGGATCAGTCTCCGACGAGATGGTGCCGCTGGTGGCTGGTGCCGGCTTCCGCTGGATGGCGACCGACGAGTTGATCCTCGCGCGCACGCTCGGCCTGACCTTCTCCCGCGACGGCCGCGGCCACGTCGAGCAGCCCGAACGCCTCTACAAGCCCTACGTCCTCCGCGCCGGCGGCGCGAAGGTCGCGTGCGTCTTCCGCGACCACTCGCTGTCGGACCTGATTGGCTTCACCTACTCGGGGTGGGCGGCTGAAAGCGCGGCCGAGGATTTCGTCGGCCGGCTGGCCGAGGCGGGACGCCGGTATCGTGAACGCACCGGCGGGGGAGAGGCGCTCATCCCGGTGATCCTCGACGGCGAAAACGCCTGGGAGCATTTCGAGGGCGGCGGTCGTCCGTTCCTGCGCGCCCTCTATCGCCGCCTCTCCGCTCATCCCGACCTTCGCACCGTGACGATGGCCGATGCGTGCTCGCTGGCGTCGCAGGAGCTGACCGGGATCTTTCCGGGCTCGTGGATCGACGCGAACTTCTACATCTGGATTGGCCATGCCGACGACCAGAAGGCCTGGAGCCAGCTGGCGGATGCGCGGTCGGTGCTGGACGAGGCGGTCCGCAACCGGGTCGCCCCGTCAGCCGTCGACGCCGCGCGCGAGGAGCTCCTGATTGCCGAGGGCAGCGACTGGTTCTGGTGGTACGGCGACGACCATTCGTCGGCGCACGACGCCGAGTTCGATGATCTGTTCCGCCGTCACGTGCGTAACGTCTACCGGCTCCTCCAGGTGCCGATGCCGGACGAGCTCTTCGTCAGCAACATCTCGATGGCTGCCTCCCCCGTTTCCCAGACCGAGCCGACGACGCTGCTGGCGCCGCGGCTGGATGGCGAGGAAACGAGCTACTTCGAGTGGCTCGGGGCCGGCACCTATGAGGTGCGGGAGACGGCCGGCGCGATGCACCAGACCGACCGGCGGCCGGCGGTGCTGCGCCAGCTGCACTTCGGCTTCGATCACGAGCGGCTGTTCGTGCGCATTGACGGCGCCTCGCGCATCGACGATCTGCTGGCCGACGGTCGCGAGCTGTCGCTGAAGTTCTTCACGCCGTCCGGCGTCCGTTTCTCGATCCGGCAGCGGGCCGGCCGCCTTGCCGGGTCGTTCTACGACCGGCTGCCCGCGGAGCCGTACTGGCGCGACCGAGGGGCGGGCGGGGTAGTCGTTGCGGCGGGCACGGTGCTCGAGCTGGCGATTCCCTTCACGGACCTTGGATTGACAGCGGACACGCCGGTCGCCTTTTTCGTGGCGGTGTTCGACGACAACGGCGCCGAGCTGGAGCGGCACCCGGCGCATCGGCCGATCGAGCTCGTCGCGCCCGACGCTCTCTTCGAGGCTCGGCACTGGCGCGCTTAGTCGAGCGGCGTTCACTCGCGTCAGTCGCCAGTGGCCAGTCCTTGAATCAGTAGCCAGTAGCCAGTCGCAGTCCTGAATCTCGGCACGCCACTCAAACTGGCGGTTGGGACGGATGGGGCCAACGCCCTTGGCCGCGGTCCGCAAAACATCCACAGGGCCTATTCCTGCGCCATTTCCAAAGAGTCCGATAATGAGTGTTATGTTAACTAAAGGCGATCTGTCGCCCTCGAAAACTCCGCGCCGGCCTGTTGCGCCGCGGTCAGAAATGGCGATCTTCCCCGCCTCGGATCGCTCGCGAGTGAAACCATGCTGCGGCGGGTGCAGTTTTCAGCGTGGGCGATGACGTCCGGGCTGTCGCCGCGCAATCGATTCGGAGTTTGCGACTGAAGACTGACTCGAGGACTGCAACTGCCCACTGTGACTGCGCCTGCGACTGGCGCCAGCGACTGGCTCGCGGACTGGCGACTGGCGACTGGTTCCGGCGACCGATTCAAGACTGGCCACTGGCGACTGACGCGAGTGGCTGTCGCCCAATGTCCTGGCGCGCGACCGCTCATTTGTTCTTGCGCAGGTCGCGAAGAATCCCCTCGAGCGCATCGATGATCTCGTCGCGCGTGGCGCGGCTCTTGTTGAAACTGAGCTTCAGGTTGAACGCCTTGGTCGGCGGGCGGAAGGCAAAGACGTAGTGCTTCGGCCGCCCCGGCTTCGGCCTGGCGGCCGCCTCGCGCAACTGCTGGCGGGTGGCGCCGCCCTGGCTGGCGATTTTTTCGACCAAGGCGGTCATTTTCTCGGGCGTATCCTGCCTAACAACCTGCAGCAGCAACGACTTAGAGGAAATGTCGGCCAGCCGACACAGGTTTCGGACCTCGTCCGGCATGGCCGCCAGCGCCAGCGACTCGGTGACCGCGGTGCGCGACTTCCCCAGCCGCCGCGCCAGGTCCTCGTGCGTGTAGCCGCAGCGGTCGGCGAGGCCGTGCAGCGCCTCGGCTTCCTCGAACGGCGTCAGGTCCTTGCGCTGCAGGTTCTCGACCAGCGCCAGCTCCAGCATCTCCGCCTCGTCGACGTCGCGGATCACGACCGGCAGCTCGGTCAGCCCCGCCTGCACCGCCGCCTGGTAGCGGCGCTCGCCGGCGATGATCTGGAAGCGGTCGCCGCGCGGGCGCACCACCAGCGGCTCGATGATCCCCTGCTCCTCGATCGACGCGATCAGCTCCGACAGGTCGCCCATCACCTGGCGCGGCTGGTCCGGGTTGGGATCGATCTGCGCGATCGGAATCATCCGGCCGACCGCCGCGCCCGCCGAGGCCGCCAGCGCCTCGACGTAGTGCGCGTCGTGGCGCATCGCCACCCGCTCCGGGAGTCCTCGTCTAGGCACGGTCGATCACCTCCTCGCACAGGCTGTAGTACTCCGTCGCCCCCTTCGAGTCGGGCGCGAAGGTGAAGATCGACTCCTTGTAGGCCGGGCTCTCCTCGAGCCGCACGCTCTTGGTGATCACCGTCTTGAACACCTTGCCGCCGAACACCTTCTGGATCTGGCTGCGGATGTCGCGCGCCAGCGCCGTCCGCTTGTCGTGCATCGTGATCACCACCCCGAGAATCCGCAGCGCCGGGTTCGGCCGCGCCCGCACCTTCTCGATCGTCTCCAGCAGATCGTCGGTCCCCTCGAGCGCGAAGTACGACGACTGGATCGGGATGAGCAGGTGCGTCGCCGCCACCAGCGCGTTCACCGTCAGCAGCCCCAGCGTCGGCGGACAGTCGATGACGATGTGGGGGAACTGCGCCTGGATCGGATCGATCTTGTCCTTGAGCCGGAAATGCGCGTCCATCTCCCCCACCAGCTTCGCCTCGAGCTTGGCCAGCGCGATCCGCGACGGCGCGATCGACAGGTTGGCGAGCGGCGACGGCATGATCACGTCGGTCAGCGACACCGCCGGCTCGGCGATCGCGTCGTAGACGCTGCGCGTCACCTGCTGCTGGTCGAGAAACGACATCGTGCTGTTCGCCTGCGGATCGAGGTCGATCAGCAGCGTCGGCTTGCCGCGCAGCGCCAGCGCGGCGGCCAGATTGATGGCGGTCGTGGTCTTCCCGACCCCACCTTTTTGGTTGGCGATGGCGACGATCATCTGCTGAGGGACACGGGCGGAAGCGATTGTAGCGCGGAAGTTTGCCGGCCGGGTGCTTCAGCTATGCCTTCGGTGAGGCGACCGAAAATCCAAAGACGCGCGCGGCGCGTCCGCGGGCTACATCTTGTACTTGCCGAGGTCGTCCGGGTCGAGGCTCTCGAGCCACTTGTGCAGGCGATCGGCGTCGCTCTTCTCCGTGGTGAAGTCGACCGTCTTGGCGTGATCGATCACCGTGTCCTCGACGAAGATCGGCGCCCGCGTCCGCAGCGCCAGGGCGATGGCGTCGCTCGGGCGCGCGTCGATCGCCACCGTGTCGCCGTTCAGCCCGAGGTAGATCAGCGCGTAGAACGTGTTCTCCTGCAGATCGCAGACGACGATCTTCTGCACCGACGCCTTGAGATCGTGGATCACGTTGCGCAGCAGGTCGTGGGTCATCGGCCGCGGCGTGGCGATGTTCTCGATCTGCAGCGCGATCGCGTTTGCCTCGAAGATGCCGACCCAGATCGGCAGCACCTTCTGCCCCTCCTTGTCGCGCAGGATCACGATCGGGGTGTTGGTGATCGGGTCGACCATCAGTCCCTTGATCGTCATTTCGATCTGCATGGCTGTATCACCCTAGGCTTCGGCGGCGCCGCTGTCAAATCGTCCCCACACACTGTGCGGGCCGGCGCGTTCGATCCGCACCGGCAGCGTCCGGCCGATCCACGCCGCGGGTCCCGGCAGGTTGACGACGACGTTGGTGCTGGTGCGGCCGGAGAGCTCGGTCTCGCGCCGCCGGCTCGCGGCGTCGACCAGCACCTCCACCGCCTGGCCGACCAGCGCCGCGTTGAGCGCCCCCTGAATCTCGCGCTGCAGCGCCTGGAGCGCCACGATCCGTCGCGTCTTTTCCTCTTCCGCCACGTCGTCGGCCAGGCGCTTCTCCGCCAGCGTGTTCGGCCGCGCCGAGTACTTGAACGAGAACATGCTGTGGTAGCGCACCGCCGCGGTCAGCGTCAGCGTGTCGTCGAAGTCGGCGGCGCGCTCGCCCGGAAAGCCGACGATCATGTCGGTCGAAAGCGCGACGTCGGGCAGCGATTCCCGGATCGACCCGATCAGCGCGAGATAGCTCTCGCGCGAGTAGCGCCGGCGCATCGCCTCGAGCACCCGCGTCGACCCGGATTGCACCGGCAGGTGCAGGTGGCGGCAGACCTTGGGCAGGCCCGCCATGGTCTGCAGAAAGCGCGGCGTGACGTGACGCGGATGCGGGCTCGCGAAGCGGATGCGCTCGATCCCGGGCACCTCGTGGACCGCTTCGAGCAGGCCGCTGAAGTCGCACGAGGGGTCGTCGGGAGCGCTGTAGTGGTTGACGATCTGCCCGAGCAGCTGCACTTCGCGCCGGCCGCTGTCGGCGGCCTCCCGCACTTCAGCGAGGATGTCGCGCTTGGGCCGCATCCGCTCGTGGCCGCGCGTGTACGGCACGACGCAGAAGCTGCAGAATTCGTTGCACCCTTCGATGATCGTGACGTAGGCCTTCACCGGGTCGGCGCGCCGCGTCACGCCGAGCGGGAACGTCACGTCCTCGAACGGGTCGAGGTCGATCACCGGCCGCCTCGTGGTCTCCGCCTGCTCGACCAGCATCGGCAGCCGGCGGATCGCCTGGGTGCCGACGATGAGATCGGCGACGCCGGGCAGGCGCTTGAGGATCTCGCCGCCTTCCTGCTGCGCGACGCAGCCGGCGACGGCGACCAGCGGATGGTGCCCCTGCTCGGCGCCCATCTGGCGGAGTTCGCCGAGGCGCGTGTAGAGCTTCTCTTCGGCGCGCTCGCGCACGCTGCAGGTGTTGATCACCACCAGGTCGGCGTCCACCGCATCGTCGGCGGCCTCGAAGCCGGCCTGTTCGAGCAGCCCCGCCATCCGCTCCGAGTCGTGGACGTTCATCTGGCAGCCGAACGTCTCGATCAGGTATTTCCGCGCCAATTCAGCGACCTTTCGCCTTTCGCCCTTTCGCTTTCGCCTCGACCTCGGCGCCGGGTGCCGGCTCCCGATCGGCGTGCCTCGACACCAGCATCTCACGCGCGGTTCGCCGGAGGCCATCGGTGATCGTATCGCCGCCCAGCATTCGCGCGAGCTCGTCCACGCGCCCGTCATCGTCCAATCGCCGGACCGTCGTCCGCGTGCGGCCGCCTTCCACTCGTTTCTCGATCTCGAAATGGGTATCGGCATGCGCCGCGATCTGCGGCAGGTGCGTGATGCACAGCACCTGGAACGCCGAGCCGAGCATCCGCAGCTTGCGCGCGACGACGTCGGCGACTCGCCCGCCGATGCCGGCGTCGACCTCGTCGAAGATGAGCCCTGGTGCCGATGCGCTCGGCGGCCGATCTTCCGCGTCGCTGAAGCCGAGGCGGGACGTCGCGGTCAGCGTCTTGATCGCGAGCATCACTCGCGATAGCTCCCCGCCGGAGACGATCCTCGCCAGCGGACGCAGGTCTTCGCCCAGATTCGGCGAGACGAAAAATTCGGCGGCGTCGATGCCGCGCGCGCTCCACGCCGTCTGGGGCACGCTTTCGCTGAAGCGCACTTCGAAGCGCGTTCGCTCCATCGCCAGCTCGCCGAGCGCCGATTCGAGTCGTTGGCTGAAGGTCCGGGCGACCTGCCGCCGTGCCTTCGACAACGCGCCGGCGGCGTCGAGGAACCGTGCGCGCGCGGCGGCGGCTTCCCGCTCGAGCTCGGCGATCCGGTCGTCGCCGCCCGCGAGGTCGCTGAGTTCGCGCCGCAGCGCATCGCGCCGGGCGACGACGTCCGCAAGCGCGGGGCCGTATTTGCGTTTCAGGCGCTCGAGCAGCGCCAGCCGCTCCTCCACCTGCTGCAGCCGCGCCGGCGACGCCTCGATGCCCGCAGCGTAGCTGCGCAGGAACGCGGCGAGGTCTTCGAGTTGCGACTTGATGCCGTCGCGCGCGTCGAGATACGGCTTGAACTGCGGATCGAGCGCCGCCAGCTCCGCGACGCGGCGCCACACGCCGCTCAAGCTCGCAAGGATGGCATCGTCGCGTTCGTAGAGCGACGCATAGCCCTCCGCGCACAGCCGCTGAACGCGCTCGGCGCTGGCGAGCACCTGCCGCAGCGCCGCCAGTTCCGCGTCCTCGCCGGGCTCTCCGGGCGCGATCGGCTTCAAGCTTGCGCGATCCAGCTCGCCTAGCTGGAAGGTGACGAGATCCTGGCGCGCATCGCGATCGCGCACCGCAGCGCGCAGCCGCAACAATGCTTCTTCCGACGCGCGCATCGCATCGAAGGTGGCGGCCGTCGGCACCAGCAGCGCGTCGAGCGCGCCGACGCTGTCGATCACGTCGAGATGCGTCGAG
>Ga0207675_100002834_pt1 | contig 17059 bp, 15 predicted proteins | sample KBSSwiS42_FD_184305 | JGI IMG/M metagenome (GOLD analysis project Ga0207675, IMG submission 184305) | Switchgrass rhizosphere microbial communities from Kellogg Biological Station, Michigan, USA - KBS Switchgrass S4-2 (SPAdes) (version 2) | ecosystem: Host-associated > Plants > Roots >... | reverse complement strand
AAAGTTTCAAGCTGGATTATCCCGATAAGGAAGTGGCGATTAACTTTTAGCAGAAAAGTTTGCCATTAGGCCTTGAAGCGACTTGGTTCGCACCTTGCGCTCGAAGTGACGACCTCGAACTACAAACTACTTATTCATTCATTTCTTCTCTTAATGTATTACTGATCTTTACCATCACTTTGTCGATGCGATGCCCGTCCATATCCATAATCTCAATCTGAAATCCTTTCCATTCCAGCTTGTCACCTGTATGCGGGATTCGTTCGAGGCGGTGAAGGATGAAGCCCGCCAGGGTATCAAATTCCTGTTCGCCTTCATGCATCCATTCCGCTTTTTCAAAGTGAGTTAAAAAATCATAAAATGGTATTTGGGCGTCCACTAAAAACGAACCATCTTCCCGTTCGATCACCTCGTAGTCGGAAAGATCGGGTTGCGGCAGGTCACCAATAATGGCTTCAAGAATATCATTAAGCGTTATCATTCCCAGTATCGTACCATATTCATCAACGATGAAGCAGGAATGAAGTTTGGATTCTTTGAATTTTTCCATTACCTGGAAAGCCGTGTTATTTTCCGGAACAAAAAGGGCCGGCCTCATCAGGTCTTTGAATTGAACGTTATCGGGGCTGACGTATAAATCTTTAATGGCGACCACACCTTTGATGTTGTCAATGGTGCCGTCGCAGATAGGGTAAATAGAATGCGGCTCGCTAATTATTTTTTCCTTGATGGTTTCTTCCGTGTCGTCGAGACCAAACCAAATGACGTCGCTGCGATGTGTCATCAGGGATGTGATATTCCGGTCGCTTAAATGGAATACGCGCTCAATGATTTCCTGTTCTGTTTCCTCAATGGCTCCCTGTTCCGTGCCTTCGCTGATGATCGCCTTTATTTCTTCTTCCGTTACCTGGTTATCATTTTTCTTTAAGCCAAAAAGCTGGATAATTATGTTGCTGGACTTGCTCAATAACCAGATAAAAGGATGAGTGACGGTACTGATCCAACTCATGGGTCGGGCGGCCGCTTTAGCAATGGCTTCAGGGCGATAAAGGCCAATTCTCTTTGGAACGAGCTCACCAAATATGATCGTGAAATAGGTGACAATTATAACGACAATTGCCGTGGCGATGCCATAACTGTACGGTTCAATGGAAGGCCATTTAGCCAAATACGCCGCAAAATCATCTGTGAGTTTTTCACCTGAATATATACCGGTCAATATACTGACCACGGTAATACCCATCTGTACGGTTGAAAGAAATGTTTCCGGTTTGTTGGCCAGCTTAAGTGCTTCTTCCGCATCCTTGTCGCCTTTGTTTGCCTGTATCTCCAACCGGGATTTCCTCGCAGACACCAACGCAATCTCAGCCATCGAAAAAAGACCATTCAACAAGATCAGGCCTGCCAGTATAAGAATTTCCATCAAGTAGAAACAGTTGATTGACTTTCGAAGATAGCAAATCCGTAGCGCTTGTTGAATATAGTACCCGTGAGCATGCCAAAAAGCAGGCCCAGTAAGGCTCCGCCGATGACATCAAATGGATAGTGAATGCCGATGTACACCTGCGCATACGCGATAAGAGCCGCCCATACAAATCCTAAATAAGCCCAATATTTGAGCAGAGGTTTTGACGTAAGAAAGAAAAAGGTGGCAATTCCAAAGTGATTAGCAGCGTGATTGGAGATAAAGCTAAATCCCGGATTACACCGGTTGACAAGCAAACGAACATGGGCAAAGAAATCGGGGTCTCCGCACGGCCGTATCCGGGCAATATTTTGCTTAAAAATATAATTACCAGTCATGTCGGTAAGGGCAATGGTGACTATAAAGAACAAAATCCACCAGGCACCTTTACCTTTGTAGTTCAGCAAGACAAATGCCCCAAGGAATACATAAAGGGGCGCCCAGTTTAGCGGGTAACGCATAAACGGCATCAATGCATCAAAAAAAGGATTGGCGGAATTGGTGTTGATCTGGATAAATATCCACTGGTCCAGTTTTTCAAGTCTTTGCCAGAAATTAGATTGCAATAAAAAAAACATGGTCGCAAAAATACCGATTGCCTGTTAGAATTGTTACTGGGTGCCAATTCCCTGAACGGGTAACTGGATCTGGTAACTGGCAACGGTAATACTTGACATTTGTGTAAACGATTTAATTTAATTTCTTTTGCAGTTTTTCCGGGTCGATAAAAAAGAGCGGGCGGTTGATTCATGTTGAGAAGATATAAGATACCAAAGACGATCATGTGGGTCAGTAATTTATTCCTGATCTTTCTTCTGCTGTTTACACTTTTCCGGCTCACCACTTTTCTTGCTTTCAAGCCTGATAATATTTCATTTGCAGACCTGTTGCCTTCCTTCATTTTAGGCGTGCAATATGATCTTCGCTGGATTTCGTTAATTCTCCTGCCGATTGTGGTGCTCAGTATGAATCAACGCTTTTCACCATTCTATTCGCTTCAAAACAAAAAGTGGTGGACCTGGTACCTGGCGATAATCACATTCATAGTTTTTTTCTTTTTCGCCGCTGATTTCGGAAGTTTTAGTTACAATCAAACGAGATTAGATGCAGGAGCCATGAATTTTGTCGAGGATCCCGGAATTTCCATTCGCATGATGTGGCAAACTTACCCGTTGTTCTGGTTGCTTCTCGGTTTGCTGCTCATTGTGTTCCTGTTTCGGTGGATGTATCGGAAAAGCCACTGGCGGGTGATCACTACTACTGATGGACTGAAAATCCCTTACCGCCGTAAGTTCTTTATCATAGCCGCCATTGTGATGGCAGCATTTATCTATGGACAGTTTGCACTGACTCCCCTTACATGGAAACAATGTTTTGTTTTCCAGGATAGTTTCAAATCGTATCTCGCACTAAACCCCCTGCAGAATTTTTTTGCCACACTCAAACTGCGCAAGCCGGAGTTTAATGAACAGAAGGCAAGGGAAGCTTTCCCTGTGATGGCGGAGTGGATCCCATTGCATGAGGTCACTAAATTTTCTTACCGACGCATTGTAGCACCGGGTAGTTCAGCGCTGGAAAGCAGCCCAAATATAGTCGTCGTGATGTGTGAGTCGTTCAGCATGTACAAAAGCAGCATGAGCGGTAACCCGCTCAACACTACCCCGTTTTTTGATTCGATGGCAAAAAAGGGAATTTTTTTTGAGCGCTGTTTTTCACCACACTTCTCAACTGCAAGAGGCTTATTTGCACTCATTACAGGTATCCCTGATGCACAGCTGTTTAAATTCTCCACCCGCAACCCGCTTGCAATAGATCAGCACACCATCATCAACAATTTCGAAGGGTATGATAAACACTATTTCCTCGGAGGGAATGCTGAATTCAACAACTTTGGAGGTTTGTTGAAAAATATTGAAGACCTTCAAATGCATACTGAAGGAAGTTTTCAATCGCCGAGGATTAATGTATGGGGTATCAGTGACAAAGACCTTTTTCTTGAAGCCAATAAAGTGTTTCGGCATAAGCAAAAACCTTTTTTCGCCATTATCCAGACATCGAATAATCACAGGCCATTCATGATCCCCCCGAGGGATACGGCCGATTTTAAAATCAAATCAGAAACACCAGAGCGATTGTTAAAGTATGGTTTCGGTTCAATTGAAGAATATAACAGTTTTCGATACTCGGATTATTGCTTCAAGGAATTCATGGAAGCAGCTGAAAAGGAAGATTATTTTCACAATACTATTTTTGTTTTCGTTGGAGACCATGGAGTGGCCGGAAATGCTGAAGCCGTGTACCCATCGGCCTGGACAAAAGAACGACTGACAGATGAACATGTCCCGCTGCTGTTTTATGCGCCCTACCTTCTAAAACCACAGAAACGATCGGAAGTGGTTTCGCAGATCGACGTATTGCCCACGGTCGCCGGAATGATCCAACAGCCATACGTGAATACCACGCTCGGTCGTGATCTCCTGGATACAACCAAAAAGAACAATTTTGCGTTCATTACTAATACCGCGGGTAAAATAGGTATCGTCACGGACGATTTTTATTTTACAACAAATCTCAACTTTCCCGATGAACACATGGTGGCAGTAAGGGAGAAGGGATCTCAATACAATAAGGCACAACGCGATTCCATTCAAAAGCGGCTTTCAGTTTTTACCACTGCCTTTTTTGAAACAGCGAAATACATGCTCATGAATAATCATAGGGAGTGAGAATCCAGAGTTCGACGTTTAAGGTTCAAGTTTGAAGTTTGATGTTACGGCGGGTGCGTTGGGCGAAGCAGGAAGCAGGGTACAGGGATTTCGCTGATGACAATTGAGATTTAAATCTAACTGGTGGACGCTGTGATGTTGAGTTCTAGGCGTTTGGAGGTAGTAGCCTCAAATTCAATGCGAAGCCACACACAAAGAAAAAATCATATATAGGTAATTTATTTCGTGTTTTTACGAGGATTGCTTTGAAATACGGGGTTTGGCTGCTTTATTTGCAGTTCATTTTAAAACCCTTTAAAAACAAATACCTATGTTAAAAAACTTTTTAGTTATTACCCTCGCCGTTCTCACCCTCGCATCCTGCAGCAAAGACAAGAATGACACCCCTGCTTACAGCCTCTCCGCCAAAATAGACGGAACTGCCCAGGCTTTTAACACGGGCGTTGCTGCACAAAAAGATGGTGATGCTTCAACTGGTTACTCCGTGGCTATTGCCGGTACAGCTGGAACCACCTCTTCTCCGTACCCAACCCTGATACTTTCTATTGAAAGTGATGCTCCGGTTGTCGCAAAAACTTATACCGCAACTGCATTTGAAGCGGGTGGCATTTATGCTACTGACGCGTCGACATTGTTAACCAGCGATACTGATTTTACAATCACGGTTACTTCAATCACCGACACTGACGTTCGCGGAACGTTTAGCGGTAAAATTGATGCCAAGGTTGTTTCGGAAGGTGCATTTTCTGCAAAATTCCAATAAGTCGAAATAATTGACCAATGAGATCGGGCAATTGAAATTTTCATTTGCCCTTTTTTCTTTTTTTGCAGGTCCTATTTTTTTCGGGCAAGGAGAATTAGCCGCGGCGTTTTTTTTATATCATAAGCATTGAGCTGGTAGTCGCCAAAGACTTCGTGAATTTGCATTCCATGATAGCTGAACATGTCATTAAAATCACCCAGGCTGAATTTGACCATTTCTTCGGTAAATTCCTGGGGTTGAGTTAAGGAATCATCTTTAACTATAATTCTGTTATAAAAATGATCGTCATCGTCCCAGCGATGAATTTCATAGCGGGTGGCTCCAATTTCTTTTACTTCATTGTGTACTAAATTTTGTTCTTTGTAGTGAACGTTTATGTAATCGAGCATAAGATAGCCGCCCGTTCGCAGACTGTTTGCTATGGTGCGTATCGCTGCGTCGTGTTCCCGTTGTGTGTTGTAATACCCGAAGCCGGAGAAAAAATTGAATGCGTAGTCAAAATAGTTTAAATAGAAAGGCAGGCGCATGTCATGAATGAAGAAATGAAGCCGGTCATGCTCAAAGGACTTTGCCGACGCTATACTGGCGGGGGAAAGATCAAAGCCGGTTACCTCGAAGCCCAGGCCGGCCAGTATTTTGCTAAACTGGCCTTTTCGACACGCAGCATCAAGAAACTGGCTTAGGGGCGGCGGAGCCAGGTATTTTACCATTTTGTGAATAAAGGCCTCGGCATTTGGTTCGGCCCGTTCAAAATAGAGCCGGTGATAAAAGGGCGAATTGAGCCAATCCGTATACCAGTTAGTTTTGGTCATGCTAACGTTTGCACAAATGTAAAAAAGCTCTTCGCAATCCGGGCTTTGATTTCCGTATTTTTGCTATAGCTGCACTTCGCAATAAACGAAGATTTAACAGGCAACGATTGACCAGCCTGATACCTGCGCCGGACTTCGGCGTGGCAGACAAGTTTAAAACCATCAACTCTTTACTGTGGCATTGATTAAAAGTATTTCAGGAATACGTGGAACAATAGGAGGGAAGCCGGGCGATAATCTTACTCCGCTGGAGATTGTGAAATTTACGGCTGCTTACGGCACTATCATTTCCGCAAAAAATAAAAAGACAAAAATTGTTGTGGGTCGTGATGGTCGCATCAGCGGTTCGATGGTTCGCGATCTTGTAGTGAGTACCCTTACGGCCTTGGGAATTGATGTAGTGGACCTTGGGCTTTCCACTACGCCTACCGTGGAAGTTGCTGTTACAATGGAAAAAGCAGATGGTGGCATCATTCTGACCGCGAGCCATAATCCGAGAGAATGGAATGCATTGAAACTGCTTAACAGTGATGGCGAGTTTATTTCTTCATCTGCAGGATCCAAAATACTGGAGCTGGCTGCAAAGGAAGACTTTGTTTTTACACCCGTTGATAAACTTGGAACGGCTACAATCAATGATAGTTATCTTCAGAAACATATCGACGCAGTACTATCTTATCCGCTGGTTAATGCGGCCGCTGTTGCATCTAAAAAACTGAAGGTGGTTGTTGATGCTGTTAATTCAACCGGTGCCTTATATGTTCCGGCCCTGCTTAAAGCATTAGGCGTTAACAACGTGATCGTGTTGAATGGTGAGGTTAATGGAAAATTTGCACATAACCCCGAGCCTCTGCCGGAAAACCTCGTTCAGCTGAGTAGTGAAGTGATAAAGCAAAGGGCAGACCTTGGGATTGCAGTAGATCCTGATGTTGATCGTTTGTGCTTTGTAAACGAAGACGGCAGCATGTTTGGCGAGGAATACACCCTTGTTGCTGTTGCCGATTATGTGCTTACTCATCGCAAAGGAAATACGGTGAGCAATATGAGCAGCACCAAAGCATTGAAAGAAATTACTATAAAGAATGGGGGAGAATATTTTCCATCAGCGGTAGGAGAAGTGAACGTGGTTAAGAAAATGAAGGAGGTTGATGCCGTGATTGGCGGCGAGGGAAATGGAGGCATCATCGTTCCGGATTTTCATTACGGACGAGATGCGCTGATAGGAATTGGTCTTTTCCTTAGTCATCTCGCCTCGCACAAGAATGGAATGCGCTCGCTGCGGGGAAAATATCCTGATTATTTTATTGCCAAGAAAAAGCTGGAATTGCAGGATGGCATTGATGTAAAAGCCATATTTGAAAAGATCAAAACAAAATATAAAAACCAGCCTGTCAACACGGATGATGGTTTAAAGATCGAATTTGACAGCGACTGGGTGCATCTGCGTACGTCAAATACGGAGCCTATCATACGTATCTACTCAGAGAGTGATTTTGAAACTAAGGCAAATAATATTGCGGTGAGATTGATGCAGGATATCAAAGAGTTTATTTGAGGAATACATTCCATCACCGCTCATATCACTACAAGTCAAAAAACCGCGGCTGCAACTCTTTCCCGGGCCGCAAAATTTGGAACTTACCTATCTTTGCGCCGCTTTTTCATATGCGATTTCTCACAGTTCGCAGTAAAGGCTATCGCTTTTTTTTATGAATAGAATTTATTTTGATAATGCCGCTACTACAGCGCTTGACAAAGAAGTGCTTGATGCCATGCTTCCCTATATGACCACTCATTTCGGGAATCCTTCTTCTATTTATTCGTATGGTCGCGAAACGAGACTGGCTATTGAAACGGCCCGAAAAACAGTGGCCAGGCTCCTCAATGCGCATCCCGGTGAAATCTTTTTCACAAGTGGGGGAACCGAAAGCAATAACACCGCGATTTTTTCAGCAATCCGTGACCTTGGTTGCCGGCATATTATTTCATCTCCTATCGAGCATCATGCGGTCCTGCATACGGTGGAGCATTATGGACACGGTGACGACATGAGCTATAGTTATGTGAAATTATTGCCCAATGGTCATGTGGATCTTCATGACCTCGAAGATCAGCTTTCGACACAAAGCAGTCGGTGCCTGGTTACTTTAATGCATGCAAACAATGAGATCGGCAACCTGCTCCCGATAAAAGCGGTGGGCCAACTTTGCAATAAGTATAATGCCATTTTTCATTCGGATTGTGTGCAAACAGTGGGACATTACCCGGTTGATCTGAGAAAGATACCCATTCATTTTATCTCTGCATCAGGACATAAGTTTCATGGACCAAAGGGAGCCGGTCTTCTTTATATAAATGACAATGTCAAGATAAAACCCTTTATCTATGGCGGCGGGCAGGAACGCAACATGCGCGCAGGCACAGAGAATCATTACGGTATCGTTGGTTTTGCGAAAGCCCTGGAGCTGGCAATGGAAAATCATGAAAAGGACAGCCAGTATATTCAATCATTGAAAACATATATGATTGAGCAATTACAGCAAAAGATCAAAGGAATCGCATTCAACGGCGACTACAACGGAAGTTGCCTGTACACGGTACTCAGCACAGCCTTTCCGAAAACAGAAAAATCCGAAATGATCCTTTTCAATCTTGACATTAATAATATTTGCGCTTCTGGTGGCAGCGCCTGTACAAGCGGAGCTGACCAGGGTAGTCATGTCATCCGGGCAATAAACAATAACCCGAACCTCGTCACCGTTCGTTTTTCCTTCAGCAAGCATAATACCCGGGAAGAGATCGATTTGGTAGTAGCAAAACTTAGTGAGCTGATATAATTATTGATCTACCGGCTGCGCCTTTGCGAAGCTTCGGTGAAGCAAGTCCAGCCGGGTTGTTGTTGCCTTGGTGTTTCTTCGTGCCGCCGTGGCTTTGTGGTTCCTCTTGCATTAATGCCTTAGTGAAACTCTGCGACTTTGTCCGTTGTGGATTAAACTAAATAGACACTCTACCGGCTAACTGTCCGTCGGTGTTTAGATCTTCCCATCTGTCATTAAATTACTCCTTTGGTCTAAAAAAATTTGGTTTCTACGAAATTTTCGTAGATTTACGAAAATTTCGTAGATGGAAAGATTAACACACCCCGAAGAGGAAACGATGCAGGCTGTCTGGCGCAATGGCGAAGGCAATGTAAAAGCATTTATGGAGCATTTGGATGAATCCATACCCTATACGACGGTGGCTTCTGTAATCAAAAACCTGGAAAAAAAGGGTTATCTCTCAGCAAGGCTTGTGGGCAATGCGTATTTGTATAAACCGATCGTTTCAGAAGATGAATACAAGAAAAAATTCATGGGAAACGTCGTGAAGGAATATTTTGACAACTCTTACAAAGAGCTTGTCAATTTCTTTGTCGAACAAAAAAAACTATCAGCAAAGGAACTAAAAGAAATACTTAGCATGATCGAAAAAGGGAACAATCGTTAATCTTCAACTCTGCCATATGTCTTTATTGATAGTATATATTGTAAAGCTTTCTGTGTGCCTTGCCATCGTGTATCTTTTTTACCAGTTGGTTTTGAGAAAACTTACGTTTTATAATTCCAATCGCTGGTATTTGGCAGGTTATACTTTCCTGTCGTTTTTTATACCGCTAATAAATATCACACCGCTATTGGAAAAAAACAGTTTCAGTAGTAATAAAATTGTTCAATTTATCCCCACAATGGATGAATCGGGGCTGGTCATGAATGATAACATGAGTGCACCGTCAAATTCCATATTTAGCACGTGGGGATTAGAAGAGTGGTTGCTGGTTGTCTTAGTTACGGGAGCAACGATCTTTCTAATACGATTTATTTTGCGTTTCATTTCATTTTACAGAATGCGTCAAGATGCTCACCTGGTTTTCAATAAGGGTATGAAACTTTACCAGGTAAACGATAACATCATCCCTTTTTCATTTGGGAATTCGGTATTTATCAACAGCGAGCTGCACACTGAAGAGGAAATGAGGGAAATAATTCGCCATGAGTATGTTCATGTGAAACAAAAGCACTCTATTGACATTATATGGAGCGAGTGGCTATGTATTGTAAACTGGTATAATCCTTTTGCCTGGTTGCTTAGGTCTTCGATGAGACAAAACCTTGAGTTCATTGCTGATCATAAAGTGCTCGAAAAAGGCCTGGACAGGAAACAGTATCAATACCTGTTATTAAAAGTTATCGGAAACAATCATTTCAGTATCGCTCAAAAATTTAATTTTTCATCACTCAAAAAAAGGATTGCCATGATGAATACGCTTCGTTCCGCAAAATTGCATTTGGCCAGGTTTCTTTTCATTCTTCCATTGTTGGCTGTTATACTCATTTCTTTCCGAAAAAAGCAGCAGGAGTCTAAAAAGCCGGCGGTTGCGCAATACGAAAAGGTTGTTACGACGGACACAATACCTCCTGAAGTGGAACCCAATGATAAGGGATACATTATCTATATAACACGGGACAATGGCAGTTCTTTCGTTGTTATCAACGATAAAGGAGGCAAACAGGTAGAAAGGATACCGGTGAGCAAATGGAAACAAAGGGAAACTTTTTACGAAGAAAAATATGGGGAGATCCCATATCCAGCGCCGCCTCCGGCCCCGCCATCACCAGCAGTACCACCACCCCCAACGGAGCTTAAACTTCCTGCCAATGTAAAGAGGATGGAGTCTGGCAATGAACGGGTGGAAGTTTGGTTAAATGATGGTAAGAAGGAAACCTATAATCTTAAAGTTCCTGATGAAAAAAAGGCCTTTAAAAGTAAATATGGTGATATGTCTTCTCCGCCGGAACCGCCTGCGGCTCCCGAGCCGACTGCTGTGCCTATTCCAGCTCTGCCGAAGCTCCCCCAAAAGGTGTCAAGCATTCACGTTAATAACAACCGGGCAGAAGTCTGGTTTAAGGATGGTAATGAGGAAGTGTATGATCTGAAAATCCCAGCCCAAAAGGAGGCATTTGAAAAAAAATATGGCAATTCACCTGTGATTGCCGATACACCGGCTCCGCCGGGTGTTCCGAAAACCATTAGGCTTATAAAGCCAGGTGAGGGAGATAAGGTTGCCGAGTTGTGTGATGAATTCGAAATAAAGGATATGAAGGCAGTAATGCATTTAAAAAATGGGAAAACAGAAGAATATGATCTCAATGACGTGAATAGTCGCCGAAATTTTGAAGAGAAATTTGGAAAAATAATGGATGTGAATCTATCAGTAACGGTTGCTCCGGTTGCCATCGCAAGTAATCCCGCCGGTGTAACAGTTGTTTCGAATTCGGCTCTTGCGAAGATCGCAGCCCCGGTGCTGGCAATTGGTGAGAGTGGCGAGACCATTTCGGGCGAAGAAGAAATACTGGTGACTATTTCCAAAAAAACAACTCCTCAGCAGCTCCAGGATTTTAAAAGTAATATGAAAGAAAGAGGAATTGAATTGAACTATGATCATACTGATTTTAAAGAGGGAGTTCTCGTTAATATAAGTGGAACGATAAAACTAAAGGACAACGCGGCGAGATTTTCAGCAACTGACTTCAACAAACTCATTCTGTCTACCGTTACGAATGGCGAACGTATTAGTTTCAAGGTTAAAGTTTCAGAAAGAAACAAAGTGATTTAGTGTAGAGCTTAATCAACTTAGGTGGTATTTCAGAAAAATCCGAAATCCCAAATTCGAATTTCGAAATTCTAATATTCGGATTTAAACTTTATAAGTAGTACCAGGGATTACGTTTAGCGGCTTTCATATAATGCCGCACATTTCTCCAGAAACCAAGTATCATGTAAAGTATGATAGGTGAGCCCATCGTCAGCAGCGAGGTGTAGATAAAATATTGACGAATTCGGGTCGCGGGAATTCCCATTCTGTTCCCGATCGCAGAACAAACGCCAAACGCATTCCACTCAACAAAGCTTTTTAATTTGTTCATAGTGCAAATTTAAAAAATCCCCTTTAAGAAGTCAATTACCCGACGGAAAAAGGTTGTTTTAGCTTAAATTCGCAGCACTTAGGTAAATGTGCGGATTAGGATATTTGCGTATGTGCGAATGTTTCATTTTGAACGGACTATTCCATTTTTGTAGCACGTGCGCAATCCACAGATTCGCACATTGGGAATTTTCAAATTATTCAAATTATCCTCCATGTTATTCGACCTTGATCTCATCAGGAAAGTTTATGCAGAAATGCCCGCCAAAATTGCAGCCGCACGTAAATTGATTGGCAAGCCGCTTACGCTTACTGAAAAAATCCTGTACTCCCATTTATACGGCGGTCAAACCGATAAACCATTTGCCAGGGGAAAGGATTACGTCGATTTCGCACCGGACAGGGTTGCGATGCAGGATGCCACGGCCCAAATGGCACTGTTACAGTTTAGCACAGCGGGCCGCACGAAGGTGGCCGTTCCTTCAACCGTCCATTGTGATCACCTTATACAAGCGAAAGTGGGAGCCAAGGCTGACCTGGCAACAGCTAATGAAGTGAATAAGGAGGTGTACGACTTTCTGTCATCAATATCGAATAAATATGGCATTGGCTTCTGGAAACCGGGTGCCGGTATCATTCACCAGGTAGTATTGGAAAATTACGCTTTTCCCGGTGGGATGATGATCGGCACAGACTCGCATACGCCAAATGCCGGCGGCCTGGGTATGGTGGCAATTGGTGTAGGAGGCGCGGACGCAGTGGATGTAATGGCTGGCCTGCCCTGGGAATTGAAAATGCCAAAGCTTATTGGAGTAAAACTTACGGGAAGACTCAGTGGATGGACGTCCTGTAAAGACGTAATCCTTTGGGTTGCCGGGCAGCTGACTGTAAAGGGAGGCACAGGTGCTATCGTGGAATATTTCGGTGAAGGTGCCGATAGTATGAGTGCAACAGGTAAGGGAACTGTTTGTAACATGGGTGCTGAGATTGGCGCTACCTGCTCGCTGTTTGCGTACGACTCCAAGATGAGTGCGTACCTGAAAACTACTGGCAGGCAGGAAGTGGCTGAGCTGGCAGATAGTATCAGGCAGCATCTGCGGCCGGACGAAGAAGTCATCGCGGATCCTGTAAAATATTATGATCAACTGTTGGAATTAAACCTGGATGAGCTCGAGCCTTATGTCAATGGTCCATTCACTCCCGACCTGGCAACCCCGGTTTCAAAAATGGCAGAAGCCGTTAAGGCAAATGACTGGCCCGCCAAATTAGAAGTGGCATTAATTGGAAGTTGCACGAATTCATCATATGAAGATATCAGCCGTTCGGCGTCAATTGTTGAGGATGCCCTGAGTAAAGGTCTAAAGGCGAACTCGGAATTTACTATTACGCCGGGCTCGGAGTTGGTGAGGTTTACCATAGAAAGGGATGGTTTCATCAACACATTTGAAAAAGTGGGTGGCGTAGTGTTGGCCAATGCATGCGGTCCCTGTATTGGACAATGGGCGCGGCATATTGATGACCCCAATCGCAAGAACACAATCATCACTTCGTTCAACCGAAATTTTGCAAAGCGCAACGACGGCCTGGCTTCCACTCATGCATTTGTCGCATCGCCCGAGTTAGTGACAGCGATGGCTATTGCAGGAACCATCGCGTTTAACCCGATAACGGACAAGTTGAAAAATGCCAACGGCGAAGAAGTGCTGCTAAAGGAACCAAAAGGTTTCGAACTACCGCCCCGCGGATTTGATGTAGAAGACGCAGGCTACCAGGCACCGGCAGAGGACGGAAGCGATATTAAAGTGATTGTAAATCCGGACAGCCAGCGTTTGCAGTTGCTGACTGCGTTTGCGCCATGGGAGGGAACGGACCTTCTCGGATTAAAGCTTTTGATCAAAGCAAAAGGGAAATGCACCACCGATCATATTTCAATGGCTGGCCCATGGTTGAAGTATCGCGGTCATTTGGACAATATCAGCAACAACATGCTGATTGGGGCTATCAATTATTTCAACGACAAAACGGATCTTGTAAAAAATCAACTGACCGGCCAATATGGTCCCGTTCCTGCCACTGCCCGGGCCTATAAAGCTGCCAATGTCGGCAGCATAGTAGTGGGAGATGAAAATTATGGTGAAGGTTCATCGAGAGAACATGCAGCCATGGAACCACGACATCTCGGAGTAAGGGCCATATTAGTGCGCAGTTTTGCACGTATCCACGAGACCAATTTGAAAAAGCAGGGAATGCTGGCTCTAACCTTTGCCAACAAGGCTGATTATGATAAGATACAGGAAGATGACAATATAGATATTGAGACCCTGACCTCATTTGCACCGGGCAAGTCGTTACGGATCGAGCTCAATCATAGCGACGGTACAAGCGACATAATTGAAGCGCATCATACTTACAACGAACAGCAGATTGAATGGTTTAAAGCCGGAGGAGCCTTAAATGTGATCAGGTCGCAATTTGTGAAATAGCGGTCGATTATAAACCATAGAAGATTCGACGCCAGGCAGAAATTGCCGGACCGAATAACTCAATAAAACCCCGATCTTGACAATAAAAAGTCCTGTCTCCTGCAATAGGATGGCGGGGTTTTTTATTTGTGTTAACCTGTTTGTAGACTGTGGCAATTTTCCAAAAAAAAAGCTCCGCCGAAGCGAAGCCAGATAAAGAAAGCCTATGTATATTAAAAGTGGGATGTACCCACGACTGTACTATTGAGGGAGTATTGGCCCGATCCTGTACTTACTAAAACTTCTGCGCCGATCCGGGTACAACACATCAGTGGCCGTTTCAAATCCTTCCGAAGAAATTTTTTTTCTCATGTTGCGGCTTTCAATACGCCGGATGATATAGAAAGCAACAACGCCGGCTGCAGCTACAGTTAGTATGGTCACTGCTGTTTTCATAAATATATTGTTTTAGTCTTCTTAGCTATACGAAAATAATGCCAGTTCAGTTTGCCACTAAATCCTTTTGTGCAGTTTGACAATTTCGTATTGCCAATTGCAGAATTGTAGATGTGAAAATGTGAAAATGTGAAAATTTGCAAATGTGCGGATGGCTGAAAGCTTTTTAACACTTTTTTGAATTGTTTCATGTTGGGTCATTATTTTCAATCCGCACATCTGCACATCCACCCATGTGCTAATTTGCTAATTTGCTAATCTGCTAATCTGCAAATCTGCACATTCTCAGCATACCCGCTATGTAAAATGCGAAAGAGCCAATGGAGGTAAAGGTTCTCGCAGTATGAAACCCGGCCCAGGTTTGCCGCAATGAATTCCAGTTGTCGGGAATCGTGTTAACTGTCCAGGTTTTAATCTGGTTATCGATCGGAACTTCTACACCAACAGTAATCAGCAGCGTTACGAGCATTAAGACAAATGAAATGGTATAAAGATAAAAAATCGGCCTGTTAATTTTATACGCATTCCACATTGACCACAATAGAAATAAAAGAGTGGCAGGCATAATGATGCGCATTGGAATGGCCACATTGGCGATAATGGTTTTGCCAATATGGATAAACTCCGCCGGCTCGAAATCATGCAGGGAACGGGTCAGGGTGAACCAGGTTCCCCAGAACACGCCCGTGACCAGCATGACCAGGACGGCAGTAATGAATGATATAGATTTTTGTCGCACCATGCAAAGTAATGCGACAGGCAAACACCCGGCCAGTCAAGACCGGTTAACTAAAGAACTTTAGCGGCTGAAAAACGAAATTGGCCGGCAAGTAACAGTTCTCCCGCCAGCTCCAATCCCCGGGCCGTGCGAGAAATCTAATTCATCGCATGAAGTTTGTACTATTCAGAGGGTCTAACTGATTTTGACCGTGAGGCATTTTGAAAATTTGGATTTACAGGCCCTTGTAGACCTCCTTGTAATACACACGGACGAGTACAACAGCATTGTATCGTCTCCTTTGTTGCGTGTGGAGGAATTTACTCAGTGCAAACAGCAATTAGCAGAAATCCATGCCGCCATAAAAGAAAAGAGCAAAGAGGAAGGATTCCCCATGGAATATATTTTGCCAAATTTTCCGGAAAATTTTTCGAAGATAAAGGTGCCGAAGTGATGGGAGATTTAAAATAGCAGGTCTGAGATTCTTTTTAATACTTCTGAAGGATCTTTTAATACTTCATCATTCCAGAATCTTAATACCGTAATGCCGAGGTCATTTAATACAGTCGTTCGTGTTTAATCATATTCCTTTGCCCCAGGCTTTTTATGATGATGTCCGTCCAGCTCGTTGATGAGTCTACACCCATGACAATAAAAGTCAGCGACGTATTGGGCAATTGCATGTTGACGCCTGAATTTTTTCCCTTTAACCTTCCAATTACGGAGTAGAGACCAGAGGATTTGTTCGGCTTCAGTAGATCGATGTCTGAGTTCGTTAGCGAACTTATGTGTCGAGGGAATTGCTCCCTGGTGGAGATTTGCGAGATACTTATTCATGGTGTCTTTTTAAAGGTAGCAATCGCATAAACCTACCATTTGATTTTGGGCCGCAAATTTTGGTTTTTTCCCCTTCAAGAAGCATACACAAAGTATTTCGCAGAAGGCCATAGTGCTTCTTGTTTTCTGATCGCGGTTTTTGATGCAGGGTTTTTACCTCACCCCCAATACGACCCCACTGCACATAGGTCGTTTACACCCCTCTCCCTTGGAGAGGGGTGAACGGATAGTTTCTCTCTTAAAGAAATATTGTGGGGGTGAGGCCAAAACCTGGCTCCGAGAAAACGTCCAAATGTGTAGTGCTCTAAAACATTCTCTTAAGGGGATAAGGGGTGAACGGATAGTTTCTCTCTTAAAGAAATATTGTGGGGGTGAGGCCAAAACCTGGCTCCGAGAAAACCTACAAATCTGTAGTGCCCTAAAACATTCTTTTAACAGGATAAGGGGTGAACGGACAGTTTCTCTCTTAAAGAAATATTGTGGGGGTGAGGCCAAAACCTGGCTCCGAGAAAACCTCCAAATGTGCAGTGCTCTATAACATTCTTTTAAAAGGATAAGGGGTGAGCGGATAGTTTCTCTCTTAAAGAAATATTGTGGGGGTGAGGCCAAAACCTGGCTCCGAGAAAACCTCCAAATGTGTAGTGGTCTAAAACATTCTTTTTGTGAACGGACAGTTTCTCTCTTAAAGAAATCTTGTGGGGGTGAGGCCAAAACCTGGCTCCGAGAAAACCTCCAAAGAAATATTGTGGAGAAGATTTCAAAATCGTGCAGCCCGTGCATAAAAAAATTACGGACCCCGAAGAGATCCGTAATCTTATTTATAAATCAAATCAATACCCCTTCTTCTCAAACCCCGGT
>Ga0207675_100002831_pt1 | contig 17071 bp, 17 predicted proteins | sample KBSSwiS42_FD_184305 | JGI IMG/M metagenome (GOLD analysis project Ga0207675, IMG submission 184305) | Switchgrass rhizosphere microbial communities from Kellogg Biological Station, Michigan, USA - KBS Switchgrass S4-2 (SPAdes) (version 2) | ecosystem: Host-associated > Plants > Roots >... | reverse complement strand
GGTGGTAGCGCACCGCGTCCGCCGCGCCTTCCGGCGACACGACGACGGCGGCACCCGCGACGACGACGATCACCGCCGCACAGGCCAGCGCGCCCTGCCACGCCTCACGGCGCCGCCCGCGCGCCACGAGCCACGCCAGCGCCAGCGGCACGGCCAATAGGGGGAAGGCCTTCGTCATGGCGCCCAGCCCGAGCACGGCCAGCCCCGCCCGCGGATGGTCGCGAACCAGGAGGAGCAGCCCGGCAAGCAGCACGGCGACCGGGAACAGGTCGAAGTGGGTGCGCACCATCGCGCCCAGGAAGAGCGGCATGAGCGCCGCGGCCAGCATCGCGCGCCGCGGGTCCCCGCCCGTCGCCCGCGCGAGCGCGCCGCAGAGCAGCACCACGACTGCCGCCGCAGCGAGGGTCCAGAGCGCAAACGCCCACCGGAAGGCCTCCTCGCCCGTGCCGAAGAGACCGGGCAACGCGATCGTCGGCGCCGCGAGCGGCGGGTACTCGAACGCCACGTCCCGATACGGCACCCCGCCGTCGAGCACCGGCACCGCGAAGCTCTGGTACACGAACAGGTCGTTGACGCGCTCGTTCGACCACGGCGCCACCCACAGCGTGAGCGCCCAGCCGCCGGCGAGCACGGCCAGGGCGAGGACCGCTGCGCGTCTCACACGAGCACCGCCTCGGGCTCGGGCTCGGGCTCGGGCTCGCGCTGCGGCTTCGGCTCGGAAAGCACCCGCGCGTGCGCGGCGAACAGCGTCACGAACAGGAAGGGCACGAACCAGACGACATACAGGTAGAACCAGTGGGTCGCGGTCAGCTCGATCGCGATCAGGATCCCCGCCCCGAGGGCCGCGGTCTGGCGGAGGCTGGGCCGGCGCGGAAGGAACGCGGCCGTCACGGCGAGCGCCCCGGCAGCCGCCTTGGCGACCGTCTGCAGCCACCCGAGCGACTCGACCTGGCCCCAGATGCTGAACGGCGACGGTCTGCTCGCCTGGTAGCCGATCGTGCGGTCGTAGAGCTCGCGCACGCCCCCGTCCGGCAGGAAGGGGAGGACGACGAGCGCCACAACGAGCACGAGCGTGCCTGCGAACACCACGGGCGAGCGGCGCGCGAACAGGGGCGCGAGCGCGGCCGTCACGAACTTCGCGGCTGCGCCCAGCCCCACGGCGAGGGCGCTGACCGCGGCAGAGGGCCTGTCACGCGCAAGCGTCGCCGCGAGCAGCGCGCCGATGCACGCGACCGCCACCAGCGTGTCGTTCGAGTTCGACTCCAGCACGAACGTCGTGTACGGGTACGCGACCCACGCGTACCCGAGGGCCACTCCCAGGGCGATGCCGTCGCGACCCGAACGGAGCCGCCGCCCGAACAGCAGCAGCCCGCCGAGCGCCAGCAGGTCGAACGCGATCGCGGCGCCGTGCGCGGCCGGCAGGTCGTCCCAGCGCCCGCTCCACGGCAGCGCCTGCTCGAACGGCACGTAGAGGAGGTAGGTGACCGGCCCGTACGTGTCGCCGCGCTCGACGTCGGCGGAGAAGCCGTCGCCGTACAGCGAGTGGCCGTCGGCGATCCGATCGGCGCCGATCACGCCCGCGTACCCCACGTCGATCACGTTGGAGTCGGCGATGTTGAGGCCGATCCGGAAGGCGGTCAGGAACACGAGGCCGACCACGAGGAGCGTCAGCGGGGCGTGCGGCACCAGCGGCCCCCCGCTGCGGCGCGGCCGGAACGCCGCGAACAGCACTCGCGCGAGCAGGTACAGGAGCACCGGGTACACGAGCGGAGCGGAGACCCCGATCTCGCCGCGGTTGAAGAAGTAGTGCGAGGCCCCGAACGCGAGCAGCACCAGCAGGTCGAGATGCAGCAGCCTGAACGGCCGCCTGACGTCGACGAAGGGCGCCAGGAAGAGCGCACACAGCGGGATCCAGACCCACGGAGCGTTGAGCTTTCGCCCGAACGCGCCGGGATAGCCGCGCGCCATCGTCCACGCCACCTGCGCGCCCGACCACTGCTCGAGCACCGCCCCGCTGCGGTCGTCGACCTGCACCTGGACCAGCTCGTCGCCGTGACGGAAGAAGCTCACCTGCCAGCGGCCGATGCCCTTCGTGTACGCGGTCGGGTTGAGCGGCCCGTCGCGACGGGCCTCCTGCACCTTGTCCGCTCGTGCGGCGATGCGCTCGACCTCGCGCGCGCTGCGCTCGAAGAAGCGCGGCGGCTGGGTGTCCGAGCTCGGAATCTGGAGATCGCCTGCGGACGCCGCCGCGGGCAGCCCCGCGCAGACGAGCACGGCCAGCGCTGGCGCGACTAGTCGCGCGACAACTCGATGCGGAAGCTCCACATCTTGTTCCCGATGAAGTTGAGCGGGGTCGCTACGACGATCGAGATCGCCTGGGCGGGCACCTCGGCGACCCCGGCGACGCTGACCAGCAGCTCGAGAACCGCCGCCGCGAACAGGAACGCCGCGACGCTCACGGTGAAGAAGCGCGCCGCCTGGAAGCCGGCGTGCCCGCCGCGTGCCCTGAAGGTCCAGTGGCGGTTCCACCAGAAGTTGTTCGTGACGGCGACCGCGAACGCGGCGGTGGCGGCGACGAGGTGATGGAGGTCGAGCACCTCCACGCAGACGGTGAACACGCACAGGTTCACCACGTACCCCGAGGCGCCCACGCCGCAGAACTTGATCAGCTGCAGCCAGTTGTGCGGGCGCAGGAGCCCGGCACGCACGCGCAGGTGCATCGGATGTGGGCGGTCGGCGATGCCTGCCCTGGCCTCGTCGGTCACCGGCCCAAAGGTACACCGAAGTGCCGCAGCACCAGCGGCGTCACGTCCGTGAGCGACCACTGGTCCCGCTCCGGGGGGTCGAGCCCGCAGAGGAGCAGCACCCCCTCGGAGTCGTCCCGGTGCAGGGAGCCATGGCTGCCGCCGCCCACGTGATCCGCGCCACCCCAGTCGACGAACTCGTAGCCGGCCTCGGCGGAGGCGAGCACGTCGCCGGCGTGCGGGCAGCTGAGCGCGGACCAGACCCGGCCCAGGGCGTCGGGGTAGGTGTCGCTGTCCACGCGGCCGCCGCCGGCGTTGAGCTCGAGCACCCCCTCGTCTCCCCGGAGCGCCCAGCCAAGCCCACGCCGGTCGGTGAGGTCGGCGCCCGGCTCGAAGCGCAACTCGCCCGCCTCCGAGCGCACCAGCGCGACGCCGTTCTCGCGCGTGATCACCAGCTCGACGCCGTCGGCCTCGAACAGGGTGTCCGCCGCGCGGCGAGCCAGCTCGTCGCGGCGGCCGTCGTCGAGCGCGTAGACCATCGCCGACCGAGCCGAGGGGCACGCCGCGAGCTCGGCCTCGGCGGGGGCCGGGTCGCTCGGGGTGAGCACGCGGGAGCCAGACAGCACCTCCGAGAGGTTGATCCCCGTCTCGACCGGCGTCTGCGAGTGGTCCGACATCACGATCACGGCGTGGTCCTCGAGAAACGCCTCCGGGCCACCGGCCACGTGCATGATCCGTTCCAGCGCCCGGTCGGCCTCTGCGATCGACCGGACCTGGCCATCGGGCCCGGCCTTGTGGGAGTGGGTGTCGTTGTCGGGCAGCGAGAAGAGAAGGAAGTCGAACAGGTCGTGCTCGACCAGGTACGCGCCCACACACGCGGTGTGGCGATCGCGCTGACCCGGCATCCCGAGGGCCGAGGTGCAGCCCGTGTCGCGCGAGTCGAACAGGTCGGCGTAGAAGAGCTCGCGCGCGCCGTAGACGGAGTGGTGAAACTGCGCCGCCTCCGCGATGCGGCGGTAGACGCTGGCGCCCGACGGGTCGTGGCGGGTCCTTCCCCGGTAGATCAGATAGGTGGTGCAGGCGGTGCGGAGGCCAGCGTCGTCCAGATGCTCGAAGACGGTCCTGTGCGCACGCGTCAGGTGCGCCAGGTTCATGTTGTAGACCGTGTCGTAGAGCGAGCGGACGATCCCGAAGGCGCGCGTGGCTTGCAGCGACGAGCCGTACTCCACATAGCGCTCCTCGCCGCGATGGAACCAGTTCATCGACGGGATGTGGTGCTCGCCCGGGCCGTAGCCGGTCGCGATGGCGGCGGACGCCACCGGAGTCACCGACGGGAAGGTCGACACGCAGTCGCGGATGTAGGTGCCGCACTTGAGCAGGGCGCCCAGCGCCGGCGCCTCACCCTCGGCGACGGCCTGGTCGAGCATGTCCGGCTTCAGCGAGTCGATGACGGCGAGTACGAGCTTCTTCTGCACTACCGAAGGATCCTCAGCCCGGCGTACTTCTGGTCCTCGCGCCGCCTCGCCCCAATGATGAGAAGGACGAACCCCGGGATCGCCAGGTACGCCAGCGGGGGCACGAACACCGCCACGCCGGCGAGGATGAGCGCCGCGCCGTCGGCGTAGGCGGAGAGCAGTGCCGCCTGGTCCGGCTCGAGGCGTGTGCGGACGCGCTCGACGAGGCCACCGATTGCGATCCATCCGAGAGCGGCGCACAACGGGCCGAACAGGAGCCCGATCCAGACCTTCTCTCCGTTGTCCGCGAGCACGCCCGCGAACAGGAGCGCGCCGAGTCCGAGGCCCAGCAACCCAGCGAGGATGTCGAAGGGATCGCGTGCCCTGCGGTGCTTCGCCCTGGCGGAGCGCCAAGCCGAGCGCTCCACGAGGAACGCGACCACGGCCAGCACCACGATCGCCGCGAGAAAGGCAGTCGACTCGAGAAAGCGGAAATCCGTGCCGTCGAAGTCGATACCGATGTCCCCACGCGCCAGCGCACCCGCCAGGAGCGGCGGGAGATACGGGCGCACGCCGGTGGACGACGCGAGGCCGCTGCCGGTACCGATGTCGAGGAAGAGGCTCATGGGCGGGCTGTGAGGGTCGGTACCCTGCCTCGCGGGAGGTTAACGCCGCGTCTGCGGCGAAAGCCTGCCGTCATGGCATGAGCTCCTCTCGCGACATCGAGCGCTACGCCGGTCTCTTCGCCTCGCGGACGAAGGTCATGAAGTCCTCCGCCATGCGCGACCTCATGGCGGTGACCGCGCGGCCCGAGGTGATCTCGCTCGCGGGAGGGCTGCCCGACACGAGCACGTTCCCTCCGGACACGTTCGCCGCCGTTGCGCAGCGGATCGCGGCGGAGTCGTGTGCGAAGGCGCTCCAGTACGGCCCGACGGAGGGTCTCGAGGAGACGAAGGAGTGCATCGCGGAGGTGATGGCCGCCGAGGGGATGCGCGTGGACCTCGAGGACATGCTCGTCACAACCGGCGGTCAGCAGGTGCTCGACCTCGTCACCAAGACGCTCATCGACCCGGGCGACGTGGTGATCGCAGAGGGCCCGACCTACCCGGGCGCGGTGCCGGTGTTCTCCGCGTACCAGGCCGACGTGGTGCAGATCGACATGGACGCCGACGGCATGCGCGTGGACCTGCTCGAGGAGACGCTCGACACGCTCGGCCGTGAGGGACGCCGGCCGAAGTTCGTCTACACGGTGCCGAGCTTCCAGAACCCGGCCGGTGTGACGATGTCGCAGCCGCGCCGGCGACGCCTGGTCGAGCTGGCGCACGAGCACGAGCTGCTCGTGCTGGAGGACAACCCGTACGGGCTGCTGCGCTACGAGGGCGACCCGCCGCCACCCCTGCTCTCGCTCGACGGCGGCGTGTACGTGATGTACCTCGGGACGTTCTCGAAGATCCTGTCGCCGGGGATTCGCCTCGGCTGGGTCGTTGCGCCGCCCCCGGTGCTCGAGAAGATCAACCTCGGCAAGCAGGCGACCGACCTCTGCACCTCCACCCTCTCCCAGCTGATGGTCCAGGCGTACTTCGCCGAGGTCCGCTGGCGCGACTACGTGGACTCCCTCACCGACATCTACCGCGGCAGGCGCGACACGATGCTGGACGCGCTCGCCGACCACTTCCCGCCCCAGGCCGACTGGACGCGACCGTCGGGCGGCCTCTTCATCTGGGCGACTCTGCCCGACTTCATCGACACGACCGACCTGCTCGCCCGAGCCCTCCAGGACAACGTGGCCTTCGTGCCCGGCGAGGCGGCGTTCCTCGACGGGCGCGGCCGCAACGCGATGCGCCTGAACTTCTCGGGCTCGGACGAGGGCTCCATCCGCGAGGGGATCCGCCGAATCGGCGAGGTGATCACGGAGCAGGTGCAGCTCTACGGCACGCTCACGGGCGAGCTGCAGGCGGTGGAGCTGCCGCCGGCCGAGGAACCACCCGGCTCGAACGTGGTGCAGATGCCGCTTAGAGCTACTGATCCTCGCCGTTCGCGAAGTCCTCGGGCGTGACGTTGTCGAGAAAGTCCTTGAATTTCTCGACAACCTCCTCCGTGTCCTCCACCTCGTGCTCGAACTCGATGGCGGACTCGGTGATCACGTCCTCGGCCGCGAAGATCGGCGCGCCGGTGCGCACGGCGAGCGCGAGCGCGTCGGAGGGCCGCGAGTCGATCGGGATCTCGCGCCCGTTCAACTGAAGCGTCACCTCGGCATAAAAGGTGTTCTCGCGCAGCTCCGTGACCGCGACGCGCGTGCAGCTCACCTCGAGCTCCGACAGCATCTCCGAGATCAGATCATGCGTCATGGGCCGCGGCGTGTTCGCGCCCTGGAGCTTCATGAGGATCGCCGCCGCCTCCGGGTGGCCGATCCAAATCGGTAGGAACTTGTTGCCGTCGCGCGTCTTCAGAAGCACGATCGGCTGCTTCCCGACCATGTCGAAGCTGACGCCGTAGATGACCATCTCCTGCATCCTCTCGACAGTCTAGAGCCGGATGGAAGCCGGGACACCGACGCTACAATCGACGCTCTTCGGGCGATTAGCTCAGTCGGTTAGAGCGCGTCTCTGATAAGGACGAGGTCCCTGGTTCGAGTCCAGGATCGCCCACAACAGGCGAGTGCCGGAGCCCCCGTTCGCGGGGGCTCCGTCGTTCTCAGGCCGCCCGCAGGCGACCCCGCGCGAGCATCCGCTCGGCCAGGGCGACCGCCTCTGCGGGCGAGTCGAAGCTCAGCTCGGCGCGGCAGCCATCGCCTCTGGCGCGCACCCTCACCGGCTGACCGAAGGCGGCCGACAGCGTGTCCTCGGCCGCGGCCAGGGCCTCCACCAGGTCCGGATGGAGCTCGCGTGTGAAGCGCTTCGGCTCCGGCTCGGGCTGGCCCTCCGCCTCGCGCGCGTGTCGCTCGGTCTCGCGGACCGACCAGGCGCCGTCGCGCGCCTCGAGGGCAAGGCTGCGACGCGCGCTGTGGTCCTTGCAGAGGAGCAGCGCGCGGCCGTGCCCCTCGGTCAGGTCGCCCCGCTCGATCAGCTCGAGCGCCTCCTCGGGGAGCTCCAGGATGCGAATCAGGTTCGAGATCGCGACGCGGCTCCGCCCGACCCGGCGGCCGACCTCCTGCTTGGTGAGCCCGAGGTCGTCCACGAGCATCGCGCACGCGCGTGCCTCCTCGATGGGGTTGAGGTCGACGCGCGCCATGTTCTCGGCGAGGGCGAGGTCGAGGCGCTCCCAGTCGTCCGTGTCGCGGACGAGCGCGGGGATGGTGGGGAGCTCGACCATCTGCGCGGCCCGTAGGCGGCGCTCACCGGCGACGAGCTCGAATGTGCCGCCCGCCAGCGGCGTGACGACGATCGGCTGAAGCACCCCGCGAGTTCGGATCGACTCGGCGAGCTCGGCGAGCCGCGCCTGGTCGAACGTGCGGCGCGGCTGGCGGGAGTTCGGCTGGATCAGGTCGAGCGGGATCTCGCGCAGGCCGTCACCCACCTTGCCGCCCTGCGGCAGGATCGCGGACAGGCCGCGGCCCATCCCTCGCTGCTGTGCGTCAGCCACGGGCGGCCACCTCCTTCGCCAGCTTCAGATACGCGGCGCTCCCGGCGCTGTGCGGCGCGTGCCGAAGGACCGGAAGGCCGAAGCTCGGCGCCTCGCCGAGCCGGACGTTGCGCGGCACGACGGTGTCGAACACCAGCGACGGAAAGTGCTCGCGCACCTCCCGCTCGACGTCGCGCGCCAGCCGGGTGCGGCCGTCGTGCATCGTGAGGATCAGCCCGAGCACCGTGAGCCGCGGGTTCAGCTCGCGCTGGATCAGCGACAGCGTGTCGAGCAGCTGCGCCAGCCCCTCGAGCGCGAAGTACTCGGTCTGGACCGGGACGATGACGCGGTCGGCCGCGACGAGCGCGTTGACGGTGAGCGGCCCGAGCGAGGGCGGGCAGTCGAGCAGCGTGAAGAGGTAGCGCTCGCGCACGCTGCCCAGGCGGTCGCGCAGGGTCGTCTCCGAGCCCTCGATGCGCGGGAGCTCGACGTTGGCGCCGGCCAGGTCCGGAGTCGACGGCACCACGTCGAGCCGCTCGATGCCGCTGGGCAGCGCCGCGGCCGTGAGCGTGAGCTCCCCCGACAGGCAGTCGTAGATGCTCCCGCCGCCGTCCTTCGGCAACCCAAGTGCAACCGTAGCGTTGCACTGCGGGTCGAGATCGACCAACAGGGTCGGATAGCCGGCGTCGGCGATGCTGGCGCCCAGGTTGACAGCGGTGGTGGTCTTGCCCACCCCGCCCTTCTGATTTGCGACTGCGAGAACTGTCCCCATCGAGGCCGAACCTACGGTTCGGATCGGTCGGAAAGGGTGTTCGGGGCCGAACCCCGGCTTCCTCCCGCCGGGCGCCAATTTGAGCGAACGACAGGGGTGAAGCAGGAAGGCCGGGTGCCGTTCGGTCAGGCCAGCGGGCGCTTGCGGGCCATTCCGGCGCGGCGCGGGAACTCGGGCGGCGTCGGCGCGATCTTGCGGTATACGTGCAGGTGACGGTTCTCGGAGGCCGGATACGGCCGCACCGAGACCACCTCCTTCACCGCCATGCCCACCTTCTCCGCCGCAGCGGCGCCGGCCGCCTCCTCGGACTCGTCCCGAGCACCCTTCCAGGCCACCAGAACCCCACCCGCCCGCAGCAGCGGCGCCGCGTACTCCACCAGCAGCGCCAGCGAACCCACCGCCCTGGCCGTCACCGCCTCGTACGCCTCGCCCCCACCGCCCAACGCGGCCGGGGTGCGGGCAAAGTCCTCGACGCGGGCGGTGATGGAGCGCGCATTCGAGAGCTCCGCCGACTGAATCAGCCGATCCATCACCGCCGTCTTTCGCCCCACCGATTCGATCAGGTCAACCTCCGCTCGAGGGAGAGCCAACGCCAGCACCAAACCAGGAAAGCCTGCACCTGCACCCATATCCGCGATCCGGCGAGCGGAGGACAGCTCAGCGATCTCCAGTCCCGAGAGGCTGTCGGCGACATGAACCTCAAGTGCCGCCTCAGGGTCGGAGACCGTCGTGTGCGGATCGGGCTCTGCGGCTAGCGCGGCGAGCAGGCGCTGAACCGCCGTGCTCCCTAGGAACGTTTCACGAGAAACGCTCAACGGGACTTACCACCAGCCGGCGGTCCGGCTCGTCGCCCTCGCTGTGCGTCTCGACGTCGGTGCGCTCGCTCAGATAGGTGTGGACGATCTTGCGCTCCGTCGCGCGCATCGGCTCGAGCTCCACCGGCCGGGCGTAGCGGAGCGCCTCGGCGGCGGCCCTGTCGGCCATCCGATGCAGGGCACCCTCTCGGCGTTCGCGGTAGCCGGCGGCATCGACGACCACCTGCTTGCGGATCTCCTCCCCGCGGAACGCCGCGCGGAAGGCCAGGTGCTGGAGCGCGTCGATCGTCGAGCCGTGCTTCCCGATCAGGAGTCCGAGGTCGTCGCCGTTCACCGTGGCGCGGATCTCGTCCTCGGACTCGTCGATGTCCACGGTCGCGTGCAGGCCGAGCGCGTTGACCACGCGCGTCACGATGGCGCGCACGCGCTCCGCAGCCTCCTCGGGAATCGTCTCGGCGACCGCGCGCCACGCGGCGTGGTCGACCTCCGCGCGCACGCGCGCAGGAGCATCCGCCACGGCATCCTCGGCCACGTCGAAGCGCACGCACTCGGCGGTGAGCCCGGGGAAGCGCACCTCGAGCTCCTTCATCGCCGCCCACTTGGCCTCGCCGAGCGTGTCGCCCTGCGCCTCGGCAACGAGCTCCTCGGGGCGCGGCTCTTCGCTCACCGACACGACGATCCCGACCTCACCGGCGCCGCCCCGAGCGCTTCTTCTTCTTGCGCGGCGACTGCGGCGGTGGCTTGGCCGGCCCGCCGTTGTCGGCCGGCGTCTTCTGCTTCGCCTTCGCCGGCTCGCCCGAGCCGCTGTTGCCACCGTCGACGAGCGCGGGCGCAGCCCGCGCGGGTTTGCCGCGCGCCGCAGCCGTCGGTTCGCTCAGGGCATCGCGTGGATCCAGTGGCTCCGGCTTCGGGTACAGCTTCCTCACGAGGAGCTGCTGTCCGATCGTCCAGACGTTCGTCGTGATCCAGTACACGATCAGGCCGGCCGGGAAGTTGATGATGAAGACGACGAAGACGAACGGCAGCGCCAGCATGATCCGGCGCTGCGTCGGGTCGGCCGAGATCGCGGTGATCAAGCTCGCGATCAGCTGCGTGCCCACGTAGAGCACGATCAGGACGACGAGCGTCGCCCCGGTCGCCTTGACCGCGAGGTTGTCTATGAACAGGAAGCCGGGGTTGCTGGCGATGTCGTCCTTGAACGCGGTCGACCGCAGCAGCGAGAAGAGCGCGATGAAGAACGGGACCTGGAGCAGCAGCGGCATGCATGAGCTCAGCGGGTTGACCTTCTCGCGCTGGTAGAAGGCCATGACCTCCTGGTTCATGCGCTGGCGGTCGTCCTTGTAGCGCTCCTGGATCTCCTTGATCTTCGGCTGGAGCACCTGAAGACGCTGCATCGACTTGACGCCCTTGAACGTCAGCGGCAGGATCGCGAGCCGGACCGTGAAGGTCAGCAGGATGATCGACCAGCCCCAGCTACCCGGGAAGTCGCCGATCAGGTCATGCCAGAACTCCAGGATCGCCTGGCAGGCATCGATGAGCGGCTGTAGGACGTTTGCGATGTACATGGGTGGCTACCGCTCGGGGCGCGGGCGCGTCCGGAAGAGCTTCTGGTCCTCGACGAAATCCACGCCGCCGTGGCTCCAGGGGTTGCAGCGCAGAATCCGCCACGCGGCGAGCACTACGCCGCGCAGCACACCGTAGCGCCGGATCGCCTGCACGGCGTACTCCGAGCAGCTTGGATAGTACTTACAGCGCGCGGGGATCCCGGGCGAGATCGCGCGCTGATAGAAGCGGACCGGCGCGGTCGCGATCGTGCGGATGGCGCTCACGCGGCCGGCTCCCCTCCAGGCGTGAGGCCGGCGGCGCTCAGCACCTCGCGAAGCTCCGTCTCGATCGCCTGCTCCCCGCCCTGGCGCGCGAGCTCGCCCGCGGCGGGTCGCGCCACGATCACGAAATCGTGTCCCTCCCGAAGCTCGTCGGCGCTCGACCAGAAGGCCTCTCGCAGAAGACGCTTCATCCGGTTGCGCTCGACCGCGCCGCCCACCTTGCGCCCGACCGACACGCCCAGCCGCGGGTCGGCGTCGTCGCCCTCCGCGCGCGGAAACGCGTAGACGACCAGGTGCCGGCCCGCATGGGAGCGACCCTCGCGATACACGCGTTCGAACTCACCGCTGCGCGATAGCCTGCGGCGCCGTCGACGCGCGCGGTCAGCCATCGGCTAGGGCGTGAGCCGCTTGCGGCCCTTGTGCCGCCGCCGCTTCAGAAGCGCACGGCCGGCGCGGGTTCTCATGCGCGCGCGGAACCCGTGTGTGCGGGCGCGCTTGCGCTTCTTTGGCTGATAAGTGCGCTTCATGTACTGCCGAGCCAGGGTACAAGATCGCCGGGCGTCCGCCTGTGCACTTCCTGTCGACAGCGCGGCTCAATCCCGGCGCGACGCTTTTCTCGCGTTTTGCGGGGCCACCTCCCGGGACCCGCGCCCCGCCCGTTTTCGCCGTTGTACACTCGCCGAGCCGAGGGCGGCGGGGCCTTGCTTTTCCCCGCTCGGCCCTTCCTCTGAGAGTGCATTCGAGCTGGCCCCGAGGAGGGTCGCGACCGCCCGTGCCGACACAGCCAGACGAGATTTGGGACTCCATCCGCGCCGAGCTCCGCAGGGAGACGCCGGACTTCAAGTTCCACATCTGGCTTGACCCTCTTCGCCTGGCGGCCATCCGCGGGGAGACGGTCTTCATCCGCGCCCCGGATCACATCCGCACCTCCGTCACCGAGCGCTATCTCCCCCTGCTTCGACGCGCGGCGTCCGCCGCAATCGACGAGCGAGCGCTCGTCGAGGTGGTCGGCGACGACTGGGAGGCTCCACCCGAGGGCGGAGCCGGGGGTCATGCGAGCGACGCCCACGCCAACCGTGACCGGCTGAACCCCAAGTACACGTTCGACCAGTTCGTAATCGGCTCCGGCAACCGCTTCGCACACGCCGCGTCGCTGGCCGTAGCCGAGCTGCCCGGGCATTCCTACAACCCGCTCTTCCTGCACGGCTCGCCCGGGATCGGCAAGACGCATCTGCTCCATGCCATCGGCAACTACGTGGCGCGCTTCGGGTCGGGCCTGCGGGTGCACTACGCAACGATCGACGAGTTCACCGCCGAGTTCGTGGAGGCCGTGAGGAGCGGAGAGCCGGCGGGCTTCAAGCAGCGCTTCCGCGGCGCCGACGTGGTCCTGATCGACGACGTCCAGTTCCTGGCCGGCCGTGACAAGACGCGCGAGGAGTTCTTCCACACCTTCAACGCGGTCGTGGAGGCGGGCCGGCAGCTGGTCATGACCTCCGACTCGGCTCCCGAGGACATCCCCGGGCTCGAGGAGCGCCTGACGGAGCGCTTCCGCTCCGGGCTCGTGGTCGAGCTCGACACGCCCGAGGTACCCGCCCGCATGGCGATCCTCGCCAAGCGCGCGCATCTCGACAGCATCGAGGTCGACGACGCCGTGCTCCAGGAGATCGCCGTCCGTGTGACCACAAGCGTTCGGGCCCTCGAGGGCGCGCTGATCCGCGTGGTGGCGTACGCGTCGCTCCGCAACGAGCCGGCCACGCCGGGCCTGGCTCGTCACGTGCTGCGCCGGCTGGGCCAGGACGAGGCGCAGGACGCCTGCGGCCTGAGCGAGATCCTCGACGCCGCCGCTCATGAGTTCGGCGTCGAGCGAGAGGCGCTCCTGGCTCGCGACCGCCGGCCGCTGGTGGCGGAGGCGCGCCAGGTCGCCATGTACCTTGCACGAGAGCTGACGGAGCACAGCCTGCCCGAGATCGGCAGGGGGATCGGCGGCCGCAACCACACCACCGTTCTCCACGCTGTGAACCGCATCGGGGCCGCGATCAGAAGCGACGAGGCCGTCCGCAGGGCGGTCGACAACCTGCGCCGGCAGCTCGGCCAGCCCGTGACCTGACCGCCGTGAATGGAAGAATCAACAGCTTCCGCACAGGGCCCGATCCGCTCCCCAAGCTGGATCGCCCCGGATATCAACCTTTCGACAGCCCCCAATCACCTCTACTTAGATAGGCATCTCTTGAAGCTTTCCGTTTCCCGTGAAACGTTTCTCGCTCGGCTCGGCGTCGCCGTACGCGGCGCCTCGACCCGTGGCCCGGTGCCCTCGCTGGCCGGCGTGCTCCTCCGGGTGGAGGACGGGCGAGCGGAGCTCCAGGCGACCGACATGGAGCTGGGCGTGCGCGTCTCGCTCGAGACGGCCGATGCCGTGGCCGGCCAGGCCGTCGTGCCCGGTCGGCTCCTGCTCGACGTGGTTCGTTCGCTCCCGAAGGACGACCTGACGCTCGAGTACCGGAGCGCGGAGCAGGACGTGGAGGTGGTGTCGGGCCCGGCGAAGTTCCACCTGCGCACGCTTCCGACCGAGGACTTCCCGAAGCTGCCCGAGGCGTCTGCCGAGGGCGCGCTCAGCGTCCCGGCGGCCGCCTTCGTCGACACGATCGCGCGCGTGGCCCGGGCCGCCTCGCGCGACGAGACGCGTCCCCACCTCACCGGCGTTCTCGTCACCGCCAGCGGCACCGAGCTGCGCATGGTCGCCACGGACTCCTACCGTCTCGGCGTCAAGGAGACGCGGCTCGACTCCGAGCTGAGCGGCTCGCTGGAGGCGAATGTCCCGGCGCGGACGCTGCAGGAGCTCGGCCGCATCGCGTCGGCGGGCGGCGCCGAGTCGATTGGCGTCGCCGCGCTGGAGAACCAGGTCGTCTTCACCGTCGAGGACGTCGTCCTCTCGTCGCGGCTCGTCGAGGGCCGCTTCCCGAACTATCAGCAGCTGCTCCCCGAGTCGTACGAGCACGAGCTGCGCGTGAGCCGTGACGAGCTGCTCGAGGTCGTACGGCGCGTCGGGCTGCTCGCCCAGAAGAACGCGCCGCTGCGCCTGCGCTTCTCGGAGGGCGCGCTCGACGTGTCGGCCCAGACGCCCGACGTGGGCGAGGCGAGCGAGTCGCTGCCGATCCCCTTCGCCGGCGAGCCGCTCGAGATCGGCTTCAACCCCGAGTTCTTCCGTGAGGGCCTCGAGAGCGCCGAGTCCGAGGAGCTGGTCCTGAAGCTGATCAGCCCGCTGCGCCCCGGCCTGATCCAGTCCGGCGACGAGGAGGCCGGTTTCCGGTACCTCGTCATGCCCATCCGGCTGAACGTGTAGGCGGTCGTGCGCGTACGGCGCATCCAGCTGCGCGACTTCCGCAACTACGAGGCGGCGGAGGTGGAGCTCGCGGACGGTCTGACCGTGGTCGCGGGCCCGAACGGCGCCGGCAAGACGAACCTGCTTGAGGCCGTCTACTTCGGGTGCACCGCGCGCTCGCCGCGCACCTCCAACGAGCGCGAGCTGGTACGGCGGGGCGGCGAGGGGGTGGCCCGCGTCGTGCTGGACCTCGAAGCCGAGGATGGCGGCCATCGGATCGAGGTCGGCTTCCATCCGGGCGACGCCAAGCACCTGCGCGTGGACGGGAGCCCTGTGGACAGCCTGTCGACAGTGGAGCTCCGCCCGCTGGTGAGCGTTTTCCTCCCAGAGCGGCTCGAGCTCGTGAAGGGCGCGCCGGCGTCGCGCCGGGCCCACCTCGACCAGGTGGTGGCTGCCCTGTGGCCGAGCCGGGCGGAGACCCGCAGCGCCTACTCGCGCGCCCTGGCGCAGCGGAATGCGTTGGTGGTCCGCATCCGCGCCGGCGCCACCGGCCCGACCGCGCTGGACGCCTGGGACGCCGAGCTCGCGATGCACGGCGCCCGGCTGATGGCCGACCGCGCGGAGGCGGTGGACGGCCTGCGCCCCCTGTTCAGCGATCTCGCCCGGCAGCTCGGGCTTCCAGGGGATGCGGAGCTGCGCTACCGGCCGCGCTCGGACGCGGTCGACGCGGAGGGGCTCGTCGCCGAGCTCGCGGAGCGCCGCGGCGCAGACCTGGAGCGCGGCTTCACGGCGCACGGGCCACACCGCGACGAGCTCCAGCTGCTCCTGGACGGGGCGGCGCTGCGCTCCTACGGCTCCCAGGGCCAGCAGCGCACCGCCCTGCTGGCGCTGCTGTTCGCGGAGCGGGCGCTCCTGGCCGAGCGCCGCGCCCGCCCACCGCTCATGCTGCTCGACGATGTGATGTCGGAGCTGGACGCCGAGCGCCGCGAGCTTCTGGCCGGCCTGCTGCGCGCCCACGGCCAGGCCGTCGTAACCACCACGGAGCCGGGGCACGTGCCGGGCACGGCGCTCGCCGGCGGCGGGCTGGTGCGGGTGCAGAACGGAGCGATCACGCGGTCGACGCGGGCGGTGGCGGCGTGACCATCGCCGGCCGCGTGATTTCAGCGAACGGCAGCGGTAAAGGGGCTGGATCTGCGCAAGTATCCTGTTCTGGTGTTGCCCGGCAACACTTAGGCAGGACGGTCGGTGCTGCCGCCGCAATCGAGCCGGTTCATCAATGCCGTCGTTCGCCAGTGCCGGCGCACGGCCGATGAGACGCCCCGGTCCGCGCCCCCTCTCTGCCGCCCTCGACGGCGTCCTTCCCGACGTCGCTCCCGCCACCCTCCTCGCGCGCATCCAGGCCGTCTGGGGCGAGGTCGCCGGGCCCCGCCTCGCCGCCGCCGCGGCGCCCGTCTCGGAGCGCGACGGGGTCGTCACGGTGGCCTGCCAATCTGGTGTCTGGGCGCAGGAATTGGACCTGCTCGCGCCCGACCTTCTGACCGGCCTCGAGGCCGCGCTCGGGGACCGTTTGGCGACCAAGTTGCGGTTTGTCGTCCGTTCGGACCCGAACCTTCGCTGAAGACCGTCGTTTTGTCGCGATTTGCGGGCATTTTGTAGCTCTCTGAACCGTCCGGACAGAGGGGTAGCCTGCTAGTATTCAGAGCGGTCTTATGTACCGCCCCGACCCGGCCACAGGGGTTCCGAGTCGGGGCGTTTTGTGGTGTCAGCGGCGCCCTGAGCGGAGCGCCGCGCGATGGGCGGCCGGTCAGCGCCGCCGGATGGAAGGAACGACTTGGCGAAGCAGCCCGAGAACAGTGATGGCCAGGGCCGGGAGAGCGGTCCTGCGAAGAAGAGCGCCCAGCGCGGCAACGGCTCGTACGGCGCTCAGGACATCACCGTCCTCGAGGGCCTCGAGGCCGTTCGCAAGCGGCCCGGGATGTACATCGGCTCCACCGGCCAGCGCGGGCTCCACCACCTGATCTACGAGGTGATGGACAACTCGGTCGACGAGGCGCTCGCGGGCGAGGCCACCGAGGTCGAGATCGCCATCCACCCCGACAACAGCGTCACCGTCACGGACAACGGGCGCGGCATCCCGGTCGACATCATGGAGAAGGAGAAGAAGCCGGCCGCCGAGGTCGTGCTCACCGTCCTACACGCGGGCGGCAAGTTCGGGGACGGCGGCGGCTACAAGGTCTCCGGCGGGCTGCACGGCGTCGGCGTTTCGGTCGTCAACGCGCTCGCGGAGTGGCTCCACCTGACGGTCTGGCGCGACGGCTACGAGCACAAGCAGTCCTACGAGCGCGGCGTGCCCATGGGCCCGCTCGAGAAGGGCGAGAAGACCGACCGCCTCGGCACCAGCATCACCTTCCTTCCCGACCTCGAGATCTTCGAGACGATCGACTACGACCGCGCCACGCTCGAGCAGCGCTTCCGTGAGATGGCGTTCCTCACCAAGGGCCTGAAGATCGGCTTCCGTGACGAGCGCGGCGCCGAGCGGTTCGAGACCACCTTCCAGTACGACGGCGGGATCGTCGACTT
>Ga0207675_100002829_pt1 | contig 17075 bp, 10 predicted proteins | sample KBSSwiS42_FD_184305 | JGI IMG/M metagenome (GOLD analysis project Ga0207675, IMG submission 184305) | Switchgrass rhizosphere microbial communities from Kellogg Biological Station, Michigan, USA - KBS Switchgrass S4-2 (SPAdes) (version 2) | ecosystem: Host-associated > Plants > Roots >... | reverse complement strand
GTCGCGCACCGCGCCGGTGAACGACCCCTTCACGTGTCCGAACAAGTTCGATTCGAGCAGGTCCTTGGGCAGAGCGCCGCAGTTGATGGAAACGAAGGCTCCACTCGAGCGGCGGCTGCGGTAATGGATCTCGCGCGCGATCAGCTCTTTCCCCGTGCCCGATTCGCCGAAGATAAGGATCGTAGAGTCCGTCTCCGCGACTTTGTCTACCATCCGGAGCACGTCCATCATCGGCTCGGATTTTCCGATGATCTCCTTTACCGAGTGCGATTTCTGAAGCTGGCGCTTCAGGAACGAGTTCTCGGAGCGCACCTTGCGGAGCGCAAGCGCGTTTCGCACCACGAGCTTGATGTCGTCGTTCTTGGCGTGCTTTTCCAGATACTGGAATGCACCCAAGTTAAGCGCGTCGATGGCGGAGCGCTGCGATGCATACGCCGTCATGATGATGACAGGCAAGGTTTCGTCGTGCTTCTTGATGCGATCCAGAAGCTCGATGCCGTCCATGCCGGGCATCTTGAGATCGGTGACGACGGCATCCACGCTCGCCTCTTGCAAGAGCTCGAGCGCCTGCGGTCCGGATGACGCGTTCACGACCTCGTAACCTTCCCGCCGCAAGAGCACGGTCAAGAACTGGACCATGCTGTCTTCGTCGTCAACGACCAGAATTTTCTCTTGGGCCATTGCCAAGCCTCCAGTTGCCGGGCTTACGCCGCCCGGGACATCCCCCGGGCAGCGCGGGAACTTGAAAAGGTCATGCGGAAACGGGCGCCTCCCGATGCGGTGGGTAACAGCTCGATCTCACCTTCGTGCTCCTCCATGATCCGGGACACGATGGCGAGGCCAAGACCGGTGCCACCTGGCTTTCCGCTGGTGAACGGATGAAAGATGCGTTCGCGAAGGGAAGGGGGAACCCCCGGCCCCGTGTCCTCGACCTCCACCCAGGCTCGGTCGCCGACGTTGCGTCCGGTACGCAGGGTCACCGTGCCCGAAGGACCGGCCGCGTCGCCGGCGTTCATGACCAGGTTTCGTAGCGCCTGCCGAACCTGATCTTCGTCCGCCCATGCCTCAGCAGGCTCACTATCCACGACGATGTGCGGACCGTCACCGCGCGCCAGACGCAAGTCTTCGGCCGCTTGCGTGGCCATGCCGGCCAGATCGATCGACGTCATTCGAGGTGCATGATTCGAGGTGTAGCGAAGCAAGGAGCTCACGAACCGTTCGATGTTGTCGGCTTCCCGCATCGCCACGTCCAGAAGTTTCGTCTCCTCGGGCTTCATGTGGGTGTTCTGGGAGAGCAGCTCCACCGATCCGCGAATGGGCAACACGCTGTTTCGGATTTCATGGGCGATGCCGGCCGCAAGCTCTCCGACCGCGGCTAGCCGGTCGCGGCGACGGGCCAGCCGCTCCTGGCGGCGCACTTCCGTCAGATCTTGAAAGAGCGCCACCACACCGCTCGGTTCGTTTTGCGTTCCAAAAAGAACCGTCGTACCTACACCCAGCGGCACGGCGGTATCGCTACGCCGGATGTCGATATCGCTGCGCGGCGAACGCTGGCCGGTAGCCAAACCTTCCTCGACCAGATGCGCGAGCGGTTCGAGACCGTTGGGTAACGCTTCCCTGACCAGACGTCCGCGCACCTGAGCCGCCGAAACGCCGAGCGTTTCCTCCCCCATCCGGTTCAGGTGCACAATGTGTCCGCGCGCGTCCACACTCAAGAGTCCGCTACCAAGCTCCTGCACCAGCGTGTCGGTGTCGAGCCTCATGCGTTCGAGCGCTTGCGATGCCGCGTCCAGGGCACGCTTGTGCGCGGCCATGTGAACTTGCGTCTGATGACTGGCTGCGCCGAGAACGAGGACGAGCACGCCTTGCACCAGCATCCATCCCGAGCTCAAGGTGAGGGTCGGATCCGATTTCGCGGTGGCGACCAGGCCTGCTCCGGCCAAGAAACTCACCAAAAGCGCGAGCCGGCCGGACAAACAGAGCCCGGCCGAGAAGGCTGCCAGCGCGAAGAGAAGTCCAAGCCCCGCTTCGGCACGGCCTGCGCTCACGACGGAAACGGAGATCCACCCGAGATCGCAAACCAACGTGACCACCAGAGCACCAGGCCAGCGGCGCGCTCCCCAGCCGATTGCGGCCAGCACCAGTGCACCGCCCGCGGCGATGAGAATGCCGTGCGGCGAATGGAACGCATCCGGAGCCAGGACGGCCAGCCCGGTCAAGAGCATGGCTGCGCTTACGCGTCCGAGAGCGAGCCAACGCGCGCCGGCGCTTCGGTTAGTTGCTTCCACCCGCCACCACCGAAACGAGCTTGAACATAGGCATGTACATGGCCACCACCATGCCGCCCACCAGAAGACCCATGACCACGATCATGATCGGCTCGATGACCGAGGTGAGCGTGTCCACGGCCGTGTTGACTTCGTCGTCATAAAACGCGGCGATCTTGTTCAGCATCTCGTCCAGCGCACCGGTCTCTTCACCGATCCCGATCATCTGCACGACCATGGGCGGAAAGACCTTGGACTGGCGGAGGGGCTGCGCGATCGTTTCGCCTTCGCGAATCGAGCCGCGCGTGGCCATGATCGCTTCCTCGATGATCTTGTTGCCTGAAGTCTGCGCAGTGATCTCGAGACCGTCCAGAATCGGCACGCCCGAGGAAATCAAGGTGCCGAGGGTGCGGGTAAACCGGGCAATGGAGCCCTTCCGCAGCACATCGCCGAAGATGGGAACGCTGAGCATGGCTTTGTCCACGGTGCGCCGGCCGCTCTCGGTGGCCACGTAGCGACGGTAGAGCACCACGGCCGCAATCAACATCCCGAGCAGGATGTACCACGCTCCGCGAAGGAAGGACGAGAGCCCCATCACGATTTTGGTCGGGAGCGGCAAATCGCCGCCGAATTCGGTGAAGATCTTGGCGAAGGTCGGAATGATGAAGAGCAACATGAACGTGGTCGCGCCGATAGCCACGCAGGCCACCACGACCGGGTAGGTCATGGCACTCTTCACCTTGCGGCGTAACGCTTCCGCTTTTTCGATGTAGGAGGCAAGCCGGAGCAAAATGTCGTCCAGCACACCGCCCGCTTCACCGGCCTGCACCATGTTGGTGAACAGCTTGTCGAAGACCTTGGGGTGCTTCCGCAACGCCTCAGCCAGAGTGGAGCCGGACTCCACCTCGTTCATCACGTTGGCGATGATGCCCTTGAAGGTGGCGTTTTCGGTTTGCTGAGACAAGATGTCCAAGCATTGCACGAGGGGCAACCCGGCGTTGATCATGGTCGCGAACTGTCGCGTGAACACCGCCAGCTCCTTGATCTTGACCCCGCTCGCCCCGCGAATCTTGAGCTTCAGGGATACGGGTTTGCTCTTCTCCCGAACGTAGGTGACGATGATGCGCTTCTTACGCAACTGAGCAAGGACTTCGTCCTGGCTCCCCACCGTCATCTCACCGGTCTGCACGTCCCCGGACACCGTGCGACCCTTCCATTGATAGATGGGCACGATTCGTCCTCCTTAGCTCAAGCGGCCTTGAGCCCGTTCTTCTGGAACATCGCCGTGAGCTCCGCTGGGTCGAAGCTGCGACTCATTGCCTCGTTCATCGTGATCTCATGATTGGCGGCCGCGGCAAACAACGCTTGATTCATGGTCTGCATACCGAACTTCTGGCCCACCTGCATGAGCGTGTAGATTTGATGTGTCTTCTGTTCACGAATGACCGCCCGCACCGCCGGCGTACAGATCAGGGTTTCGGTGATCAATACGCGGCCTTCTCCACGCGACCGGGGCAGGAGCTGCTGCGCCACCACGCCTTCGAGCACGAAGGCAAGCTGGGCCAGCACCTGCGACTGCTGATTCGGCGGAAAGACGTCAATGATGCGGTTCACCGCTTCGGGCGCCGAGTTCGTGTGCAGGGTGGCGAAGACCAAATGGCCCGTTTCGGCGGTGGTGATCGCGGCGGAAATGGTTTCCAGATCCCGCATTTCCCCCAGCATGATCACGTCCGGATCCTGGCGGAGCACGTACTTGAGCGCCTTGGGAAAACTCTCCGTGTCGGCGTTCACTTCCCGCTGGTTGATGATCGATTTGCCGTGCTGATGCACGAATTCGATCGGGTCCTCGATGGTCATGATGTGGCAGCGCCGCTCTTTGTTGATGAGATCGATGAGAGCGGCGAGGCTGGTCGACTTGCCGCTGCCGGTGGGACCGCTGAACAAGATGAGGCCCTTGGGTTTGCGGGCGAACTCGACGATGGTCTTGGACAGCCCGAGCTGCTCCACGGTTTGCACTTGATACGGAATCTGACGCACCGCCATGGTGACCGCGCCGCGCTGCATGTAGACGTTGGCGCGAAACCGAGACAAACCGCGAATGCCGAAGGAGATATCCAGCTCACGACTGGTCTCGAAACGCCGGCGTTGCTCCTCGTTCAGCACGGAGTACGCCAGTGCCTGGCAGTCCTCGGGACCAAGGGACTTCTGTGGACCGGCCACCAGCTGTCCGTCCACGCGAAACATGGGGGGAACGCCGGTAGTGATGTGCATGTCCGAGGCGCGCTTCTGGATCATCATCTGCAACAACTCGTGCATGGTGATGCTCTGGCTCGGCGCGTTTTTCTGCATGGCCTGCATTTCCGGCTCTCTGGTCCCGTCCTGGCCGGGGCGGCTAGTCATCCTTCGACGTCTCCTTCAAGACCTCTTCCGGCGAGGTCAACCCCTCTTTGAGTTTGACGAGCGCATGTGCCCGCAGGGTCAACATGCCTTCCGAAACCGCCACCTTCTTGATTTCCGACGTGGGTGCCCGTTCCAGAATGAGATCCCGGATTGCGGGCGAGATCGGCATGACCTCGTAGACACCCTGGCGCCCCTTGTAACCAGTGTTGTTGCACTCCACGCACCCCTGGCCCTCACTGACCTGAATCGCTTTGGCTTCTTCGGGAGTAAATCCCAGCTCTTCCGCCACCTCGTGGTGAATCGGGGCGGTTTTCTTGCAGGCGCTGCAGATCCGCCGCACTAACCGCTGGGCCATGATGAGGTTGACCGAGGATCCAACCAGGAACGGTTCCACGCCCATGTCGACGAGACGGTTCAAGGTGCTCGGCGCGTCGTTGGTGTGGAGCGTAGACAGAACGAGGTGTCCGGTGAGCGCGGCCTTCACACCAATCGAGGCCGTCTCGATGTCGCGAATTTCACCGACCATGATGATGTTGGGATCCTGCCGCAAGAACGCACGGAGCGCGGTGGCAAAGGTAAGACCCACTTCGTCGTTCACGTTGACCTGGTTGATGCCTTCCAGGTTGTACTCCACCGGGTCTTCTGCGGTCATGATGTTGACGCCGGTCTTGTTGACCCGCGTGAGCGCGGAGTAGAGCGTGGTCGTCTTGCCGCTTCCGGTGGGGCCGGTGACCAAGACCATGCCGAACGGCAGCTCGATGGCGCGGTTCAACTTCTTGAACGCCACCGCATCGAACCCCAGTTTGGTCAAGTCGATGTTCAGGTTCGATTTGTCGAGAATACGCATCACGATCTTCTCCCCGAAGATCGTGGGCAGGCTTGACACACGAAGATCGATGTTCTTATTGAACATGCGCAGGCGAATGCGGCCGTCCTGCGGCACGCGGCGCTCGGCGATGTCGAGCTCGGCCATTATTTTGAGTCGCGAGATCATGGCCAGCTTCATGCGGACGGGCGGGCTCATCATCTCGTAGAGCTCGCCGTCGATGCGGAACCGCACGCGCACCGATTTCTCAAACGGTTCGACGTGAATGTCGCTCGCGCCCTTGCGGATTGCATCGGCAAGGAGCGAATTCACGAGCTTGACTACCGGGGCTTCTTCACCGGTGATTTCTCCGAGATTGACGCCGCCACCCTCGTCCTCCGCGGTTTCGACCAGCTCAACGTCCTCGTGGAATTCCTTCATCAGGTCTGACAGCGATCCGGCGGAGTCATAGAAACGATCGATCGCCTTCTTGATCGAGGCTTCCGAAGCGACCCGGGTTTCCACTTCGCACCCGGTGATGAACTTGATGTCATCGATGGCGAAGATGTTGGACGGGTTGGCCATAACCACGGTGAGATGGCGGCCGTTTCGCTTCAAGGGGACAACCTGAAACTTGTTGGCCACGTCGGCGGGAATGAGCCGGACCACGGCCGGGTCGACATCCTGGCCGGCGATGTCGATGAAGGGAACGCCGTAGAGCTTGCTCAGGAAATCGTTGAAGTCTTTCTCACCGATTGCCCCGAGCTTGACCAGATTAGAGGAAACCGATCCTCCGCCCGATTTCTGGAGCCGCTCTGCATCGGCGATCTGCTGTGGGTTCACCAGCTTGAGTTCGAGCAGACGTTGAACCACGGTGTCCTGCACGAGATCCCTCCCCGACCGGCGCAATAGCGCACCGGGCAGAATGCCGCTCATAAAACTGCCAATTGCAACTTAGGTATCGTTCGGAGAGGCGTGACCTTGAAAGGCGCGAACGGGCGATGTACTGCGGATCGCATTCCTGGGCCGAGTGACCCACTTGCAGGCTATTGCTCATCTCAGCCGCTTCAGAACACGAGGTGGTCGCGTAACTTGGCGAGCTTGGCCGGCCCAATCCCCGGCACGCGCAAGAGATCCTCGGGACGACGGTACGGCCCCCCACCGTTGCGGTCATCGATGATGCGGCGCGCCAGAACGGGGCCTACGCCGGGCAGGCGCATGAGGGCGGCCAGATCGGCGGTGTTGGGATTCACCGGATCCGTAGCTGCAGATTGCTTCGCAGGAACCACCGCTCGGGTTACGGTATCGGCTGTCATTGGGAGTGACACGAGCACCGGTGGGTTTGAGGCGGTGGATTCCGGCTCACCGGAAGGATCCCCCTCCAGCCACCGGGCCACTTCCGGAGATGCATGTCCGCCAAAATGCGCCATTTCCCCCAGCACCGCGAGCGCGAAGAGAAGAACAGCTAAACGCCGTTCCGCGGGGGTGAACAGCTCCCAAGTTTTCACGTCCGGCATTCCTTTCCGGACGGGGCAGCGAGTCGGGAGTTACTGACTCAAATAAAAGGTGAGGCCGACATAAAACGTGCGACCGGCCACGGGAAACGGAGTGATGAAATCGCCGGCGGGCGGCGCGCCCGAACGCACGTCGGACTCCATGTACACGTCGAGGGCGTTCTCGAGCGATGCCGTGACCATGCCATTATCCACACGGCCACGAAGTCGCACATACCCGGTTCCCGCGGTGGGATAGATATCGCCTAACGGCGTGCGGCGTGTCCCCAAAGCAAGGCCCCCCAGAGCCATATCGAGATCCAGGCTACGATGAAACAAGAGCCCGCGCCAATGCAGCGCCCCCTCTGCAGTCCATCGCGATTGATACGGGACTTGGGTCTCGTCACGGGAGTGGACGCGTCCCTGCCCTTCTCCATAAAACCCATGCGGCAAGTTCAGGCGCGCATGGCCACCTACTCCGGCCAAGTCCGCGCTCGAGGAGGGATATGGGAAGGGCGCGAAAACACTGAGCCCGGACCAGAGAGGATTGTTTTCGAGATGGTAGTTCCGGATGCGCGCCACCCATCCTTGTACAAGCAACGATCCCAGGCTTCCGTGAACTTCGGATTGAAGGAGTGCGCTCGATCGCTCCTCGGCTTCGCCCGAGCTCTCGATGTCACGCAACGCTTCTTCGAGCCCGTCTTCCGGAGCGGGGCGATCGACGCCCACGATGAGTCCTGGTATGTCCTCGTCATGAGACACCGAAGCGCGCAACGATATCCAGCTATCATGCCAGAGAGCGCTCGCATTCGCGCGCCACGTCTTCGCGAACGGCTCCTGATACCCAACCGTCGCGTCCGCACCGAGTCCCCAATGCATACCGTCATGAGCCCATTGTGCGGTCCCGGTCACCCCGTCGAACGTTTCGGGATCGAAGAGACCCCGGCGACGGTCGCGATCCCAGGCAATGCGAGTGCTGAATCCGCGCACGAACGGTCCTGCCCAGTCCGCTTGCAACGTGAATCCGTCGAATATCACCTCGCCGAACGCGCTGGGTCCTCCTTCGAGGCGCAACGATTGGCGTCGCACTTGCGCCCCCAACCGTGTTTCGCCCCCCCAGAACGGTCCACGCAACGATCCCTGTAACCGCCGCGAATTGCGCTTGAGACTATTTCCATCCAGGAGCTGCCGATCCTCTCCGCCCGTCGATACGTCCACCGACCAATCCGGGCGTCGGCCAGGCGCGCGCGCCAAACGCATCCAGAATCGCGTGTGATCGAGCTCGCTCAAATCGTTGAGTCCCACCGCGCCGAGAGCGCCTTGCCCGTTTTCGATGCGATCCAGGAAATCGACTCCCAGTCCCACCGACCCGAACAACCGAAACAGCCCAAACTCGGTGGTGCGGCGGCTGTAACCACCGGTAGAGATCGCAATCTGACTTTCGGGTGGACCTTCCTTGGGAAACGGGTCGATCCCGAACTCCGCTCCCGCGGCCGTGACCCGTTCGGCCCACTGCCCACGCCAAGCGAGGGGCAAATCGGGTGGCTCGTCGAATCCGTGCACGGGCCCTCGGAGGGGAAATCCATCGTAGTTGTATCGCGTGCGTCCCCACCCCAATGCCCAGGGATCCAGAATCGGAGCTTCTCCGGGCGAGGGAACGCGCGAGGCATCCATGCCCACCAGCGAATCGTTCAGCGAAAACGCAAGACCTCCATTCTCCACCGTCTTGCGCGTGGACACGGTCGACCAGAGGGGTTCCGGATACAGATGCAGATGACGAAGCGGAAGCGAGGCCGGTGTGGGTGCATCGAGAACCGGGGTTGCATTCGGATGCGTGGACGTATCGGGGGGCGCGGCGGGGGATCCGAACACAGTTGCTGCCGTAAGCATACATGCGAGCACCGCCGCCGCCGTTGCCCACCACCCTCGATCTCGCGCCATGCGTCTTAGGACCGACGCCACTCCCGGACCGGCCAGCGTGAATAGTGCGGCATTGGTGGCAATATCGATCAGACCAAAGGACATTCCGGATAGAAACACCCCGAGCCTCGGTCCCGGCGCATCGCTCATCACGAACGCGAACACGGCGTTGGTCACCACCTGAAAAAAAGCGGAACAAAGGGCGCCGATAACCGGGAGCAGGAACAGCGCGGAGCGATGCGGCCGGCCCGAGCGCATCCACCACCGGCGCCACCAACCCCCCGCGAGCCCGGCCATCGTCATTCCCAGGGCTTGGGCCGCGAGTAACGGCAACGGAGAGGGCGGAAATCCGCGCACCGCGGTGTTGGCAAAGACGTACACCGTCATACCCAACGCACCCACCAACGCACCGTATCCGGATCCCAATGCAATACCGGCGGCGAACACGGTCAGGGTCACCCCTTCCACGTGGGTGACCAGGGATAAGGTGAGACCCACTGCGACAACCGCGGCAATAAATGCCGCGACGAGCGCGGAGCGTTGAAGCGGTGTGGTCACGCTAGTGCACTTCTGATTCGAGACATTCGTTTCGAAATATGCAAGGGCGGGAATGCGGGGCGGGAATGATCCAGTCGGATCGGGTCAACGCCGGGGACGACGTGCATGAAGGCGTTCCAGAATCTCTAGCGGAACGGGTTCTTGTCCAACCTGCGAGTCTCCCACGCGCGGCCCATGATAGTCCGAACCACCGGAGGGAACCAGTCCCAGGCGGTTCGCGAGATCCAGACACGTGTTCTGGATACCCGGCCCGTGTTTCGGATGCCAGACCTCGATGCCGTCCAGCCCCGCGTTCGCGTACGCCGTCACCGGTTCCAGCGTGCGAGCCAGACCGGGATGGGCGAGCACGGCCACACCACCGGCATCATGAATCCAGCCGATCACGTCTACGGGCGACGGACCCGACATCGGCACGTAGCCCGGCATGCGGCGGCGCAAGTAGAGCCGAAACGCTTCATCGATGGTGCGTGCAGAGCCGCGTGCCACCAAGGCCATGGCCACATGCGGCCGTCCCACTGTCCCTTGGCGGCAGTGCACTTGAATCTCGTCGCGCTGGAGAGGGATACCGACGCGCTCGAGTCTCGCCATCATCGCCAGCAGGCGCTCTTCACGCGCGTTGGCCAGGCTGCCCAGCCGTTCTCTGAGCTTGGGATCCGTGGGGTCGATGAAGAGGCCGAGCATGTGCACGTCCGAATCGCGGTCGCGGGAGCTGATCTCTACACCGCACACGGGCGTAAAGTCACGGGCCGCGTTTTGAAACGCCTCTAGCCCGTCGATGCAGTCGTGATCGGTAAGCGCCATCGCGGCAACCTGTGATTCGGTGCCGAGACGAGCCACGTCTTCGGGACAGAACTCGCCGTCCGACCAGGTGCTATGGGCGTGCAGATCGACGCGCTGGGACGCGGGAAGGGAGCTAGGCTGCTCCTTGGGTGCGGCGGAACTCGAGGTTCTGGAGAAGCTCGAGGGCTTCTTCGAGGTTTTCATCCAGCTCGAGGGCACGATGGTATTCCTCTTCCGCCCGGTCCCAATCACCGAGCGCTTCGTACGCTTTGCCGAGTCGCATGTGCACGGGCGCATTCCCGCCCGTTTCGGCCAGCACGCTTTCCAGAACCTCTGCCGCACGATCGAATTGCGACAGGAGAAGATAGCATTCCCCCATGATGTCCAGGGAGGCGGGACGGTTGCCCTCGTTCTGGGACGCGATCTCGAACTCGCGAACCGCTTCGTCCAACAGACCCATTTCCTTGTAGGTCATCCCGAGATCGTAATGGGACTGCGCATCATTTTCGGGGATCCGATGGACCACGGCCGCCCGGAACTCATCCAAAATCTGGGATAAATTGAGCGTGGACTGACTCGCGTTCGCTTTCTCGTCGTCACGCACCACGACTTGCGCGCCTTCCACTTCGCGGGTGTTCGGGGCCAGGCCGCCATAGCCGACGTCTTTCACCTCGGCAATCGTGTTGAGACGACGGAGCCGTTGGGTTGCTTTCGGGTTTTGAGGATCGAACGCGAGCACGCGCTGAAACTGTACCTTCGCCTCGGCGAACATTTCCCGGGCCAGGAGCACGTCGCCCAGCTCGCTCCCCCAGTGCGCCATCTTGGCGCGTTCACCGTTGATGTGCGCGATCTCGACCAGACCCCGAAGCGCATCGAGATGATTGGGATCAATCTTGACCACGCGTTCGTAGAGCTCGGCCGCCTCGGGGCTTTGCCCGGCCTCGAAGAAGCGATACGCTGCTTTCATGAAGAACCGTTGCGCGCGAACGGTGTCCTTGCGCTCGAGAGAGCTCATGCCTTGCTCGCGCAGTGCCTCCGCGCTTTCGAACGCGTCCGAGGAATCCGTTGTTTCGTGATCGGGGGTGGAGTCCTCGGCTTTGAATTCAGATGAGCCGTTTTCGTGGTGCGGCTCGGGCTCCTCGAACGAGAAATCATTGAGCGAGAGAACGGGCGTGTCCAGGTTCTGACGCACGGGTTCTTGCTCCCGAGCGCGCGCAGTGAGCGACGTAGCGTCAAGCTCGAAGGGGGACGTCTCCTTGACCGGAACGTCGTGTTCCGCGCGCTGGGCTCCGGAAGCCAGCGCGGGATCGAGCGTGTTGACCAACCCGTAGAGCGTTTGCTCGGCCTCACGGTTGCCGGTGGCGGTGGCCCGCCGCATTTGATGAAGCACGCCTTCGGCGAGTCGTTTTTCGCGGCCCACCGTCTTGGCGGCCTGCACGATTTTCGGCACGACCTGAAACGACGGAAGGGACAGGGCGAGCAACTTACGGCACACATCTTCAATCGCGTCGGCTACCCCGTCCGCCTTCACGTCCACGTGTTCGAGAAATTCCAGATAATGCAGGCAGGATTCGCTGGCCAGTCCTTCGGAGGTATAGAGCTCGCCGAGCTTGCGGTGCACGTTCGTTTCGTGGGGAGCCAGGCGGCGAATCTTTTTTCCGAGTGCAATTGCGTTTCGATTGAGCCCCGCCTTCGAATAACTATCCATGGCCTCGAGATAACGATCGACGGCTTCGGAGCGATTACCGGTGCGGCTCAGCAAGTCGCCGTAGACGACCAGATCGTAAGGTTCGAGATGACCTTCGCGAGCGAGGCGGCCGTATTCGGAGAGCGCCTCGGCGGTAGCTCCCTTCTCGGCGAGTTTTTGTGCCTTGCGCCTTGAGCTCTGCTGGTTTTGCAACGGGGGAGATCCCTTCCCGAACGTACGGAGCCACGACCCCGAAAATGGAACGCGGACGGCGGCTTACTCGCCGTCGTCACAGATGTTTATCGTCGTTCTGGCCTGAGAACGTTATCGGGAAATAGGGTCATTCTTGGGGTGTAGCTCCGGCGGCGGTTCTCCCGGCTAAGTCATTGAAAATTAATCTATCTTCAGGAGAATTCGGGGCCCCATACCTGCCGTCCCGCCCGGAACACCGCCCGTACATGGGAGACCCCATAGTGATATGGGAGAAGGCGATGACTGGGGAGGTCGAGGACTTGGAAGTCGGCCCGAAACCCCGGGCGAAGCCTTCCCACCCGTTCGGCGCGATCGAGGGCGGCCGCTCCGTTCACCGTTCCCGCCACCAGCGCTTCTTCCGGCGACAAGCGCAGGTTCACGCAGGCGAGCGTGGTCATGAGCGGCATGCTTTGCGACATGGAGGAGCCGGGATTCAGGTCCGTCGCCACCGCCACCGGAACACCGGCATCGATCATCGCGCGCGCAGGAGCCTGACGCGAGAGTCCAAGGAAGAACGCGGTTCCCGGCAAGAGCACGGCCACGACGCCGGCTTGCGCCAGCGCGGGAATGAGATCCTTCTCGCTCCCGTGCAAATGATCGGCGCTGGTCACGCCCAGCGAGGCGGCCAGTCGCCCTCCCCCCGTGTCGCCGAACTCGTCCGCGTGAATCTTGAGCTTGAGCCCCAGCGATTGGGCGGTTTCCAAGATGTTCCGGCTCTCGTCCGGAGTGAACACGCCGCGTTCGCAAAACACGTCGCAATATTCGGCCAGATGCTCGCGGGCGATGACCGGCAACATGTCATGAGTGATCGCTCGCACGTATCCGGCACGATTGTCGCGCCATTCCGAAGGGATCTCGTGCGCACCCAGAAATGTGGGAACGATGTCGACGGCGTGCGTGGCCTGGAGAGTCTTGATGAGGCGAAGCGCGCGAAGCTCTTCCGGCGTGGAGAGACCATAGCCGCTCTTCACCTCGATCGTGGTCGTGCCCAGGGAAAGCGCCAAGTCGAGATTGCGTCCTGCAGACGCAAGGAGCGCATCGTCGCCGGTTTCGCGAAAGCGCCGCACGCTGGAGTGAATGCCGCCCCCTTGGGCGGCGATCTCTTCGTAGCCTACGCCGGCCACCCGTAGCGCAAACTCGTCTTCCCGCGTTCCGGCGAAGAGCAAATGCGTGTGCGCGTCCACCCATCCCGGAAGCACCGTGCGGCCACCGACGTCGATGACCCGAGCGGGTGTGCCAGCGGCGGCCAACCCTTCGGCGCGGGGCCCCGCGAAGCGTACCGTTCCATCGTGGATGGCCAGCGCGGCATCCTGAATGGAGCTCACGTCGCCCTGTTCGGGACCGCGTTGCGGACCCGTGCCTTCCCCCATCCGGCAAAGGTCGCCGATGTTCGTAACCAGAAGATCAACGTTCATTTATTCGAGCGGGCGCTTGAGACCGTTGGCGCGCGCAGTGGCGATCGCGTCGTCGTACCCTGCGTCCGCGTGACGAAGCACGCCAATACCGGGATCGTTGGTCAGCACGCGTTCTAGACGGCGCGCTGCTTCGGGAGTGCCATCGGCCACGACCACCATCCCCGCGTGAAGCGACAATCCAATGCCCACGCCTCCACCGTGATGAAAGGACACCCACGTCGCGCCGGAAGCGGTATTGAGCAAGGCATTCAAGATGGGCCAATCCGCCACCGCATCCGTGCCGTCTTTCATGGCTTCGGTTTCGCGGAAGGGGCTCGCCACGGATCCCGTGTCGAGATGATCGCGCCCGATCACAATCGGAGCTTTTAAGATGCCTTTGGCGACCAGAGTGTTGAACAAGAGACCTGCTTTGGCGCGTTCTCCTTGTCCCAGCCAACAGATTCGGGCGGGAAGTCCCTGGAAGTGGACGTGCTTGGCCGCGAGCGGCAACCAGCGTTGCAATACGGTGTCTTCCGGAAATAACTCGAGCAATGCTTCGTCGGTGGCCCCAATGTCGTTGGGATCTCCGGAAAGCGCCACCCACCGGAAGGGTCCCTTGCCGCGGCAAAAAAGCGGTCGCACGAAGGCGGGCACGAACCCAGGAAAATCGAAGGCGTGTGTTACTCCTGCTTTGGCGGCTTGATCGCGAATGTTGTTACCGTAGTCGAACGTCACCGCACCCTGCTTCTGAAATCCAAGCATCGCCTGGACGTGACGCGCCATCGAATCCATGGATTGCCGGATGTAGTCCTCGGGCGCGCGCGCACGCATTTCGAGTGCGGCGGCGTAGGTCATGCCGCCGGGAACATACCCGTTCAGCGCGTCGTGGGCGCTCGTCTGGTCCGTGACGAAGTCGGCTTCGAAACCATTTTCCAGAAGCTCCGGCAAGGTATCGGCCGCATTGCCGAGCAAGGCGAGCGAATACGGCCTTCGCGCTCGGCGGGCGGCCTCGATTTTCTTTACTGCTTCGTCAAGATTGGATGCAGACTCCATGCAATAGCCGGTCTCGAGCCGGCGGCGGATGCGCTCCGCATCCACTTCGATAGCCAGGCACACGCCGCCCAAAAGCGTCACCGCGAGCGGTTGCGCGCCGCCCATGCCACCCAGCCCGGCGGTGAGCACAACTTGTCCGGCAAGATCTTTGAGGCCACGTTGACGCGCCGCCTCCGCGAAGGTCTCGAACGTCCCCTGCACGATGCCTTGGCTGCCGATGTAAATCCAGGAGCCAGCCGTCATTTGCCCGTACATGATCAGGCCCTTCTTCTCCAGTTCGCGAAAGTGTTCCCAGGTTGCCCATCGCCCCACCAGGTTGGAATTGGCGATCAGCACGCGCGGGGCATCGGCGTGGGTGGTGAAGATGCCCACCGGCTTTCCACTCTGCACGAGCAACGTCTCGTCATTGCCGAGCGTCTGCAGCGCGCGCACGATGGCGTGGAACGATTCCCAGTTGCGGGCCGCCTTGCCGGTTCCTCCGTAAACGACCAAATCATCGGGCCGCTCGGCCACGTCTGGATCGAGGTTGTTCATCAGCATGCGCATGGCGGCTTCTTGGCCCCAGCCTTTACAAGACAAGCCCGAGCCTCTCGGAGCGCGGATCTGCGGGGTGGCTACGGTCATGGCGTTCTCCTAGGGATCAGTACGGTCATGAGCATAGTACGATCCCCTCCAACATGCTGCATTGTTCGATGTGTCTCGTCCGTGCAGGCCTGATCCTTCTCCGTACCCCTTGCCCTATTTCAAGCCGGTCGCGCCCGGAGTGTTCGTCAACTTTCATCCATTCTTGCCGGCGAGCACACGCCTCGAATTCGAACGGGACGCCATGCGCTGCTTGAACACGCGCGGTCCGATGCTGGCAAAGAAACAGGGCTGACTCGGGTAAGTGGAAAGAAAGTTTCTGGCGCTAGCGCCAGTGACAGCGCCGGAGCGCGAAAGGCTTTGCCCTGGCACCATCCCCAGCTTCATCGGGTCTTTGTTCTTTGGTTCATTTCCGTCCTTCCGTGCATCAAATTCAGGTATCAGCGCGCACATTGACTCCGGGAACCGTCCCCAATAATTTCTGATAATTCCTGTTGACGCGATTTGGAGAGCGATTGGCGCGTTGGTCGCAAGTCGCGATTTAAAGCGGATTCAAAGCGCATTAGGGCCCTTCAGCGCGTCGTTCTTGTTGATTGACTTTCCAATTTCAAACTGCGTTGCGATGTGCGTGCGTGAGCATCGTGCGTTAGGCGAAAACGGGCATGTTAGTGTTGCTGCACACCCCCCGTCCAAAGGTGTTGAGCGACTCTGAGTGGAGTGGCTTTCATCATTGGGAGGTGTCACATGCAACGGAAGAATTGCGCGACCAATCCGGACTTTGTTTTGACGGATCGGTCGAACGCACAACTGTTGATCCGAGCCAAGGTGTTGGCCGGTGAAGAGCGCCAGACGTCGGCGCACTTAATTGCCCATCTGGCCGAGATCCATGCGCGGGGGCTGTACTTGGCCGAAGGTTTCCAGCGCTTGTCCGTGTATTGCATGGAAGCCTTGGGGTTGTCGGAGGATGCGTCCTATCGGCGTTGCGATGCCGCGCTTCTGGCGCAGCGCTACCCCGTCATCTTGGACATGCTGGCTGAGGGGTCGATCCACCTCACCACGATCCGCATCATCGGTAGCTATTTGACGGATGAGAACTACAAGGAGCTGTTGGAAGCGGCTAAGGGAAAGAGCAAGCAGCAGCTCGAGCTCCTGAAGGCCACGCTGTTCCCCGAGCCTGATGTTCCGACGAGCCTCCGGAAGGTGCCGGGTTCCGGGGTGGACTCTGAGGACGCCGCACCGGCTGATGGCTTGTTTGTCCCGGAGTTGAGTAATGAGGCTCCAGTTGGTGATGCGGAGCCGAATGGTTCGCTACCCGCGGCAGATGTAGACGCGGAGGCAATGGCGACCGTAGCAAGCGGAGCGGTTGAGCAGGCGCCGCCGCTACGCCCACCGACGCGTAAGGCGGTCATGACACCGCGTTCTCCGGAACGGTACAGCCTGCACGTCATGATCGATGCCGAAACCTATCATGCTTTGCGTGAGCTTCAGGACCTGCGGCGGCATCAAGTACCGAAAGGTGAGTTGGCGACGATTCTGAAGCGAGCAGTGCTCCGGGAGCGCGACCAGGTCAAGCGGGAACGGTTTGGCTTGGTGGAGCGGCCGCGAAAAACGAGCGTACAAACGACGCTTGTTCCTGATGCGCTTGTTCCTGACGCGCTTGGTCCTGACGCGCTGGGTCCTGACGCGCTGGGTCCCGATCCACAGAGCGCCCCGGTTCATCATGGGCGTCCCAAAGCGAACTCCCGCTACGTTCCCGCTGCGGTAAAGCGAGCGGTGTGGCGGCGCGATCGGGGGCGTAGCGCGCGAGCTCGTCGATCCTCGCCCGCGAGCGCGCGTCGTCGGCCGGACTCCAGGCGCGGACGTTCCGCAGCAGGAGCTTGCAGT
>Ga0207675_100002827_pt1 | contig 17076 bp, 10 predicted proteins | sample KBSSwiS42_FD_184305 | JGI IMG/M metagenome (GOLD analysis project Ga0207675, IMG submission 184305) | Switchgrass rhizosphere microbial communities from Kellogg Biological Station, Michigan, USA - KBS Switchgrass S4-2 (SPAdes) (version 2) | ecosystem: Host-associated > Plants > Roots >... | reverse complement strand
GTCGATGATGAGACCTTTGCCAAGCTGGCCCATTCGGGTGTCTCCATTACCGACAGTTATTCTCCGTTGCCGTCGATTGTTTTGAACGAATGGGCGGCCCGCGAGCTGAACGCGCACCTCGAAGACGAGCTCTCGCTCGAATACTACGTTTGGCACGAAGGGGGCCGGCTGGAAACAAAGAGAAGTGATTTTGTAGTGGCCGCTATCGTCCCGATCGCCGGACTCGCAGCAGATCGCGATCTCGTGCCGGCGTATCCAGGTATCACTGAATCGGAAAACATCTCCGACTGGGACCCGCCGTTTCCCATCGATTTGAATCGTGTCCGCAAGCAGGATGAGGACTATTGGCACGAGTATCGGACCACGCCCAAAGCCTTCATACGCCTCGTCACCGCCCAGGAACTCTGGTCGACACGGTATGGAAAACTAACGTCTATCCGTGTCCAATCCAGCGACGCCCAGTCAGCGCTGGATCGCAATAATCCCTTTCCCGCTCGGCTACGCCAGTCGCTGGATCCATCACAGTTGGGCTTTCAGGTGATCGCTATTCGCGATCAGGGTCTCCAGGCCTCACGCGGCGCGACAGACTTCGGCGAATACTTCCTCTACTTCAGTTTCTTTCTGGTCGTCTCGGCCCTTCTGTTAGCAGCACTGTTCTTCAAACTCGGTATCGAGCAACGCCTGCGTGAGATCGGAACGTTGCAGGCGATCGGATTTCCTGATTCACGCATTCGCACGCTCTTTCTCGCGGAGGGAGTGTTACTTGCGATCGCCGGTAGCGTTGTCGGAGTGCTTGGCGCCATCGCTTACGCAAAGTTATTGATGTACGGGCTGCGCACGTGGTGGGTAGATGCGGTCGGCACGACATCACTCGCATTGCACGTGTCGTGGCAATCGATGGCGATTGGGGCTTTTGCCGGTGTCGCGGCAGCGGTGATCTGCGTCTGGTTTACGTTGAGAAGACTGGGTGCTTCATCTGCGCGACAGTTGTTGGTGGGTGAGAGCCCAAAGGCAACGCGGATTTTTCGGATCGGGATCGGAGCCGCTGTGTTGGGCGTTGGGTTGGTGATTGCGGGAGCAATGCATTGGATCCCGCAAGTCGCCGGATTTTTTGGTGCTGGAGTTGTGTTGTTAGTGGCGAGCGTTTGCTTCTTAGCTGGTTGGTTACGGCGCAGGAATCGGAAGACCATTCATGGCGCGGGTTGGTGGACCATCTCGATGCTCGGCTTTCGCAACGCGACCCACCGGCCCGCTAGAACAGTCTTATGTGTTGCGTTGATCGCCTCCGCAGCGTTCATCATTGTCGCCGTCGACGCGTTCCGCCGCACCGGCGCAGCGGCATCAGACCGGCAGTCCGGCGGCGGTGGTTTTCCGCTCTTCGCCGAATCGTTATTGCCGATCGTTCACGACGTAAACACGCCTGAAGGCCGCGAGGCGTTGAATCTCAACACGACCAACAATGCCGGCATACTGGGCGACCTCAAGTTTACGAACTTCCGCGTCCGTCCGGGCGACGACGCGAGTTGTTTGAATCTCTACCAACCACGCAATCCAAAGATCATCGCACCGGCGGAAAGCTTTCTTCAGGACAATCGATTCACGTTTCAAAGTTCAATCGATCCAAATGAGAAGAATCCGTGGCTGCTTTTGAACCGAGAATTCTCTGACGGCGCAATTCCGGTAGTCACCGACGCTAATTCCCTCACCTACGTTCTTCACCTGAAAGTGGGCGACGATCTGGTTTTAGAATCCTCTCCACAGTCCTTACGGCTGAGGATCGTGGCCGCACTGAGCGACAGTATCTTCCAAAGCGAGTTGTTGATGTCTGACAAAAACTTCGTTCGCCTGTTTCCGGAAGAACAAGGCTATCGCTTTTTCCTGCTCGACACTCCGGTGAACAACTCTTCAACTGTTGCTGCAACACTGGAAGATCGCCTCTCAGATTTCGGCTTCGACGCACAATCAACAGCCGATCGCCTCTTAAATTTTCACCGCGTCGAAAACACTTACCTATCCACCTTCCAACTGCTGGGCGGGTTGGGACTCGTGCTCGGAACGTTGGGCATGGCGGCCGTCTTGCTGCGCAATGTATTCGAACGCCGGAAAGAACTGGCTCTGTTGCGTGCGGTGGGGTATAACTCTTCACACTTCACGGTGATGGTGATTAGTGAGAACGTCCTGATGCTGTGCTGCGGACTGGCAATAGGATTTGTCTGTGCAGTGCTCGCGATTGGTCCCGTGTTTTTTGAACGCGGCGGCAGGCTGCCAAATGTCTCACTCGGACTTTTGTTGTTGGCGGTGCTGGTCTCAGGTGCATTGGCTTCACTCGTCGCGACGCTGGCGGCGTTGCGTTCGCCTTTGCTTCCATCGCTGAGAGCTGAGTAAGCCACAGATTTTACACAGGAGGAAGCTGAAAGATGCGTGAACGTGTTTTCGGTCTCTTGATCCTGACGGTCTTGTCGTTCGCAGTGGTTCGCGCCGATAACTGGCCGCAATGGCGCGGGCCAAATCTCAACGGCGTCAGCAATGAGAAAAACCTGCCTGTTAAGTGGACCACCGAAGAGAACGTCGTTTGGAAAGTCGCAATGCCGAGTTGGAGTGGCTCAACGCCGATCATCTGGCGTGATCGCGTTTTTCTGAATATCGCCGACGGCGACAATCTCTTCCTCTGGTGTGTCGACAAGAACAAAGGCGCCGTACTCTGGAAACAGCCGCTCGGCGGCGGCAACGTGAAGATGCGCAAACAGAACATGTCGTCGCCTTCACCGGTAACCGACGGCCGCACGGTTTACGTGATGACCGGCACCGGCATTCTCAAAGCCTTCGATTTTGCCGGCAAGGAACTGTGGAGCAGAGACATTCAGAAGGATTACGGCGCGTTCGGTTTGAACTGGGGTTACGCGTCGTCTCCGTTGCTTTATGAAGATTCGCTTTTCGTTCAGGTGCTTCACGGAATGAAAACCGATGACGCGTCGTACGTGATGCGAATCGACAAGAAGAACGGTAAGACACTATGGAAAGTTGAGCGCCCGACAAACGCGGTTCGCGAATCGCCCGACTCCTACACGACACCGGCGCTGCTTCGTTACGGCAATACTACAGAGATCGTGATCACGGGCGGTGATTGCGTCACGGGTCACGATCCGGCAAACGGAAAAGAGCTGTGGCGCGCAAACGGTCTCAATCCTGACAACAATCCTTCGTATCGGATCGTCGCTTCACCGATAGTCTTCAACGAGATCATCTATGCGCCGACTCGGGTGAAGCCCTTGCTGGCTTTGCGTGCGGGCGGCCGTGGTGACGTGACTGGTTCTCACGTCTTGTGGTCCTTTGCTTTTGGTCCAGACGTACCGACTCCGGTAACGGACGGAAAATATTTTTACGTCGTGAACGATCGCGGCATCATGTGGTGTCTTGACGCGAAGACGGGCGCGGAGGTCTACGGCCAACAACGCATCAAGCCCGGCACATACAGTGGTTCTCCTGTGCTGGCAGATGGAAAGATTTACGTCACGAACGAAGATGGACTGACGACGGTCGTCGCGGCTGGTCCAAAGTTCGAAGTTTTGGCCGAGAATCCGTTGAACGATTATTGTCTGAGTTCGCCGGCTATTTCTGACGGCAAGATCTTCATCCGCACCGCACAGTTCCTCTATTGCATAGGTAAGGCTTAAAAATGTTGCGATCAACGATCTTAGCGTTACTCATCGTGGTCACTGCCAACGGCCAGCAGTCGGAGCTTGGACGCGTCGAGTTTCCTACTTCCGGATCGCCGGCGGCACAGGCGCATTTCCTTCGCGGACTCGCTGCACTTCATTCGTTCTGGTACGAAGAAGCACTCGAGGCGTTTCGCGAATCAACCAAAACCGATCCGGATTTCATGATGGGTTACTGGGGCGAAGCGATGGCCTACAACCATCCCCTCTGGTCCGAGCAGGATCTCACCGCGGCTCGCCAGGTGATCTCGAAGATTAAAGACACACCAAAACTCACCGAACGCGAACGCGCTTATCTCAACGCTGTCAAAACGCTCTACGGCGAAGGCGACAAACGAGCGCGGGATCTCGCCTACTCCGCCGCGATGGAGAAGATCTACCGCGCCTATCCGTCAGATCTCGACGCGGCAGCGTTCTACTCTTTGTCTTTACTCGGACTGATCAGGAACGACGATAAAGGTTATCGACTGCAAGCGAAGGCCGGCGCGATCGCGCTGGCTGTTTACGAGAAGAACCCAAACCATCCCGGCGCAGTGCACTACATCATTCACGCATTCGACGATCCCGATCACGCGATTCTGGCTCTGCCGGCCGCCCGCCGTTACGCAGACATCGCACCCGAAGCACATCACGCGCGGCACATGCCGTCGCACATCTTTCTCCAGTTGGGTATGTGGCCCGAAGCTGCTGCTTCGAACGAGTCGGCGTGGGAGTCGTCAGACAACTGGATGAAACGAAAGAAGCTGTCGCTCAGTGTTCGCGATTATCACAGCTTGCACTGGCTGCTATACGCGTACCTGCAACAGGGCCGCTACGCGAAGGCTGAACAGTTGTTGAAGCTGATGAAGAAGGTGATGTCTGAATCGACTTACGACAACAAGCTGCGACCTGATTACTACGAAAACAACTACGCGAACATGGCGGCGGCGTTTGTGGTTGAAACTGAACGGTGGGAACTCGCGAATGAACTGTTTCCGCCGACCAATGCGCCAAGTCCCTCTTCCGATGGTGCAACGAGCGGAAGCCATGCCGGCCACAGCGCCACGGCAGGGACAAACAATACCGCGGGGACAACCAACACCGTTCGCTATTCAAGCTCCAGCCACACCTTGCCGCCCTTCATCCGTGCTTTATCTGCTGCCGTCCGCGGTTCGAATGACGTTCCCACAGAACCGGCAGGAATTAGAGAACTCGAAGTCGCAGCAATGAGTGCTTCGATAAAAAAGGATTACACAAAGGCAATCGAGCTGATGAAGAAAGCCACAGCCTTGGAAGAACAGATGGCGCCGCCGTCAGGTCCTCCTGCCCTTGTCAAACCGACGCACGAACTATTCGGTGAAATCCTGCTGCGGGCGGGTAGACCTGCTGAAGCCGCAACACAATTCGGCGTTGCACTCTTGCGCCAACCGAATCGCGCGCGTTCATTGCTCGGCGCCGCACGTGCCGCCGCACAAAGCGGCGATAACGCCACCGCAGCGGCCAATTACTCGAAACTGCTCGAACAGTGGAACCAGGCAGACGAAGGACTACCGGAACTACGTGAAGCCCGCGAGTTCTTGAAGCGCGACAAATAACCTCAGCTATTTCTGTTTCACGTCAAACGCGTAGATCGTGTCCTGATCGCGCAGATACAACCTGCCACCAACAACAACCGGATGCGTCCACGTCGGCAGCGAACCCTGCTGAATGCGAAAACGTCCTTTCTCGCGATAGCCGGTCGGGGTTGCTTCGACCAAACCAACTACTCCGCTCTCACTGAAACAGTAAAGATTGCCGTCCGCATAAACGAGCGAACCTTTGCCGACACTTCGATCTCGCCACGCGATCTCACCCGTGTCAAACCTCATTGCGGTTAGCGTCGAACTGGAGAACCCATACAAGTAATCACCTACGAGCACCGAGCTGCTGTGGTGATTGCGCATGTCCCTGGTGAAGTAGACCTCCTGCGCTTTACCGTCAGCTTTGATCTCAACCAGTCCACCGCCGGTGCCGTAATCGGAGGAGATGAAAACGCGATTGCCACGCGCGATCGGTGTCGCGACGTTTGCCGTGCGATTTGAGGGACTCTTGTATTCCCAAAGTAACCGTCCGTCGTTGAGGTCGAGCCCAAGCGCGCGCTCTGCAGTAAAGAAGATTACTTGCGTTCCTCCGTTCACTTGCAGCGAAATCGCTGACGAGTAACCGGGCTCGTCGCTTTGGCTCTTCCAGATGACCGAGCCATTGTCTTTGTTCAACGCAACGATCGAGGCGTTAGGACCACCGGCGTTCACCAGCACTTTGTTTCCGATCACCAGTGGCGACTCGCTGATACCCCACGTGATGTTAGAACCACCAAACTCGCTGAGCACGTTCTTGGTCCATACAATTTTGCCGGTACGGGCGTCGACAACCGACAGATCGCCGTTGCCACCAAGCGCATAAACGCGATTGCCGTCGATGGTAGGAGTGCCTCTTGGACCATCACCACGATTGTTGTGAAAGGCACCGCCATGAGGCGTTGCCCAGACCTCTTTTCCGGTGGCGACGTCAAAGGCAACGATGAACTCGCGCTCGCCACGTAAGCCCATCGTGTAGAGCCGGCCATCGGCAACTGAAACCGTCGAATACCCGCCACCCGCGCCGCTTGCTTTCCACACCAGTGGCGGTCCCTCCGCCGGCCACTGCTTTAGCAACCCGGTCTCTTTTGAAACGCCATCGCGATTTGGACCACGCCACTGCGGCCAGTTCGCTCCCGGTTGGGCCAACACCTGAGCGGCACACGCAAACAACAACATAACTCCCGCTAACACGACCCGCTTGCTTTTCATCGTTGAGATCTCCTTCGTGTTTTTCTGAACATCAACGGGGAGACACGAAAGAACCGCTTCTGCGCTTACGACTGTGGTTTGAAATAGAGCACCAGGCCGCCGCCCAACGCCGCCAAAACGAACCCGAGATACAACAAGGGATTCGGTGAAGTCTTCGGCGGATGAAGCCACATCGAGTAGAGCACGTTCACGAGTGGCGCACCGGCGAATACGAGGGGCATCACGTACGTCGGCAGTCCTCCTGAGCGAAAAGCAAAGATAATGCAGACCGCGCCGGCTGCGCCTAACGCACCTGCGATGGTTGCGCCGGCAGAGCCTTTCATAGTGAAACCGTTTAGCTGGCCCTGGGAGGAAAGACTGATCAGGGGAACGAGCACTCCGATCAGAAAATAAGCGACGCCCACACAGAGCAAAGCACGCATAGGATTACCGCCGAGCTCTACCTGACCGCGGTGCAACGCCGGGCCGTAGAGACCCCAGGCCAACGCCGCGCCGAGAGCGAAAAGGATCCAGAGCATTAGGACCTCCGAATTAGATTATCTGTGGCTTTAGCTGAAACTCGAAAAACAGCTTTTCCGTACTCTCAATATCTTTTGAGTGCGGGCATTCTAGCAGTCAGTTTCTGAATTTGAATAGACAATTAGCAAAATACAAAACGATTTGCTAAGGTCTGCGAAATCACGCAGCCCGGGTTCTCCAAAATTCCGAACAAGGAGCATCGAATCTTGAAGTTGACCCATCGAGCCCTACTTCCGGTTGTTCTCTCACTTGTGTTCGCGGCGCCGATCGTGGCCCAAACGCATCGCGCCTCCATTCGGGGAACCATTTATGATCCCAATCATGCAACCGTCGCCGGCGCTGCGATAACATTAACGAACTGGCATACCGGAGAGAAGCGCACTACGACAAGTGGAGACGACGGCTCTTATGCGATCTCTTCAGTTCCGGCTGGGGACTATCGTCTGGCCATCGAGAAGTCAAACTTCAGAGCAGGCCTTCGCTCAATTAACCTGTCGGTGAACGACGAGCGACGCGAGGATGTAACCCTTCAGATCGGTGGCCCGGATGTCACGATAACGAGCATCGATGTTTCACCCAGTAATCTGAAACAAGACTCAGCCTCCCTCGGCACCGTAATCGAAAACCGGCAAATAGTGGGTTTGCCGCTTGACGGCCGTAATTTTTACGAACTCAGTTTGCTCGTGCCGGGCGCAGTGCCGCCGGCCCAGGGCTCCGCCGGATCGGTGCGCGGCGACTTTGCATTTAGCGTTAATGGCGCGCGTGAAGACGCGAATAACTTCCTGCTCGACGGCGTCTACAATCTCGACCCGAAACTCAACACGTTCGGTGTGCGCCCGTCCGTCGATGCAATTCGCGAGTTCGAAATGTTGACAAGCACTTATGACGCGTCGTTTGGACGCAATCCCGGCGCACAGATCAACGTGGTCCTGAAGTCCGGATCCAACGACTTTCACGGTTCGCTATTTGAGTTTCACCGTAACGCCGCGCTCGACGCGCGCAACTTCTTCGCTCCTGGCGGTGAGCCGAAACCGAAGTACATCCGCAACCAGTTTGGTGGAGCGATTGGTGGACCAATCGTCCACGACCGGAGTTTCTTCTTTGGCGACTATGAAGGCACGCGATCTCGTGAAGGGATCACGCGTGTCGCGAATGTACCGACGGCTGAAGAACGCGAAGGCAACTTCACACACAGTCTCTTTGGTGTTCCGACTAATCCCTTCACGGGCCAGCCATTCGACGGCGGAACAATCCCTGCATTTTTCATCAATCCGGTCGGCCGTGCGATTGCCAGGCTTTATCCCCTCCCGAACAGAAACGTGCCGTTTCAGAACTTCGTCTCGTCGCCAGTTCAACGAGACGATAACGACAGCTTCGACGGGCGCGTGGATCACCGGCTCACTGATAGAGCAGACCTGACGTTCAGATACAGCTTTGGCGACCGTGATCTGTTTGAGCCGTTTACTGGTCCATCCTTTTCGGTCGTGCCGGGATTTGGCGACACTGTCAGGCGACGCAGTCAAAATGCGATGGTTGCTTTGACGCTGGCGTTGACACCGAATCTTGTGAATGAAACCCGCGTCGCGTTTAGCCGCGTCGCGGCTTCTGTCACACAGGAAGCGAGTGTCTTGAATTCAGATGTTGGGTTGCCGGCCATCTCGCCGCGCGAGAGAGATCTCGGTCTTAGTTTCATCACCATCACCGGTTTTTCGCCGCTCGGTGACGAGGGTAATAATCCGCAGGACAGCGTCACGAACGTTTACCAACTGCTGAACAACTCGAACTACATTTCCGGAAAACATCTGATCAAGTTTGGCATCGACTTCCGCTTTTCGCAGCAAAACGCGTTTCGAGATGTTGAGTCGCGCGGACGGCTACAGTTTTCTCCGTTCGGGCAAATCACGGGCAACGCGTTGGGCGATCTGTTGCTGGGTTTTCCGCTGCTTACGAGTGTGGCGCACGTTGACAATCCACAGCAGATTCGAGCTGAGAGTTACAACTTCTACATCAACGACAGTTATCGCGTTACAAACAACCTGACGCTGGTAGGTGGGTTGCGTTATGAGTACAACTCGCCGCCGGTAGATAAAGATGACCGTGCGAACGTGTTTGACCCGGTGACGCGATCGCTCGTGCCGGTAGGAACGAATGGCGTGCCGCGCAGTGGCTTCACTCCTGATGTAAATAACTTCGCGCCGCGCGTTGGGTTTGCCTGGACCATTGGTAGCGAGCGGAAAACGGTGCTTCGCGGTGGGTATGGCGTCTACTACGATCAATCGCCGCTCGCTCCGGCAGAAGCTCTCTACTTCAATTCCCCGTTTTTCGACAACAACATCTTCTTTTCACTGCCCGGACTGCCACTCACTCTTAACGATCCGTGGCCATCTTTCTTCCCTTTCCCGTTACCTGATTCGGCGCTCGCGATTCAGCGCGATCTGCGAACCGGTTACATGCAGCACTGGAACTTGAATATTGAGCGACAAGTTGGCGAGAAGGGCGTATTTGAAGTTGCGTACGTTGGCTCCAAAGGAACAAAGCTGTTGACGGCACGCGACATCAATCAACCGCAGCCGAGTGCGTTGCCGCCCGGTCTGCCGATTGTGCCGCGTCCGGATCGGCGTTTTGACGACATCGACTTGCTCGAGTCGCGTGCCAATTCAAATTACAACGCGTTGCAGGCGCGTTTTCAGCAGCGACTGGCGCGCGGGTTCTCGACGCTTGCGTCGTATACGTGGTCCAAGTCGATTGACGATGCGTCAAACTTCTTCAGCAGCGCCGGCGATCCGAATTTTCCGCAGAACAGTTATAACGTTGCGGCCGAGCGTGGCCGTTCAAACTTCGACGTGCGTCATAAACTGTCGGTGAGTTATTCGTACGCGTTGCCATTAAAAGCGGGCCGGGACTATTTCGGGAACGGTTGGCTCTCGACTGTTCTGAGCGGGTGGGAAACCTACGGCATCATTACCTTGCAGTCAGGGCGTCCTTTCACTGTCGCTCTGCTTCCGGAGATCGACAACAGTGGCACAGGACGATCGATACTTGGATTCGGCGCGAATGACCGTCCGAATCTCGTCGGTAACCCCGAACTCTCGAATCCGACGACTGCGCAGTGGTTCAACCAGACAGGATTTGCGTTCCCTACGCCGGGAACGTTCGGCAATGCCGGCCGGAACATTCTCGATGGTCCCAGCTTCCAAAACGTCAACCTTTCGTTGCTAAAGACCACCGCTTTGAGCGAACGTATCAATCTTCAATTTCGCGCCGAAGCCTTTAACCTCTTCAACCATCCAAACTTCAACTTGCCGGACAACTTCCTGGGCTCGCCGACTTTCGGCCGGATCACATCCGCCCGCGACCCCCGGCACATTCAGTTTGGATTGAAGTTGTTGTTTTAAACCATTACTCCGTGGCGACTCGGTCGTCGAAGTACATGTACTTCGCCGTAAGCAGAAGCTCCGATTCTTCGCCGGACGGCGTTTGCGGTGCGAGGGTGCCGTCGATTTGTTCGTAGAGCGGCGGCGGGATCTCCGCGAACTCGGACATCGGACCGTAGATGCTGTCCACGCCTTCCTTAAACACGTCGCCAATCAGCAAATTGATGATGTGCACACGCTCCTCAGGATACTTCCGCAGAAAGCCTGAAAAGCTGAAACTGTCGTTGTAGAACGCATACACGAGTTTACGCATCGACTCGATTCCTCGATCGAGTTTCGTCTGAAACTGACCAAGACGCGCAGCCGAAAAATCGTTGTGATTAAAAGAGTCGTGAATCGCGTCGGCAGCCAACTCGGCCATCTTCAAGGCCAGCAACACTCCGGACGAGTAGATCGGATCGAGAAAACCGTAAGCGTCGCCGATGATGATGAAACCATTCCCTGCGTTGTGCTTTGAACGATACGAGTAGTCGAGGATCGAGTAGATCTTGTCGACGCGCTCGCCTTCAGCAACACGTTTGCGGCACGGCTCACACTTGTCGATCTCCTCTTGAAAGATCTTCGCAAGGTCCTGACCGCGGCCCTTCAACAGGTAATCCGGATCCGCGACGATACCCACGCTCGTGATGTCATCTTCAAGCGGGATGTACCAGAACCAACCGCCGCTGCCATGTTCCGTGCGTAGAACCAAAGTGGCGCCACCATTCAAATCCGGTTCACGATGCGCGCCCTTGAAATACGAGTACAGCACCGCCTTCTTCAGTTTCGGATCGCGCACACGCCAGCGAAACCTGTTCGACAACATCGCCGATTGCCCGGTCGCATCTACGACAACTTTCGCAAAGAACTTCTGGCGCGAGCCGTCCTCCATCTGCACCTCAACACCAACCGCTCGATCTCCTTCAAACAACACTTGTTTGACGGCAACGCCTTGATGGACCACCGCACCCTGTTCGGCGGCATGATCGATCAGCATGTGATCGAACCGCGCGCGCGTGACTTGCCATGTAACGGCACTCTCGTGATGCACCGCCTCGAAGAAATAAAACGGGCGCGATTCCTTACCCGCAGCGTTAGCAAATTGCACGCTGAACTTGCGGACAAACGGACTGTCCTTGAGCTTCTCAAGCAAGCCCATGCGACGAAAAGTCCAGTAAGTATCTGTCATCAACGACTCACCAATGTGATGGCGAGGAAACACTTCCTTTTCAAACAGGATCACCTGGCGGCCTTCGCGCGACAGGATGCTGGCAACAGAACTCCCCGCAGGTCCCCCACCCATTACAATGACGTCGTAAGTATTATTTGTATTCATGCGTAGCGTACGGTTCTCAGTTCAGGTTCAAAAAAATCGATTAGAAAATGGTCCACTTCCAAAAGGCCCCGGCGAGTCACGCGGATCATGCCGTTTTGACGTTCCAACAGCTCTTTTTCTTTCAGTTCCTCGTAGACGGGCTGAAACTCTTCCCAAACGTCAACAGCAAATTTCCTGCGAAAGTAATCTGTATCTAGCGCCCCGGTCTTAAGCTGAAGCACCATCTCGCGAATCAATTGCTGTTTGGGAGTCAGCGAGACTGCGCGATAAATCGGCAGGCGATCCTCGTTAAGGATGCGCACATACTCCTCGAAGTTGTGTGCGTTCTGGAAATTAACTCCGCCGAAGTGAGAAAAAGAGGAGACGCCAAGCCCGATCATGTCGCCGCCGTGCCACAGCGCATCGCGATAAATAAACCGGCAAGTCTTTTTCTTTGTCGCCACGATATCAGTGCCCGCGATTTCGTATCCGCGCGCGACAAACTGCTCGAAAGCGTAATTGAGCCAGCGACGTTTGGTGGGCCAATCGGCAATCGGCGAAGTGATTCCTTTTTTGAGGATGTCCTGCGAGATGAGTGTGTTGTAGGGTAACTCCATCTGATAAATCGTCACCGAGTCGGGTTCCAACTCAACCGTACGCCACACTGTCTCACGCCACTTCTCTTCCGTCTCACCCATCATGCCGGCGATCAAATCGACGTTGATCTGCGGGAAGTCGACTTCGCGTGCCCACTCGTACGCGCGATAGATTTCGGGCGACAAGTGCGCACGGCCGTTCGCCGCTAGAATCTCGTCATCGAAATGTTCGATACCAAGACTGAGACGCGTCACGCCGATCTCTTTGAGCGTTTGCAGTTTGTTCTTGTTAAGCGTGCCGGGTTCACATTCAAACGTGACCTCTTCGGCGTCTTGCCAGCTCACATGACGATTCAGACCATCGACGAGATAACGCAGTTGCTTATCGCTAACGTAGGAAGGAGTGCCGCCACCGAAATAAGCGAAGCGAAGTTTGCGTCCCTGAAACGCGGCGGTGCGGCTGTAGAGTTCGTTCTCCTTGATGATGGCGTCGAGATAGATTTCGATCTCAGATGCGTTCTTGTCTGTGTAGACCTTGAAATAACAGAACAGGCAGCGCTTTCGGCAGAACGGAATGTGAATGTAGAGACCAAGCGGATCGTCTACGCGCGCCGGCTGCGCCAACGCGTTGATCGCTTCAGATACAAACTCGGGCTTCCACTGAGAGAAAGGCGGATAGTTCGAGACAAAATAATTCCCTACCTCAGTCCTTGTTTGAGCGACGTCTACAGTCATGAATCTAGCAAGTTAGCATCAACAGCGCCGCGGGGCAATTGGGCTGTATAATCCCTCGATACTACGCGCGGAGCAATTCGTAGGTTGCACATGCCGTCTGGCTTCAGTTTTTCGTATCGCAAGCATTATTTCGTTTATTTCCTGATGCTGCTGCTCTTCGTAACGGCAGTCGCGCTGATCCTTGCTTACGGTTTCCGGCTTCATCCCACTCCTCCAGTCGTCAAATCGGGCGCCGTCACAACCACTCTGTGGCAAAACTTCCGATCGCCGTTAAGCGTCCTTTTATTACAAATCGTCGTGATACTCGCAGCGGCAGGCTTAGCAAGTAGGATTTTTCGCCGTATCGGACAGCCGCCAGTCATGGGGGAAATGCTGGCAGGGATAGCCCTTGGCCCGTCCGTCCTGGGCTTCTTCTTTCCGCAAGCCATGTCGTTCGTCTTCCCGGCATCCTCACTGGAAACGTTGCGCTTGCTGAGTCAAATAGGCGTCGTGCTGTTCATGTTTGTTGTCGGTATGGAACTGAACGTCAGACACGTGAAAGAGAGAGGCACGGCGGCGGTCATGATCAGCCATGCCAGCATTATCGTACCTTTCACACTGGGCACGGCACTGTCACTGTTTCTCTATCCCAGACTCGCGCCAACCGGAACCTCTTTCACCGCCTTTGCGTTATTCATCGGGGTTGCGATGAGCATCACAGCTTTTCCGGTGCTCGCACGAATTCTTGAAGATCGCGGCCTCTCGCAATCACATCTGGGTGCAATCGCGATCACTTGCGCCGCTGTTGACGACGTCACTGCCTGGTGCATTTTGGCTTTGGTGATAGCGCTGGTTCAGGCCAGCGGCATCACTGTTTCGTTGGTCACGATTCTTTTCACGTTGCTCTTTGCGCTGGCGATGATCTTCGTGGTGCGGCCGCAGTTGCGCCGCATGGTGAAACAGGCCACAGGCTCGCACATCCACACGCGACGATTGATCGCAGGCGTGCTGGCCTTTGTTCTGATAAGCGCACTAACCACTGAGGTCATCGGCATTCATGCGTTGTTCGGTGCGTTCATGGCCGGTGTAGTAATGCCACCGTCGGCGGACTTCAGGACGTTTCTTCGAGATAAGCTGGACGCCTTCAGCGCTGCTGCACTGTTGCCGCTGTTCTTTGCGTTCACTGGTTTGCGCACGCAGGTGACACTGCTCAACGACTGGCAAAGCTGGGCGCTCTGCGGCGCGATCATTCTCGTCGCGATCGCTGGCAAACTGGGCGGCAGCATGTTGATGAGCCGGTGGACCGGAATGAACTGGTCGCAATCTTTCTCGATCGGGGTGTTGATGAATACGCGGGGGTTGGTGGAACTGGTGGTGCTGAATATCGGTTACGACCTTGGTATTCTTTCGGGGCGCATCTTCGCAATGATGGTTTTGATGGCGCTGGTCACAACGTTCATGACCGGACCGCTGTTGTCACTCGTTAACATTCGAGCAAAAGGAACTGCTTAAAGGAGAACTGCGATGGCGAAAAAACTGTTGATTGTTTCCCTTGCAACTCTGCCCTTATCTATTTTCGCAATAGCCGCCACCACAAAACCAAACTTCAGCGGCACGTGGACCATGGATCGCTCGCGCAGCTTCGGCATGCCCGGCGACATGACTCAAGTGCTCACCATCACTCAAAAAGAGGATCAGTTGGAAGTGGAAACGAAGATCATCCAGCCGAAAAACGAACGAACCGTGAAAGACACGATCATTATCGACGGCAAGGAGCACGAGTTCACTCCACCAGCACCTCCGGGCCAAACGCCGCCGAAGGGCAAGAGAACCGCGAACTGGTTACCGAACGACCTCGGCATCACGGTTACGGACGTGACGACCGCTCAAACTCCAAAAGGCGAAGTTACCACGCAGAACCTGCGAAAATGGACCATCAATAGCCAGGGTGAGTTGGTGATCGATTCGTACGTCGACAATCCGAGTGTCTCGTACGAAGCAAAGCGGATTTTTAAGAAGCAGTGATCTGTGTGAGTCCGTGTAATCCGTGGCTCACTTACGCGAGATGTCGTAAGCGGCCATCTCGTTCGCATTGCGCAACAGCAAACGTCCGTCGGCAATCGCCGGATAGTTCCACGTCTTGCCTTGCAACGCAGAGAAGCGCGCGACTTCCGTGTACTGATCAGGTGAGGCTTTCACCAAAGCGAGATCGCCGCTGTCGCTGGTAACGATCAGGTTGCCGCCGGCAACGAGTACCTGACCGTAGCCGTAACGGCCGCCCTTCCACTTGCGGTCGCCGGTATTCACGTCGAGACACGTGAGAATTCCTTCATCCAGCCCGTAAACGTAACCGTTGTAGAGCACGGAGCTGTTGAACTTGTTCTTCATGTTGATGTTTTCCCAAACCTTCGTTGCGGTAAAACTCTGGCCGCTTCCCTTCACTTCCACGAGCGCCGCGCCCTTGCCGTAACCGGATGAGATAAAGAAGCGATTTTTGTCGACGATGATTGGCTGAGAAACGTTGATGCCCATGCTTGTGTCCCAGGGATAACTCCAGAGCGGTGCGCCGGTCTCCGGTACGAGACCATGGACGCGCGAGGCACTGACGATGATGATCTGTCGCCGGCCCGCGAGCTCAACCAGCATCGGCGACACGTACGCCTGTTGATCGCTGAGTGATTTCCAAACCGGTGCCCCGGTTATCTTGTTGTAAGCAACAACAGACTTGTTATTCGCGCCACCGGGCAGAACGATGACCTTGTCGTCAACGATGAGTGGCGACCCCGCGACACCCCACTGCAAATTGGGCGCCTGATTATCTGAAAGAATGTTTCTACCCCAAATCACCGCGCCCGTGTTTGCGTCAAGGCAACGCAGTTCGCCAGTCCCGCCGAGCGCGTAAAGACGGCCCTCATCCCACGTAGGCGTAGACCGTGGACCATCGCCCGTGTCGTCACGCGGCGAGTATTCGGCGTTCCAACGTTGAGTCCAGAGTTCGCGGCCCGTAGCCACGTCGTAAGCGGCCACGACTTCTTGTCCGCGACGCTGCTCGATCGTGTAGGCGCGGCCATCGGCGACTGAGAACGAGCCGTAGCCGAGCCCGACCGGTTGTTTCCAGATGGGTGTTAAGCCGCTGGCCGGCCAACTCGTCAACACAGGGGTCGCTTCGTAATTGCCGTCACGTTTTGGTCCACGAAAGTTGGTCCAGTAGTTTCTTCCTGAACCGGAAGTAGGCGCGGCGGCGGTTTGTTGTGTTGGCGATGCGCCGGGACTTGCTTCCGCAACAGGAGCCGCGGTTGCAGTTGGAGCAGGTGGCGCTTGGGCAGCTTGCTGCTGACGATGCTGTTCGAGTGCGGCGTAGTGCTCTTCGTTTGTTTCACCGCGAAAACGCCAATAGACTACCGCCGCTAAAACGAAGACAGCGATCATGACGGCGCCAATGATGACGGCCCTGGACTTGTACCAGGGCTCACTCTGTTTTTGCTCAAACATAGATACCCCTTAGACGCCAGCCGGGCTGAAATGTTTCCGCTGCTTAACTGCCGATGCAATACAAGTTCTTTTCACCGCGGATGAAGATGCGGCCATCGGCTATCGCCGGAGAAGCATAAACTGCTTCGCCAATCGAGTTGGTTGCCAGGATTTCATGCTTCGGCCCCGCTTTGACGATGAATGTATCACCGTCTTCGCTGGTCATCAGAATCTTTCCCTCGAACGCCACCGGCGAGGCAGTGAACGTTGCGGGAATAGGAATGCGTCCGCCTTCGTATTTCACTTCGCCGGTCTTCGCATCGATAGCCGTGAGAATGCCGCGATCGGTAGTCAGGTAAAGATAGTCACCATACAAGATCGGCGAGGGCACGTAGGCAGTGCCTTTCGCATACGTCCAGGCCACGTTCGGAGTGCCGGTGAGATCTCCGTTCTGGCCCAGCTTAATCGCCATCGCGATCTTGGCCGGGAAGCCGGCGACGAGAAACACCATCTCGTTATTCGCGA
>Ga0207675_100002826_pt1 | contig 17078 bp, 16 predicted proteins | sample KBSSwiS42_FD_184305 | JGI IMG/M metagenome (GOLD analysis project Ga0207675, IMG submission 184305) | Switchgrass rhizosphere microbial communities from Kellogg Biological Station, Michigan, USA - KBS Switchgrass S4-2 (SPAdes) (version 2) | ecosystem: Host-associated > Plants > Roots >... | reverse complement strand
CGGTCGGCGCGGTCGACGCCGTCTTCATCGGCATCGGCCTGGCCATCCTCGGTGTCCCCCTGGTCGTCCCCCTGGCCTTCCTGACCTTCGTGGCCGCCTTCCTGCCGCTGGTCGGGGCGGTGGTCGCCGGCATCCTGGCCGCCCTGGTCGCGCTCGTCACCAAGGGGGTCACGACCGCCCTGATCGTGGTCGGCATCACCCTGCTGGTGCAGCAGCTGGAAGGCCACCTGCTGGCCCCGCTGCTGCTCGGGCGGGCGGTGGCCCTGCACCCGGTGGTGATCATCCTCGCCCTGGCCGCCGGGTCGATCCTGGGCGGCATCATCGGGGCGTTCCTGGCCGTGCCGATCGCCGCCGTGGTCACCGCCGTCGGCACCTACCTGCGCGGCGAACCGGTCGGGGAGCCGGCCGACGCGGGCGAGCCGGAACCCGAGACCAGCGAACGGGCCGAGGCCGACCAGGGCGAGCCGGGCTAGACGGCCCGGCGGACCTTGTTGGCCTTGATGCAGGAGGTGCAGACGTTGCGCCGGCGCGGGGTGCGCCCCTCCAGGATGCGGATCCGCTGGATGTTGGGGTTCCAGCGGCGCGGGCTGCGCTTGTGGGAGAAGCTGACCTTCATGCCGAAGCCCGGGTGCTTGCCGCAGATGTCACAGACGGCAGCCATCGTCGGAAGACCTTCCTTGAGTGTGAATTCGCGCGAATTGCAGAGAGCCGGGAGAGGGTAGCACGGCCCCGTCCGAGCCCGCACCTATACTGAGCCGGTGGCCGAGACCCGACCTCCCGACCCGCTCGGCACCCCGCTGGCCAAGGCTCCCGGGGTGTCCGCCGCGCTGGCCAAGGCGCTCGAGGAAGGCTTCGGCTATCACACCGCCCGCGACCTGATCGAGCACTACCCGCGCCGCTACCTGACCAGGGGCGAGCTCACCGACCTGGCCCACGCCAAGAAGGGTGCCGAGGTCACCCTGGTCGGGACCGTCCGCAACCTGGCCAAGAAGATGCCCCGGCGCAACCTGCGCATCCTCGAGGTCCGGGTGGCCGACGACAGCGGCGCCTGGGTCTGCACCTGGTTCAACCAGCCATGGCACGCCCAGAAGCTGACCGTGGGCACGGTCGCCGCCTTCTCGGGCAAGCTCGCCTGGAAGGCGGGCCGCCTCGGCATGGCCAACCCCGGCTACGAGGTGCTGCGCGAGGGCGACGACCCCGAGGGGTTCGCCAACGAGGTCATCCCCGTCTACCCGGCCAGCAAGGAGATCTCCTCGGGCCGGCTCCGCCGGGCCGTCGGGGCCCTGCTCGACCGCTTCGGCGACGTCCCCGACTTCGTGCCCGAGCCGCTGCGCCGCACCCACGGCCTGCCCGACCGGGCCGCCGCGCTGGAGGCCATCCACCGCCCCGCCGACCGCAAGGAGGCGACCCGGGCCCGCGACCGCCTCGTCTACGACGAGCTGTTCGTCCTCCAGGTCGGCCTGGCCCTGCGCCGCCGCGCCCAGGAGGCCGGCCAGCAGGGCCAGGCCCTCCAGACCGACGGCGACCTGACCAAGCGCCTCCTGGCCAGCCTCCCCTTCCAGCCCACCGGCGCCCAGTCCCGGGTCATGTCCGAGATCGGCGCCGACCTGTCCAGCTCCAAGCCGATGCACCGCCTGCTCCAGGGGGAAGTGGGCAGCGGCAAGGCGCAGCCGATCGAGTCGCTTGTGCTGACACCTAGCGGGTTCAAGCGGATGGGGGAGATCGAGGTTGGTGATGAGGTGGTGAACCCGACCGGGGAGATCACCATGGTCACCGGCGTGTTCCCGCAGGGGCACCGCGACGTGTGGAGGGTGGTGTTCTCGGACGGATCGACCGTCGAGTGCGACGACGAGCACCTGTGGGCCGTCAACACCTCCGCCGCCTGGTACCGGGGTCAGACCCTCAAGATCAAGACGACGAGAGAGATTCGCGAGGATCTCTTGAAGAAGAATGGGTCGTCGAAGTGGTACATCCCGGGCAGTATCGCGGTCGATCTGGAATGTGGGGAGGAGCGTCCGCTCGATCCGTATCTCCTGGGTCTTCTCCTCGGCGATGGGACGTTTCGGGCCGCCATCGCGCTTTCAACTGCCGACCGGCAGATCGTGGACGCTGCGTCGGCGGCGCTGCCACCGGGCTGCTTCCTCAAGCAGACATCATCAAGGAAGTATGACTACCTGATTCAGTGCAAGCCCAGGTCGAACCAGTTCCGGCCCCACCCTGTCGCGGCCGCCCTGAAGCAACTTGGGCTCCGGGGCCTGCTGTCCCGGGACAAGCACGTCCCTCAGGCATACCTCGTGGCGCCGGTCAAGGTCCGCCACGCCATCCTTCAGGGTCTGCTCGACACCGACGGGACGGTTAACCGCAAACAGGGGAGCAACGTCTCGCTCGTATCGGCATCGCGGCAGCTTGCGAACGATGTGCAGTGGTTGGCGCGCTCCCTGGGAGGCATCGCCCGTGTCCGGCCGGTAACGAAGTCTGGCGGAACGTACTTCCATGTGAGCCTCCGGCTACCCAATGAGTTCCCGCCGTTCCGCCTTGAGCGGAAGGCTCGACAGTGGAAGCCGCTGACGAAATACCACTCGTTCCGACGTGGCATCCGCCGGATCGAGTACGTGCGAACCAAGCCGGTGCAGTGCATCGCCGTTGCCCATCCCAACCAGCTCTACGTCACCGACCACTTCGTCGCCACCCACAACACCGTGGTCGCCCTCTGGGCGCTGCTGTGTGCCGTCCAGTCGGGGATGCAGGGGGCGATCATGGCCCCGACCGAGGTGCTGGCCGACCAGCACGGGATCAATCTCAGATCGCTGCTGGAGCCGCTGGGGGAGGGCGGCGGGCTGTTCGGGGGGCCGCGGGTCGAGGTGCTGACGGCCGGGGTCACCGGGGCGGCCAGGCAGCGGGTCCTCGAAGGGGTGGCCGCCGGCGAGGTCGACCTGCTGGTCGGCACCCACGCGCTGCTGTCGGAGGGGGTCGAGTTCCGCAGGCTGGGCGTGATCGTGGTCGACGAGCAGCACCGCTTCGGGGTCCACCAGCGGGTCCGGCTGCGCGAGAAGGGCGACAGCCCGCACGTGCTGATCATGACCGCGACCCCGATCCCGCGGACGCTGGCGCTGACGCTGTACGGCGACCTGGACGTGTCCACCCTGGACGAGCTGCCCCCGGGCAGGACGCCGATCGCCACCCACGTGGTCGCCGACGCCACCCTGCGCGACCGGGCCTACCAGCGGGTCCGCGAGGAGGTGGCCGCCGGCCACCAGGCCTATGTCGTCTGCGCCCTCAAGGACGAGTCCGACAAGGTCGAGGTCCGCTCGGCCAAGGCCGAGGCCGAGCGGCTCCGGGCCGAGGTCTTCCCCGACCTGCGGGTTGGGCTGGTCTACGGCGACATGCCGGCCAGGGAGAAGGAGGCGACCATGGACCGCTTCCGGGCCGGCGAGGTCGACGTGCTCGTCTCCACCACCGTGATCGAGGTCGGCGTCGACGTGCCCAACGCCACCGTGATGCTGATCGAGGACGCCGACCGCTTCGGCCTGTCCCAGCTCCACCAGCTCCGGGGCCGGGTCGGGCGGGGCCGGGCGCCGGGGCTGTGCATCCTGTTCGCCGACCCCCTGACCGACGAGGGCCGGGCCCGCATGGACGCCATCGCCCGCACCAACGACGGCTTCGAGCTGGCCAACGAGGACCTGCGCATCCGCGGCGAGGGAACGGTGTTCGACGCCCGCCAGTCCGGCCTCTCCGACCTCAAGCTGGCCCGGCTGATCGAGGACTTCGACTGGGTCCAGCGGGCCCGCCGGGACGCCTTCGCGCTGGTCGACGCCGACCCCGAGCTGTCCGACCCGGCGCACCGGCGGCTGCGCCAGGAGGTGCTGGCCCGCCTGGGCGACGGCCGGGCCGAGTGGCTGGCCCGCGGCTAGCGCGAACCACCGCCACACACTAGGCTCCTGCCATGTCGACCGATGACCGCGGCTGGTCGGACGAGGAACAGCTCGTCCAGTACCTGGCCGAGTTCAGCTTCGGCCGGAACGAGGCCCGGATCTACCTGGCCGCCCTCGGCCGGCCGCCGCTGCGGGTGGCCGAGCTGGCCGAGCTGGCCGACGTCAACCGGCCCAAGGCCTACGACGCGCTGCGCCAGCTGGTCGAGAAGGGGCTGTTCGAGCAGGAGGGCGTCGGCCAGGAGCCGGCCCGGTTCAAGGCCGCCGACCCGATGCTGGTCGTCCAGCGGCTGCGCCACCAGAGCGCGCTCGAGCAGGCCGACCGCGTCCAGGACACCTCGCTGCTGGTGGCCGACCTGTTCGCCCGCTACTACGAGGCTCCCCAGGGCGAGGACCCGTTCGAGTACGTCGAGCTGATCCGCAACTCCGACGCCGCCTGGGCCCGCCGCGACGCCATCACCTCGGGCGCCGAGAAGGAGGTCGTCCAGGCCCGGCGGATGACCGCGCCGGGGGCCAGGCCCCGGGCCGGCGACGAGGTCGGGGTCCGCGAGGGGGTCACCTACCGGGCCCTGTACGAGACCGAGTTCCTCGACTTCCCGGAGTTCGTGGCCCGGCTGGCCGAGCGCGAGCACCGGGGGGAGGAGATCCGCTTTGTGGACAAGGTGCCGGTCGGCATGACCGCCGTCGACCGGCGCAAGTGCCTGCTCAGCCTCAACCCGATAGGGCTGACCAGCGGGCAGGGGAGCTGGGTGGTGCTCGAGCAGCCGGCCCTGGCCGACCTGCTCACCAACGCCTTTGACCTGCTCTGGGAGTCGGCCAGGCCGGCGCCCCGGTAGGCCGGGCAAACCCCTCGGCCCACCCCTGTGGACCGTTCCTTGACTTCCCTCTGCGCCGTGCCTACTGTTGCGGCTCGCTACTGTTGTCCCCTCTGGGAAGGACAGATCGCTGACCCAGTCCGGTGACTCGGATCTGATCGACCGGCTCGTCCGCCACGGCCTCGGCCAGGGAGAGGCCCGCTGCTATGTCGGCATGCTGGCTCAGCGGGCGTTCAAGGTCAGCGAGGTGGCCACCGAGGCCGGCCTGCCCCGGTCCCGGGCCTATGAGCTGATCCGCTCCCTGGTCCGGTTCGGGCTCTGCACCGAGGTCGCCGGCAGCGGGTTCGCCCGCTTCCGGGCGGTGCCGCCGAACGAGGCCATCGGCCGGCTGGAGGCGTCCAAGGCCGAGCAGGCCCGGCGCCGCGACCTGGCGCTGAAGGGCCTGGTGGAGGCGCTGGCCGTGCGGGCCGGGCCCTCGCCCGGGCCCGGGGAGGAGCCGGTGGAGATGGTGCGCCGTCGCGAGCAGCTCCTCAGCATCATGGCCACCGAGGTCTGCCAGGCCACCGAGGAGGTGCTGACGATCGTCAACACCTCCTGGGAGCCGGCCGACTGCCGGGAGATGCGCGACCGGCTTGCCGCCGGGGTCCGCTTCCGCACCATCTTCGACCGCGACTCCCTGGAGCACGGGCCGCACCTGGAGTGGGAGGCCGCCCTGGCCGGTGAGCCCGGGTTCGAGGTCCGGGTGGTCGAGCGCGTCGAGACCCTGTACCTGCTGGTCGACCTGCGCGTCGTCCTCCTCAACCTGAGCGTCCCGGGTACCGGGTCGCCCGGCAGCCACGCCGAGTCCCTGCTGATCCGCCACGAGGGCCTCGGCGAGACCCTCCGCGACGCCTTCGAGCGCACCTGGGCCCGGGGCGTCCCTTTCGACCAGGCCCTCGAGGCGGAGAGCGCACCCGCCCTCGTCGGCGCGACAACCAGCGCGCGCGGCCCCGCCCCAGGCTCCTGGGGCGGGTCGCACGCCAGCAACGGCCGCTCACCCGACAGGGACTGAGCCGGCCCAACCGGTTGGACGGCGGGGGAACAGCCTTGGCCCCCCCGGGCTCATTACCCCGCCGCCAACCACCTTCTCAGGGGGGAGCGTGCGGGTCGTCGGAGGGCGCCTCGGCGGGCGGCGGTTGCGGGCCGTTCCCGGGAGGGACACCAGGCCGACCAGTGACCGGGTCAGGGAGGCGCTGTTCGGGGTGCTGGGGGAGCGGGTCGAGGGGGCGAGGGTCCTGGACCTGTTCGCCGGGACGGGGGCGCTGGGGATCGAGGCGGTCTCGCGGGGAGCCTCCTCGGCCGTGCTGGTCGAGCAGGCGGCGCCGGCGGTCGCGGTCATCCGGGCCAACCTGGACGCCCTCGACCTCAACGACACGGTCAGGGTTCGGCGGACCCGGGCCGAGACCTACCTCCGGACCCAGCGGGACGGGCCCTTCGACCTGGTGCTGCTCGACCCGCCCTATGCCGCCGGGGTCGGCCTGGTCGCCGGGCTGCTCGGCCGTCTGGCCCGCACCGCCCTGGACCCGGGCGCGGTGGTCGTGGTCGAGGCGGCCGCCCGCGCCGAGGCCCCGCCCTGGCCGCCCGGCCTGAACCCCGACCCGCCCCGCCGCTACGGCGACACCGCCCTGCACGTGGCCACCTTCGAGCCGGTACCCTTGGCCTAGCGCCCGTCCCCCACCCAGGAGATCCCGACCCGTGCGGACCGCCTGCTGCCCCGGCACCTACGACCCGGTCACCAACGGCCACCTCGACATCGTGGCGAGGGCGACCAAGACCTTCGACCGGGTGATCGTGGCCGTGCTCATCAACCCGGCCAAGCAGCCGATGTTCACCCTCGAGGAGCGCCTGGCCATGCTCAAGGAGGCCACCGTCGGCATGGCCTCGGTCGAGATCGACGCCTTCTCCGGCCTGCTGGTCGACTACGCCCGGCGCCGCGAGGTCACCGCCATCGTCAAGGGCCTGCGGGCCGTCTCCGACTTCGACTACGAGCTCCAGATGGCGCAGATGAACTACCGCCTGGCCGCGGTCGACACCATGTTCATGACCACCAACCCGACCTGGTCGTACCTCAGCTCCAGCCTGGTCAAGGACGTCGCCCGCAACGGCGGCGACGTCACCGGTCTGGTGCCCGACTTCGTGGTGACCAGGCTGCGCGAACGCGCCGCCCAGCCCCCCGCCTGACCCGCGCCGCCCGTCCGCTTTCTGCTACCCTGATACGCTGCGGTGGCTCCTCACCGTCCGCTTTTGTGTGCCCGTCACACACCCCGCGCGGCACCTCTCGAGAATCGCATTTCCTTATGAGCAACCACGTCACACAACCGGCACTCGCGATCGACGTCCGCGAGCTGCTCCACAAGCCCGGAGCGCACAAGCATGTGGTCGTGCGCGCGCCCCTTGACGACCTGGCGACCCCGGTCGCCTCGGTCCCGCCCGACCGGCCGGTCACCGTCGACGCCGAGATCGAGAGCGTGGTCGAGGGCCTGCTGGTCACCGGGACGGTGCGCGCCACCGCGGTGGTGCGCTGCGTCCGCTGCCTGCGCGACTTCGACCAGGAGCTGGAGGTCGAGGTGCGCGAGCTGTTCGCCCTCGAGCCGGGCGACGACGAGGACGAGGGCTACGCCGTGCTGCCCGACGACCGCCTCCCGCTCGACACCATGGCCAGGGACGCGCTGGTGCTCGGCTTCCCGGCCTTCCCGCTGCACAGCCCCGACTGCGCCGGGCTCTGCCCGACCTGCGGCGCCGACCGCAACACCGCCGACTGCGGCCACGGCGACCCCGAGACCATCGACCCCCGCTGGGCCGGCCTGGCCGACCTGCGCACGATCGTTCAGGAGGAAGACGATGCCCGTCCCCAAGCGTAAGACCCCGCGGGCCAAGACCCGGCACCGCCGGTCGCACTGGAAGTCGGCCGCCCCGACCTATGCGTCCTGTCCCCAGTGCCGGCAGGCCAAGCTGCCGCACACCGTCTGCCAGAACTGCGGGTACTACGGTGGGCGTCAGGTCGTTGAGGTCGAGTAAGCGCCAGCCGATCGAGAAGGCCCTCGGTATCCGCTTCGGCGGTGAGGAGCTGTACGTCTGGGCCTTCACCCATCGCTCGTTCGCGTACGAGAACGGCGGCCTGCCCACCAACGAGCGCCTGGAGTTCCTCGGCGACGCCGTCCTCGGCCTGGTCGTCACCGACATCATCTACCGCGCCTTCCCGGACCTGCCCGAGGGCCACCTGGCCAAGCTGCGGGCGGCCACGGTGAACATGAACGTGCTCGCCGAGGTGGCCCGCGAGCTCGGCGTCGGCGACGCCGTCCGCCTGGGCCGGGGCGAGGAGCTGTCGGGCGGGCGGGACAAGTCCTCCATCCTGGCCGACACCCTCGAGGCGGTGCTCGGGGCCATCTACCTGGACAAGGGCCTGTCGCGGGCGGCCGCCCTGGTGCGCCGGCTGTTCGAGCACCGGGTGATGGAGGCGGCCGGGCGCGGGGCCGCGCTCGACTACAAGACCTCGCTCCAGGAGCTGGCCGCCTCGAGCCTCGGCGGGATGCCCTCCTACGCCATCGAGGAGGAGGGCCCTGACCACGCCAAGCGCTTCACGGCCACCGTCTCGGTCGCCGGCACCTCCTACGGCAGCGGCAAGGGCCGCTCCAAGAAGGAGGCCGAGCAGCAGGCGGCCCGGGAGGCGTTCGAGTCCCTGGCCGCCGACCGCATGGTCACCGGCACTGGCGACGCCGGCCAGGTGGAGATCGTGCCCGTCGACCGGGCCGACCCGGCGTCCCCCGCTCCGCCGACGGGCGAGTAGTGCCCGAGCTTCCCGAGCTCGACGTCCTGGCCGAGAACCTGGCGGCCCGGCTGGCCGGGGCCAGAGTGCACGCGGTCCGGGTGGTCTCGGTGGCCGCCCTCAAGACCTTCGAACCGCCGATCGACTCCCTGGCCGGGCTGGCCGTCACCGGGGCCGGCCGCCGGGCCAAGTACGTCTGGCTGGAGCTGGGCGACCTGCGCCTGGTGATGCACCTGTCGCTCGGGGGGCGCCTGGCGCTTGGGCCCAAGCCGGCCTCACGCAAGGTGGCCGTGCTCACCGTCGAGCTCGACGACGGCCGGGTCCTCTCCATGACCGAGGGCGGCACCCAGCGCCGGGCCGCGGTGTGGCTGGTCGACGACGTCGAGAAGGTCCCGCCCCTGGCCGGCCTCGGCCCCGAGCCGCTCGACCCCGACTTCACCACCGAGCGCCTGGCCGCCATCCTGGCCGAGGGCGGCCACACCCTCAAGGGCATGCTCACCGACCAGCGGGCCATGGCCGGGGTCGGCAACGCCTGGTCCGACGACGTGCTCCACCGGGCCCGGATGTCGCCCTTCGCCCGGCCCGAACGCCTGGACGAAGCCGACGTCGAGCGCCTCCACGCCGCCCTGGTCGGGGTCCTCACCGAGGCCCGGGCGACCCTGGCCCAGCAGGTCGGGGACGAGGTCGTCATCCCCAAGGCCTCCGAGCGCCTGTTCGCCGTCCACGGACGGGCCGGGGCCGCCTGCTTCGTCTGCGGCGACACCATCCGCTCGGTCTGGATGGGCGACCGCGAGACCTCCTACTGCCCGACCTGCCAGACGGGCGGCCGCATCCTTGCCGACCGCCGCAGGTCCCGCTTCCTCCGCTAGCCACCCCCGTTTCACATGCGCACGAGGTGGCCGGATAGCTACACTGCGCGGCGTCCGGCCCGGGGGAGCTCGGGCGAGGCGAGGCGGCCCGCCGGAGGATCCCTGTGCCCGAGTTGCCGGAGGTCGAGACCCTCCGCCAGGACCTCGACAAGGAGGTCGGCGGCCGGAAGGTCAAGACGGTCGAGGTGCGGGCGGCCAAGGTGGTGCGCCGCCACCGCAACCGCCGGGAGTTCTCCGACCGGCTCGTCGGCAGCAAGCTCGGCACCACCGCCCGCCTCGGGAACCTGCTCCTGCTCGGCCTCGACGCCGGGCCGGACACAGCCGCCCTGGTGATCGACCTCGGCCCCACCGGGCGCCTGCTCAAGCAGCGCAGCGCCGCCCCGGTGGAGCGCCGGACCGACGCCGTGCTCAGCTTCACGGTCGGCGGCGACCTGCGGGCCCTCGGCCTCGGCGACCAGGGCGAGCTGTTCCTGGCCGGCCAGCAGGAGCTGGAGGAGCTGGCCGAGCGCTGGCGCGGGGCCATCGACCCGCTGGCCGACGCGCTGGCCTGGCAGGCCCTCGGGGCCCGGCTGGGGGCCAGGCCGGCCAAGCTGCGGGCCCTGCTCACCGACCCGGCCTTTGTCGCCGGCATCGGCCCGGTCTACGCCGACGAGATCCTGTGGGCCGGCGGGCTGCGCTGGGACCGGGAGTCCGACAGCCTCACCGCCCAGGAGGTGCGGCGGCTCCACCGGGCCATCCAGGAGGTGGTCCAGGAGGCCGTCCGCCTGCGGGGCGTCTCGGTGGGGGAGACCCCCTGGCTGGACCTGCACGGCGGCAAGGGCGAGTACGAGCCCCAGCTCAGCGTGTACCAGCGCGACGGGCAGCCATGCCGGCGCTGCCGCACCCCGCTGGTCCTGGAGCGGATCCAACGCGGGCAGACCACGTACTATTGCCCCAAATGTCAGAGCTGAAGGCCCGCTCGCCAGCGTCCGCCGCCGTCGCCGCCCTGCTCGCGACGGTCCTGGCGCTGGCCGGCTGCGGCGGGCCAGCGCCGGCCGAAACCCCGCCCCTGCTCGACCCCTCCGCCGGGCCGGCCGCCCCGACGACCCGGGCGACCCCGAGACCGGGCGTGTTCCAGCTCGGCAACGCCCCCGCCTATGTCGCCCTGGCCGTCAAGGACGTGACCGTCCGGACCCGGCCCACCCGCAAGGGCGACGTCGTGGCCGTGTTCCCCCAGCAGCTGCCATGGGGGAGCCCGACGCCGTTCCTGATCGACCAGGCCCGGCGCACCACCACCGGGGACACCTGGCTCAAGGTCCTGCTGCCCCGGCGGCCCAACGGCTCCAGCGGCTGGGTCCAGCGCGAGCAGGTCCGGGTCCGGCCGGTGACCCACGAGGTCGTGGTCGACCTCTCCTCGCGCACGGCCAGCCTGCTCCGGAGCCGCCGCAAGATCCGCTCCTTCCGGGTCGGGGTCGGGACCTCGGGCACGCCCACCCCGACCGGCCGGTTCTACGTGACCGTGAAGCTCAGGCCCCCGCAGATCTCGGCCAGCGCCTACGGCGCCTGGGCCCTCGGCCTCTCCGGCTACTCCGAGGTCCACCAGACCTTCGGGACCGGCGACGGCCAGATCGCCCTGCACGGGACCTACCATCCGGAGAAGCTCGGCCAGCCGGTGTCCAACGGCTGTGTCCGCATGGACAACGAGACCATCAGCCTCCTGGCCGAGACGCTGCCGCTCGGCACCCCGGTCACCATCCAGCGATGAGCTCCCCGGTGCGGCTGAAGGCCGTGATCAAGGGCGAGGTCCAGGGCGTGGGGTTCCGCTGGGCGGTGCAGCGCCAGGCCGGCCAGCTCGGCCTCACCGGGTACGCCGAGAACCTGCCCGACGGCTCGGTCCGGGTCGAGGCCGAGGGCCCTCCCGACCGGCTTGACCTGCTCGAGGCATTCCTCCACCAGGGCCCGCACTGGGCCGAGGTCGCGTCCCTGGACAGCGAGCGCAGCCCCGCCACCGGCGAGTTCGCGCGGTTCGAGGCCCGCTAGGCGTTGGCGGTTTCGTCTCGATGGGCTCGCTTGGCGCCTCCATACGGACGTGTTATAGTCCGCTTGTGAAATCAGGTCTCTGGGACCGCCCAGACGCGGTAACTGCTCAGCCCGGCTGCTTTGGGCAGGGTCACGCACGCGTTTTGGGTCTTCCTCTCCCAGGGAACAAACCGTAAGCAGTCGTCGGCCGTTCCGCACGGCGCTGGACGACCCTTGTGGCGCGCCAGCCCAGCGGACAAGATCGCAGCGGTAACCCCGAAGCCGCTGCAGTGGGAGGAGCTTCCCGGATGTCGAAGGCGCTCATGGGCTACGTTGGTCAGCCGCCCGCTTACATGATCCTGCGGGAGCTGAATGCCCTCAAAGCGCGTGTCGCCGAGCTCGAGCGGCACCTCGCGGTAGCGGAGCAGGAGCTCGCCCTTCGCGAGGTCGAGGGGTTCCGTACCTCGACCACCAAGGAAGCGGCCCTGGCCTAGCCAGGGTTTCGTCAACTACGGGGCCTCCTCCGGGAGGCCCCGAACCATTTGCCCTGACCAGTCCGACATCCCCGGGATCGTCGGATGCCCGTGCTAGCATGCGGGCGCCCAATGGCTAGTAGGGGGTGCGGGCCAGCCGCGTGTTCCTGAAGTCGCTGACCCTGCGCGGGTTCAAGTCGTTCGCCGAGAAGACCACCCTGGACTTCGAGCCGGGGATAACGGTCATCGTCGGCCCCAACGGCTCCGGCAAGTCCAATGTGGTCGACGCCATCGCCTGGGTGCTCGGCGAGCAGGGGCCGAAGTCGCTGCGCGGCGGCAAGATGCAGGACGTCATCTTCGCCGGCACGGGCAGCCGCGGCGCCCTGGGCCGGGCCGAGGTCGCCCTCACCATCGACAACACGGCCGGGCTGCTGCCCATCGAGTACACCGAGGTGACGGTCACCCGGCTGCTGTACCGCTCCGGGGAGAGCGAGTACGCGATCAACGGCACCCCCTGCCGGCTGCTCGACATCCAGGAGCTGCTGTCGGACACCGGCGTCGGCCGCGAGCTCCACACCGTGCTCGGGCAGAACCGCCTCGAGGACGTCCTCCAGGGCCGCCCCGAGGACCGCCGGGCGGCCATCGAGGAGGCGGCCGGCGTCTACAAGCACCGCCGCCGCAAGGAGAAGGCGCTGCGCAAGCTGGCCGGCATGGAGCAGCACCTGGTCAGGCTGTCCGACCTGGTCGGGGAGCTGCGACGCCAGCTCAAGCCGCTCCAGCAGCAGGCCGAGACCGCCGCCCGGGCGGCCGAGGTCGCGGCCGAGCTGCGCGAGGTCCGGCTGACCCTGCGGGCCAGGGAGCTGGCCAGCCTGCGCCAGCGGTCGGCCTCCCTCGACGCCGAGGAGGCCGCCTTCGCCACCCGCCTGGCCGAGCTGGAGCAGCGCCACGACGCCGACGAGGCGCGTGAACGGGCTCTCCAGACCGAGCTGGCCGAGCTGGAGCCGCTGGCCGGCCGGGCCGGGGAGGCCGTGTACCGCCTGGCCACGGTCCGCGAGCGCCTCCGGGGAACGGTCGCCCTGGCCGAGGCCCGGGCCCGCCACCTGGCCGAGGCCCTGGCCGAGGAGTCCGACGGCCGTTCCGTCGCCGACCTGGAGCGGGAGGCGGCCGAGGTCGCCGAGGAGCTGAGCCGGGTCGAGGACGACCTGGCCGCCACCACGGCCACGGCCGACGAGGCCGCCGCCCACCGGAACCAGGCCAGGGCCGCCCTGGCCGCCTTCGACCAGGCCACCGCCAGGGCCGACCGCGACCGGGCCGCCGTCCACAAGCGCGAGGTCCGCCTGGCCAGCGAGGTCACCGGCCTGGAGCGGACGATCGAGCAGATGGAGGCCGAGACCGGGCGACTGCGCGACCAGGCGGCCGCCCTCGAGACCCGCCGCCGCGAGCAGCGCGCCCAGGTCGACCAGTTCCGGGCCGAGCGGGCCGAGCTGGCCGCCCAGCAGACGGCCCGGGACACCGACCGGCGCGCCGCCGACCAGCAACGCGACCAGCTGGCCACCGCCGCCCGCCACCTGGCCGCCACCGAACGCCGGGTCGAGGCCGAGCGGGCCGCCGCCCGAGCCCGCCGCGAAGCGTTCGAGGCCACCGCCCGCGCCGCCGGCGGCGACGCCCTCGCCTTCCTCGAGGGCGCCGGCCGCGACGGCGTCCTCGGCCCCCTCGCCCCCGCCCTCTCGGTCACCCCCGGCTACGAAGCCGCCGTCGCCGCCGCCCTCGGCCCCGACGCCGACGCCATCGTCGTCGCCGGCCCCACCGTCGCCACCACCAGCGCCCACCTCCTCCGCGACGCCGGCAGCGGCCGCGCCATCCTCCTCCACCCCCGGGGGCCGGACCCACGCTGGGACGCCCCGCCCACCCCGGGTGCGGGCCCCCGAACCGGGAGGGTAGCCGACCCGGGCAATGGGGAGGCCGCGGTTTCCACAGGGGAGCCGTTGCTGCTGGATCGGGTGGCCACCGCCGGGTTTGCCGGGGACGTTGCCCGGGGGCTGCTGGCCGGGGTGCTGGTTGCCGACGACCTGGACCAGGCGCGGGAGCTGCTGGAGCGGTACCCGGACCGGCGGGTGGTCACCCTGGCCGGGGAGCTGCTGGCCGCGGGGCGGGTCGAGGGCGGGGTGGTGCCTGAGGCCAGTGGGCTGGCCGCCCGGCGGGCCGCCGACGAGGCCGCCGAGGCGGAGGCGGCCGCGACCGCGACCCTGGAGCGGGTCGGGGCCGAGCTGCGGGCCGCCCAGCAGGAGCTGGAGGCCGCCGAGGGACGGGCGGCCGAGGCCAACCGGGCCCTGCGTGACGCCCAGGCGGCCGTCCGGCGCCTCGACGACCGGGCCACCATGGTCGGCAAGGAGCTGCGCGCCCTCGACGGGGAGGCGGCCACCGCCGCCGAGCGACTCCACGAGCTCGACACCGGCCGGGAGCGGACCATCGCCCGGCTGGCCACCGCCCGGACCGACCTGGCCACCGCGCCCCAGCAGGGCGTGCTCGCCGGGACCGGGGCCGAGCGGGACGCCGAGCTGCTGGCCGGAGGGCGCGAGCCCCTGGCCGACGCCCTCGACCGGGCCGAGCAGGCCGCCACCGCCGCCCGGGTGGCCGGCGCGGCCGTCGGCGAGCGGCGCCGGCTGCTGGACGAGCGCCTGACCGAGCTGCGCACCCAGGCCGCCGCCGAGGTCGAGGCGTCCGAGCACCGGGCCCGGGCCCGCGCGGCCCGCCTGGACGGCGCCCGCCGGGCCGGGCTGGCCGCCACCGCCGGCGCCGCCGCCCTTGCTCGGCTGGAGCGGTCCCTGGCCGCGGCCACCGCCGAGCGCGACCGCCTGGCCGCGACCCTCCAGGCGGGTCGCGAGGGCCTGGCCGGGGCCGCGGCCAGCCGCCGCGAGGCCGCCGCCGCCCTCGACGAGCACCACGCCGTGACCCGCGCCTCCGACGAGGCCCGGGTCGAGGCCCGCCTGCGGGCCGAGGAGCTGGGCAAGCGCATCGTCGAGGAGTTCGCCATCGACCCCGACGAGGCCATGGCCGAGTACCTGCCCGGCGAGGCCAGGCTGGCCGGGCTGGCCGAGGCCGACCCGCGCCGCCAGCCCTCGACCGAGCTGCGCCGCGTCGCCACCGCCCTCGACCGCCGCCTGACCCTGCTGGGGCGGGTCAACCCGCTCGCCCTGGAGGAGTTCAAGGCCCTCGAGGAGCGCTACAGCTTCCTGTCGGGCCAGCTCCAGGACCTCAAGGAGAGCCGCCGCGACCTGCTCAAGGTGGTCAGGGCGGTCGACGAGCGTGTCCGGGAGGTGTTCGGCCAGGCGTTCGAGGACGTGGCCCGCGAGTTCCAGCGCACCTTCGGGCTGCTGTTCCCGGGCGGCGACGGCCGCCTGGTCCTGACCGAGCCCGACGACATCCTGACCAGCGGGGTCGAGATCGAGGCCCGTCCCCCGGGCAAGAAGGTCCGGCGCCTGTCGCTGCTGTCGGGGGGCGAGCGCAGCCTGGTCGCCCTGGCCTTCTACTTCGCCATCTTCCGGGCCCGGCCCAGCCCCTTCTACGTCCTCGACGAGGTCGAGGCGGCGCTCGACGACGTCAATCTGCACCGCTTCCTCGACCTGCTCGACGACGCCCGCGAGCACGCCCAGCTCCTGGTCGTCAGCCACCAGCGCCGCACCATGGAGGCCGCCGACGCCCTCTACGGGGTGTCGATGCAGGCCGAAGGAGTGAGCAAGGTGGTGAGCCGGCGGCTACGCTCTGGCACCGTTGACGAGAACGTCAACGTCGTCGCCGCCGCAACGAGGTGAGGTAGTGGAAGGGCTGGATATCGTCCTCGTGATCGCCGCCACGCTGGTGATCGTGGGCCTGCTGGCCGTGGTGCCCCTGGTCGCCGGGCGCCGCCGGCGCCAGGACGCCGACCGGGTCAGTCAGGTCGAGCTCGACCGCGAGCCCGGGGTCGGCGACGACCCCGGGCAGCCACCCCGGCCCGGGCGTGACGTCGCCGACGTCGACCTGCCCGACGACCGGGGCGTGGCCACCGCGGCCCCGCCTGCCGAGGAGGTCATCGCCCCCCGCCAGCGCTTCCGGGAGCGCCTGGGCCGCTCCCGGGCCGCCCTGTCCCGCGGCATGTCCGGGCTCCTGGCCAGGGGCGCCGACGACGACGAGGCCTGGGAGGAGCTGGAGGAGGCGCTGCTCGCCGCCGACGTCGGCGTGGCCACCTCCACCGAGCTGGTCGAGCGCCTCCGGACCAGGGCGAGGGCGGAGCGGGCCAGCGGCCCGGCCCTGCGCGAGCTCCTCCGGGCCGAGCTCCTTGAGGCCGTCGGCAGCCCCGACCGCTCTCTTGCCCTCGACCTCCTCGAGGAGCACCAGCGCCCCGGCATCGTCCTGGTCGTCGGGGTCAACGGCACCGGCAAGACGACCACCGTCGGCAAGCTCGCCCTGGCCCTGGCCGAGGAGGGCAAGCAGCCCGTGCTGGCCGCCGCCGACACCTTCCGGGCCGCCGCCACCGAGCAGCTGGTCATCTGGGCCGACCGGGTCGGCGCCCCGGTCGTCCGCCACCAGCAGGGCGCCGACCCGGCCGCGGTCGCCTTCGACGGCCTGGCCTCGGCCAGGGCCAGGGGCGCGGACGTGCTCCTGGTCGACACCGCCGGGCGCCTCCACACCAAGACCAACCTGATGGAGGAGCTGCGCAAGCTCCGCCGCGTCCTGGAGCGCGAGGGCGGCCAGGTCCGCGAGGTCCTGCTGGTCCTGGACGCCACCACCGGCCAGAACGGCCTCGCCCAGGCCCGCCAGTTCACCGACGCCGTCGGCGTCACCGGCATCGTCCTGACCAAGCTCGACGGCACCGCCAAGGGCGGCATCGTCATCGCCGTCCAGCGCGAGCTCGGCATCCCGGTCAAGCTCGTCGGCCTCGGCGAAGGCGCCCACGACCTGGCCCCCTTCGACCCCGACGCCTTCGTCGACGCCCTCCTGTCGGATGGCGCCTAGCCGGACGCGACCCCGGCCAGACGGTCGCGCAGGAACCCGACCGTGATCGCCCAGGCCTCGGCGGCCGCGTCGGGGGCGTGGAGGGCAACGTCACCGTTGGCGAAGGAATGCTCGGTGCCCGGCCGGACCTGCACCTCCTCGATCGGGTCGTCGGCGCGGGCACGCTACCGTATCGCCATGACAGCCCTCCCCGGACG
>Ga0207675_100002825_pt1 | contig 17079 bp, 14 predicted proteins | sample KBSSwiS42_FD_184305 | JGI IMG/M metagenome (GOLD analysis project Ga0207675, IMG submission 184305) | Switchgrass rhizosphere microbial communities from Kellogg Biological Station, Michigan, USA - KBS Switchgrass S4-2 (SPAdes) (version 2) | ecosystem: Host-associated > Plants > Roots >... | reverse complement strand
GAGCGGCCCGAGGTACCCGTGGAGGCGGACTGGCTGCTCGGCGCCTTCCTCTTCCTCCGCCGCGAGCTCCTGACCGAGCTCGGCGGCATGGACGAGGGCTACCGGCTGTACGGCGACGACATCGACCTCGCCTACCGGGCCCGGAAGGCCGGCTGGGAGCGCTGGTACGTGCCCGAGGCGGTCGTGGTCCACCACCACCAGGCCGTGACCGACCGGCGCTTCTTCACCCGCCGAACGCTCTGGCACTGGCGCAGCATCCTGCGCTTCGTCCGCAAACACCCGGAGAGCCTGCGCGCGCTCTAGCCAGGTCGGAACGCAAACGAGACCTGCGCGCCGAGCTGGCGCGTGTCCGCTAGGCCGAACTGCGACGGCGAAAACGTCGGGGCAACCTTGACGACGACCCGGAGCGGCGGCCGCCGAGCGGCGAAGACGAAGGTCCGCTGCTCGAGCCGGTGCACGACCCATGTCCGCACCCCGAGCACCTTTGCAAGACCGGTTCCTGTTGCGGCGGGGCGTCCGAGCAGAATCAGGACCCGGCCTGGAACGTCGGTTCCGCCCCAGCCTGTGCGGCCCACGCTCACGACCATCTGCCCGGCCCGCCGGCCGGGCGAGACGAACACCGAGTATTGCGCCTGTGCTCCCATCCAGCCGTCGCCGTACACCCCTTCGGTCGTGGTGCCGACGCGCAGCGAGCGACCCACGCGGTACAGGGCCAACGGTCCGTCGCCCGACCCCCCGACCGCCACGCGTGTCCCGGCGAACGGGACGTCCCGACCGACGAGCGCATAGCGGACGCCCTCCGGGACGGGCGGCGCGATCCGCCCGTTCGCGGTGTCGAGCGTCGTCGGCGTCTCCGGCAGCTCGCAGATGTCGCTCGCCCCGACGCTGTAGACGTGCCTGACGTTCGGATTCCAGAACTCGGTCTGGAACAGGAGCACCGAGGCGTCCGAGCCGAGCTCCGGCGTGTTCACGTAGACGACGGACTCGTCTCGACCGACGGCATGCTCGACCCAGCTCGGGTCGGTGCCTGCAATCGCACGTCCCTCGACGTTGCGCGTGTTGTCGATGATCGAGGTCCCGGCGACGCCGAGGTAGACCCCCAGCAAGAGGGGCAGCGCGATCCGGGCGATCGGCCTCGCGCAGATCGCGAACAGGAAGCCCGCCAGCACCGCCGCCGTCGCGATCGCGGCCTTGAGCTCGTGGATTCCGCCCGGAAGGTGGACGCTGAACCGGTAGAGAGCGCTGAGCGTGACACCGTTGACGGCGTCCGGCGAGACCACTTGCGCCAGCGTGAGGCTCAGGAGCAGGAGCGCGGGCACGCCGAGCGCGACCGCGGTGCCGACTCGAGGCCGGGGAAGTCCTCGCGTGAGCCAGACCACGAACGCGAGCAGAAGTAGCGGCTCGAGGTAGAACGTGTAGCGCTCGAAGAGCGCGGGCGTGGTCGTCGCTGCAAACGCGCCGGTCTCGACGAGAACCCAGAGGAGCGCTGCCGGCACGACCGCGAGGAAGGCGCGCTCGGCCGCGGTGGTCGGGGCACGCCGCACGGCGAGCCAGAGCAGCACGATCAGCGCGCTCATGGGGACGAGCCCGACGACGAGGCCGAGCTCGGCCAGGTGCTTGACCGCCCAGCGCGCGGTCGGGACGAGGGGATAGTGAGCCTCGGCGAGCGAGCTGTACGGGCCGAGACCGCTCGCGAGCGGCGCTCCGCTGACGACGAGCTTGTAGAACGCGTAGAGCACGGCGCCGCCGGCGAGCAGCGCGGCCGTCGGCCAGAGGCGCCGGAGCCATGCAGCGAGCTCATCACGGCGCACGCCGGCGCGCAGGTCGAAGACGACCTTGAGCAGCACGGCCGTCGGGATCACGAGCAGGAGGACGATCCCCTGCACCCTGATGCCGACGGCCAGAGCGATCGCCGCGAAGGCCGCGAGCTGGGCGACGAGCGTCGGGCGCTCGAGCATGTACGCGACGGCGAACGTGGCGAGGACGAAGGCCGGCAGGAACATGGCCTCGGTCATGAGGATCTCGGAGAAGAAGAACGCCGGCAGCAGGAGCGTCAGAGCGGCCGCGAGCAGGGCGGTCACCGGCGGAACGAGCCGGCGGCCCCAGAGGTACACCGGCACCGCCGTCAGCGCCATCGCGGACGCGGTGATCCCTTTCGCCAGGGCGTAGGTGGTACCCATCGAGTCCGCGAACCAGGCGGGCGCCAGCAGCAGGGGGTACAGCAGGCTCTGGTGGAGCGTGACGTCCCGGAAGAGGTAGTGGCCGTGCTCGGCGAGGTTCTTCGCCAGGTTCGCGTAGATGAACTCGTCGCACAGGACCACAGGAGCCGCCAGCCCACGTGTCTGGAGGATGCGGACGACCGCGGCTAGGAGAACCATCGCTGCGAGGGCCAGCCCCGCCCAGCGTTGCCGCGCCCACGCCTGGGCTCGTTCAACGGCGGGCGGCGAGCTCACACGCCGGCGGGTCGGAAGCGGAACGAGACCTGCGCGCCAAGCTGGCGGGTATCCGGCTGCCCGTAGGTCGACGGGGAGAACGTTGGCGAGATGGTGACCGCGATCGCGAACGGGCCGCGCGAGACCGGAACGGTGAAGGTCCGCGACGCGCCGCTGTGGATCGTCCAGCGCCGTACGACCTGGCGGCCGTGGTCGGTGATCCGCACGATGCGCACGTTTCCTGGGACGTCTGGTCCGGTCCAGAGCGCCCGCGACAGAGAGATCGTCACCGAGCCCGGCGGGCTGTGCGGGCTGAAGTGGTTGTACGACGCGTAGGCGCCCATCCAGCCGTCGCCGTAGATGCCGCCGATCGCCGTAGCGAGCCGCAGGGGCCCACGCGTCCGAAACAGTCCAAGGGGAGGATGCGCAGCGATCAGCTGCCCGTCGACCTGGAATCCCAGGTTGGAGACCACATAGGGGGCGCGCACCTTCGCGCCCGCCGAGTCGACGATCAGGCCCCGCCCCGGAGAGCCCACCGTTGTTTCGGCGAAGCCGCTCAGGCCCGAGTTGTTGAGGTCGAAGACCCTGCGCAGGCTGCGGTTCCAGAATTCGTTCTGCCAGAGCACCTGGCTCTCGAGCGCGGGCTCAGGCGTCGTGCCGATCAGGTATGCGGCATCTGCTCCGAAGCCGATTCGCTGGTCGATCCAGCTCCGGTTGCCCAGCGTTCCTGCCGCGTCGCGGATCGACCGCGAGTAGTCACGGAGCCCGTTGACCACGGGGTACGACGACAGGATCAGAAAGCCCGCGACGGCAGCCGGCAGGACGAAGGACGCGTACGCCTCCCGCGGCCAGAGCACGAATGCGATCCCGGCCGCGATCCCGCCGACGAGCAGGTAGTGACGCACCTCGGGGATACCTCCGGGGAACTTCTCCGACAGGCGCAGGAACGGGATCAACCCGAACGTGTCCGAATAGATCGAGACGTTCAGGAGGCTTCCCAGCGGCAGCGTGAAGAGCAGCACGGCCGGAACGGCTGCCGCGACCGTCGCCAGCACGGGCGGACGCGGGAGCCCACGGTCGAGCCAGAGCACGAAGGCCAGGAACAGCAGAGGCGCCAGGAAGAACATGTACCGCTCCTCGATCCGGAGCGAGAAGCGCGAGGCGAAGGCCGCGACCTCGACCACGATCCACGCCACTGCCGCGGTAGTCACGGCCAGGAAGGCGCGCTCGGCCTCGCTCCGGGTGCCACCGCGGCGAAAGGCCAGGCCGAGCAGCACGAGGAACGCGCACGCCGGGAGGATCCCCGCCGACAGCGGCAGCTCGGCGAAGTGGAGCAGCACCCAGTGGCGCACCTCCCCGAGGGAGTAGCCGCCATGCGCGACGGCCTCGTACGACCCGAGCCCGCTCGAGAGCGAGTGACCGCTCGCCACTTCCCGCAGGACGTACACCGCGGCACCGACCGTGAGCAGGGCACCGGAGAGCCAGTAGCGCCGCAGCTCCGACCCCACGAACCGCCAGGACCTCTGCCTCCGTGCTGCCCTGAGCTCGAACAGCACCTTCAGCAGGATCGCCGTCGGCAGCACGGCTACGAGCACCAGCCCCTGCAGGCGGACAAGCAAGGCAAGGAGGATTGCGGCGAACGCAAGCCCTTGCCGCAGCAGCGTCGGCCGCTCGAGTGCCGCGGCGAACGCGAACGCGGCGAGTACGAAGGCCGGCAGGAACGCGTTCTCCGTCATCAGCATCCCCGTGTAGACGAACGAAGGGAGCAGCAGCGTCAGCGCCACGGCCACGACGGCCCACAGCGGCGACACGAGCCGGCGGGCCCAGAAGAAGAGCGGCACCGCAGCAGCCGTCATCAGCACCACATTCACCGCCTTCGCGACACCGTAGGTCGTCGACATCGGGTGGAGCCACCAGGCCGGCGAGATCAGCGCCGGATAGGCGACGCTGACGACGTCGCTCGGCGCGCCACGGATGAGGAAATGGCCGCTGGAGGCGAAGCTCTTCGCCATCTCCGAGTAGATCAGCTCGTCGGTCATGATCCATGGGGTCGCGATCCGGCCGGTCAGCCAGATGCGCACGGCCAGCGAGGCGAGAAGCAGCGCGCCGAGGACGAGCAACGCGGCGCGCGCGGGGCTTCCGACGGCGACACGCAGACGCTCCGGCCAGGCCGCAGCGCGAACCAGAGACCGTTCAGCGGCCGCGGCCGACCTCCCGGAGGCGCTCCGCGATCCCGCCCAGAGCGTCGCCGTCCGGTCGCAGCCCGGTCTCGGCCGCGGCGGTTGCGATCTCGGACCGAACGGCGTCGCGCACGGCCTCGCCGCCCGCCGCCTCCTCCAAGGCGGCGGTGTATGCCTCGGCCACCCGCCCGAGCGCGTATTCGCCCTCGGCCAGGGCGCTGGCGGCGGCACCCATGGCCTCCCGCAGTTCCGGATCGCGCGCGAGCCGCTCCAGCGCGCTGGCCAGCGCCTCGACGTCGCCCTCGACCGGGACCTTGATCGCAACCTCGTCGGGCAGGTCGGCGAACCAGCCGACGTCGCTGACGACGAGCGGCCGCCCGAGGCTCAGCGCCCGCACCGCAACGCCAGAGGTCTCGCCCATCGTCGGGTAGCGGAGGCTCACGCAGACGTCGGTGGCTGCCAAGAACGACCACAGTCGCTGCTCGTCCACGTAGCCGTGGTGGATCGCGCCCTCGGGCAACTCGAGCTCGAGCCCGGGCGCGAGCGAGCCGACGAGCAGCAGGAGCGCCTCCGGCACGCGCTCACGCAGGAGCGCGAAGGCGTCGAGCAGCTGCGGCAGCCGTTTCGCCGGGTTCAGGTGCCCGAAGCAGCCGACGACGAAGCGATCGCTCGAAAGGTCGGCTGCCGATGTGCTCGGCGCGGGCCAGGCCGGGTGGGGGATTCGCCACACGGGCTCCGCGAAGCCGTGCTCGCGGACGCGGCGCTCGACGTACTCGGAGTGCACGATCGCACCGGTGGCGTACCTCAGGACCTCGCCGGTGAGCGGGTACTCGTGAGCGCGTCGCTCCCAGACCGGCGGCAGAAGCCCATCGACGACGCCGTGCGCGAGCATCCGCCCCACTGGCCCCGCCTCGCGCTGCATAGCGTCCAGGTAGCCCTCGCTGTTCTTGCGACCGAGGGTCATCCCGGCGACGAGGTGGTGCAGGACGAAGTCGTGCAGGACGACGACTCCAGGCCGCTTTCGGAGTGCCTCCACGATCCACCAGTGATGCTCCGGGTCGTTGCCGACGTGGTAGAGCGCGAGATCGGTACCACGCGGCACGCGGCGCCCAGGGCGGCGCACGACGGCGACCTCGATCCGCCGCTCAAGCTCGGGCAGGAGCAGAGCGCTGTAGTCCGCGATCCCGGAGCGCTCCGGGGGCAGCGGCGAGTAGTAGGCGACCTTCACGCCAGCAGCCGGTCGATCGCGTGGTCCCAGGACACGAGCTCTGCCTGGCGCCTGCCGGCCTGGCCCCACTCACGGGCGGAGTCGACGTGCTGCGCCAGCCAGCTGCAGGCCTCCGCGAGCGCTGCGGGAGTGGGCTCGACCACGAGCCCGGTCCCGCGGTCGTGCACGACCTCGAGCGGGCCACCCGCGTCGGTGGTCGTGACGACCGGCTTCTCGGCCAGGAACGCCTCGTACGGAACCATCCCGAAATCCTCGTCCACCGGCGCGTAGTAGACGGCCAGACAGCGCGCGTACAGATCGGTCAGCTCCTCCTCGGAGACCCGGCCGGCAAACCGCGCCCGCCCGTCCAGGCCACGCTCACGGGCCAGCTGCTCCAACCGGTCGCGATCCGGGCCTTCCCCTGCGATCACGCAGCGCAGCGACGGGTTCGCCCCGAGCGCCTCCAGCAGAAGCTCGACGCGCTTGGCTCGGTCGATGCGGCCTACGGAGAGCACAAAGTCGCCGTACTCGTCGCAGCGGTAGGGCAGCTCCTGCGGTGGGTGCGCCAGCACCTCGGGGACGAGCCCGGTCGAGCGCTCGAGCCGCTCGGCGACGTTGCGGGAGGTGGCGAAGAGCTTCTTCGCCTCGCCGAGCGCGAGCCGATCGAGGCGGTGAACCTCACGCCGCAGCGCCCGTCCCTCGGGAGACTCGTCGAACTGGCCAAGCTCTGTGCGGTCGAGCTCGTAGGCCTGTCGGAACTGGTGCAGCAGCCAGACGACCTTGTTCCGATGCCGGACTGCGTAGGAGGGGAACTTCGTCGCGATCACCAGGTCGATCGGGAGGCCGTCGGCCTCCTCGAGGTCGAGCAGCCGCCAGAGGAACGCCTGCGTCAGCACCTTCTCGCCGGGGTACCACTTGAAGGGAACCGTCACGAGCTCTGCGTCATGCCCGCGCTCGAGCAACTCCGCGACGAGGCGCTCGCTCACGATCTCGGCTCCCCCGCGGACGAAGGGCACCTGGGGCGCGCAGACCGCGATCCTCATGTGCGGGCGACGATTGCGTAGTCGAGCGGCGCGAACAGGAGCTCGTTCAGACGTCGAACGTTCGCGGCGATCGTCGGGTCCGCCGGCTCGACCAGCCGCTCCTCGGGCTCGTTGGCAAAGCGCACCTCGACGGTGGCGAAGCCGGACTGACGGGCGAGCAGCTCGAGCGTCTCGGGGACGAGCGGCTGGGCGTGCGTGAGATCGGCGAAGTAGTTCCGAAGCGCGATCGGCGAGAGCGGGTTGATCGTCTCGGCCACGAGGAGGCCTCGCGGCCGGAGCTTCGCGGCGGCCAGCTCGAGGAGGCGGACGAGCTCGGGAGCCGGTACGTGCTCCACGACCTGCGCTGCGAAGATCCCGCCGAGCGCGCCGTCCTCCAGTGTCTCGAGGTGCTCGATCGCGCCCGCCTGCTCGACTTCGAGGCCCTCGCCGCGGCAGTAGGCGACCATGTCCGGGTCGATGTCCACGCCGCGCGCCTCGATGCCCGCCTCACGCAGGAGCCCGAGGAACTCGCCCCGGCCGCAACCGATGTCGAGCACCGGGCCGGCGTCTCGAAAGTCGTCCATGTACGCCCGCTGCCGGTCGCGAATGCGCTGCGTCGGCCCGCGCATCCGACTTTCGTAGGCGAAGTAGTCGGGCACGACGATCGGGCCGGTCACGCTCGGTGGAGACGCCGGGGCGGCGGCCACCTGAGCGGTAGGCGCCCGCTCACGACGCTCCAGCCGGGTGAGCCGCTCGTCTACCTCGACCACGCGCTCGAGACGCGGGCGGAGCGCCTCGAGCTCGGCTTGTTGCCGGTCTCCGCGCTCCCAAACGGAGTCGAGGAGCTTGAGCGCGGCGGCGTTGAACCGGCGCTGGTCGACCGCAAGCGGCTCGACGTACCAGCGCATCGCCTTGCGCAGGACGCCCTTGAGCGGCGTGAGCGCGAGCCCGCGCAGGCGCCCGTACGGCCCAGGCCGATGAAGAAACGGCCGCTCGGCGCTGACCGCCCAGAGCTGCTCGGCCTGCCGCCGTCGGACCTCGTACCGGTCTACGCCCTGGTGGCCCCCGGTGTCGCCTTCCCCGCGATCCGCCTCATCGCGCAGGCGCGCGACGATCGTCTCGTACTCCGCCTCCTGGGCTTTCAGACCGTCCTCCGACACTTCGCAATTGTAGGCACCGGGCCGGTGCCACCTTCCGTCACTCGGGCCCTGGTTCTCCTTCTCGAAGCCGATTTTCGAGAATCGCGAGGCGCTGCGCGAGGACGGTGTTCTGCTCGGAGAGCTTCGAGATCACCGTCGAGTAGTGCAACAAGACGAGCATGATGAAGAACGAGGCGAGCACGAACAGCGCGGAGGGCGGATACGCGATCCCGACCAGATCGGCGGCCGAGCTCAGCAGGCTCCGCCAGATGGCGAGTACGAAGATGACGAGCCCTGTCAGCAGCCAGAGCAGCGCGTAGCGCTCTTGAAGACGTCGGCTGCGGATCAGCTCGAAGATGATGATCAGGAGGATGAGCGCGGCGATCGCGGCCGCAATCGAGACTCGAAACGGGGTCATGGTTCCTCCGTTGGCGTCGGGTAGCGGCGAAAGAGCCCGATGAACAAGGCGAGCAGAACCTTGATCATGTAGTAGACCGAGCGCAGGGCGGTGATCGACGAGTTGCCGGTCTCACGCACGCGCATCTGCACCGGAACCTCGATCATGCGCAACCCGTGTCGTGCGAGCACGACCGTGGCCTCGACCTCGGGATAGTCGTGGGGGTAGTCGGCGGCGAAGAGCCGGATCGCCTTGCGGTTAACCGCGCGGAAACCTGACGTGGTGTCCGTAACGCGCGCGCGCACCATCAGCGAGACGATCGCCGCGAAGAGATGGATGCCGATGCGCCTCATCCTTGTGCCGCGGTAGCCGCCGCCCTCGGCGAAGCGCGTGCCCACGACCATGTCCGCGCGGTCGTCCAGGATCGGCTCCAGGAGCCGAGGGATCTCGCTCGGATCGTGCTGCCCGTCGCCGTCGACCTGGACCGCGAGGTCGAAGTCGTTCTCCAGGGCATACTGGTATCCGGTCTGCACCGCCCCCCCGATGCCGAGGTTGAACGGGAGCTTGAGGACGAACGCGCCCGCTTTCTCGGCCGCCTCGGCGGTGCGGTCGGTCGAGCCGTCGTCGACGACCACGATCTCGAAGTCCGGGTCGGCAGCTCTGATCTCGCCGACCACGGCCGCAACCGAGTCCTCCTCGTTGTGCGCGGGAACGACCACGATCCGGCGCACCGCCACCAGACGGTTGTCCGGCGTCCGCGGACGGGTGACGACCAACTCCTCGTTCGCCATCGTCCCTGAGCGTACCCGGCATCGCCTAGCCTTCCGCCAATGAGCGATCCTCTGAGGGCGGTGATCCTGGCGGGCGGCCTGGGCATGCGGCTGCGGCCGTACACGACGATCCTGCCGAAGCCGCTCGTTCCGGTGGGCGACCGCCCGATCCTCGAGCACATCATCCGCCGCCTGCACGCCTCGGGAGTACGCACCGTCGACCTCTGCGTCGGCCACCTCGGCGAGTTGATCCAGGTCTACTTCTCGCAGTCGGATTCGCTGCCTCACGACCTCGAGCTTCGCTGGCACTGGGAGGAGGAGCCGCTCGGCACCGCCGGCGCGCTGCGACTCGTGCCCGACCTCGGCGGCACCTTCATCGCCATGAACGGCGATGTCCTGACCACGCTCGACTACGCCGAGCTGGTCCGGTTCCACGAGTCGAACGGCGCGGCGTTGACCGTCGCGACACATGCGAAGCGGGTGGACATCGACCTGGGCGTGATCGAGGCCGACGGCGGCCGGATCGTCGGCTACAAAGAGAAGCCGCGGCTCGACTACGACGTCAGCATGGGCATCTACGTCTACGACGAGCGCGCGCTCGAGCATTTGCCGGCCGAGGGCGCCTGCCAGTTCCCCGACCTCGTGCAGCGCCTGCTCGACGCAGGCGAGGAGGTCGCCGGTTACCGCAGCGAGGCCGAGTGGTTCGACATCGGCACCCCGGACGAGCACCAGCGCGCGGTCGATGCGTTCGAGCGCTCACCTGAGGTCTTCGCGTGAGCGACGCCGAGCTCGACCGGATCCGCACGGAGTACCGCGCGCGCGACGCCGCGACCGACAGTCCGTATCGCTGGGACAACCCCGGCTACGTCTCGTACATGCAGGCGCTCGAGCGCTCGCTGCTCCGCGCGTTCACCGACGCGGGTGTGCCGCTTCAAGGGGCTCGAGTGCTCGACGTCGGCTGCGGAAGCGGCTACTTCCTCCATCGCCTGCGGGACTACGGAGCTGGCGAGGCGCACGGGATCGACCTGATGGAAGATCGGATCGCCGACGGGCGGAAGCACTACCCGTCGTTACACCTCCAGGTCGGCAGCGCCACGGAGCTTCCGTTCGCCGACGCCGAGTTCGACCTCGTCACCCAGTTCACATGCCTCTCCTCGATCCTCGACGATGACGTCCGCCTCGCCGTCGCGCGCGAGATGCAACGGACGGCGACCGGCGGTTGGGTGCTTTCGTTCGACATGCGGGGGCTACGGCGCCCGGGCTCACCCCAGGCGGGTGGCACCCCGACCGTACCGATCGACGAAGCCGAGCTGCGGAGGCTTTTCGGCGAGCCGACGTTACTGCGCTCGGCCGCGCTCGCGTTCGAACTCGCGCAGCTCGCCGGGCGGCATGCCCTGCTCTCCACTGCGCTCGGCTCGCTGCCGCCGCTCCGCAGCCACCTGCTGGGACTCTGGCGGCTTCCCGGCTAGCCGTGGGTCAGGGGCTGGGCGGGCACCCCTCCGACGACCGCGTTGTCCGGTACGGACTCACGGACGACGGCGCCTGCAGCGACGACCGCCCGTGCTCCGATGTCGCAGCCCACGAGCACGGTCGCGTTTGCGCCGATCCAGGCCCCGGCACCGATTCTGGCGGGCTCCGCCGTGCGGGGATAGGCGTCCGAGAGGGGTCGGTCACCGACGTCTGCGTGCGTCAGGATGGTGGCCCCCATCGAGATTGTCGCCTCGTCCTCAATCACGAGCCGCTCCGCCAGGTCGAGTACCACGAGCGGGCCGATATGGACGTTGCTGCCGACGGAAAGGTTGCTGTAGTCGCGCGCGGCGTTGTGCACGACAAGCGGCCCGTGCAGGACGCACCCGTCTCCCACAACGGCGCCAAAGCGGGCGAGAATGACCTCACAGCGATCGGTCAGCAGCAAGCGCCGGTTGATGGCGGCGATACCTTCTCGGCGGTACAACGCGGCCAGCCAGGCCTCGTAGAGGGTCGCCCGAACGCGCACAGCGCTAACCCTAGCCGCCTCTCACGGAGACGCCGGTGAGCGCCGCACCCTCCCATCCGGGCCTGCGACTGCTGTATCTGGGGCCTTACAACTCCCCCCACGTCGAGGATCTCGCGGTCGCCATGCGCGACCGCGGCCATATCGTGCAGGCGGGCGGAGAGGTCTGGAGCGGGCTGCCGGCGAGCTCTCTTCCTCAGCGCGGCGTCCCGACGAGCACGATGAGGTTCCCCTCAGTGTTCTGGCTGCGCGGCCTCATCCGCGACTTTCGGCCCGACATCGTGCATGCGCACTGGATGCCGTTTGCGACCCTGGCGATGCTCGCTGGCGCACGCCCGCTCGTCGCCCAGGCCTGGGGCTCGGACGTCTACCTGGCGGGCCGGCGTCACCGCTTCGAGCTGCGCGTGACGCTCAGACGGACCGCAGTCGCGATGACCGACTCGGTAGATCTCGTCAAGAGGCTCGAACACTTCGGGCCGAACTCGCTGAAGACCATGCTCGTGAACTGGGGCGTCGACCTCGAGGCCTTTAGACCTGCGACCGCGCCAGAGCGCGCCGCCCTGAAGACGCGATTCGGGCTCGGTCCCGGGCCCGTGATCCTGAGCCCGCGCGGGCTGAAGGAGATCTACAACCCCGCGGTGGTGGTCGGGGCATTCGGACGAGTGCGCGCCACGCTGCCGGACGCCCAGCTCGTCCTCAAGCACGCCGGCGTCGACGAGATGCTCGATGACGAGTGGCGCGACGCGCCAGGGGTCAGCGTGGTCGGCTACCTGGACCAAGCCGAGATCGCGGAACTCTTTCGCGCCGCGGACGTGACCGTCTCCGTCCCGAAGAGCGACAGCTCGCCGAGGTCGGTCTGGGAGGCGATGGCCTCAGGGAGCCCAACCGTCCTCTCAGATCTTCCCTGGGCTCACGAGCTGATCGAGGGTGGTCGCCACGCACTCGTGGTCGAACCCACCGTGGAAGCAGTCGCGGGTGCGATCGAGCGAGTTCTTGGTGACGAGCAGCTGCGCACGGGGATCGTTGCCGAGGCGCGAGAGCTCGTCGAGCGAAGGCGCGACCGGAACGTGGAGCTCGGCCGCGTCGAAGCCTGCTACCGCGACCTGGCCGGCGCGTGACGCAACGGGAAGCGTGCGCCGTCTGCGAGGGCGCCGAGCTGAGGCGGCTCTTCGAAACGGACGGCTATCCGATCTGTCGCTGCAGCTCATGCGGCCTCGTCCAGGTCGACGCGGCGCTCAGCAGGCAGGACCTCGAGCAGCTCTACAACGAGGAGTACTTCTCGAGTGAGGTTTTCCACGACTATGTGGCCCAGCGCCGGGCCCGGGTGGAGAGCGGCGCCAGAGCCGCCGAGACGGTGGCACGCCTCGTTCCGACCGGAAAGTTGCTTGACGTTGGATGCGCTGCCGGCTTCTTCATGGAGGCGGCCTCGAAACACTACGAGGTCACAGGAGTCGAGCTCTCACCGTTCGCGTCGGACTACGCTCGTCGGGAGCTCGGCCTGCGCGTCCTCACAGGCGACGTCACAGACGGCGGGCTCGAAGGGGAGCAGTTCGACGTCGTGACGGTGTGGAACACGATCGAGCACATGGCCGATCCGCTCGGCGCGCTCAGGGCGATCGCGGGTCTCGCCCGCCCGGGAGCCCTCCTCGCTCTCTCCACCGGCGACGTCGCCGGACCGCTCGCCCGGCGCGACCTTCAGAACTGGAACCTGATGTCGCCGCCATACCACCTGTCATTCTTCTCGCCAGAGACGATCGATCTCCTGTTGGTAAAGACTGGCTTCATCCTGCGGCGGATCGTCTACGACGGCGTCGTTGCGACCACGGGGCCGCTGGCTTCCGTGCTGGGTCAGCGACTGGCGACGGTGGCCGGCTTCGGGAACGTCATGACGGTCTACGCAGCGCGAGCCATCTCTTCGCCCACGAGCGCCTCCCGAAGGCGACGCCTAGCTGCCCGGTACCGGCCGCTTCGATTTGTCTGACGCCGCCAGCGCTACTTCCGTCTCGCGCCGATCACGAACGCTCTCGCAACGCCACCGTAGTCGGCCGCGAACACCCGGCCCCCCGCGGCGATAACGGGGGCAAGCGTCGCGGCCGCGGTCTTGAAGCGCCAGAGAACTCGTCCGGAGCGGGCTGCCAGCGCGGTGTAGCCGCCTCCGTCTCCGCCTGCGGCGACGACGACGTCGCCCACGACGAGCGGCGGCGGCTCGCTTCCAACGCCGACCACCGTTCGCCAGCGGAGGCGAAACTTGCATTTCGACTCGACGGAGAAGGCGGCCACCGCATCACCTGCTTTCTTCCCGCCTGAGGTGACGAGAACATGGCTCTCGAACAGCATCCGGAGCGGTGGTGCGTAGCTCGGCTGTCCGATGAATGGGGCCAGCCCGTCCCCCAGCGCTTTGCGGAAAATCGGCCCGTTCTTCAAGAGATCGCGGTTCCAGACGTACATGACGCCCAGCTTGCTGTTCGCCGCCGCCAGCGCCGGACAGCCCTCGGGCCGGAAGAGCAGCGGCGACGCGCCGAAGTCGTAGTCGCCGGTGGACACGTAAGGCTTCGGGCGGTTCCACCCCAGCGGGCGCAGCGACGGCGTCAGCTTGACGATGCTGTTGCCGTATCCGACGGTGTCGACCTCGCAATCACACCTCGGGTCGTACACGGTGGAATTGCCGACCCCCGTGAACAGCGTCTGCCCCTTTGGATCGACCGAGACGCCACCCCAGCCCCAGATCCCGCCGAGATTGCCGTACCCCTTGACGGGATCGAACCGGCTGACCTCCTTGGCGCGGGTCACATCTACGCCGACGAGCCTGCCCTCGGCGGGTATCCCGTCGGCGCCGGGCGCGTCGCAGTAGGAGGCGACCGGGACGTAGAGCGTGTTGCGGAGGAGTCGGAGGCCGCCCCAGACGTACTCGACATCGGACCGCGCAGAGGTGATCGCGATCGGCCAGCCCGGCTTGTCGGCACCGCTGCGAAGCAGAAGCGCGTGGAGCAGGCCGTCCGCCGAGATGGCGTAGACGACGCCGCGGCGCAGATCGATCGCTCCCGTTGAGCTGAGACCCCATGTGCCGCAGCCCGCGGCCGGTTTCATCGTGCCCAGCGTCTTCTTCCAGAGCACCGCTCCGGTAGTGGGGCGGAGCGCGTAGACGGTGCCCGCCTCGGTCTCGAAGAGCACGATTCTTCCGATGCCCGAGACCTCCGCGTAAAGCGGAGACGCCACGACCGCCCCGTCCAGCTTCGTCGACCACGCCAACCTCAGTCGGCCTGCGGTCGCGGAAGTTAGGCTCCCCGAGCGGACGAAGTTCGTCAGCTGCCCGTCATGGCCGTACGCCAGCCATGCCTCCGGCTCGGCCAACCGACGCGCGGCGCGGTCCGAGTGCGAGGCGCCCGGAAACACGGCGAACGTCGCGACGGCAAGGCACGCCAGACCGAGCGACCGCAGCAAGAACCGATATCAAAACAGAGATCGCTAGCGGCCAGGCCGCCAAGCTCGCGCCAGATGCAACAGGCCGCCGTAGTCGGCGACATCCTCGGACAACGGAACCAAGGCGCGGCGAAGCCCGATTCGCGTCACCCGACGGAAGAAGACGAGAGCCAGCAGCGCGCTGAGCGCATACGACACCGACGAGGCGGCGGCGGCGCCCCACTCGTCGTACAGCGGGATGAGCAGGAAGTAGAGGCCTAGCGTGAGCGGCATCGAGATGGCCGCGATGTAGAGCGTGAACCGCGGGTAGCCCCGACCCGCGATTGCCGAGGAAAGGACCTTGCCGATTCCCAGGAGCAGTACTCCGGGGAGAAGTACGAAGCCGAGAAGAATGGAGTCGTGGAACTTGCTGCCGTACAGCACCGGGATCGCCACCAGGAGGAGGGCGATGATGATTAGGGCCGCCGGGAGCGTCAAGAGAACTCCGTGTCGAACCGCCTTCGCAACGGCCGCGTCTGAATCGTCAGACGTGATTTCACCGGCTAGCGCAGACTCGTCGAGGCTCGCGGCGCGTGGAAAGAGCACGGTCTGCAGCGCTTGCGGCAGCACCCAGGCCACAGCAGTCATCGTCAGCGCGACTGAATACACGCCGACCGCCGCCGCGCTGGCGAAACCGCCGAGGATGATCACGTCGAAGCGGTAGTTGACCTGTTGGAGCAGATTGGCTCCCCAGCTCTGCAGGCCGAAGCGAAGCGCGCGCAACAACGAGCCGCCGCCGTCACGAACCGTGTCGCGACGCGACTCGCGGACGAGGAGGAGCACGCCTGTCGCCGCCCCCACGACGGCAGCCGCGGGCAGACCGACCAGAGCACCCGTGAGCCCGAAGGGAAACACAAGGATCCCTCCGATCAGCACCAGCGTCGCGGAGTGCGAGAGTTCGAGCGCCGCGTAGCCCTCGTAGCGTTCGCGGGCAAGCAGGATCGCATCCGCGTATTGGTACGCGAGCAGCGGCGGCACGCTGGCCAAAGCGAGGAGCGCCAGTTCCGTTCGCATGTGGTTGAAGACCGAGTCCTGCAAAAGCGCGAAGACCGCCAGTCCCGCGAGTGCTCCGACCAGCCCGAACGCGAATCCCGCGAGATAGCTAGCTCGAAAGGCCTGCTTGACCGACCATCGACGACGGCTGACTTCGTAGGTGATGCCGGCTGTCAGGCCGACCGACGCCACCATCGCCGAGATTCCGGCGAGAGTAAGCAGAAGCGCGAAGTCGCCGTTCCCGGAAGGACCGATCGTGCGGGCGATGACGACGCTGAGCACCGCGCCGGCGAAAAGCGGCCCCCCTTGAACGACAACGGACAGGGCTGCGCCGGCCCCGAGGTGGCGGCGCGGTTCGCTCATTTCAATGCCTCTTCGAACACCTCGGCGAGCTGCTCGGCGTTCGCGCGCCGCGAATAGCGCTCGAGCGTCCGGCGGCGAACTTCCCCCTGATCCGGCAAACCGTCCGCTTGCCAGCGCTGCCAGAGACTCAGGATCGCTTGTTCGATCTGATCCTGGTCGTGGGGATCGGCGACCACCCCCGCGTCCCACTGCTGCACAAGACGGCTGGCGAGGTTCGCCTGATCGGCAAGACAAAGAATCGGCCGACCCGACGCGAGGTACTCGAAGAGCTTTCCGGAAGGCGCCAAACTCGAGCCGGGCACGTAGAGGAGCAGCGCGGTCGCCGAGCACATCTCTTCAACCGCACGCGCATGCTCGATATACCCAGTTTCGACTACGCGAATACCGGGCGGGGCCTCGAAGCCCTCGAGCCACATCGAGCCAACGAGCCTCACGTCCACCAACTCACCCTCGATCTGGCCGCGCCCGATCAGGTTGGAAAGTGCCTGAAGGGCCGGCGTCGGATCCCTGATCCCGTAGAGCGTGCCCACGTAGGAAAGGACGAATCGGTCGGATGGAGGCGCCACTCCCTCTGGTAAGTCAGCCTCGTCGACGCCGTTGACGATTACAACCCGCCGCGGGTCGTCGGACGCGAGACCCTGGAGTTGAAAATATTCGGCAGCCACTACGACGCGCTTCGCCCGCCTGGTTATCGCACGCTCCAACCGCGCCGCCAACCGTGAGAGGGCAGGTGGCTGATCTGCACGAAACGCATCGGTCGCCCACTCGTCTCGGAAATCAGCGACCCACGGGACTCCCGTAAGCCGATTAGCAACCAACGCCGCGAGGTGTCCGCCCTGGGGTGTCGACGTCGAGTAGATCACGTCTGGGCGCTCGCGCCGAGCCTTTCCGAGGGAAGCCGCAACCGCGAACGGCAGCCAGCCGATCCCGCCGTCCGGCCAAGTCAGGTACGCGAAGAGGCGCATCATTCGAAGCCGGTATGGACCGAGGCTCAACCAACGAGCAATGGGTATCGCAGGCGTACGGATAACGCGTGTCGACGCCGGGACCTCACGGAGCAGTGATGGATCGCGAGCGGGGTAATGCCGCGAACGGGTTGTGATGACGGTCGCGTCCCAGCCGAG
>Ga0207675_100002821_pt1 | contig 17090 bp, 13 predicted proteins | sample KBSSwiS42_FD_184305 | JGI IMG/M metagenome (GOLD analysis project Ga0207675, IMG submission 184305) | Switchgrass rhizosphere microbial communities from Kellogg Biological Station, Michigan, USA - KBS Switchgrass S4-2 (SPAdes) (version 2) | ecosystem: Host-associated > Plants > Roots >... | reverse complement strand
CGTTGGGGAAAAAGCCCTGGCAGGTGGGGTGGAACTTGAAGCCGCGGATGCCGCCCTCTTCGATGAGACGCTTCGCCTCGCGCACGCCCATCTTGCCCTTGTGCGGATCGATGCTGGCGAACGCCACCATCATGTCGGAGTTCTCGCGCGCCGCGTCGATGACTTCCTGGTTCGGGATGCGCCGCACACCCATCTCGAACTCGGTGTCCACGGTGAACATCACCAGGCCGATCTTGCGCTCGCGATAGTAGGCGACGGTCTCGGGAATGGTCTTGCGCTTGTCGGCCTTGAAGTACTTGCTGGCCGCATCGTCGAAGGGCTTCGACGCCTCGTCGGTTTCCTGCCGGCACGAAACTTCGGCATGCGTATGCACGTCGATGGCAATGAGATCGCTGACTTTCAAGCTGTGGCTCCGCGTCGTTCCCTGTCCCAGTCCGCAAGGGTACGATTTTCGCGCACCAGCCGCACCAGCAATGGCGCCGGCTCCCAATGCATGGCGCCGAACATCGCCTTGTACTTCTCCATGCCGGTCAGCAGCGCCGGCAGGCCGAGGGTGTCCGCATAGAACATCGGGCCGCCGCGATAACGCGGGAAGCCGTAGCCCATGCACCACACCACGTCGACATCGCTGGCGCGTTGCGCGATGCCTTCGTCGAGGATGCGGATGCCTTCATTGAGCAGCGGGAACAGGCAGCGCTCGAGAATCTCCTGGTCGGTGTGTGCGCGCTGCGCGACCGCCAGCTCGGCGGCGCGGCGCGCCAGGATCGCACCGGCTTCCGGATCGTCGTGGCGCGTGCGATCGCCCTTCTCGTAACGATAGAAACCCTTGCCGGTCTTCTGCCCCAGGCGGCCTGCCGCGTGTAATGCGGCGTCGGCCTGGTAGTAAGTCGGATCGGGCGGATAACGGTGCGCGTTGGTGCGGTGAACATTCACCCCCACGTCGATGCCGGCCATGTCGAACACGGCCAGGATTCCCATGGCCATGCCGAACTGTTCGAGCACGCTGTCGACGCGCCGCGGCGTTTCGCCTTCGAGGGCGAGCAGCAGCGCCTCGCGCGCATAACCCTCCATCATGCGGTTGCCGATGAAGCCGTAACACACGCGGGCCAGTACCGGCGTCTTGCGGATGACCTTGGAAAGCTCCATGGCCGTGCGGATCGTTTCGTTCGAAGTCGCCTTCGCGCGCACCACTTCGAGCAGCGGCATGACGTTCGCCGGTGAAAAGAAATGCAGGCCGATGACATCCTGGGGACGCTTCACCGAGCTCGCGATCTCATCGACGTCGAGCGTCGAGGTGTTGGTGGCGAGCAGCGCGCCGGGCTTGGCGACGGCATCGAGCTCGCCGAACACGCGCTTCTTGAGATCCATGCTCTCGAAGACCGCCTCGATGATCACGTCGCTCTGCGCGAAGTCGCGGTAGTTGAGCGTGCCGGTGATCAGGCCCCTGCGCCGCGCCTTCTCGGCCGCATCGATGCGTCCGCGTTTCACCATGGTCTCGAAGGTGGAATCGATCACCGACATTCCGTGCGCCAATGATTCCTGCGTGACGTCCAGGATCTTGACCGGGACACCCGCATTGGCAAACGCGATCGCGATGCCGCCGCCCATGGTTCCGGCGCCGACGACTGCCACGCTACCGATCGATCTCGGAGTGGTATCCGAAGGTAACCCTTCAACCTTGCGACTTTCCCGTTCGGCGAAGAACACGTGGATCGAAGCACGCGCTTCGACCGTCTTCTTGGTCTCGTTGGCCAGGCGTTCTTCCTCGATCAGGCCCCGCTCGATGGGAAGCGTGCTCGCGATCGCCGACCTGATGGCGGTCCTGGCGGCCGTGCGGTTCGGATAGAGACGACTGGCCTCCGCATACCACCGGGTTTCGAACACCGGCGTCACCTGGCTCGCATCCACCCGGCGCGCCGAAGTCGGGCGTGGGCCTGCGCCCTTCGCGATCAACTCCTGCCCATAACGAATGGCCCCGGCAACGAAGTCGCCCGGGATGATCTCGTCGATGAGCCCCTGCTCGAGCGCCTTGTCGGCTGGCACGGGTTTGGCGTCGAGGATCATGCGCAGCGCATTGTCGAGGCCGATGAGGCGCGGCAGGCGTTGCGTCCCGCCGGCGCCCGGAATGATGCCCAGGGTCACCTCGGGCAGCATGAACTTCGCCGTGGGCGTCGCGATGCGGTAGTGGCAGGCGAGCGCGAGCTCCAGTCCGCCGCCGATCGACGAGCCGTGCATGGCCGCGATCATCGGCACCTGCAGATTCTCGAAGCGCGCCCACAACGCGCGGAACTCCGCCTCTTTCGGCGGACCGCTGAATTCAGCGATGTCGGCGCCCGTGAAGAAGTTGCTGCCCGCGCAGCGAAGCAAGACGCCGCGCACCGATGGGTCGGCAGCGACCTGCTGCATCGCCTCGTTCAGGGCGGCGCGCGCCGCGGCGGTTATCGTGTTGACAGGCGGGTTATCCACCACGAGAACCGCGAGGTCACCGTGGCGTTGCAGTTCGACGATGGGGTTCATTTGATTTCGGTGAGCTTACCTAGCAGGCGCAGCAACTGGTCGCGTCCTTCGACGCCGATGCGCTCGATCAACCGTTGCTCGTGAACAGACTGGACTTCTTCGGCGCGCTGCAGGATTCGTTTGCCCTTGTTGGTGATGTGCAGTTCGTAGCTGCGAGCATCGTTGGCCGACTTGCGGCGAATGATAAGCCCGCGCCGTTCGAGTTCACCCATGGTCGGTACACAATTGGCCTTCTGGATGCCGAGCGCATCGCAGACATTGGATTGGCTGGCGCCGGGATTTTCATTGACCATGAGCAGCAGCGTGTACTGGATTGGTCTAAGCGAAATCTGTGCCAACCCATCGCTGAGATCGGCGTACACGGCTCCCTGCGCGCGGCGCAGTGCGTAACCAATGACTTCCTGCAACGGCGCCGTCCGAACCACCGCGATCCCCTCCCCCATTCCATGAGAATGGCAGCCCAAATCCTGCATCCGGGGCCCCGCAGGCTTCTCAACCCGGAGGGAATTCACTCATCGATAGCTCGTATCACAACAACAAATTGGTTACGGCACATAACTATCCCGTATAACTAACCTCCACTTGTCGGTCGCCCTCGAGGGGGAGGTAGTCATGGCAACCGTGGAATCGTTTTCGACCTTTGGTCTGGACCCGCGTCGCAAGCTCAGTTACTGGAACGATCGTGCAACGGAGACCTTCTCTCCGTTGGTGTCCGATCCAGTCGATATCCGGACTTTCAACGGCAGCATCGCTCGCGCCACGATCGGCGACCTGACGCTGGCCGAGGTGTATTCGGACGCACAGCTGGTGCGGCACTCGCGCGCGCACGTGGCCCGCACGCGCTCATCGCTTTTCTTCCTGCACCTGCAGATGGAAGGCGAAAGCATCAACCGCCAGGACGGCCGCGAAGCCCGCCTGAACTCCGGCGATTTCACGTTGTGCGACAGCACACGTCACTACGAGATCGCCTTCGGCGGTGCCAATCGCATGCTGGTGCTGGGCATACCAGACGCCATCCTGCGGCGTCACATCGCCTGCCCGGAGTGCCTGGTCGCCATTCCCATGGTCGCGCAAAACGGCGTATGCGCCTTGCTGTCGCGCTTCCTGCGCAGCTTCTGGTTCGAGTACCAGAAGCAGATGGACATGCCGACCGCGGCTCGCGTCAACACGGCCATCCTGGACCTGGTGGCCGCGGCTTATGCCGACCTGCCGCAGTCCCGCTCGGACCGCTCCTCGCTGGCCACCGCGCATCGCATCCGCATCATCAACTACATCGAAGCCCACCTGAACGATCCGGACCTGACACCAACGCGGATTGCAGAAGCGTGCAAGATGACCACGCGTTATCTGCACCATCTGTTCAGCGACCAGGATGAAACCGTGGCGCGCTACATCCTGCGCCGGCGCCTCGAGGCCTGCTCACGGGCCCTGCTCTCGCCGTCGCAGCGTGGCCGTACGGTGACCGCCATTGCCTTCGACTACGGCTTCAACAGCCCGACGCACTTCGGCCGCGTGTTCCGTGCCAAGTTCGGCGCCACGCCGCGCGAATACCGGCGCGAGAAGGCCGACGTCGCCGCCTGAGGCGGTGTCAGGCGGGGAAAACCGGGAAAACTCCATGTGGCGCGGCTTATAGTCGCGCCACATGACTTCACATCGATTCGTGGCCGCCTGCGCGGCATTGCTCACCCTTCCCACGTTCGCCCAGCAACCTGAAAAACCCGTCGTTCCTGACTGGGCGATTCCGGGCTCCGCGACCCACAAACAGGTGCCGCCGCCCCTGGATTTTCACCGCGACAGCGTTCACCAGAAGACGCCGATCGGGATCTTCTCCACGCAATCGGACATTGGCGCCGCGGTCGTGGCCGGTAGTTCGAGCTTCGAGAACGGCACTTACACGATTCACTCCGCCGGCTACAACATCTGGTACACGCGCGACGAGTTCCGATTCCTGTGGAACAGGATGTCCGGCGACGTTTCGCTGGCGGCCGACATCGCATTCCCGAATCCCAACGGCTACGGCGATCGCAAGGCCGTGCTGGTGATCCGCCAGGACCTCGAAGACGACTCCAAACAGATCGTGGTTGCATTACACGGCCTCGGCATGATCCAGCTGGCGCAGCGTCCCGAAAAAGGCGCGCTCACCAGGGATCGTGAGTTTCGCGTAGGCGGCCGTGGTCGCCCCGAGGGCAAGAGTCCCGACTCGCTGGTGAATGACATCGCGAAGCGCATCGGCATCGAAAAACGCGGCAACAGGTTTTCACTGTACGTGAGCCTCGAGGGCGAACCGATGACCCGGTATGGGCCGCCCATCGAGCTCGAGTTCAAGGAGCCGTTCTACGTCGGCATCGGTTTCTGCTCACATCTGCCGGATGTGATTGACACTGCCAGGCTCTCGAACGTGCTGCTGGTCAACAAGGCGGGCAAGGTTCGTTAGTCCTTCGCGGCCTCGCGCCCGGGGCCGCGCATGCCGACGGCTCAACCCTGGCTGATGAACTTCGTCACGAGACAGGCCTCGAGTCCCTCGATGCCCTCTTCGCTGCCGTGCCCGCTTTCCTTCATGCCGCCGAAGGGCGACTCCGGCACCGAAATCTGGAAGCTGTTGAGCCCGATCATTCCGGCTTCGAGCTTCTCGCCTAACAAGTTCACGCGCCGCGCATCGTTGGTGAAGCCGAAAGCCGCAAGGCCATACGGCAGGCGGTTGGCCTCGGCCATCACCGCATCGAAATCGCGGAACGGGTTCAGGATGGCGATCGGGCCGAAGGGCTCATCGTTCATGATGCGCGCCGCATTCGGGACGTCGGCCAGCACCGTGGGCTCGAAGAAATATCCCTTGCGCGCCATGCGTTTGCCGCCCGCCAGCAACCGCGCGCCGTGCTTCAACGACTCGTCAATGATGCCCTGCACCGCCGGCAAGCGACGTGCGTGCGCCAGCGGGCCCATCCGGTTGGCTTCGTCGATGCCGTCACCGACGGGCAGCGCCTTTGCGCGCGCCGCGAAACCTTCCGCGAACTTCGGGTAGATGGACTCCTGCACGTAGAAACGAGTCGGGGACACGCATACCTGGCCGGCGTTGCGGTACTTGGCCGTCACGCACATGTCGAGCACCTTGTCGACATCGACATCGTCGAACACCAGCACCGGCGCATGGCCGCCGAGTTCCATGGTGGTGCGCTTCATGCCGTCGGCCGCCAGCTTCGTCAGTTGTTTGCCCACCGGAATCGATCCGGTGAACGACACCTTGCGGATGATGGGCGAGGCGATCAGGTGCATGGACACTTCGTGCGGCACGCCAAACACGATGGCGAGCGCACCCTTCGGCACGCCGGCCTCGTGCAGCGCCCGGGCGATCGCCAGCGCCGTTCCGGCGGCTTCCTCGGCGGGCTTGAGAATGCAGCTGCACCCGGCGGCGAGCGCGGCGCCGATCTTGCGCGCCGGATTGCCTGCCGGAAAATTCCACGGCGCGAACGCGGCTACCGGCCCCACGGGTTCCTTCACGATGCTCATGCGCTGGCCCGGCAGGCGCTGCGGCAACACGCGTCCATAGGCGCGCCGCCCCTCCTCCGCATACCAGTCGAAGATTTCCGCCGAAGCCTGCACTTCGATGCGCGTCTCGTGGATGCTCTTGCCCATCTCGAGCGTGGCAATCCGCGCGATTTCCTCGGCGCGGGAGCGCATGAGATCAGCCGCCTTCCGGAGAATCTTGCCGCGCTGCACGGGCAGCAGGGCGCGCCATTCGCCCCAGGCGCGTTGCGCCGCGCCGAGTGCGCGATCGAGATCGGCGGGAGTGGCATGCGGCAACTGGCCGAGTGTTTCCTCGGTAGCTGGATTGATCACGGGCTGCGACTTGCGTCCCTGCGTTCCCAGCCACTCGCCGTCGATGAACAGACTGAGTTCCGGGTAGTGGGTCGCAGCCGGCACCTGCGTTTTGATATTGGCTGACATGGTGCCGACTATACTCGCGGCGCGCACCCCGCCGCGATTCAACGCTTCGCGAAGCAAAAGTCGACGGCACGCGCAATTTGGCCCCGCGGGGCTTGTGCCATGATTTGGCAATGAAAGACCCCGCACAAAGAGACTACAAACGCATCGCCACCGAAGAAGCGTGGGCCACGCGCGACCAGATCGCGCAGTTCCGCAAGCTGCTGGCCGGTGGCTACGACGATCCGGGTTTCCTGAGCCTGTGGGGCTTCTATCTCAACAGCCCCAGCGAACGCGCGCGATTCATCGTCGACCGCCTGCAGGACCTGGGGCCACAACGCATCGCCGACATGGATGCCAGCGGCATCGACATGCAGGTGCTGATGCTCACCTCACCCGGCGTGCAGGTGTTCGACAAGGGGACCGCCAACGCGCTGGCCGCCGCCAGCAACGATGAGCTCGCCGAGGCCATCCGCAAATATCCCACGCGTTACACCGGCCTTGCCGCCGCCGCGCCACAGGACCCGCAGGCGGCGGCCAAGGAAATCGAGCGAGCGGTAACCAAGCTCGGGCTCAAGGGCGTCATCCTGAACTCGCACACCATGGGCGAGCGGCTCGACGATCCGAAGTTCTGGGACATCTTCGCCGCGGCCGAGTCGCTCGACGTGCCTATCTACCTGCACCCGAACTCGCCGCCGCGCGACATGATCCAGCCGTATCTCGAGAAAGGCCTCGACGGTGCCGTATTCGGTTTCCAGGCCGAGACCGGCCTGCACATGCTGCGGATCATCGTCTCGGGCGCGTTCGACGAGTTCCCGAAACTCAAGTTCGGCATCGGCCATTGCGGCGAGGCGCTGCCGTTCTGGCTGTACCGCATCGACTACATGCACGGCGCCGCGACGCGCGCCAACCGGCATCCACACATGCGCAAGCTCAAGCGTACGCCGGGCGAGTACCTGCGCGAGAACGTCTACGTGACCAACAGTGGTGTCGCCTGGGAGCCGGCCATCATGTTGTGCCACCAGGTCATGGGACCGGACCACACGCTGTACGCGATGGACTACCCGTACCAGTTCCTGGCGTCGGAGGTGACGGTCTCGGACAACCTGCCGATGTCGCCGGCGGAGAAGAAGAAGTACTTTCAGACCAACGCGGAGAAGCTGTTCAAGATTTCGTAGACAGCATCTTCACTGGATGTGCGCGTCGATCACCGCGGCGCGCTTCTCTTTCCGGATCGCGTTCAATGCACGTTCGATCGCCGGCTTGAGCTCCGCCACGCTGCGCACCGTCTCCGGGTGCGCACCACCGGCCGCTGCCGCGATGGCTGCATAGTCCGGTGCCATCGGAAAGTGTATGTCGATGTCAGGCGCCTTCGCGGCGAGGCCATCGGGATGGACGCTCAGCACGGCCTGGCGCGGCGCACGCCAGCCGCCGTTGTTCAGTACCACGTGCAGGAACGGTGCTTCGTAGCGCCGGGCCATCCAGTGCACGGTCGACGGCTGCGAGAATAGATAGGAGCCGTCACCGCAAATGGCCACCACGAGCGCATCCGGCCGGGCGAGTTTGACGCCCACCGCCGCGCCGCCGTTGTAACCCAGCGACCCGCCGCCGCTCGAGAACAGTGTTCCCGGTTTCGTGCGGCGCAGGTGCTGCGAAACGACGTGGAAGTTCGTCACCGACTCGCTGACCACGATGGCGTCATCGCCGATGGCGTCGCGAAGGCAGGCCACCAGGTACTCCGCGGTCAGGGCGTCCTTGGGTTGCTCGCGTGCCGCGATGCCCGCATGCCAGGCAGCATGTTCGCTGGCGAGATGTTTACGCCGCCGCGCGATCCTTTCCGGATCCGTGTCGTACTCTTCGAGCGCGCCGCGAAGCTGCGTCAGCGCCAGGCCGGCGTCCGCCTGGCATTGCAGCGTGGCGCCGATGTACCACAGCGGCATCTGCTGCTTGAGTGGATCGGCATCGATGTGAAAAATCCGCGCATCCGCACGCGGCCGGCTCACTTCGCCGATCCACGGCACGTCGCTGTCGATGACCAGCACTACGTCCGCCTGCGCCAGCGCGGCATTCTGCCGGCGCTCATTCCACTGCACGCCCAGGTAGCAGGGATGGTCGGTCGGGAAATTCATGTAGTTCGGCACGGACTCGATGACACCGGCGCCGAGGTGTTCGGCCAGCGCCACGAGTTCCTGCACGGCGGTCGTCGACCTGCCAATGTACGAAGTCACGATGAGCGGACGCTCTGCGGAAGTCAGCGCCCCGGCGATTTCCCGTGCGGCGTCGGCGTTCAGGCCGCCCGGCGCCAGCGGCTGCCATTGCCGCATGTCGATGGCCACCGGCGGCACTTCGGCTTCCAGCACTTCGCGGGGCGCGGCGAGGTACACCGGCCCGCGCGGATCGCTGTGCGCGAACTGCAGGGCGCGATGCACGATCTGCTTGGCGTTCGCGCCCATACGAATCTCGTTCTCATAGCGTACGTAGCCGCGCACCAGGCCGCGCTGGTCGGGTACGTCCTGGATCCACTGGATGAATTCATTACGGCTGCCGCGCGCCTCGCCCTGCTGCGTGGCGGGCGACATGCCGGCGATGATCAGCACCGGCACGCGACCCTTGGCGGCGTTGTGAACCGCGCCCCCCAGCGCCTGCGTCCCGCAGTCGACGTGCACCAGCACCGCCTGCGCGCGCCCGCGTGCCTGCGCAAACCCGTGGGCCGCCGACATCGCGACCATTTCGGTGGGCGCGGTGATCACCTTCGGGCACGGCCGTTTCGCGGCCCGTGCCTGCGCAATGGCCTCGATGAGCCCCGGATGGTCGCTGCCGAAGTTGGCGAACAGGTACTCGACGCCCGCTTCGACCAGGGCTTCCAGGATTGCAGAACTCGCGGTGTACATGCCCGCTACTCTAACCGCAGGCCGGTGCAACGACTCAACGCGGAAAGAAAACCATCGCCAGCGGGATCCACAGCGTCCCGAGGAACACCGAGATGGCGCCGGCGCTCGCGGCCAGGTCGAGATCCAGGCCTTCGCGGGCCGACAGCACCGGCGCCGTGAAACCGATCGGCGCCGAGGCTCCGAGCAGCGCGATGGCCGCGCTGGTGCCGTGCAGCTGGAAAACCCAGACGAGAAACAGACCGACCAGCAAGCCGAACCCCGATCGCAGGACCACCGCGGTGATCACCTCGGGCCGGCGAATCCCGCGCGCACTGACGAGCAACCCCATGGACAGCGGCACCAGCAGGATGAGGCACTGGCCGATGACCAGCACGACGTGCAGGAAGTCACGTGGAATGGGCGCGCCACCGAGATTCAGCCCCAATGAAATGAACAGCACCCACAGCGCCGGCGTCTTGAGCGTGCGTTTGAACAGCACCGGGATGTCATCAGCGTGTCCACCGTACTTGCAGGCGACGACCGTGGTCACCGTCCACACCATCACGGCATGACCCATGTCGAACATCACCAGCTGTGAGAATGCCGCTGCACCGAGGCTCAACGCCGCGAATGGGTAGAGCATCGAGTTGTTCATCGACATGGCACACAGGGCCATTGCGCCTTCGCCGGTCTTCGGCAGGCCGAAGCGCCGCGCGACGATGGCCGCCACGCCCCAGCCTGCGAGCGAGATGCAGATCGCGGCCAGGGGCAGCAACGCATGTTCGCGTACCAGCGGCACACCGGTGAGTGCGCCGAATACCAGGATGGGCAAGCCGATGTTGAACACGAAATTCAGCAGCGCGCGGCCCTGCGCTTCGCCTGCCCACCCCTGGCGACGTGCGACGACGCCGACAAAAAACAGGGCGGCGACCGCGGCGAGTCGCCAGTTGGCTGCGAGGACTTCCACACACGAAATCTAACGCAATCAGTATCGTCTCAGAGTGAAACTTCATGAGGGATTCGTTGACACTCGAGCGGTACGCGGCGTGTACTTCGCCTCTCGAGTTGTGAGGTGCAATCCAATGATCGAACTGTTCACCGCCGCGACCCCCAATGGATGGAAGGTTTCGATTGCACTCGAGGAACTGGGTCTTCCCTACACGGTGCGCCCGCTGTCGCTCGGCAAGCTCGAGCAGAAAGAAGAGTGGTTCCTGAAGATCAATCCCAATGGACGCGTTCCCGCGATCATCGATCACGGCAACGGCGACTTCGCGGTGTTCGAGTCCGGTGCCATTCTCATCTACCTGTCCGAGAAGACCGGCAAGCTGCTGCCGGGCGAACCCAAGGCGCGCTCGCGCGTCATGCAGTGGCTGATGTTCCAGATGGGAGGGATCGGACCCATGATGGGCCAGGCCAACGTGTTCTTCCGCTACGCGCCCGAGAAAATTCAATACGCCATCGATCGTTACCAGCGCGAGTCACGCCGGCTGTTCGAAGTCCTGGAGCGGCAGCTCAAGGACCATCCGTACATCGCCAACGATGAGTACTCCATCGCCGACATCGCGCTGCACAGCTGGGTCGCGGGCCATGAATGGTCGGGCGTGAGCATCGACGGGCTGCCCGGACTCAAGCGCTGGCTGGATCTGGTGGGCGCACGCCCGGCAGTGGTGAAGGGTCGCGCCGTTCCGCCGCCGCTCAGCGCCGAGGAGCGCGCCAAGTCAGTCGAGTCCGCCAAGAAGATGCTGGCGTAAATGGGGTCAGACCCCATTACGGGGGTGTGTAGGTCGCGGCACCGGCGAGGTTCAGCACCTCGATGCACTTCTCGCGCGTTTCTTCGTAAGGCGCTGGCAGCGTGCGGATCTCGCCATTCTTGAGGTAACGCCACTCCGGCGGATAGATCCAGTCCTTCACCGGTTGCGCCCACAGACCTAACTTCTTCGAACGGGCTTCCTGCTCCATGTCGCAGAACTTCGGGTCCTTCATGTAACGGCGCAGTGCCCAGGCATGGCCCTGCAGCAGCATCGCCTCATTGATGTTGGTGTGCTGGGTACCTTCGACCAGCCACACCGTCGCCACCATGCGATGAAACGCATCCTGCGACACCACTTCGAGCTCCACCTGCGATCCGACGGGCAACATGGCCTTCAATGCCGCCGATGACTGCGCACCGTAGGGCTGATCCCATTCGGGCGTGTCGATGGCCGAGAACCGCACGCGCGCGTGACCGGACGCAAGATCCACTTCGATGGAATCGCCGTCGCTGACGCGGGTCACCTTGCCCTCGAGCAGCGGCATCGACTTGGGCGGATCCGCGGCGCCCGCCGATCCGCCGAGCAGCAGCGCCACGAGTCCCGCGCCGAGAGTGCCGAGCCGCACGATGGTTCTACGACGCATCGTGCGGCTCGGCGTTACTTGACGATGGACGCAGGTGTGCTGGCGGGCGGTGCGGCGGCCGCTTCAGCTGCCGCGGCTTGTTCGTTTTTCTGCGTCTCATGCGCACGGTGTATCACATACGCACGCACGTTTTCAGCGTCTTCCGAGGTCACCTCGGTGCCGAACGACACCATGCCGCGGTCCTTGCGTTCGCCGCCGCGCACGATGTGCTCCCAGGCCGCCGCATCCCCGGTAATCGCCGAGAGGCGCAGGTCCGGAATCAGTCCACCGCTCACCGCCGAGTCACCGTGACACACGCTGCAATACGTATGAAACACAGCCTTGCCTGCGGTCCATTTCGCCTCGTCGCCGATTTCCGGCGGCGGATCGAGCTTCGCCGGCGTGGCGGCGGGCAGGTCCGGAAGTTTCGCGGTACCGCCGAGCTTGAACACCAGCACGCGCGGAATGTTGGCAGCGATGTGCGAGTCGCGCGCCAGCTCACCCGCGGCGAGCGCGAAGGCTCCACCCCAACCCACCTCGATGGCCACGTATTGCTCGCCATCTATCTCGAACGACATGGGACCCGCCATCACACCGGCCTGGGTAGACGTCGACCAGAGTTTCTGGCCATTGGTGGCGCGGTATGCGGCGAATTCACCGCGCGAGTTTCCGTTGAACACGAGATTGCCCGCCGTCGCCAGCGCACCGCCGTTCCACGGCGAACCCAGCTCGGCACGCCACACTTCTTTCTGCGCCACCGGATCCCATGCCACCAGGTGACCCTTGAGACCCTGCTTGATGTTGGCCAGCACCTTGGGATCGGTGGGCAGCGAGCCGGCGTTGAAGTCGACGCCGGTGTTCCAGCCGATGAGGCTGGGTTTGACCTTGCCCGGTATGTAGACGAAGCCACTTTCACTGACCGGGAAATACGCCAGCCTGGTGACCGGGCTGAAACTCATCGGGTGCCAATTGTGGGCACCACCGGGACCCGGAACGACGACCGCCATCTTGCCCGTCTGGTCGTAGCGCACTTCCTTGTTCTGTTTCGGCCGCCCGGTCTTCGGATCGAGACCCGAAGTCCAGTTGACCGCCGCAAACGGCGCGCCCGAGATGAACTCGCCAGTGACGCGATCGATGACGTAGAAGAAGCCGTTCTTCGGCGCCTGCATCAGCACCTGGCGCATCTTTCCGCCGATCTCGAGGTCCGCGAGGATCATCGGCTGCGTGGCGGTGTAGTCCCACGTTTCACCAGGCGTGGTCTGGAAGTGCCACGCGTACTCGCCCGTCTCGGCCTTCAGCGCGACGATCGACGATAGATAGAGATTGTCGCCGCCGCCCGGGCTGCGCAGTTTCTGGTTCCAGGGGCTGCCGTTGCCCACGCCGATGTAGATGAGCCCGAGCTTGGGGTCATAGACGATGGAGTCCCACACGGTTCCGCCGCCGCCCAGCTTCCACCATTCACCCTTCCAGGTCTTGGCGGCGGATTCGAGCGCCGGACTTTCGAAGGGCTGCTTGGGATCGCCCGGGACGGTGTAGAAGCGCCAGATCTGCTTGCCGGTCTCGGCGTCGTAGGCCGTGACGAAGCCGCGCACACCGAGCTCGGCGCCGCCATTGCCGATGAGCACCTTGCCGTCGAATACGCGCGGTGCGCCGGTGATGGTGTAGTTCTGCCCCGCCGGGACCGTCATCACTTCCCAGAGTTGTTTGCCAGTGGCGGCATCGATGCCGAGCAACCGGCCATCGAGCGTGCCGAGGAACAACTTGCCCTTCCAGGCCGCCACGCCGCGATTGGCGACGTCGCAGCAGGCCTTCACGGCTGCTTCTCCCGGCACCTTGGGATCGAATCGCCACAGTTCCTTGCCGGTCTTCGCGTCCAGCGCGAACAGCTTGCTCCAGGCGCTGGTGACGTACATGACGCCGTCGATCACCAGCGGAGTCGATTCCTGCACGCGGTGCGCGGTGTCGAGGTCGTAGAACCACGCCAGCCCGAGCTGCCCGACATTGCCGGCGTCGATGCGTGTGAGCGGACTGAAGCGCTGCTCGTCGTAGGTGCGGCCGTAGGAGAGCCACTCGCCGTCCGTGGGTGCCGTGAGTCGTGCCGCATCCACCTGAGCGGTCGGTTTCGGTGTCGCGACGGGCGCGGGTTCCGGTTTACCACTGCAGGCCGCCAGCAATGCGGTCGCAACACCCACCGCCAACGCAGCGCTTTTCTTGTTCATTCAAGCCCCCTGGTCAGATTGGGCGCCACTCTCGCCCGAGGGGGCGGCTGGGCTCAACTATCGGGGACCTTGAACTCGATTGGCAGCGAACGCGGAACCTGCTGTATTGGCGCTAGTGTTATTTCCCAACGACGGGGGATTTCTCATGTACGACGTGAAGTTGCTGATCGGTGGCAAGGAACGACCGGCCCAGGGTGGCGCGACTTTCGAACGGCGCAATCCGGTCAGTGGCAGTGTCGTATCGAAGGCCGCGGCGGCCACCACCGAAGACGCCGTGGCCGCCGTTGCGGCCGCTCAGGCGGCTTTCCCGGCCTGGTCTGCGCAAGGACCCGGTGCCCGGCGCGCCAAGCTGAACAAGGCGGCGGACCTGCTCGAGGCACGCGCCGCCGACTTCGCCGCCGCGGTGCGCGACGAGACCGGCTCCACCGCCGGCTGGGGCCACTTCAACGTGCATTTCGCGGCGTCGATGTTGCGCGAAGCGGCCTCCATGACCACGCAGGTTTCCGGAGAGGTGGTCCCCTCGGACGTGCCGGGCAATCTCGCCATGGCACATCGCCAGCCAGTGGGCGTCGTGTATGGCATCGCACCCTGGAATGCCCCCGTTATCCTGGGCGTGCGCGCCGTCGCCATGCCGCTGGCCTGCGGCAACACGGTGGTGCTCAAGTCTTCCGAGGTGTGCCCGCAAACGCATCACCTCATCGGCACGGTGCTCGCCGAAGCGGGGCTGGGCGATGGCGTGATCAACATCATCCACACCGACATCAAGGATGCCGGCGCCGTGAGCGAGGCGGTGATCGCGCATCCGGCAGTGAAGCGCGTGAACTTCACCGGCTCGACACGCGTCGGCAAGTTGTTAGCCCAGGTGGCGGCGAAATATCTCAAGCCCATCCTGCTCGAGCTCGGTGGCAAGGCGCCGCTGGTGGTGCTCGACGACGCCGACCTCGACGCCGCGGTGAATGCCACGGTGTTTGGTGCCTACGCCAATGCCGGGCAGATCTGCATGTCCACCGAACGCGTCATCGTCGACCAGAAAGTCGCCGACGATTTCGCCGCGCGACTCGCCAAGCGCGTCGCCGCCCTGCCCGTGGGTAATCCACTCGAAGGGGAATTCGTGATCGGCTCCGTGGTGGGCCAGCCCACCGTGGATCGACTGCATCGGCTGTTGGGCGAAGCCGTAAAACAGGGCGCAAAGGTGATCGCAGGCAGCGATCTCGCGCCGGTGGGGGGCAACGCCACGGTGATGAAAGGCGTCGTGGTGGATCACGTGACACCGTCCATGGCGCTGTTCCGTGAAGAATCGTTCGCCCCGCAGGTGTCGATCACGCGCGTCAAGGACACGGATGAGGCCGTGGCACTGGCCAATGACACCGAGTACGGCCTGTCAGCGGCGGTGTTCACGCGTGACATCGCGCGCGGGCTCGCCGTCGCCAAACGCATCGACAGCGGCATCTGCCACATCAACGGGCCCACCGTGGCCGACGAGGCGCAGATGCCCTTCGGCGGCGTGAAGGGATCGGGTTATGGCCGCTTCGGCGGCAAGGCCGGCGTCGACGCCTTCACCGAGCTGCGCTGGATCACGGTGCAAACGACTCCCCGGCACTATCCGTTCTAGGGGTGGTGTCAGGCGGGGAAAACAGGGAAAACTCCGTCATCGCGACATAAACGCGGCTCGCCCACATTGTTCATCGGAGGCATGCTGATTCGCATGCCTCGCCCTCCCCGCATTCATCTTCCTGGCGGGTTCTACCACGCCACATTGCGAGGCAATCATCGCCAGGACATCTTTCTTCAAGACTGCGAGCGAACGCTGCTGAACAAGATCGTCGCCCGCGCGCTCGAGAAACAACGTGCACGCCTGCACGCATACTGCTGGATGACGAACCACCTGCACTTTCTCGTTCAGGTCGGCGAAACACCCCTTGGCAAGCTCATACAGCAGATAGCATCAGAATACGCCCGCGCGTTTCAATCAAAGCTGGAGACCACCGGGCACCTGTTCGAAAACCGCTACTACGCGACCATGGTGGATACCGATGCGTATCTCCTGGAAGCGCTGCGATACGTTCATCAGAATCCGGTTCGCGCCAAACTGGTCTGCAATGCTGCTGACTATCCCTGGTCGAGCCATCACACGTACCTTGGCCACGCAGTCGAGCCCTGGATTACCACCGACTTCGCTCTCGCACAGTTTTCGAGCGATCGAGCGCGCGCGGTTGTCCGCTACCGGTCCTTCGTTGACGAGATCCCTCCAGCGGAAATTGCCGAGGAACTCAGCGCACTCGAGAACGGCGCGCCGCTGCTGGGCAATCCCGATTTTCTCGCAAAGCATGTTCCGAAAGCACGAGCACCTTTATTGGAGACAATCATTGCCGATGCCTGCCGCCACTTTTCGGTGACGCTTGCCGATCTTCGATCACCCCTGCGTACGTCACGCATCGTCGCGGCGCGCGCCTGGATTGCGCATACGGCGATCCGCGATGGAGCTGCAAAGATGGCAGCAATTGCGCGCGAACTGAATCGCGACGAGTCGACGCTGCGCTCCGCCATCCGGAGTCACACAAAAGACATCGACACAGTTTTCCCTGTTTTCCCCGCCTGACACCACCCACCCCCTACACCGACCGGTTGAGGCCGCCGTCGATGCAGATGGCCTGGCCGGTAATGGTCTTCGCGGCGTCCGACGCGAGAAACAGCGCCATCGCTGCGATCTCGTGCGCTTCGGTGAAGCTCTTGAGCGATTGATTGGCCAGTGCGCTCACGCGCTCCTGTTCGAGGGTACGTCCGCTGGCCGCGGCGCGCCCTTCGAGCACGCGTTCCATGCGCGGGCCGGCGACCGCGCCCGGCAGGATGGCGTTGGCGCGGATGCCGTCCTCGCCCAGCTCCATTGCAAGCGTCTTGGTCAATCCAATGACGCCCCACTTGCTTGCGGCATACGGACTGCGGTTCGGATATCCCATGCGGCCCGCAGCTGACGACATGTTGATGATGCAGCCCGACGACGACTTCCTGAGATGCGGAATCGACAACCGCGTGACATTGAACATGGCGCCGAGGTTCACGCGCATGACGCGCTCCCAGTCCTCGGGATGAATACGCTCGACCGGCGCTGTCGGACCCGCGATGCCCGCGTTGTTGATCAGCACGTCCACACCGCCCAGCGCGGCGAGGCAGCGATTCACCGAGGCTTCGAGTT
>Ga0207675_100002820_pt1 | contig 17092 bp, 10 predicted proteins | sample KBSSwiS42_FD_184305 | JGI IMG/M metagenome (GOLD analysis project Ga0207675, IMG submission 184305) | Switchgrass rhizosphere microbial communities from Kellogg Biological Station, Michigan, USA - KBS Switchgrass S4-2 (SPAdes) (version 2) | ecosystem: Host-associated > Plants > Roots >... | reverse complement strand
CGCGCATCACCTGGCAGATGAGCCCGAAGAACAAGCTGGCGATCTACAACGACCGCCTGCTGAAGAACCGCGGCTCCGCGATGACGTCCGGTCTCGATCCCGACACCGCCGGCATCGTCTGGAACTCGCCGATCTACACGACCGGTTCGGTGAAGTTCAGCTCCACGGCCAGCAGCAAGATCTTCGTGGAGGCCGGTTTCTCGACCAACTACGAGCGCTACAACACGCTCTATCAGCCCGGCATCGGCAAGGATCCGTTCACGCCCGAGTGGTACAACGTGATTAACAAGAGCGACAGCGGCCGCGGCACGCAGTGGAACGCGGGCGCCACCAACCAGGGCATGTATCCCGATCGCTTCGCCGCCATGACGGCGGTGTCGTACGTGACGGGCAGCCACAACGTCAAGTTCGGCCTCCAGGACACGTGGGGCCGTTACCGCCAGTTCCGCAGCGCCACTAGGAAAGAGACCAAGAGAGCAATAAGGGCAATGCCGCTTGGAAGCACTACCTTCCAATCGAGAGCTGAAATCACGACCTTCCAGTCGAAAGTCTGCATAGGACCTCCTTAGAGGTATAACTACTAATTATCCATCAATCCCGATATCACCCGGCTTTTCGGGATTATGGGTCACGCATAATACCGCTTTTGCAGTAATGTGAATATTCTCGTCCTCGAAATCGGTAGTTTGCAATTTGAGGCATTGCATCTTAAACCTGGATTTGCAAGCGCGCCGTCCGTGCCAAATCTTCAAAACGGACACTACGTAATCAACTCAGCTCTTACTTCGCAGGAATCACCGACAATCCGTACAAAGTTTCTGCCGCCTGGAATGTCCACTCTGACTTGAATTTTTGAATTGCTTCAGCGCCGTGGTCCACCACCAGATGGCCCAGCGCGCGCCGCACGTTAACTTGTTCCTCCATGGGCTCGCCGACGCGTTCGGCGTGCATTAACCAAAGCTGCGCGGCGTTGATGGCCCACGGGTACCACATGAAACCCAAGGCTTCGCGGGCCATGTAATGCTGGCCGCGATGATCCGTGAAGAGCGCGGCGAATTCGCCGCTGTCGTTGGGAAAACTCAGATTTCGCTCACCGCACTTCGCCAGGTAATCCGGCATTTGCTCAAGAATCTTCGGCGGAATCACAAAACCAGCTTCCACTTCAGCACGCAACAACTCGCCGTAAATTTGCAGCGTAAGTCCATCCACAGTGTTTTCGCTTGTTTCGCTCGCGGCGTGGCGCCAGCCGGGCTCTGGCGACTCCGCATCGTACCGACCAGTCAGCCATCTCGCCGCATTCAGCAATAACTGATCGCGAGTTTCGAGACTGCCGTCCCAGGTTAGATTGGCTTTCCGCGCCTCAAGTAATGCCAGCAAAGCGAGCGCAGTCGTATAGACATTATGAAGCTGTGGATCTTCCTGATTGGCAAACATGTTCCAGCCGTTCTCGTTATCGGGACGATAAGTCTTCAGGATCTCCTGCGTGTATGCGAAGTTCTTCAATGCTCGCTCGCGTGCCTCGCCGGTCAATAGTCCGGGTCGTCCGAGCGCGTTGGCGAGCGCGACGGCCGTCCATAATGCCGGCTCAGCTTGCGTGCGCATTTCTTTTGGATGAGCGATCCAGCCGTACTTCCGGCCGTCCGAACCTTCGACCGTCGCATTGGGCTCGAACGCGACGTCGAGCCCGGCCAGCAGTTGGCGCGCTTCGCCGTCAGGCAATTCCACCGTCGTAAATAACGCGCTGAGGGCTTGAGCATTGGACCAGTATTCAACGTTTGGCTCCGCGCTTCCGGGTTTCAGCGTGGCAGCAATCCATCCGTGCGAAGTTTGCCCATGCTCAAGTGCGGTTGTTAGCTCGCGACGGTGTGATGCGGCCGCCGAGCGGATCTCGGCATTGCTGTGCGCACGGCGCATCAAAGACTTATCGTGCCGATCGAGAAAGGTGCGAATGCCTTTCCCGGCCGGCACATTCAAACCGGCATCAGCTACCGCCATATACGCCGTCGAGACAAGTAATAGAACCGCGATGACCGAGGCAGAAAGACGCAACTGTCGTTGACGTTGCCGCTGTTTTTCACGTTGGCGTAGTTCGTCATAACCGACGCCCATCATGCCCGACAATAACTTGAACAGGGCATTCGTTTTCCCGTCTTTGCCCGGACGGGCATCTGCGGCTATTGGTTCCGCAGGCTCCTCGATAATCTCGCCCTGCGCATCGACTTGAAAACGAACGGCGCGAGGAAAACATTCGAGTAATCCGCTGTCGGGCGCGGCATTTGGCTCGCCGTCAATCATCAAACAGAAAACGCGATTGGCGTGCCCGAGCGTCTTGTAAGCTTTGACTTCTTCGTTTACCCATTTCGACACTGCGGACTTTGGCGAGCAGATGACGATCAGCGAGCGCGACGTCGTTAGGGCTTCTTGAATCTTGCCGCCGAGATCGGAAGCACCCGGCAGCTCGTCACGATCACGAAAAACGGGAAAAAGTTTTTTGGGGAGCGCGCCATTTGCAGTTTCGCGACCCACCAGTTTGCGTGGAACGCGATATGTTTCGATCGATTGGTGCAGCCACTTCGCCCACTCCTCGTCGGCATGGCTATAGCTAATGAATGCCCAGTATTTGAATTGCTGATCAGCCATGAATTTCGATTATTTGGGAGTCCTGGTGTTACGCACGTGGTAGGTGGCAAAAGTGCCGTAGCCTTTTGCGAGTGGAGTCTGGCCGACATAGTCGCACGAGAATTCCTTAACGCCTTGAGCGGCGGCGAGCGCCGCGAACGCCTGGCTCGCGTAAACCTGTCCGGGAGGCGTGATTGGTTCGATGCGCGCGGCGCGGCTGACATGTGTGCCCGTGTAACTCGGCTGTTCGGTGACCGGGTCGACGCATGCGTAAACCGGGCCGGCATGCAGTGCGATGCGCAGGTTGATCGCTCTTGGCAGACCCGTCTTACCCCAATTTGTTTGCACCATAAGTTCGCATAGTTCGAGCGCGAACAGGCCCGCGTGCTTCACGTCATCAAATACGAAGTAAAGGCCATCGCCCCACGTGTTTTTGATAATAGGTGCGTGAGGTGAAGTCGAAATGAGTTTTCCGATCGCGCCGAGAAAATAGTTGAGGAAGAGTGGAATCTGCTGTTCCGTGAGCTTGCTGAAGTTGACCGCGTCGGCAAAGAGCATCGCCATGATGCGCGTGGGCAGAGAGGCCTTGGCGGACCGGCGCGCTTTCGATTGCTGCGCGCCTGCTGCTGCAGGCGGTCGTGTCTTCACCCTCACGCCGATCTCGCGTTTCAGAATCTTCGCGAGATCAATCACTTGAACATCCAGGTCGAGGTTCTGCCAATGTTCGACGACGCTCGCGGTGCCGCCTGGGCCATCGCCAGGCTTCTTATCCCAGATGGCGAGCGGCACCAAATTAGTTTCAAGTTGGCGCGCGCGAATTTCGGCCAGACCAAATAATAGAAGGTTCGCGTATTCGAACGACATGCTCCCTTCTTCGATGCGTTCACTCGACGCGGTGGTCACGCTGGTCGCGCGTTCGAGGATGCGCTCAAATCGGTTCACCCAATCTGAGTTTGCAAAAGCGACGCTGTCTTTGATGAACTGTTCTTTTTCGTAGGGCAGCACGACGTGCGCCTCTCCACCGCTTTCGAGCAGGGCCTCAAAAAAAAGAATGTCTGCGCCGCAACCTGCTGACGCGTAACCGAAGCCGGGTGCAATTTTCTTGATACGCGATTGGATCGCTGCGCGGACGGCGGGTTCAAGTTCAGCAGGGAAGCGCGCGGTCGAACGCTCTGGTCGATCAATCAAATGCCCGGCGAAGACAACGATGCCGGGAATCTTCAAAGCGTGTTCGATGGCGGTCGAGTCCCGACGAAAATGATTCAACACAATGCGCGCGTTGCGTCGCGTCGAACTCAAATCGGCATATTGACCAGTCGCGATCGCGGCCGCTTGCGCATACCAATCTTCAGCGTCGCTCCACCGGCGCGCGATCAATGACGCCTCAGCGAGCGTCGCAATTGGCCAATACCGATATTGGGAATCTCCCGGCAGCCCGTTCAATTCAGCGAGACAAACGGCACGAACTTTTGTCGCCAGGGCTTTCGCTTCATCTTCCCTGCCAAGCAACAGGGCGAGTGTCGCCGCGTTGATTCCCGAGTAGTAACCATGATTCAGTTTGTAAGCCTCGTGATAGAACTTGTATGCAAGTTTCAGTTGCCGGTTTGCTTCCGCCCTGGTCGTCGCGTGCATCCAAAGGTCTTTGTGCGTGCGCGCGAGAATGCCGAGTGTTTCTTCATCGCGATGTCCTTCGTCGCGAAGCTGTGTGAGAAGCAAATTTGCTCGTTGCGTGGCGCCGCTGCGCGCGAGTGCCAGCGCCAACATCTGTCGCAACTCGACGTCCGCCGGCTTATTTCTTAACGCCTCGGTCAAGATATCGTAAGCCACCAGCGGTTCGCCCAGCTTCAAGACGCGGCGAGCGACGGCGCGATAGATACCGGACGTGCCGGCCCACTCCTCCGGCACGCGCGCTTGCCAGAAGGCAATCACCGCGGACAAATTTAACGATCCGATTTGCTCGAGGTTCAGCTCCGGTGCGGATCTTAGTGCCGTCTCTGCAATTTGATTCGCGGCAATTGGATCCAGTCGATAACCTGAATCGACAATTGCCCGCAGGGCTTCGGCCGCGGCATTCCGATATTCCTGTTTCTCAACACTGGGCAATTCTTCGTAAGGAGGATAGGCGGCCGCAACCAGCTCACCATTATTCTTGGAACGTCCTAAACGCTGGCGGGCACGAATCGCATAAACTTTGGACGCAAGAGTCTCGGCAAGGTCTTGCAGATGCACGGGAAGTTCAGCGACGCGGTTCATGCTAAAACGGGGCATTTCGTTCCAGCAGTATAACTTATGTGGCGACCGCTAAAAATTTGTTGACGCCGATTTATGCTGACCTCTATCATCAATTTCGGCGGTTAATCCGCTCCCTAAACCCGCATCAGCGACGCAAAAGCTGACGCACCTCACCAGGCAATTCCCAAATCACAAGGAGCAGAAATGAAGAGCGCGAAATGTCCCGAGTGTGGTTTTGTCGGTTGGGCCGATGCTGAAGTGTGTAAGAAGTGCGGCGCGGCCGTTGTTTTATCGACAAATGACATCGGCGTTACGCCCGCGCTCCCCGATTACGCCGTCGAAAATCACGACGAGAACCGGACATACTACTATCCACCAAACGTAAATCCGTTTCCCGAGGATTTGAAAAACGGTTGGGCGATCGGCTCACTTGTCAGCGGGATTCTGAATTTCCTTCTGCTCGGCATTCTGGTCCTGCCAACCATCGCCGGGATTGTCATTTCAGCGGTTGCCTTGAAAAAGATCAACCGTCATCCGTTTGAGCATGGCGGCAAAGGTATGGCGGTCGGCGGCCTGGTGCTAAACATCGTTTCCGCCGTGGCCTTGATTCCAATTTTGTTAATTGCGGCGATTGCGATTCCGAATCTACTCGCTGCTCGGCGCGCTGCGAACGAAGGCTCCGCGATTAACGCGCTGCGCAACATTCATACGGCGGAGATGAGTTATCAAGCCACGGCAGGGCGCGGGTACTTTGGCACCCTAGCCGAACTTGAAGGACAGAATTTGATTAATGCGCAATTGGCCAGCGGTACACGCAGTGGTTACAAGTTCGCGGTTGATGCGAGTTTGAAAGATTTCGAGGGCAGTCCGGCTTTCGCGGTGGTGGCTGTGCCTACGGATTATCCGTCTACCGGCAAACGCTCATTCTTTATCGACGAGACCGGAGTGATCCGTGGCGAGGACAATCACGGCTTGGAAGCGACTCAAAGTGCTCCTCCGTTGAGACCGAGCAGGGACTATTCGGACGCACGTTCACTTTACCGTGGGCGGTCGAACACATCCGGCGAGTAGGAAGTACGCTCCAAATCTGCTATTAAGCTAAAAGGGCCGTCGATTCCAGCGAATCGGCGGCCTTCTTGTATTCGTTTCTGGTAATCCCAAGGCAGACACCCGAGCCGACTTGTGGTATAAATTCGCAAAATCGCAACGCCCTTCGCGTCTGCCGTATTCGGAGGCTGGCTGTGGGTTATCTCCCTGATTACGAAGACGACATCTTCATCAGCTACGCGCACAACGATAACCAGGCGTTGATCGAAGGTCAGCGCGGCTGGGTCGATGTCTTTCACCAGGCGCTCGAACGCCGCCTGCAAGTGCATCTCGGCGCGAAACCTTCGATTTGGCGCGACCCGCGCTTGCAAGGCAACGAGTACTTCGCTGACACGCTGGTCGAGCAAATTCCGAAAGTCGCTATCCTGATTTCCGTCCTTTCGCCAAGCTACATCAACTCGGAGTGGTGCCGGCGTGAGATACAGATGTTCTCGCGTATCGCTACGGACACCGGCGGCATGCGTCTCGGGAACAAGGCGCGCATCTTCAAAGTCGAAAAGATTAATGTGCCGCTCGACAAGCACCCGGCCGAGTTGCAGGGGATGACTGGCTATCAGTTTTACTACATGGACGATCATCGCGCGCGTGAGCTGTCGGCTGAGAGCGGGGCGCATGCAATCGATTATTGGCAACGCATCGATGATGTGGCGCAGGACATTGCGACGCTCATGCTGGAGATGAAGACGCGTGGCTTTAATACCGCGGACGTCCAAGTCTTTCAGACGGCCCCGCCGGGCGAGACGATCTATCTTGCCGAAACTTCGTTCGATCTTTCGCCCCAGCGCGACAATATCAAACGCGAGCTGCAGGAGCGCGGTCACGTAGTGATTCCCGATCAGCCCCTGCCTTTGAATGGGCCGGCGCTGGAAGATGCGGTACGTCATTATCTCGACACTTCGAAACTTTCAGTTCACTTGATCGGCGCTAATTACGGCGTGATACCTGAAGCAGCGGATCGCTCGGTTGTCTGCATGCAAAACGATCTCGCCGCTGAGCGGAGCAAGGGCAATGGTAACGGGTTCGCGCGCCTGATTTGGTTGCCCGAAGGTTTGGAAACACGTGAAGAGCGCCAACGGCAATTCATCGAATATCTGACGCACGACACGACTGCTCAGCAGGGCGCCGACGTTCTGCAAACTTCGATCGAGGAGTTGAAGACTTACATTCAGGACAAGCTGCGACCAAAGCAGAAACCAGTCGCCTCGAACGGCAACGGCAACGGACACGCGAAAGCCGACGAAGGCCCACTTCGCATTTACTTGATTTGCGACAAACAGGATTACGACACAATCGCACCGCTTTCAGATCATCTGTTCGATCAGGGATTTGAAGTAACACTGCCACTCTTCGAAGGCGACGAAGCGGAAGTCCGTGAAGATCACAAAGAGAGTCTCTTGATCTGCGACGCGGTTGTGATCTTCTACGGCAATTCAAGCGAAGGCTGGCTGCGCACAAAGCTGCGCGATCTGCAAAAGATACCTGGTTACGGAAGAACAAAGCCAATGTTGGCGCAGGCCATTTACACTGGGCCGCCGGAAAATCCCGCAAAGCAACGCTATCGCACGCGCGAGGCGTTGCTGCTGCGCAACTTTGGCGACTTCACACCCGATGCGATCCAACCATTCCTCGAAGAAATCAACAGGGCTAAAAGGTAGAAGCAATGAGAAACGAGCGTTTCACTAATCCCTTCCCAGGATTGCGCCCGTTCGAGTCCAACGAAGACCATCTCTTTTTTGGACGCGACGGACAATCCGATGAATTACTTCGCCGGCTCAGGCGCAGTCGATTCCTGGCTGTGCTTGGCACGTCGGGTAGCGGCAAATCGTCGCTGGTCCGCGCCGGCATGTTGCCGTCTCTGTTCGGCGGCTTGATGACGCAGGCCGGTTCCGATTGGCGCGTGGCACTGTTCCGCCCTGGCCACGATCCGATCGGCCATCTCGCCTCGGCTTTGGCGAGCTCGCAAGTTTTGGGAAGTGACGGCGATGACGCCGCATTGCAGAAAACGATCATTGAAGCGACTTTGCGTCGCAGCGCTCTGGGTTTAGTAGAAACTACACGTCAGGCCCGCATGCCGGCCAACGAAAACCTCCTCGTAGTTGTCGATCAATTTGAAGAAATCTTCCGCTTTCGCCGCATGTCGAAGCGCGAAGGGCCGGAAGATGAGGCCGCCGCGTTCATCAAGCTTTTGCTCGAAGCAAAGCGACAGACGGATGTGCCGGTCTATGTCGTCATCACAATGCGTTCGGATTTTCTCGGTGATTGCGCGCAATTCCGCGACCTGCCCGAAGCAATCAACGATGGCCAGTATCTGATTCCGCGCATGACGCGCGACCAGCGACGCGAAGCAATTACCGGTCCGGTCGCGGTTGGTGGCGGCGAGATTTCAGGGCGCCTGGTAAATCGCTTGCTTAACGACGTTGGCGACGATCCGGATCATCTCCCGATTCTTCAGCACGCGTTGATGCGGACATGGGAACTTTGGGCCCATGACCGCCGCAACGGCGAACCGATCGACCTACGTCACTATGAAGCAGTCGGTACATTGACCGACGCACTCTCGCGTCACGCCGACGAAGCGTTCGCGGAACTTCCCAATGAGCGCAGTCGCGCGCTCGCCGAGAAGATTTTCAAGAGCCTGACCGAAAAAGGACCTGACAACCGCGAGATTCGCCGCCCCACCCGGGTCAGTGAGATCGCTGCTATTGCAGAGTCCTCTCCGGAAGAAGTGATTGCCGTCATCGAACCTTTCCGCCAAACAGGGCGTTCTTTCCTGATGCCGCCGGCGAGCGTACCGCTCACCGCTGATTCGCTGGTCGACATTTCTCATGAGAGTCTGATTCGCGGTTGGGAGCGTCTGCGCAAATGGGTGGATGAAGAAGCTCGTTCCGCGAATATCTATCGACGCATCGCGGACACAGCAATCTTGCACAGCGAAGGGCACGCCGGACTCTGGCACGATCCCGATCTCGCGTTGGCTTTGCGTTGGCGCGAAGAGAATCGACCGAATGCTGTCTGGGCGGAGCACTACCACCCGCAATTCGCTCTGGCGATGAACTTCATCGACGCCAGTAAGACTGCGAACGAGGCGGAGATTGCTGAACGCGAACGCGCGCGTAAGAAAGAAGTCCGGCGCACTCGGATCTTTGCGACTATCTTCGGCGTGCTGTTCCTGGTCGCCGTGGTGTTTGGCGGGTTCGCTATTCAGGCACGTAACACGGCATATGCGGCACGGAACGAAGCGCTCGAAGAGAAGAAGCGCGCTGACGCAGCCCGCGCCGACGCGGTCAAAGAAAAGAACAACGCGCAGGTGAGCGAGAAGCGCGCGGTCGAAAACGAGCAAGTCGCCACTGAACAAAAAAAGAAAGCTGAAGATGCCGCCAAGGTTGCGGAGGAGCAAAAACTCGCCGCGGAACAGGCAAAGGCGGCCAGCGAGCGTGCGCGGCAGGCGCAAGTGGTGGCGACTCAAATAGCCGAACAGCGTCGCCAGGAGGCTGAACGGGTTTCGTTGGAATCGCTTCGGTCGGCAATGCAGCACCGCACGCAGAGTCTCAACGACAAGACGAATATCAACACGCTGGCGGAGAGACTGATTCAACTTGCGCCACCGGAAGAGGCCGCGTACTGGCGAAACTATTATGCGACCGCTCTCGCCGAGGTTGGTCGACCTGACTTGTCAAAAAACGAATCTGCCAAGGTCCTTGAGACCTTCAGCGACAACCTGAACGCGCTGACAAATCGCGGGTACATGAGCCTGATCGGGTATGACACGAACGCGGCGCTGAAGGACTTTGAGCGAATACGCGAAATAGATCCACAGTACTCGTTGAACTATTTGAATCTGGGAGTAGCGCACGCAAATCTGAAGCACTACGACGAGGCCGCCGACGCGATTCGAAACGCAATCAAGTGGTACCGTCCGGGTTATTTTGACGGCGTTTTTGACAGCGAAGTCTCGCCTGACATTCAGCAGGCCACACAAAAGAATGTCATATACGCGCAGGGAAATGAGTTCAGCGGCGCGCTGTTTTACGAACTCGCCGCGATCGAAGTGTTTCGCGGCGGTCGTGAGTTTGAACAGCTTCTGAAGCAGGCTGACGAAAACGCTTCGCGTACGACACTCTGGGCTGAAGGCTACTTTACTGCGCTGAACTGGGCCTGGCTGCAAATCAGAAAGGAGCCGAAGGATTACGGCTCGCTGGCTATTCAAGCGCACCTTTGGCACAAAGCCGGGTTTGATGACTGGGCACGTTACGCATATTTGAAGTTCCAATGTGAACATGAAAAGAACCACGACGCGCGATACAACGCGCTTGCCGTGTGGGTAAACGAGCAACTACACGCATTGCCGAAGAGCGCGGCGAAAGTTGATTGCGATAATCCGCCGGTGCGAGAGGTCGATCCGCGAACCGCCGTCTTGCAGGCGAACGAGTTGGCGGCGTCCGGTCATTACCGCGAAGCGGTCACACTGCTCAACCCGGTGATCGAGAAGCATCCGAATGAAGTCGAGGTGTTATTGGCGCGCGCCCGTTATGAACAGCGCGCCGGGTACTGGTCGGGCTACTGGAAGGAAGAAGAAGATCAGAAGCGTTTCTATGAAGCCGCACGCACGGATTTTGCGAAACTGTTAACCCTTGCGGATCAACAACCGGTTTACAAACCGATCGTTTACTTGTGGTGGAGCTTTCTCGGACCGGCGCTTGGCAGTCTTGACGCCGCGGACATCGCGAAATACTCGGAAGAGACGATGAAGCTTGGACCTGCCAACGCTGGAGTGCTGGCCCAGATAAGCGCGGCTATCGCCGAAACAGATCCCGAAAAGGCGATTGAATTGCTGAAGCGGAGTCTCGCGTTGGATCCTTCGGCTGACAATTACCACCAACTTGCGGCGCTGCAAAACCAAACCGGGCATTACCAGGACGCGTTGCAATCGATAAATCTCGCGATTGCGCTCGCAAGCGACCACACCGACTTCTACGAGGAACGTGGGCGAATTGAAAAAGGCCTGAGAGTTGGCGAAGTCGAAAGACAACGGCATTTGGCCGCAGGCTACTCTCGAGCAGCCGACGCACAAGCGAAGCAGGCTGACGCACAAGGAAAGCCCAGCTACAAGAGTGACGCATACTTGAATTACCTTGCTGCGTTGCGATTGTTGTCGAATGTCGGCAATGCGGACGCGACCGGAGCTGTGAAGACTGACACCGTAGTCGTTAATTCCAAGCTGGAAGCTTTGCTCGAAACGAGTCGTGAGCGAATCAGCGCGCGGATCCTCACCATCAAAGAAGGCGAGGGAAAAACGCGCGAGGTGACAATCGATCGCGGCACGGACGACGGTTTTAAAGCAGGGGATGAAGGAGCACTCTGGACCATCTACAGCAAGGATGGGGACAAGGTGCGCAAGGTCCAGAAGATCGGCACCTCGCAGGTAAAGTCGGTTTCGGCGGATTCTGGCGTTGTCGTCGTCACGATGGACGACCCGAAAGACGACAAGCTCGTGCAGGTCGGCGACATGGTCGAAATTGATGCCCGCGTCCCACCATTGAGAATTCGTTCGTCACTGTGGAAGCTGGCTCAATACCACATCAGTTTCACGAGTGAAGATGATCGAGTGTTCAGTGACTATCGCATGCTTTATCGCGATGAAGATCCCGACCTGATCAATAAGATGTTGGCGCAAATGAGGACCGAGATTACCCGACAAGCGCTGCGAATCAGTGACAACGAAATCATGAAGACGGTGATCAAGAACGGTCGCTACAAAGACAAGACGTTAAAACAGGTGCTCGACAATCCGACGAACGAAGATTTGCTGGCAATGATGAATGAGATGTTGCAATACCCGGCGACATACTACGGCAAGGACATGAAAGTCTTCAGAACATTTGCGGCCTGGGTGCTGGAGGAGCCGAAGTGATTTGCCGGCTGGAGCGCGACCCTGCCGGCTGCACTAACTGCTAGAAGACGCAAGCGAGGACGCTTGCGCTCCAGTCGGATGACAAAACGTCAGGTCTCCGTCTAATATCGCTCAGTGCTCATTCAGACGATTGAACTTCGCGAAATCAACCTCCCGCTAATTCATTTTTTCGAGACGAGTTTCGGACGTACCACCAAGCGCCGCATCATTCTCGTCCGGGTCCTCGGCCCACATGGCACTGAAGGTTGGGGTGAATGCACTTGCGGCGAAGGCCCATTCTATTCCGACGAGTGGACGGAAACGGCGTGGTCGACGCTGAAAGAATTTCTGGCTCCCATGGTTGTCGGCCGGCAAATAGAAGGCGCCCATGCTGTCTTCGACTTGATGAAGAGCGTGCGCGGCCATCGCATGGCTAAGGCCGCGATTGAGACAGCATGCTGGGATATGGAAGCAAAACGCGCAGGCGTGCCTCTGTGGCGACATCTGGGCGGCGTTAACGAAGAGATCGCTTGTGGCGTCTCGATCGGAATTCAGAACTCGGCCGAAGAACTGATCGAGAAGATCGACAAGGAGGTCAAGGCCGGTTATCAGCGAATCAAGATCAAAATTAAGCCGGGTTGGGACTTTGATATCATAAAGCAGGTACGCGCGCGGTTTCCTGAAATTCGTTTGATGGGCGATGCGAATTCAGCTTACAACCTGGGCGATGTTGACCTTTTCAAAAAGCTGGACGAGTTCAATCTAATGATGGTCGAACAACCGCTCGCGCACGACGACATGTTCGACCACGCTGAGCTGCAAAAGGCGATTAAGACTCCAGTATGCCTCGATGAATCAATCAAAACCCCGGCTGATGCCGAACATGCAATTGCCCTTGGCGCTTGCAGAATCATCAACGTGAAACTCGGGCGCGTGGGCGGTCATGCGCAGGCGAAACGCCTCGAGGCGATCGCTCGGCAAAACCGAATTCCGGTTTGGTGTGGTGGGATGTTGGAATCGGGCATCGGTCGCGCTCACAACATCGCGATGGCGACGCTTGCAGGCTTTACGCTGCCGGGTGACGTTTCGGCAAGCGGCCGCTACTGGCATGAAGACATCATCGATCCGCCGGTGAATGTCGCGGCGAATGGGACAATCAAAGCCCCTGACAAACCCGGGATCGGCTTTGAAGTTAACCACGCGCGCGTCGATCGTGCGACGGTTCGATCGGAAAGAATCACGGGCTGATGCGGATGGCTGACATTCCCTTAAGAGAACAACTGGGGTCATTGCGAGAAGTTTTCGTCAACCGAGAAAGCGAATTCCTGTCGTCCGTTCGCGCGTTGGTTGAAACCGAATCGCCTTCGGGCGACCTTAACGGCAGTCGCCAACTCGTTTCGTTGCTGGCAGAGATGGCCGCTCAGATTGGCGCGGTGAATTCAATTGATCGGATTCCCGCCAACGATTTCGGCGAGCACCTGCGCATACGCGCATTTACCAAAGCCAACGATAAGCCTGCGATTCTGCTACTCGGTCACACCGACACAGTTCATCCGCGAGGTTCGATACAGACACGACCGTGGCGTGTTGACGGAAATCGGATCCACGGCCCAGGCATCTTCGACATGAAGTCGAATTGTGCGCTTGCGATCGAGATTCTGCGGGCCTTGGACGCGCGCGGAACCGCGCCGACGATTCCCATCACGCTGCTGCTGACCTGCGACGAAGAAAGCGGGAGTCCGAACGGCCGCGCACTTGTCGAAGCCGAAGCGAAAAACGCCCGCGTGGTTTTGGTTTTGGAACCGTCTGCGAGTGGCGGCCGCGCGAAAACAGCGAGGAAAGGAACCGGCATGTTCACGATCGACGTCGCCGGTCGCGCCGCGCACGCGGGGCTGGATCCGGAGAAGGGCGTTAACGCCGTACTCGAACTCGCGCGCCAGACAGTTCGCCTGCATGAGTTAAACGATCCTGCAAAAGGGACAAACGTCACCGTTACGATGTTTGCCGGAGGAACAGCGTCCAATGTTGTGCCTGCGCACGCGGTAGCGGAAGTCGACATGCGATTTACGTCGCTCGACCTGGGCGCAGCCGTGGAGGCGGGCATACTTGCCGCAAAGCCCTACGATTCACGCGCAAGCGTGACCGTGAACGGTGGCATCAATCGACCGCCGCTGGAACGCACCGCGAAGGTCGTCGAGCTGTATCACCGGGCACGCGAAATTGCTGCCTTGCTGGATTTTGACTTGGGTGAAGCGAGCGTGGGCGGCGGATCTGACGGAAATTTTGCCGCGGCGTTGGGCGTGCCGGTGCTCGACGGCCTGGGTATCGAAGGCGACGGCGCGCACGCGGATCACGAACACATCGTCGTCGACAACATCGCGACGCGCGGCGCAATGCTGGCGGGACTCATAGCTTCGCTATGATTTGGAGTGCGCCGGCAGAGCGAAGCGACGACAGCGCTTAGGATCGCACTCAGACTCTTGATGAATAATCCAAAGCGGCGTCGCGCTTGCGCTTGCCGTCGCACTCCGAAATGAAACTCGCTACCTGGAACGTCAACTCAATCGTCGCACGTCTGCCGCTCGTTACCCGCTGGCTGGAAAAAGAGAAGCCCGACGTTCTCTGTCTTCAAGAGACGAAGTGTTCTGACGATAAGTTTCCCTTGCTTGAAATAAAATCCGCAGGTTATGGCTGTGTTCTGTTTGGCCAACAGAGCTACAACGGCGTAGCGATTCTCTCGAAAGACGGCTGCGCACTAGTGCAGCGCGGTTATCCAGAAGACGATGCCACCAGTCACTCGCGCCTGTTGGCGGCTGACGTGGCTGGAATTCGTGTCGTAAACGTTTACGTTCCTAACGGCCAGGTCGTCGGCTCAGACAAATATCAATTCAAACTGCAGTGGATGAAACGTTTGCGACAGATGTTCGACGTCAGTTACGACAAGTCAACTCCAGTGCTGCTGTGCGGGGATTTCAACGTCGCGCCGGAAGAAAGAGATGTTCACGATCCGCGCCTTTGGCAAAATCGAATCCTGTTCAGTCCGCCTGAGCGCGACGCGCTTCAGCACATCAAAGACTGGGGGTTCACGGATACGTTCCGGATGCACACCGAAGAGGGTGGGCATTACTCATGGTGGGATTATCGCGCGGGCGGCTTTCGCCGGAACCTCGGCTTGCGCATCGATCACATTTGGGTATCGCCGCCGCTCGCTGCGCGCAGCACGCGCACCTGGATTGATAAGGAACCTCGTGGCTGGGAACGGCCTTCCGATCACGCGCCAGTCGTGGCGGAATTCGAATGATCAAGCCACAGATGAACACATAGTCCGCGGATGTTTCTGGTTTTCGATCGTGTTAATCCGTGTCTACCGTGGCCGCCTTCGAGTCTTTGTCGAATGAGGCTACTGATTTGAAATCGTCGCGTTCGTTCCGTCGAACTTCTTGATGGTAATGCTGAAGGGTTCGTTGTAAGACTTCGCGCGGTCCTGCAAAACACTCAAGGCCACTTGTTCGCCTAACAGAATCGACCAGTAAGTCGAGCTGCGAAAATGGATCCCCGCATGAATCCCGTGGCCGAATGAGACGTTGTATGCCAACTTGTTCAGCTCGCCGTTGATGTCAAGGTCATCGCTGTCCGCCCCAGAATACGTGTTGAGCGAAGTCCCATCAGAGGTCGGTTCGTAAACGTCGCGATTCGCCGCTGTTAACAGTGGACGAATCTTTTGGTTCCCGTTAAAGAAGAATTTCAGAGCAGTGATGCACGCGCCGCCTACGGTGCCGTGGCCTGTTGGATAACACGGATGCGTTGGGGAGCCTTCCGGAAAAGTTTGTGGCAAAAGATACGTGCCATGGTTCGCGAATGTGAGCGACAGCGCCGCTGAGTTCAAAACGTCAGCGTGAAGCGCCGCAGCCGCTTGCGGCATCGGAAAGGCTCCTGTCTTTCTCGCGTGTACCAAAGCGCCGTATTCTTCCGGGCGCAGGCGCAGATCTTTGATCCACTTGTGATACCAGGATGCTTTCAACGCCCGCGTGGCCATCTCGGCAAGTGTCGCCGCGGCATCCGGTCCGCCCAGCGTCGCAAAAGCTTTTTGTGTAAGTGACCCGTTGTAAGGGTTACCGGAATTCGGTGCGGTGTTAAGTCCCGCCAGCACAAGAAACGCGACGAAATATCCCTGATACAAAACATCCACACGCGTGTAAGAGGCCAAGTCGCGCCCATTTCGAAGGTATCGCGGCGTTGGGTCAAACGTGACCGGCAATCCTGAATCGCCTCCGTTTTGCACTAGCTGATATTCGCTCACCGAAGTCATGTAATCAGCTCCGCCACCACCCACCGGCAAGAAAACTCTGTGTCTCTGGCTCAGTTCCTGACTGCCGAAAAATGTGGGCTGTAACATGAACTGCGAAATGTGAGGGCCTTTGACGTTCCCATCACCGGGCAAGAACTGTCCGCGAAAAAGATTCTGTCGCGTAACTGGATAGGGAAACATCGTGTTCGCCGCGTTACTGAGAAACGACATGTTGTTCATGTCCGCGACCGCCTGACCGACTAGCGGATTCGTTGCGTATTCGGTGAACGGTACATCGGCGAGCAGCGAACCCCAGTAATGTTCGACGGCTTCGGCAGCCGTTTGCGCGCTGGCGACGCTGGGCGCCGGCGGAATTACGGTCGAATGTGAATCCATGCCTTCCAAGTCGAAAGCAAGCGCGACCTGCGGTCCGTTTAGTTTTGAGTTGGGTCCTCCGCCTGGCGTGCCTACGATGATGCTTGCGAAATCTGATTGCCTTCCACTGATGAACGCGTTTTTCAACCCGGCCATCGCGGCTGCGTTCGGAATGCCGAGGCTGTCATGGAGAAGACCTTTGCTGTAGCTGCAACTCGCATCGGTGAACCGCACGCTGTCGCCATTGTCGGCTTGCAGGCCAGTGTTAACCTTGTTGGCCAACGCCATGTTCTTGCGATAGTTGAAGCAATCGTTTGCGCGGTCGGCAGCAGTGCTGTTTGCGGCATTGCCCGCCGGGGCGGCTTCCACAGTTGTTTCTTTCGGGCGGAGGATCGGTTCGAAGGGAACAGTTGCGGCAATCGCCGCAATCGTCGCGGCGCCTTTTACAAATTTTCTTCTGTCTAACGAAGAGGTCTGCACTGAAGAGATAGGCGCGTCGGTTTGCTGCTTGGGTTTCACGAGGGTCCCTCCTTGTTCGATTCGCTGGATTGAGGGGAATTTAGGCGAGCAGGGGACGATCC
>Ga0207675_100002818_pt1 | contig 17096 bp, 14 predicted proteins | sample KBSSwiS42_FD_184305 | JGI IMG/M metagenome (GOLD analysis project Ga0207675, IMG submission 184305) | Switchgrass rhizosphere microbial communities from Kellogg Biological Station, Michigan, USA - KBS Switchgrass S4-2 (SPAdes) (version 2) | ecosystem: Host-associated > Plants > Roots >... | reverse complement strand
GGAGCATTCGCTCGTCGATGTCGCTCACGCGAATCCTGCCGCTGCGACTTTTCGTCTCGACGGTGAAGAGGCCGGCCGGTCCAATGACCACGTGGTCGATATTGCCGCGGCCGGTGTCGATGTCGTGGAATACGGCCCAGCCGTCGCCGAGCGCCTCGAGCGCGCGCCCGACATCCTCCTCCCCCCTCGCTCCCTGGCTCCAGCGCTCCACCCGCGGCACCGCGACCCTGTCGATCAGCGACAGCGCGGCGATCACGACCCCTTCCACGAGCAGGAACTCGAGACTGCCGAAGCCGAACGCTGCGAGCGCCACCGCCCCAGCGACCAGCAAAGCGGCGACGTAGGCGAGGTAGCGGACCGCGAGCCGCGTCGCTGTGCTGCGAGCGTGTTGACCGGCGCGCCGAGCTGCCATGCCCAGATAATCGGCCGTGCGCGCCGGCTCTGCAGCACTACCGCTGGCTGATCTGATCCGCGGGCACGAGCTCCTCGAGCGGCACGTCGAGGTCGGCCAGGCGGCGGTCTTCGACCGGCACGCGTGCGCGGATCAGGCTCTGGATCGCGTCGTTCACGTCCCAGACGTTCACGTTCATGCCGGCGACCACCGTTTCGCCGGCGATCCAGAAGGCGATGAACTCGCGGCTTGACGGGTCGCCGCGGAAGACGACTCGGTCCCAGCTGCGGGCGAAGCCGGAGTACTCCATCCCCACGTCGTATTGGTCCGAGAAGAAGTACGGCAGGCGCTCGTACGGGAGTGCCTGGCCGAGCATGTTGCGTGCCGCCGCGGGACCCTGGTTGAGCGCGTTGGCCCAGTGCTCCACGCGGATCGGCTCCCCGTAGAAGGGATGCTGGGCGCTCGCCACGTCGCCGGCGGCGAACACGTCAGCGGCGTCGGTGCGGAGCTGGGCGTCGACGGCCACGCCGTCGCGGACGCCGATGCCGGCCTCGGCCGCCAGCCGTGTGCGCGGCGCCACCCCCACGCCCACCGCGACGAAGTCGCAGTCGAGCAGGTCGCCGCCGCTCGTGCGGACGCGCTCCACGCGCCCGTCGCCCTCGAGCGCCTCGACGCCCGTTTCCATCAGCATCCGCACACCGTGGTCCGTGTGGACGTCGCAGTAGATCGCACCGAGCTCCGGGCCCAGCACGCGCTCGAGCGGGGCGCCCAGCGGGTCGAGCACGGTCACCTCGAGGCCGCGCTGGCGAGCGGAGGCCGCGACCTCGCAGCCGATCCATCCCGCCCCGATCACCACGACGCTGCCGCCCTGATCCAGCCGCGCCCGTAGCGCGTCCGAGTCGTCCACGGTCCGCAGGTAGAGCACGCCGTCCAGCTCGGCGCCGGGCACCGGTATGCGGCGCGGCTCAGAGCCCGTCGTCAGCAGCAGGCGGTCGTAGCCGAGCAAGGTGCCGTCGTCGAGCTCAACCTCGCGCGTGTCCGTGTCGAGGCTCACCGCGGTGCTGCCCAGCCGGAGCTCGACCTCCTTCTCGACGTAGAAGCCCTCGGGGTGGACGTACACCTTGTCGCGGCCGACCTCGCCGCGCAGGTAGTCCTTCGAGAGCGGTGGCCGCTCGTAGGGCCGCTCGGCCTCACTGCCGATCAGGACGATGCGCCCGTCGAAGCCCTCGTCGCGAAGCGTCTCCGCGGCCTTCGCGCCGGCAAGGCTCGCGCCGACGATCACGTGGGTCTGGCTAGTGCTCATGGGACGCCCTCGCAGTCAGTGAGAGGAACTCGTCGCGTGTGCGGGCATCCTCGCGCAGAATCCCGCGCATCGCGGAGGTCACGGTCTTCGCGCCGAGCTTCTGCACCCCGCGGAGCGACATGCACATGTGCTCGGCCTCCAGCACCACCGCGACCCCCTTCGGACGGAGCTCTTCCTCGAGCCAGTCGGCTACCTGGGTGGTGAGCCGCTCCTGGATCTGAAGGTCGCGGCTGAAGTACTCCACGACCCTGCCGAGCTTGCTCAGCCCGAGGATCCGGTCCGCGGGCAGGTAACCGACGTGCGCGAACCCGTGAAAGGGCAGCAGGTGGTGCATGCAGAGGGAGTGGAACGGGATCGAGCGAGCGATGATGAGCTCGTCGTATCCGTCGTCGTTCGGAAAGGTCGTGGCGCGGAACGGCCGCGGCGTGAGCAGCTCGGCGTAGGCGTCGGCCACGCGGCGCGGCGTCTCGAGCAGGCCCTCGCTGTCGACGTCGGCGCCGAGCGCGCGGAGCAGCTCGCGAGCGGCGCTCAGCGCCCGCGCGTGGTCGACGGGGCGGCGCGCGCCGGGTATCTCGGGGGCCGCTGCGGCCACGAGCGCAGGGCCACCGTTGCGATTGGTGGTCATACGCCGTTTGCGTCCGCGGCGGGCGAGTTCTTACCCGGGCGCCGGCCTGGCGGCGGACAGCAGCTCCTCGCGCGAGCTCAGCTTCACGCGCGGGCGCTCCTGCTCCTCGCCGGCCCGCAGCTCGAGCGCGTCGATCGCGCGCCAGCCGTCGACCGTGACGAGGTCGGGCTTGCGCTCGGCGAGCAGGGCGTCGATCTCGTCGCGGCCTGGCTGCTCCGGTGAGGGGAGCCTGCCCGATTCGAGGTCCTCGGCGAGGCAGCGGGCCGTCTCCTCGGCGTCGCGCTTGTTCGTGCCCAGGATCCCGGTGGGGCCGCGCTTGATCCACCCCACGGCGTACACGCCTGGAAGCGGGTCGCCGTCGGATGCCAGCACTCGCCCGCGCTCGTTGGGGAGGACGAAGCTGCGCTCGTCGAAGGGCACGCCCGGCAGCGGCACCGCCCGGTAGCCGACCGAGCGCAGCACCAGCCCGCACTCGATCGTCTCCACGTCCTCTCCGGCGGCCCGCGGCCGTAGCGAGCCGTCGTCGCCCTCCACGATCTCGTTGCGGAGCACGTCGATCCCCTCCACGCGCTCGGCGCCGCGGATCTCGACCGGCGATCTGAGAAAGCGCAGCACGATCCTGCGCGAGCACTGCGGCTGGGCGTCACGCTCGGCGAACTCCCGGAGGAGCGCGACGTTCGTGCGCGCCGTGAAGGTCCCCAGCTCGTCGAGCCAGCGCTGCGACAGCGGGTCGAGCACGACGTCCTCGGGATCGACGCTCAGCTCCACACCGTCGAGGCGGCCAAGCTCGCGCAGCTCGGCGCTCGTGAAGGCCGCCTGCGCCGGGCCGCGCCGGCCGAGGACGACGACCTCCTCGATCCGGCTCTCGCGGAGGGCCTCGAGAGCGTGGTCGGCGACGTCGGTGCGCGCGAGCTCGTCGGGGCTGAGCGTGAGCATCCGCGTGACGTCCGCAGCGACGTTCCCGTTGCCGATCACGACCGCTCGCCGCCCCGACAGGTCGAACTCGAGCTCGCGGTAGTCCGGATGGCCGTTGTACCAGGCCACGAACTCGGTGGCCGGCCAGCTCCCTGGAAGGTCCTCGCCCGGGATCCCGAGCGACTTGTCGGTCTGCGCGCCGGTCGCGTAGACGACCGCGGTGTAGTGGCGCATCAGGTCCTCGTGAGAGATGTCCACGCCTACCTCGACGTTGCCGAACAGCCTGCAGCCGCGGTCGAGCGTCTGGCGGTCGAAGCTCTCGTCGAGCCGCTTGATCTCCTGGTGGTCAGGCGCCACGCCCGCGCGGAGGAGGCCCCACGGCGTGGGCAGGCGCTCGAACAGGTCGATCTCGACGTCGCCGCGGGCGCGAAGCAGGCGGTCCGCGGCGAACGCCCCCGCGGGCCCGGCGCCGACTATGGCGACGCGGGCAGTGCCGCCCGAAGGCGTCACGCCGCCGTCCGCGTCCGCTCCGCCGTGCTCTTCTCGGCGAAGAACTCCGCGTTGAGATCGAGCGCGTAGCCGAACTTCTCGGGCACCTCGAAGTCGGCGAAGACGGCGTCCACGGGACAGGCCTCGACGCAGGCGTCGCAGTCGATGCACATGTCCGGGTCGATGTAGAGCTGCTCCGCGGTCTCGAAGTCCGGCGCCCCCGGCTTCGGATGGATGCAGTCCACGGGACAGGCCTCGACGCACGAGTCGTCCTTGATGCAGCTGCCGGCTATGACGTAGGTCATTGCGCTACAGGCTAGTCACTGGCTCAGTGCCGCTCGAGCAGCGAGACGAGTGGCAACACCGACGCCGTGGCTGCGTGGCCGAGCCGGGACAGGCCGAGGCCGCCCTCGAGCGTGGCGAGCAGCGAGTAGTGGTCCGCGGGGCCGTCGGTGCGCACGTGATGCCGGGCGCCGGGCCCGGTCGCGATCAGGGCGACGCGGCCGCCGTCGGGGCCGGTGACCCCCTGCGCCTCGTCCCAGGTGACGAACAGGACCCCGTCCGGCCCGAGCGCCCGCACTATGCGCGGCACCAGGCGCGCGGCGAAGCGGTCGCTCGATCGGATGGACGCGTTGTGCCCGTCGTTCAACAGGTTGGGCGTGATCCACGAGAAGCGGGGCAGCGACCGCCGGCTCAGGTCTTGCCGCAGCGAACGGAAGTCGACCAGGTGCGTCCGGGCGATCGCCCCCTCGCCCACCTGCTCCGAGTACGCGAAGGGGTTGTAGTGCTTGCTGTAGTCGCCCACGCCGTTGCCGGCGAAGCCCGGCGCCGGGATGCTCTGGAAGTACGCCCTCCAGGAGATGTGCGCCGCCTCGAGCTGGCCGGGCAGCGAGGGCGCGGTGTTCTCGCAGGAGTTGCAGTCGCTCGTGACGCCCTGCGTGGAGCCCGTGGTGAGCGCGAGGTAGTTCGGCAGCGACGGGTGCCCGATGGCGTAGTAGTCAGTGGCCAACCCGCCGTGGGCGGCGAGGTCGTTCAGATAGGGCGCCTGGGACGAGCCGATGATCTGGTTGTAACCGTGGTTCTCCAGGAACAGCACGGCCACCTTCCTGAAGTGCGGCACGTGGGGCTGCGAGGCGTGGATGCGGCCGAGCGTTCCCACCAGCAGCGAGAGAATGAGCAGGAGCACGATCAGGATCTGGACGGCGCGCCTCACAGCTCCCTCAGCTCCTCGATGGCGGGCCGGCGTAGGGCGCGCAGCGTCGCGGCGCCCGCGGCAGCCACGGCGCCGACCGTGAGGGTGACCAGCGCCACCAGGTAGCCCCACGGGATCGCGAGCGCACTCGGTGGCGGATCGAAGACGCCCGTGAGGACCTTCACCAGCATCTCGCTGACGAGCGCGGCGGTTACCGCGCCGAGCGCCAGTCCGCCGGCGGTGACGAACAGGGACTCGCCCCAGACGAACCCGCCGAGCTGGCGCGCCCTTGCGCCGAGCGCGGAGGCGAGCGCGAACGTACGCCGCCGCTCCTGGAAACCCACGCCCAGCGCGATACCCGACGCCGCCACGGCGAGCGCGAGCGCGAAGCCGAGCTCGACCCTGGTCAGCCCCGACAGCTCGACGGCCGTGAGATTCGACCCGACGATCTTCCGCTGGTGCTGGATGTCGGTCACCTGGGCCGACGTCCCGAGCGCCGAACGGAGCCGTCCGGCGACCGTGCCGGGGCTGGTCCCGTCGGTCTGCACCAGGAAGGTGCCCACGGCGTCGCTCCCTGTGGCGCGCGCGACGTACCGCGCGTTGGCAACGAGGAACGAGTCCGTCGGCGCCGTGGGGAACTCCTTCGCCACGCCGGCGTAGTGGAACGGGACGGTGCGGAACCGCTTCGTCCGCCCGTCCTGGAGGCGCAGCCGCAGCAGGTCGCCGGGGTGGAGCTGGAAGTCCTTCACGGTCTCGGCGGACACGAGCACGGAGTCGGGTCTGGCGGCGAGCTGCGACATGAGCGACTTCGCCGTGCCCCCCTGGAACCACGCGTCCTGGAGCTTCCCCGCCGCGCCGATGCTGGCCGGCCGCACGCCGTAGAGGTCCTGGAGGTCGGCGCCCACGTACGCGAAGCGGTGTTGAAGCGGCTCGACGCTCTGCACCCCGTTCACCCTGCCGAGCTGGGCCGCGGCGCCGGGCCCGACGCTCGCACCGGGCGACTCGGTGACGGTCACGTCGGCGCCGTTTGTGAGGCGTGCGTCGACCGCCGCCTGCTGCCTGTAGGTCGAGTTGAAGACGGCCGTCGAGCCGGCGAACGCGGCGGTCAGCGCGATCAGCGCGACGGTCTTCGCCAGCATGCCACGCTGCCGGCTCATCGTGGCCGCGACCGTTGGCGCCAGCGCGCCCGCGAGCGGGCGGAGCCCGTGCCCGAGCGCCCCGCGCCAGCGCGCGAGCACCGTGGCCGCGATGCGATGGATCAGGAGGCCCGCGCCGATCCAGCCCAGCACCGGGGCCAGGAGCGCGTACCAGTTGACCGAGACCTGCGGCACCCCCTCGGGGGCAAGAACGAGCTGGTAGCCGTTGCGGGACGCCTGCCAGTACACGAGCGCCGCGCCGGCCAGAGCGATGAAGTCGAGCTTGTAGCGCGCCCACCATGGCGCCTGGTCGCGGCGCCCGACCTGGCGTCGCTGCCCTACGACTGTGAGCGAGCGGGCGTCTCGCCACGCCGGAAGGGCGATGGCTGCCGCCGCGATGGCGAGCCCCACGACGGCCGAGCCGCCCGCCCACAGCGCCGCGGCGACGGGGCCGGCTCCGAAGCTCGCCGTGCCGAACGTCGTGCTGCCGATCACGAGCGCTCCGGCGAGCCCGAGCGCCGCCCCGAGGCCACCGGCCGTCGCCGTCTCGACCAGCGCGAGCCGCGTGAGCCGGCCGGTGGAAGCGCCGCGCGTCCGGAGCAGCGCCAACTCCCGGCGGCGGCGATCGCCGCCCGCGGACGCGACCGAGGCGGTCAGGACCCCGGCGAGCACCACGCCGGGGACGCCCAGGAAGAGAAAGAGGAGCTGTGCGTAGAGCGCGTCCTGGCGCGCCCTGTCGAGCGCCGTGCCGAGGTTGTCGCCCACGAGCCCCGCGCCGGCCAGCCGCGTCTCGAGGTTGCGCGCGGATCCCGACACCTTCGTGAAGGCGCTGCTGGGGCTCCCGGGCAGAGCGTGCGAGACCGCGGCGTGAACCTGGGTGGTCACCGGCACGCCGCGCATCACCGAGTCGAAGCTGCGCCGAGGGAGCAGCAGCACGTTGTCGGGCGGCGCCTGCGGCTGCGCGCCCACCGGGGCACCGACCTGCTGGAAGAGCGAGTCAGCGGCGGGCAGGTCGACCACGCCGGCCACACGCACCGTCGCCGGCCGGTGGCCCGCGCGTCCGATGGCGACCGTGTCGCCCGGCTTGGCGTGGAGGTTGGCCGCGGTCTGCTGGGCGAGCAGGGCGCCGTTCGCGCTGCCGGACAGCAGCCTGAGCTCGCCCGGGAATGCCCTGCTGTAGGCGGGCGGCAGGCCCAGCACCTTGCCGGGCCCCGTCGTCCGGGTGGACCCTCCCGAGCTGGCCCGGAAGCCGGTCGAGCCGGCGAAGCCCACGGGTAGCGCCGTCTCGACCCCGGGCTGGCTCCTGACCTTGGCCAGGACGCCCCCGGGGCTCGCGCCGGTTGTCGCCTGCACCTGCCAGTCCACGGGCACGCGGCCGACCGAGCGCGCCGTCATCTCCTTGGTGGTCGCCGAGAGGAAGGTGCCGATCGAGGCGAGCAGCGCGACGCCGACCGCCACGCCGGCAGCGGTCGAGAGCAGCCGACCGCGCCGGTGGGCGACGAGGCCGTGGAGCCAGGTCAGCGCGACCACGCCGGCTCCCGGTCCACGGTCGCCAGGCGGCCGCTGTGGATCTCCCAGCGCCGCTCGAGGCGCTCCGCGACGGCTGGGTCGTGGGTCGCCACCACCAGCGCCGCACCGGTGTCGCGTGCCGCCGTCAGGAGAGCACCCACAACCTCGGCGCCGCTGGCTCGGTCGAGCTGCCCCGTGGGCTCGTCGGCGAGCACGAGCCGAGGCCGTCCCGCGAGCGCGCGCGCCGCGGCGACGCGCTGCGACTGGCCGCCCGAGATCTCCTCCGGGAGCCGGTCGGCGAGGTCGGCCAGCCCGATCCGCTCGAGCGAGGCCGTGGCGAGCGCACGCGCGCGCTCCTCGCTCACCCCGTCGAGGATCAGCGGAAGCTCGGTGTTCTCGACCACCGTGAGCGGGGCGAGCAGGCTCGGGCTCTGGAAGATCACAGCGACCGGGCCAGGCCGGAGCGCGGCGCGGTCGCCGATCGCGGGCCACTCCACCGAGCCGACGGTGGGCTCGTCGAGCCCGGCCATCAGGTGCAGCAGCGTCGACTTGCCCGACCCGGAGGGCCCGGCGAGGGCGATGCTGTCGCCGGGCTGCACCTCCAGGTCCGTGGGCTGGAGCGCCACCGTCGCGGACGAACCCGATCCATAGGTGCGGGCCGCGCCGCGGCAGCGAACGAGCGGCTCGGACAGATTCACTCGGCCACGACTCTTCCGTCGCGGAGGCGTATCTCGCGGTCGCAGCGGCCTACGACATCGCTGCTGTGGGTCACTATCAGGACGGCACCACCGCGCTCGGCCTGGCGGCGGAGCAGGCCGACCACCCGCTCGGCGCTGTCCTCGTCGAGCTCTCCCGTCGGCTCGTCGGCGAGGACGACCGCGGGGGCGGCCGCGAGCGCGACCGCAAGCCCCGCGCGCGCGAGCTCGCCGCCAGAGAGCTGCGACGGCCTGGCCTCGGCGCGGTGGGCGATGCCGCACGACTCGAGGACCTGCTCGCGCCAGTCGTCCCCTGTCGGGGAGTCCGCCAGCCGCTGCGCCAGGGACACGTTGTCCCTGACCGAGAGCTGGCCGATGAGGTTGGCCTGTTGGTAGAGCACGCCGATATGCCGCGACCGCAGCGCGGCGCGCTCCCCCTCCGAGCGCCGCGAGATCCGCTCGCCGGCGACCTCGACGGTGCCGCCGTCGGGCTCGTCCAGCCCGGCAAGGCACGACAGGAGGGTCGACTTGCCGGAGCCGGACGGCCCGCTGACCGCGACGACCTCACCCGGTTCCAGGGTCAGGGAAACCCCCTGGAGCGCGAGCGCCTCGTCGTCGCCGGCGTGGAAGAAGCGGTAAAGACTGTGCGCGGCCATGAGCGCGCTCATGTCGTCCACCGCACCGAGCTCGTGACGATCTTCCACGGGTCGACGTTGTCCGCACCCCTCGGCCCGGAGAGCGTCAGCACGACGTCCTTGCCGTTGTGGAAGAAGACGTAGCGCTCGACGGCGTCGGTGCCGGCCTTGCCGGTCACAGCGCTCGGCTTCGCCCGGGCAAGGTAGGTGATGCGGACCGCTTGGCCGGCGGGCCGCGACACGGTCGTGACCGTCCCCGCCCTGAAGCCCTTCACGGTCTTCGCGAGCTTCGGCAACTCGTCCTGCTTCGCGGCCTTGACGGTCAGCGCGGCGGCAGCGGGCAGCTCCTGCATCTGGATCGTGTTCAGCTTGTCCGTGAACGAGACGGCGCCGCCCGCGGAGGATCGAGCCCAGCCCTCCGGAACCCTCGCCGAGAAGGTCGAGCCGTGCGGGGTGAAGCGCACGAAGACCTGGTTGTCGGGGATGTCGCCCGGCGGGCTCTGCTCGCCGGCATTCGGGTTCGCGGCCTGATTGCTCGACGACCCGCCGCCACACGCCGCGAGCGCGAGGGCAGGCACGACTACGATCACGGTGGCGAACGTCGGGAGCCTCTTCAAGTTCATGGCCGCCACCGTAGGAGCGCCACGTGCGCGCTCCGTGGGTGCAACGTCAACGCCGCGTCAAGGCTCGCGCGATGCCTCGGCGCCCTCCGTACGCTCCCGGTATGGCACCGCCCAGGCTGCTCGTGGTTGAGGACGACGAGGCGATCGCCTCCGGCCTCGCACGGGTACTGGGCACTCAGGGCTACGACGTCCGCTTGGAGCGCCGCGGCCGCCCCGCCGTAACCGCCGCGGCGGACCCGATCGACTTGGTGATCCTCGACCTTGGGCTGCCCGACATGGACGGCATCGACGTCTGCCGGGCGCTGCGCCGGGCCCATCCCGACCTCCCGATCCTCATCCTCTCGGCGCGCGACCAGGAGCTGGACGTCGTCGCCGGGCTCGACGCGGGAGCCGACGACTACCTCGTCAAGCCCTTCAAGCTGTCGGAGCTGCTCGCGAGGGTCCGCGCGCAGCTGCGCCGGGCCGCCGCCACCGAGCGGCCCTCCGAGGCCGAGCCGCTGCAGGTCGGCGGGCTGCGCGTCGACATCGGCGCCCGCCGCGCGTGGCTCGGCAGCAAGGAGCTGTCGCTGCGCCCCAAGGAGTTCGACCTGCTCGCGCTGCTGGCTGCGGAGGCCGGGCGGGCGGTGACACGCGAGCGCATCATGTATGAGGTCTGGGATACCGACTGGCTCGGTGCCACGAGGACGCTCGACACGCACATCCTGGCGCTGCGCAACAAGCTGGGCGGGGATGCGATCACGACACTGCGGGGTGTCGGCTACCGGCTGGAGCTCCCGTGAGGCGGCGTCTGGTGGTGGCGATCGCCGGCGTCGCCGCCGCAGCGGTCCTGCTGCTCGCGGTGCCGCTGGGCATCGTCCTGGCCAACCACTACCGCGACGAGGAGCTGCTCCGCCTGCAGCGAGACACGGTGTCCTCGACGCGCGAGATCGACCTGTCGAACGCGCCCGGCGACCGCGTCGAGCTGCCGCGGTCCAGCGACACGCTGGCGGTGTACGACCTTGCCGGAATCCGGCTGGCGGGCCGCGGTCCCGCCCACGCGCCCTCGATGGTGCGCCACGCGCTGCGCACCGGTCGCGTCGGCGACGCGGCCGGCGACGGCCGCCTCAGGGTCGCCGTCCCGCTGCTGAAGCGGGAGCGGGTGAACGGGGCGGTCCTGGCCGAGCGCTCCGACGCGGCCGCCGTGCGCGACGCACACGACGCCTGGCTCGTGCTCGGTGCCGTCGCGCTCGGGATCGTGTTCGCGGCGGTGCTGGCCGCCGTCCTCCTCGGCCGCCGGCTCGCCAGGCCACTCGAGCGGCTCGCGGCCGGTGCGCGCCGGCTCGGCCAGGGCGACTTCTCGGTGCGCACCGAGCGAGCGGGCATCCCGGAGGTCGACGAGGTCGGAGCGGCGCTCGACGCCACTGCCGCGCGCCTGGACGAGCTGCTCCGGCGCGAGCGGGCCTTCAGCGCCGACGCGTCCCACCAGCTCCGCACGCCGCTCCAGGCACTCCGCATCGAGCTCGAGGCGGCCCAGCTGCGTGGCGACGCCACGCCAGAGATCGCGGCTGCGATCGCGCAGGTGGATCGCCTGGAGGCCACCATCGACACGCTGCTGGCGGTCGCGCGCGACACCGAGCGGAGCGAGGCGGTGACCGACCTTGGCGCGCTCTTGGAGGACGCCGAATCGCGCTGGCGGGGATCACTGGCCGCGTCCGGCCGGCCGCTCCGGCTCCGCCTGCGGGCGGATGACACTCGGGCGCACGCGTCCTCCCCGGTGGTTTCGGAGGTGCTCGACGTGCTGCTCGGGAACGCCGAGCGCCACGGCGACGGCGCCGTCACCGTCACGCTCCTTCAGCGCGATGGCTGGCTCGCCGTCGACGTGGCCGACGAGGGTCCCGGCTTCAGCGACCCCGAGCGAGCGTTCGTCCGGGGAGCCGCCGACGGCGCGGGTCACGGGATCGGCCTTGCGCTGGCGCGCTCGCTCGCGCAGGCGGAGGGTGGAAGCCTGACGATCGCCGATCCCGGGCCGTCGCCCACCGTCCGTCTGATGCTGTCGGCGGTCGGCTGAGCTCAGGCCGCGACGCGGCCCGCGCGGATCTCGCGGACGGTGGTCGTAAGCGAGACCAGCTTGCCGTAGGCGCTGCTCCAGACGGGTTCGAGGCTCACCTCGACCAAGACGAAGCCGCCGGACTTGCGGCGCAGGCGGGCCTCGAACCTGCTCGGAGCCCTCAATGCACGCGCGCGCGCGAGGCGAGGGAGGTCCTCGGGGTGCAGCAGCTCGGCCCCGGGCCGCCCGATCAGCTCCTGCGCCTCGTAGCCCAGCAGAGCGGCGAATCCCGGCGAAACGGACTGGCACACGCCTCGCTCGTCGTAGCGTGAGCTGAGTTCGGGCGCCCGCTCCGCGACCGGCGGCCGCGCAACCTCCCGGCCGGCCTCGCCCAGCGACCGCTCCAGGCGCTCGCGCCGCTCGTTGAAGCGAGCGCGAGCATGCTCGAGCGCGAGCTCGGCATCCCTGTGCGCCCGCCGCGTCCGCTCGAGCTCGCGCTCGAGGCCCTCGACGCGCCCGGCAACAGCCGCGAGCTCGTCCTCCTTCTCCACCCGCGCCCGCTCCAGGCTCTGCCGGAGCGCCTGGGTCGCCGCGCGGGCGGCTTCAAGCTCCTGCGCCTGCTCCGTCGCGCTCGCCTCCGCGCGTTCGAGGCGCTCATGCAGCGCGCGGCCGCTCGCCCGCGCGTTCCCGAGCTCGCGCTGCAGCGCGTCCTGCTCCGCCCGCGCGCGGGCCTTGAACTCGTTCGCGCGCTCGCGCTCCGCGTGAAGCGCGCCGCTCTCCGCACTCGCGCGCTCCAGCTCCCCCTGAAGCGCGTCGGTCTCCGCGCGGGCGCGCTCCAGCTCCGCCTCAAGCGCGCCGGTCTCGGCGCGGGCGCGCTCCAGCTCCGCCTCAAGCGCGCCGGTCTCGGCGCGGGCGCGCTCCAGCTGCTCCTTGTGTGCGCGGCTGTCGGCTCGAGCGCGCGACAGCTCTTCGGCGGCGCGACTCAAGTCGACTCCTGCCCGCTTGGCGGCCTCGGCGCTCGCGTCCAGCTCGCCCTGCACCCGGTCGCGGTCGGCGGTCGTCAGCCCGAGGTCGCGGCGCAGCTCGTCGAGCTCCTGCTGCGAGACCGTGAGCGCGCTCTTCGTGTGGCCGAGCTCCCGCTCCGCCCGTCGCCTCGCCGCCTCGGACTCCCGCAGCTCGGAGGCCGTCCGCTCGCTGCGCCGCTCGGTCTGTACCAGCTCGGCCCTCCGCCCGGCGAGCTCGGCATTCAGCTGCGCGACGCGGCGGCGGGCGTCGTCGAGGCGCTCGACGCTTCCGTCCAGCTCCGTCCCGAGCTCGTCCTGGAGGCGTTCCCGCTCGGTCACGGACACGGCAAGCGCGAGTGAAACCACCTGGAGCACCGCCAGGAACCCCTGGACCATGTAGACCTGATCGCCCACGTCACCGGCGCCGGACACGAGGTCGGACCCGTGCGAGACGAGCTGCATGGCGACGATTCCCAGCGCCAGCCCGCCCAGAGCGGCAACCCGCGCGGGCGACCACAGACGGGCATGTCCGCGCCGCCCCGCGCGAAGCGGCGCGGTGATGATCGGCGTGACGGCGAGGATGCCGAGCGCGTCGGCGCTCCACCAGCGCAGCCAGCTCTCGGCGAACGAGGCGTCGAATGTCTGGGCCGCGACGGCGCCCGCCGACAGCGCGACCAGGCCGTTCGCCACCACGGCGCCGCCCAGGACCAGCGCGAGCAGCTCGTGCATCCCGCCGAGCGTGAAGCGCTTGCGCGCGATCCGCTCGACCAGCAGCGCGCCCAGGAGGCCCTCGGCGCTGCTCGGGACGGCGAAGGCGAGGCTCACCTCGAACGAGCTGCCGCCGTACAGATAGGCCGCGAGGCTGCCGACGCCCGCGGCGCACGCCAGCATCGGCCACATCCGGTGCGGCGCCAGCAGCATCACGCCGAGGTAGACGCCGCTGGCCGGCCACAGCACGGCGATGCCGGCGTCGCCGATCAGCGAGTCGGTGAGGCTGGCCGTGAGGAAGTAGAGGATCGCGAAAGCGCCGGCCGGGGCAGCCGACCGAAGCTTGGGGGAGGCGGACCCCAGAGCGCGCTTCATGTAGTTCTGTGTCGGGAGCCGCGCCCGACTCCTTTAACCCTGCCGCGCCGCGCTAAGCGCTCGAGAGTTTGCTGCGACGCTCCAGCTCGGCGTCCGTCGGCTCCTCGAACTCGAACGACCCGGGCTCGATTGCCCCGGCCCGCTCGTAGACGTTGACCGTCACGCCGCTTTCCGAGACCTGGCTGTCGACGAGCCTGAGGCCGGCGGGAATCGTGCCATCGCCGAACAGGCGCTTCCCCGAGCCGAGCACGACCGGGAAGATCCAGATCCGGTACTGGTCGACGAGATCGTGCTCGAGCAGCGTCTGGATCAGGCCCGGGCTGCCGTGCACCTGGATCTCGAGCCCGTCCTGGCGCTTGAGCTTGGACACGTAGTCGGCGACATCGCCGGTGATGAGCTTCGAGTTGTTCCAGTCCGCGCGCTCGAGCGTCTTCGAGGCCACGTGCTTGCGGGTGCCGTTCAGGTGGTCGGCGATCGGCCCTTCGTCGTGCGGCCAGTGCGCAGCGAAGATCTCGTAGGTGCCGCGGCCGAGGAGCAGCTCGTACGGCGCCGACTCGGCCATCCGCTCCATCATCTCGTCATCGAAGTAGTTAACGGCCCAGCCGCCGTACCGAAAGCCGCCGGTCGGGTCCTCGTCCGGCCCTCCGGGCGCCTGCATGACTCCGTCGAGCGACATGAACGTGTTGACGACAAGCGATCTCATCTGGGCTCCAGGGTTAGGGATCACAAGTCATGACCCTGGCAGCGGGCGAAACTCATCGGTTGCCTTTTTCAGCAGGCGCTCGTACACGCCGCCCGACCACTCGGCGAGGCGGTGCAGCGGACCGCGCACCGAGGGATGCCACATGATCAGCGCGGCGGCGGTGCCGACGGCGGCGCCGGCCAGCACGTCCGCAGGGTAGTGGGTGCCTACGGCGACGCGCGCGATCGACAGGAGCGCGGCGAGCCCGAGCGCGATCCAGCCGGCCCGCCGATGCCGGAGGAGGATCGCCACCGCGATCGCGAACGCGGCGGTCGCGTGGTCGCTCGGGAACGACGTGTCGTGCGACGGCGGGATGAACAGGTGCGCGTCCGGGTGCGTCACGTACGGGCGCGGGCGCGCCCAGATGTCGGCGAGCAGGTGTGCCATTCCGAGCGCCAGCAGGGCGCTGAAGCCGGCCGCCACCACCGCCACCCGTCCGTTCCGCGAGCGCCACTTCCCGGTGGCGAGGAACAGGATTGCCAGCAGCCCGACGAACACGTACTGGGCGTTCAGCGCGACGACGCGCAGCGGGTCCTCGACCATGCCGTCATGCGCTGCCGCGAAATCGTTGAGCGCCTTGAAGAGCGAGAAGTCGATGCGGGGAAGCGTAGTGAGGCCGAAGCGTGCCGGCCGGCGCTCCGCTCTAGCGCTTCAGGCGGATCCGGATCCGGGCGCTGCTCTTCGCGGTGTTCGAGCCCGTCGCGGCTCCGGTCAGGGTGACCGTGATCCGGCGGCGCTGCTTCAGGCCCGCCAGCAGTTGCCGCGCGACCTTCCGCGAGATCTTCACGCGCAGTCGCGTCTTCGTCCCGCCGGTCAGGCGGTAGGTCGCCGCGCGGAGCTTGAGCCGCTTCGCTGCCGCCTGGCGGCGGGTCAGGCTCGAGCTGCGTGCGCGCGAGAGCGAGATCTTGCCGGACAGCTTCACCGCGCAGTCGCCGTCGCAGGTGGCCGAGAGGACCAGTGCGCGCGTGCGCTTCCTGAAGCGCTGCGTCTTCCGCGCGGTCAGCTTGAAGGTGAGCGTGGGCGTCCCGGGTGGGGTCACCGTGCCACCGCCGCCGGTGCCACCGGTCCCACCGCCGCCGGTGCCACCGCCACCGCCACCGCCGGTCGGAGGCGCAGCGTCGTCGTCGGTGATCGTCACGGTGGCGCCGGCCGGGGAGCCGAGGCTCGCGCCGCCGGCCGCGTTCGAGAGCGTCACCTGGAAGGTCTCGTTCCCTTCGTGCGTGGAATCGCTCGTCACGGGGACCGTGAAGCTCTTGCTGGCTTCGCCGGGACCGAAGCTGAGCGTGCCGCTCGTGTCCGTGTAGTCGGAGCCCGCGGTGGCCGTGCCACCGCTGGTCGCATAGTCGACCGTGACCGGGCCGCCGAGGCTGCCGCCGGAGCGGGTCACGGTGATCGTCACCACGGAGTCGGCCTCGCCGACGCTGTACGAGGTGGAGGTCAGCACAAGCGGGCCGCTCGCGCCATCGTCGCCGATGCTGAGGACCGCCACGCTATTCGACCCGATGTCAGAGCCGCCGCCCGGGTTCGTGAGCGCCAGGTTGATCGACTCGGGCCCTTCCCCGCGCCCGTCCCAGGTCACGGGGACCGTGAAGGTCTTGTCGACGCCATCGCCAGCCGCCCAGTTGAGGGTGCCGCTCGCGGCCGCGTAGTCGGAGCCCGCGGTCGCCGTGCCGTCGCTGGTCGCGTAGTCGACCGACACGGCGCCACCGACACCGCCGAGCCGCTCGACAGTCACGGTGGCCTGGCCGTCGGTCTCGTCGACGTTGTAGTGCAGCGCCTTGAAGTCGATCAGGCCGGACGGATCGTCGTCGTCGATCGTGACCGTGCCCGTTGCGGGAGCGCCGAGCACCGCGAACGCACTCGACTGAGCGTTCGTCAGCGTGAGCGTCAGCGTCTCGGGATCCTCGGGGTCCGGGTCCTGGAGGACCGGGATCAGGATCGTCTTCGAGGTCTCGCCGGTCCCGCCGTTGCTCAGGTTCCCGCTGAATGTCAGCGTGCCGTTCGTGTCGGTGTAGTCGGACCCGGCCGCGGCGGAGCCGTCGGCGGTCGCGTAGTCGATCGTCACGTCCGCGTCGACGGCGTGGCTCAGCGTGACGGTGACGGACGCGGTGCCATCGGCCTCGTTGACGCTGTACACCGGACTGGAGAGCTGAATGCTGGTCTTCGCGTTGTCGTTGTCGACAATGCTGAGCAGCGACGTCGCGACCGTCGTCGCGCCACTCGTGAGCGTCAGGTTCACGGTCTCGTTCGCTTCAGAGGCGCCGTCGTTGGCGACGTCGACGTCGAACGTCTTGGTGACCTCGCCGGCCGCGAAGTTGAGGGTGCCGGCGGCGGCGGTGTAGTCCGAACCCGCAGCCGCGGTCCCGTCGCTCGTCGCATAGTTGACGGACGCGGGGATGTTGGTCGCACCGCCGCGGTTGACGGTGATGGTCGCGTGACCGGCCGGGGCGTCCTCCTGGACGACATACGCGGGCGCGCTGAAGCTGAACGTCGACACGTCGTCGTCGTTGATCGTCAGCTGCGCCGGTCCGTTCGGGCCGAGCTGCGGGGCCGCGCCGCCGCTCAGGTTCATCGGATTCGAGAGCACGAGGCCCACGTTCTCGGGGCTCTCGGCATCGGTGTCGTCGGCGATCGCGACCTGGAAGGTCTTCGACATCTCACCCGGGTTGAAGGTGAGCGTCTGCGCCGGGCTGATCGACGTGTGTCGAAGATCGGGCTCGCGGGGTTG
>Ga0207675_100002816_pt1 | contig 17101 bp, 13 predicted proteins | sample KBSSwiS42_FD_184305 | JGI IMG/M metagenome (GOLD analysis project Ga0207675, IMG submission 184305) | Switchgrass rhizosphere microbial communities from Kellogg Biological Station, Michigan, USA - KBS Switchgrass S4-2 (SPAdes) (version 2) | ecosystem: Host-associated > Plants > Roots >... | reverse complement strand
TATGTTAGGCACTCTAGGAAAACCGATACCGCTTTCGCCCGTCGCGGAGTACGCGACCAGCCGCGCATTGAGCAGGGTGCGTCTGAACGACTCGACGGAGCCGATGTCCGGTCGCGCCAGACCTTTGTGCCCAACGAGGGCGAGCCCCGTTCTGCCCATGTTGAGCGACGCCCCTTTCACAAGTTTTCCTTGCTGCTCCAAATCGTCTACCGCCTTGGGACTGACAATCGCGATATCGAACGGTTCGCCGGCGTTAATGCGGCCGCGCGTCCCGGCGATGTTCAAAAAATCAATCGCCACCTTGTGTCCGGTGGCGCGCTCGAAATCAGGCATCGCCGCCCTAAGGGCCGCGGTCGCTGCCGGGGTAGAGAAAACCTTGATCTCGGCTGCGTTCACAGAAACTCCGATCGCACATGCGCCAATAAACAAGGCGCAGGTGGCCAATCGAATAAAAGTGAAAGCCATGCAATTCCTTTCTCACGTGTAGCCATGTTTTCCCGCAGCATCCGATTACGGACTAGCCGTGAAGCACTACCAGCGCATCGACCGCCTTAACGCCCTGACCCTTCGGCAGTACCATCAGCGGATTGATGTCGAGCTCGGCCAACTTGCCGTCGAGATGAACCGCGAGCTGCGACACGCGCACGAGCGTATCGGCGAGCGCATCGACATCGGCGGCGGGCTTGCCGCGGAAGCCGCGCAGCAGTTTCGCGCCTTTCACTTCGGCTATCATTTCGACCGCTTCGCTGCGCGTAATCGGGCAGTGGCGCAGCGCCACGTCGTTATAGACCTCGACCATCACGCCGCCGCTGCCGAACAGCAGCATCGGCCCGAGCTGCGCGTCGTATGAAACGCCGACGATCACCTCGACGCCGCCAGTCACCATCTCCTGCACGATGGCACCGTTGATTTTTGCATTCGCCGCATGCTTAGCGGCGTTCGCCATGATTTCCGCGTACGCGGCCTGTGCTTCGTCGGCATTGCGCAAGCCCAGGCGCACGACCCCGGCTTCGGTTTTATGCAGGATGTCGGGCGAATCGACTTTCATCACTACCGGGTAGCCGATTTTCTTCGCGGCCTCGGCGGCGCCTGCCGCGGAAGTCGCCAGAATTTCGCGCGGCGCAGAGATGCCCCACGCCGCAATCGCCTGTTTGCTTTCGCTCTCCGAGAGCGTAGTGCGGCCGAGCGTGCCCAATTGCTGCAACACGTTTTTCTGCGCGGCATCGGGCGCTGCGATGTTCGCTGCACCGCCGCGCGATGCGTGGTTATCGCGCCACGCATGATAATCGATCATAAACTTGAGCCCGCGCGCGAGTTTCTCCGGCGAGTAGAAAATCGGGATATTGGACGCTTTCAATTTGGGCAGCGTTGTCTTGTCGCCGCGGCTCGCCGTCCAGAAGAAGACCACCCCTTTGTCGCTCGCATCGCGCTGCGCGATCACCTGTTCGACCTGGTTGCCTGCACCCGCGCTTGCGATCACGAGCGTGCCGACGGTCGGTTCACCGATCATGTAATCCATGATTTTCGGGAAATGCTCGCCGCGCGCGAAGCCCGTGACGTCAGCGGGATTCGCCGCCCAGCCGAAATCCTTGAGGATGCCGTTGATGCCGTCGCGCGCGCGCGGCGTAAGCTGCGGCAGGTCGAGGCCGGCCAAGCCCAGCATGTCGGCCGTGAGCGAGCTGATGCCGCCCGAGTGGGACACCACTGAAATGCCGCGCTGCGGCGGCTTCTTGCAATTCGCGAGCAGATGCGAAACTTCGAGCAGCTCGTCGTAGTCCTGCACGCGGATCACACCGTATTGCCTGAACACCGCTTCGTATAATGCGTCGGCGCCGGTCAAGGCCGCCGTGTGCGAGCGCGCGGCTTCGGCGCCCGATGCAGAGCGGCCTATCTCGATCAGCACGATGGGCTTGCCGCGCTCGGCCGCCAATTGCGCGACCGCGATGAATTTCTGCACGTCCTTGAAGCCCTCGACGAAACCCGCGATCACGCGGGTGTCCGGATCGTCGACCAGGTAGCGCGCGAAATCCGCGAAATCGAGATCGGTTTCGTTGCCGGTGGAAATAATGTGGGAAAGGCCGATGCCCGCATCCACCGCGCGCAGCAGGAACGGGCCGAATGCGGTGGCGCCGCTCTGGCACACGAGCGCGATATGGCCGGTGAGCCCACCCAGCGTGCGCGACGAGGCGGTCGCCCAGATGTCGTCCCTGACGTTCGCGAGGCCCAGGCAGTTCGGGCCGGTGATGCGCAGTCCGGACTCTTTCGCATACGCGCCGACCTGTTTTTGCAGTTCGAGCCGCGCGTCGATTCCGCGCTCGGCGAAGCCGGCGGAAATCACGATGGCCGAGCCCGCTTTTTTGGCGGCGCATTCCTTCATCACCGGCAGCACTTTGTCGTACGGCACGACGATGCCGACCAGATCCGGCGCTTCGGGCAGGTCGGCAATGCTGCGGTAGCACTTCGTCTCCGCGATCTCGTCGTAGTTCGGATTCACGGGATAGATGCGCACTCTGTCTTTCGCTTTGAGCACCGCGTTCAGCAGCCGCCCGCCGTAGCCGCCCTTGGGTGACGCGCCGACGACAGCGATCGAGCGCGGATTGAGCATCTTGTGGATAGACCGCAGCTGGTCATCCGTCCACATTTCCATGGGAAAACCTCTCGTGAGTGAGTTGCCGGTTTGGCGAGCGCCGGCGGGAATACTAGCACGCTGGATTCTCTGCCGCGCAAGCCGCGGCTGCGCACCGAGCACGCGAGGTGAGCCCAAAAAAAAGGACGGCCCGAAGCCGTCCTTTTGTGCTGCTGCGGATTGCGCAGCCGTGCTCAGCGCTGAAAGCTGGCGCGCAATTACAGGACTTTGATCTTGTTCGACACCGACTTCACGCCCTCGACTTCGCGCGCGAGTTCGGCTGCTTTCGCCGATTCTTCGTTGCTTTTAGCGCTGCCGGTAAGCCTGACTACGCCGTTCACGGTCTTGACATGAATGTTGGTGCCGCTGACCGCTTTGTCTTCGAGGAACTTGGCTTTCACCTTGGTCGTGATCGTCGTGTCCTTGGTCGGCTGGTTGGATTTTCCAGCGGCGGTGCGCGACTTATCCGAATTTTTGTCGCTGGCAGCGGCGGTGTCCGCCGGCTCGATCTTGATGTTGTTCTTGACCGACTTTACTCCCTGCACCTGGCGCGCGAGCGTGACGTGGCGCGCGGCGGTCGCCTTGCTGCGCGCGGTGCCCGTCAGATCGACGACGCCGTTGACCGTTTCGACGTCGACGTGGTCGGCGCGGGTCTGTTTGTCCTCGACGATCTTGGCCTTGACCTTGGTCGTAATCCACGAGTCGTCTACAGGATGGGCCGAGCGGTGCGCGGGATCGGCGCGGTTGTTGTCTTTGATGGCGGACCCGCCCGTTTCGCTTGTGCTAGGGGGTACCGCGGACTTGGTCGTGTCCGCGGAATAGGCGGCGACAGGCAGCAGGCAGCCACCCAGCACCAGTGCGGCGATCGAAAGTTTGATGTTCATGATGGTCCCTGTCTGTAAGTTGATAAACGTACGGTCCAAAATGATGGACGCATACGTGCGGCGCGATATTCGCGAGACAGGGAGAATTCTCGATCAAGAGACGCGGGGCGTCTGTGCGGTATCTAACAAAGCCCGCGCCGGATGGTTTAGCGCGCAGCCCGGCGTTTTCGGCGCTGCATGACCGGAGTCGCCGAAATGCCGTGCACCGCAATCGACGCCGCCACCACGGTCAGGACCAGCGACACGAGTTTTTCCGTGAGCTCATCCGGCGGGCCCGCTTCGATCACGTACATCAGGTAGTAAAGCGAGCCGATGCCGCGGATGCCGAACCATGACAGCAGCTTCAGTTCGCGCCGCGAGCAGCCCGCGCCGGCGAGGCCGGCCAGCACCGAGACGGGCCTGATTACGACAAAAAGGAGCAGCGCCAGCCACAATCCGCCATAGTCGAGGCGCACCGTCGAAAGGCTGGCGCCCAATGCGAGCACGACGATGAGCTCGCCGATGCGCTCGAACCGTTCGTTGAAGCCGAGCACGGTTTCTACCATGTGCGCGGGCGCCGTGGTCGGATGCGTGACTTCTTCCGACTTCGCGATTTTCGGCGCGGGCTGCTTTTTGTCGGCCGACTTGGTCTCGATATGCCGCATGGCAAGGCCGGCCGCCAGCACCGCCAGAAAACCGTTCGCGTGCAACGCCAGCGATAGGCCATAGCTCAGCGCGATCAACCCGAGTGCCTGAAAGTCGTCCCAGCCCACGGCTTCCTTGAATTCGCGCCGTATATAAAGGACCAGATGGCCGACCGCTTTCCCGCACAACCAGCCAATGGCGAGGCCGGCGGCGGCCGCCCACACGAGATCGAGCGCGAGCCACCGCGCCCCGAACGGTCCCAGATTGCCGAGCCCCAGCAAGCCCATGCCCAGGAGCACGAACGGAAACGCGATGCCGTCGTTCATCCCGCCTTCCGCGGTCAACGTGAAGCGCGAGCGGTCGCGATCGTCGGCGTGCTTGACCTGCACGTCCGACGCGAGCACCGGGTCGGTCGGCGCCAGAATCGCGCCGAGCAGCACGGCGGCGCCGAGCGGCAGCCCGAAGCCGTAAACGCCGACCAGCGTGATCGCGGCGATCACCACCGCCATCGATATCGTGGCGAGCCGGGATGGCAGGCGCCACAATGGATCGGACAGCGACGTGCGCAATTTGAGCCCGACAGTGAACAACGAGATGACGAGCGCGATTTCGCAGCCGAGCATTAATTCGGGCGAGCGGCCCATCGGATCGAGAGAAACGATGCCCAAACCCGCGGGGCCCAGCGCAACTCCGACGAGCAAATAGATCAAGCCGGGACTGAGGGGCAAGCGGTCGACTGCCGAGCCCACCAACGCCATCAGCAGCAGCAATGCGCCCGCGACGAGAAACCAGAACGAAATCAAATTGACTCCAGGACGATTGGCGGGAACTCGCCCGCGACTGGTGCGCCAACCTTGGACTAGGGCATGCGCATTCGTTGTACGACGTCCGGCATGACTGACGGTTCCCCCGAAAGGCGGATCAATTTCGTCAGCCGGCGTTGGGCGGGGTAGCGTTCCTGCGTCAAAACATGCTATGTAGACCTCTGGAGGCCAGAGGCATGGAGCAAGCAGGCGCACCGCGCGCCAAACGCAAAATCGGCGCATTCGGCGTTGCGGTGGAGATCCCGCAAATATCGTGGCGCGATTTCATCGCCGCCGTATTGCCGTTGCTGCTTATCACATTGCTCGCGCTGTGGGCAGGTTTTAAATTCATCAGGCCCGCGCCGCCCGATACCATCATCATAACGGGCGGGGCCAAAGGCAGTTCCTTCGCGAACGCCGCCGAAAAATATCGCGCCATACTCGAGCGCAACGGCGTGAAGCTGCAAATCCTGGAGTCGGAGGGCTCGCTCGACAATCTGCGCCGCTTGCGCGACCCCGCATTCAAGGTCGACGTCGGCTTCGTGCAGGGGGGGCTCGTGGTGGACGGCGACGCCGGCGATCTCGTATCGCTTGGCAGCCTGTTCTATGTGCCGCTGGTGGTGTTTTATCGCGGGGAGCAGCCCGTCGAGCGGCTCTCCGAATTCAAGGGCAAACGGCTCGCGATCGGCCGCGAAGGCAGCGGCACGCATTTCCTGAATGTCCTGTTGTTGCGCGCCAACGGCGTCGACAAGACGACGTCGACGCTGCTGGATTTAAGCGGCGCCGACGCGGCGCAGGCGCTGCTTGAGCGCAAGATCGATGCCGCATTGCTGATGGGCGATGCGGCGACGCCCGAGATCATGCGCAAACTCGTGCACACGCGCGGCATTCACATGATGGATTTCAAGCAGGCCGATGCCTACAGCCGGCGTTTTCGCTATCTCTCCAAGCTCGAGCTGCCGATGGGCTCGATCGATTTCGCGAAGAACATGCCGGAGCAGACGATGGCGTTGATCGCGCCGACGGTCGAGCTCGTCGCGCGACCGGATCTGCATCCTGCGCTGTCCGATCTGTTGGTCGAGGCCGCGCGCGAGACGCACGGGCGCGCGACGCTGTTGCAGCGCGCGGGCGAATTTCCCGCGCCGCTCGAGCACGAATATCCGATCAGCGGCGATGCGGCGCGCTACTACAAATCGGGCAAGGGCTTCTGGTACCGCTATCTGCCGTTCTGGCTCGCGAGCCTGGTCGACCGCACGATGGTCGTGCTGGTCCCCATCGTGGTGGTGCTGATCCCGGCCATCAAGCTCGTGCCGGCACTCTATCGGTGGCGCATACGAACGCGCATCTACAAGCGCTACGGCGAATTGATGGCGCTCGAACGCGAGATGCTCAACGAGACCACACCCGAGCAGCGCACCGAGCTCGGCAAGCGGCTCGATGAAATCGAGAAGCGCGTGAACGGCAGCAAGATGCCGCTGCCGTTCGCCGATCAGTTTTACGTGCTGCGCGAGCACATCAACTTCGTGCGCCGGCGGCTCGCGGCGAGCGGCGACGGGCAGCCGTCCGCCTGATGGTTCGCGCATTCTGTGAGAAACTTCGCTTTTCGCACCAACAATTCCATTAACGATACTCGCGTAAGCGGGAATCCAGAATTGCGTTAAGCATCCCTGGATTTCGGCCCGCGCCGGAATGACGCCAGGAAACCATGCAGCTCCCGCTCGAAGACATCAAAGTGCTCGACCTGACCCACGCGCTCGCGGGGCCGTTTTGCTCGACCATGCTCGCCGATTTCGGCGCACAGGTGATCAAGCTCGAGCCACCTGGCGAGGGCGACATCGCGCGCGCCTGGGGTGTGCGCACCGGCGGCGGCGAATCCTCTTACTTCGTGAGCCTGCATCGCAACAAGCGCGGCATCGTCGTCGATCTCAAGCATCCGCAGGGCAAGGAGCTTTTTTTCAGGCTCATTGAGAAATGCGACGTGGTGCTCGAAAATTATCGCGTCGGCGCGTTGAAACGCCTGGGCATCGACTATGCCGAAGCGAAGAAGCGCAATCCCGGCATCATCTATGCGTCGATCTCCGGCTTCGGCCAGGACGGGCCGTACCGCGACCGCGCAGCGCTCGACCTCATTCTGCAGTCCGAGAGCGGCATGGTGAGCGTTACGGGAGACGAGGGCAGCAGCGGCACGCGCGCCGGCGTGTCGATCGCGGACATGACGGCGGGCATGTACGCGGCGTACGGCGTGATGCTCGCACTTCGTATGAAAGAAAAGACCGGCGAGGGCCAGGAGATCGACGTTTCGATGCTCGAAGGGCAGTTGGCGCTGTTGAGCACGATGATCAGCGCCTATTGCGCTGACGGCAAGATTCCGCGCCCGACCGGCAATACCTATGCGGCGCTGGTGCCGTACCAGACTTTTCACACGAAGACGCGCGATCTCGCGATCGCCATCGCCGGCGACAAGCTGTGGAAAAAACTGTGCCCGGCGATCGGCTGTCCCGAACTAACCGACGATCCCCGCTTCAGCCGCGCGCTCGAGCGCAACAAGCACCGCACGACGCTGTTGCCGATGCTGCAGAAAGTATTTATGACCCGCCCGTACGAGGAGTGGGAGCCGCTGTTGCTCAAAAACGACATCCCGGTGGGCGCGATTAACGATCTGTCGCAGGTCGTCGACCATCCGCAGGTCAAGGCGCGCAATGCGCTGGTCGAAGTCGAACATCCGAAAGCGGGCAAGATCCGCGTGATCCGCTCGCCGGTGCGGCTTTCGAAAGCGCCGTTCGCCGTGCGCTCGCCCGCGCCCATGCTCGGCCAGCACACGCAGGACGTGTTGCGCGAGGTGTTGGGCATGAGCGCAACAGAGATCGCGGCGCTCGAGGCGACCGGCGCCCTGGGCGCGAAGCCGGGCTAGCCAAAGCCGCGTTTCGGAAACACGCGTAAAATTCACCTTTTAAAAGCCGAGGTCATCCGCATGAACCAGCCAATGGAAAAGCCCGTCACCCAGGCGCTGCCGCTCTCGCGCATCACCGTGCTCGATCTGACGCTGGCGCGCGCGGGCCCCACCTGCGTGCGCCATCTCGCCGACTGGGGCGCGACCATCATCCGCATCGAGCCGGCGGAAGTGACCGGCGAAGACCTGTCCGGCAAGCGCGAAGGTTTCGACTTTCAGAACCTGCACCGCAACAAGAAAATGGTGCGCCTGAATCTAAAGTCGCCCGAAGGCCACGCCGCGTTCATGAAGCTCGTCGAAAAAGCCGACGTGATCATCGAGAACATGCGCGCCGAAGTGAAGCACCGGTTGAAGGTGTCGTACGACGACGTGAAGACGGTCAATCCGCGCATCGTCTACGGCAGCATCAGCGGCTTCGGCCAAAGCGGTCCGTACGGCAAGCGCGCCGGCGTTGACCAGATCGTGCAGGGCATGGGCGGCCTGATGTCGATCACCGGCCTGCCCGGCCAGGGACCGGTGCGCGTGGGCATCGCGATCGCCGACTTGACCGCGGGCAACCTGCTTGCATTTGCCGTGATGACGGCCCTGTACGAGCGTGAAACGACCGGCGTCGGGCGCTGGGTGCACACGAGCCTCCTGGAGGCGCAGATTTTCATGCTGGACTTCCAGGCTTCGCGTTACCTGATGTCGGGTGAAGTCGCGGGCCAGGCCGGCAACGACCATCCCACGGGCGTGCCGACGGGCGTGTTCCCCGCCAGCGACGGGCTGTTCAATATCGCCGCGGCATCGGCGCGCGTGTTCGCGCGTTGCTGCGAAGCCCTGGGCAAGCCGGAGTGGAAAGACCGTGAAGAGTGGAACACCGGGGCGAAACGCGGCAAGGCGCGCAAGGAAATCAACGGCGCGATCGCCGAAATTACCAAGCACAAGCCGACGCAATACTGGGTCGAATTGTTCGAAGCGAACGGCGTGCCGTGCGGCCCGATCAACACCATCGACAAGGTGTTCGCCGATCCGCAGGTGCAGCATCTGGGCATTGCATCGCCGGTGCATAGCGAAACACTAGGCGACATCAAGCTTGTCGCGTCGCCCATCAACATGACCGGCGTGAGCAAAAAAATACGCAGCGCCACCGCCGACGCCGGCGCGCACACCGATGAAGTGCTGGCCTCGGTCGGCTACACCAAAGAACAACTGCAAAAAATGCGCGCCAACGGCGTGATCTAAACAAGCCGTCATTCCCGTGCAAGCGGGAATCCAGGAGACCTATGCCTGGGCTCCCGCCTCCGCGGGAGCGACGAAATTTTGAATCGCTATCAGGAGACTGATGTGGACACTGTACAAACCGCAGAGCAGGACAAGATCCTCGGCACCAAAAAAGGCGCGATCGGCACGCTGACGTTCAACTATCCCGAAAAGCTCAATGCGATGTCGCCCGAAATGTCGCAGGCGGCGGGCAACGTCATTGAAGATTTCGCTAACGATCCGGCGATTCGCGTCGTCATCCTGCGCGGCGCCGGCACCAAGGCGTTCGTCTCCGGCGGCGATATTTCCAAATACGAAGGCAATCGCTCGACACCCGAGCAGATCGCCGTCTATACCAAAATGACGTCCGGCTTCCGCGCATCGCTGCGCGGCATCGGCAAGCCGACTATTGCGATGATCCGCGGCTGGTGCCTGGGTGGGGGCCTCGCGATCGCGCTCAATTGCGATCTGAGGATCTGCTCGGAAGACGCACAGTTCGGCATTCCCGCTGCCAAGCTCAGCATCGGCTACGGCGCAGAATCGCTCGCGCAGCTGATCGAGCTCGTCGGTCCTTCGCATGCCAAAGAAATCCTTTTCACGGCACGGCGCTATCCCGCGAATGAGGCGCATCGCATCGGCCTCGTCAATCACGTGTGCCAGGCTTCGATGCTCGAATCATTCGTGAATTCATACGCCGAAACCATGGCCGGCAACGCGCCGCTGTCCATCATCGCGGCCAAGCGCGTGATCGACGAATACGTGAAAGACCCGGCGAACCGCAATCAGAAACTCGCGGATGACGCGGTCGCTGCCTGCTTCGTGAGCGAAGACTACAAAGAAGGACGCAAAGCGTTCATGGAGAAGCGCAAGCCCGTCTGGAAGGGCAAGTAGTTTCGCCGGCGCCTGGTCGTCCTCCTTCCGTACTATGCCTGCCGAATTGAATCTCAGCGAGTTGCGGCCCTGGCTCGATGAGCAGGAGAACTACGCAAAATCGATACCGCCGGGCGATCCGCGCAGCGACATCGCCCGGCAAATGATCGCTCTCGTCGCCATCGGGCGCAGCGATTTGTTGCCTTCGGCCGATTCAACGGCCAATTACGTGCCGAACAAGGAAATCATCGCGGAACTGGGTATATTGCGCGACCGAGCCGAGCAACTCGCGCGCGAGCGCGGGAAATAGCGCGGGCAAGTTCCACGGGGATGGAGAGCAAGTCATGACGATGAGCGACTGGAGCAAGGTGACGCGGCCTGTCCCGGTGCCCAACGAATGGACCAAACCATTCTGGGATGCGGCGAAACAAGGCGTGCTCGCGCTGCAGCGCTGCCAGGCCTGCAAACACTTTCAGCACCCGCCGTACGCGACGTGCGTGAACTGCATCAGCACCGATCTCAGGTTCGAACCGGTGGCAGGCCACGGCGCGATCTACGCCTACACCATCATGTACCACACCGGCGACAAGCGATTCGCCGCCGCCGTGCCGTACGCGAGCATCATCGTCGAGCTCGACGACGCACCCGGCGCGCTGCTTGCCGCCAACCTGCTCGAAGCGCCTTATACGGAAGCGAAAGTCGGGCGCCGCGTCGAAGTGATGTTCGAGAAGCTCAATGAAGAAATCACGCTGCCGCAGTTCCGGCTCGCGCGCACCGAGGTGGGCGCCTGATGTGGGAGAACCGCTGCAAGATCGCCGTCAGCGGCGTGGGCTACTCGCAGGCGACGCGCTCGGCTGAAACGCCGCTCGCCGCCCACGCGCTGCACGCAGTTAAGGCCGCGGTCGAGGATTCCGGCCTGCAGATGCCGGACATCGATGGCTTGGCGACGTATCCGGAACTGCCGGCAACCGGCCATGCGACCGTCGACGGAATCAGCATCGTCTCGGTCAATTGCATGATGGCGATGCTGAAGCTGCCGAATCTCACATGGCACATCCAGACGGGTTCGGTGAACATCGGCGGAGCAGTGCAGCAGGCGACCAACGCGCTGCTCGCGGGCGTCTGCAAATACGCAGTGGTGTGGCGCGCAATGCACAATCCGCGCGGCACTTATCAGAACCTGCCCGGCGCCCAGGCCACGGGGCCGCTGCAATTCACCGCGCCGTACGGGTTCGGCGGCCCGGGGCAGTTCCACGCGGTCGCGTATGCGCGCTGGCTCGAACGGCACAACCAGCAGCGCGAGAAGATGGCGACCCTCACGGTAACGCAGCGCAAGCACGGGCTCAAGAATCCCCACGCATTTTTCAAGGTGCCGCTCACGCGCGAGGATTATCTGAACTCCCGCATGGTCGCGCATCCGCTGTGCCTGTACGACTGCGACATCCCGGTGCAGGGCGCGGTCGCCATCGTGCTCACCACGGCCGACCGCGCGCGAGACCTGAAGCCGCGTCCCGCGTACTTGGCGGGATATGGGCAACGGCTGCACTTCGAAGTCGCAGGCCGCATCCCCAGTCTGAGCAATTACATGGAAGGCGGGCGCAGCTCCGCGCAGCTTACGTGGTCACGGTCGGGCTTCACGCCGAAGGACGTCGATGTCGCGCAGATTTACGACGGCTTCTCCTCGTCGGTGATTTACGGCCTCGAATCGTACGGATTCTGCAAGGAAGGCGAGGCGCTCGATTTCATCCAGGGCGGCCGCATCGAGCTCGACGGCGATCTGCCGCTCAACACATTCGGCGGAAGCTTGAGCACGGGCCGCATCCACGGCCTGTGGCACATCATCGAGGGCGTGCTGCAGGCTTCGGGCCGCGCCGGCGAGCGTCAGGTGAAGGATGTGAACGTTTCCTTCGTCGGCGCCAGCGCGCCTATAGTCGAAGGCACGACTTTCATATTCGTCAAAGAACCGTACTGAGCTGGCGTTATTCCAGACGCAGTCCGGCCTCTTTTACGACTTTCGCCCACGTCGCCATTTCCGCGCGGATGAAGCGGGTAAATTCCTCCGCGGAGTTACCGACAACTTCGCCGCCGTCCGCAGCGAGCCGGTCGCGAAGATCGGGCGACCTGACAGCGCTTACGATGTCGCGATTGAGTTTGGCAGCGATTGCTGCCGGCACGCCTGCGGGCGTTACTATGCCGTTCCATGCGCTGACGTTGAAGCCGGGTACGCCGGATTCCGCGATCGTCGGTACCTCCGGCATCGAAGATGCGCGATGTCCGCTCGTCACCGCCACGCTGCGCAATCTGCCGGCATTGACGTGTGATGCCACACCCAGCGTCGATCCCAATGCCATTTGTATCTGCCCGCCGATGAGGTCGGTGATGGCGAGCGATGAGGAGCGGTAAGCCACGTGCACCATGCGCGCGCCTGTGCGCAACTTCAGCAATTCGACCGCGAGCTGATTTTGCGTGCCCGCTGCGCCGTAGTTGAGCGCGCCGGGTTTGGCCTTGTCGTACGCGACGAGCTCCTGCACTGTCCGCACCGGCAATGCGGGATGAACCACCAGCACGTAGGGAACGTGGGAGGTCATCGTGACCGGCGTGAGATCTTTCAGCGTGTCGTAAGGCAGCTTTGCCTGCAAGCTCGGATTCACGCTGAAGCTCGCCGCCACCATCAGCAGCGTATAGCCGTCGGGCGCGGCTTTCGCGCCGAGGTCGGTGGCGATGACCATGCCGGCGCCGGGTCGCGGATCGACGACGACGGGCTGCCCCCAGGCCTCGTTCAGTTTCTTCGCGACGGCGCGCGCCACGACATCCGCCGTTGTGCCGCCGGACGCGACCGGCGAAATCAGGCGCACTGCACGTGTCGGATACGGCGCAGCGGGCGGGTTTTGCGCGTGCGAATGGCTTGCGAGCAGAATCATCAATCCTGCAGTCGCAAGCGCCTTGCTCACGTCACGCCGTCGTCAGCGAGCGCCTTGATTTCGCTCGTCGACATTCCAAGCAACTCGCCGAACACGTACTCGTTGTCCTCACCGTAGCACGGCGCGCCGCGGTCGATGCGGCCGCCGATGTAGGCGGGGCTCTCGGAAAGCTTGATCGGCACTTCGGCGAGCGGCCAGCGTCCGATTTTCGTGCCGGTCACTTCGGTCAGCCATTCGAGCGACTTCAGTTGCGGATCGCGGTCGCAGCGGTCGCCCGCGGTCTGGCACACGCCGGCCGGCACGCCGGCTTGCTGCAGATCGAGCATCGTCTGATAAGCGTCGCGCGATTTCGTCCAGTCGCGCACCTGCGCGTCGAGGGCGTCCTGGTGCGCGAGCCGTGCAGCTAGCGTCGCAAAGCGGGAGTCAGTCGCCCATTCGGGATGCGCCGCGACTTTGACGAACGAGTTCCATTCCGCCTCGGTGAAGCACGCGATGGCTATCCAGCGATCGTCGTCCGCGCATGGATACGCGCCGTGCGGCGCTGCGGGCTTGTACGGGGACCGGTTGCCGAAGCGCGTCCAGATCCGTTCGTTCGCCGACCAGTCGAGAATCGCCGGGCCGTTGATGAAGAGGCCGACCTCGGTCTGCGAAGCGTCTATCCATTGCCCCTCGCCGGTGCGATTGCGGTGGAACAGCGCGCTCAGCATCGCAAGAGCGAAACTGTACGCGCCCATCCAGTCGAGGTACGAGTAGCCCCAGCCCGCCGGCATCGCCGGTTCCGGCAGTCCCGACATGTCCGACAATCCTGCGAACGCGTTAGCGATCGGGCCTACGGTGCGAAAGCGGCCGTACGTGCCTTGCGCGCCCATGCCGGATTGCTGCACGTAAATGATGTCCGGTTTGATCTTCTTCAGTGCCGCATAGCCTATGCCCCAGTTATCGAGCACTCCGGGTGAAAACCCTTCCGCGACAATATCCGACATCGCCACGAGCCGCTTCACGATCGCCAGGCCCTTTGGATGCCGCACGTTGAGCGATATGCCGCGCTTGCCGGGATTTTTATTGTTGAATTGTCCGCCCATGTTGAGATCGGTCACACCGGGCAACGGGGCCGTCGCCTTGTCGCGCGCTTCGCGCCCGCCGACCGGTGCCATCGCGGCGAGCCGCGTGTCCGGGTGGCTTTTCAATTCAATCTTGATGCTTTCGGCGCCGAACGCGCTCATGAACCGCGTGCCGCCCGCCGAAGCGAGGAACCACGAAAAATCGACGATGCGTATGCCATTCAGTGGAAACGGCTTGCCGCGGCGCGACGGTTTTTCATTGGCATCGACGCGTGCAGTTGCGGCGATAACCGGATGCGTGCGCTTGACCGGCGTCATCACGGTGGCGGCGTCTTCGTTGATGCGCGGGGCGCGACGGCCGACTGCCCACGCGTTCGCCGTGCTGATCCACTTGCTCGTGGCATAGCGGAACGAACGGCCCAGTTCCGGATGCTCGATGTCCGCGACGCTCTTGCGTGCGAGCCAGTGCGGATCGATCGCGTTTTCGTGCGGCTTGCGCAGCGGCGCGCACAGCAGCCCCGCCTCCTGCGCCTCGCGCCACGGAATGTTTTCGTAGGTGAACGCGCGCACGAAACGCTGAAACGCTTCCATGCCTTCGTCCCGCTTCTGCGTTACTGGTCCGGTGCCAGGGACGAACCGCCCGCCTTTAGCCACCGCGGCAGTCTCCGGATCGAAGCCGGCGGTCATGCCGTGGCGTTCCATCAGCGCGACGAGCCGTTGCGGGTCGTCTTCGCGGTTGCCGAGGCTCGCCATCACCCAGCGACCGTCTTTGGTGTGCGCGATGGAAGGGTTCGGGGCAACCGATTCGCGCGCATGCCGGCAGGTCTGGCGCAGAATCGGCGCGCGCCGCATTACCCACGTCATCAAATCGACCTCCGTGGATTTCGCGATGGCTTCGTGGATCGCGCACGAGACCTGCTGGCCCTGGCCCGTGCGGAAGCGATAGAGAAGTGCCGCGACGATCGCCATCGTGAGCTGCTCGCCGGCGATGTGATACGCGTGCCACATCTGCGGTGCGATCGGAGGCAGGTCGTACTTGCCGTCGGGCGCGGGATCGTAACCGCAGTTCATCATGACGCCTCCCAGCGCGAGATGAATCAGGTCCGAAGCCTTGAAACCGGCCCACGGGCCGTCGTCGCCGAATGGCGTTACGCGCGCGTGGATCAGCGCGGGAAATTCTTTTTTTAGCGTGGCTGCGCTCAAGCCGTAACCGTCGAGCTCGCCCTTGGGCATGGATTCGAGCAGGATGTCAGCGCCTGCGATGAGCTCGCGCAAACGAGTGCGATCTTTTTCCTGCTTGAGATCGAGCACGATCGAGCGCTTGCCGCGGTTGTACAGCCAGAAGAAGAGCGATCCTTCGGGATCCGCCTTGTCCTGGTAGAAGGGGCCGATGCGGCGCGTAGGGCTCCCGCCGGGCGGCTCGACCTTGATCACGTCGGCGCCGAGGCCGGCCAGCGTCAGCCCGCAGTATTCGGCCTGCTCGTCCGCGAGCTCAATTACGCGAATGCCGGCAAGCGAGCCGGCGCCCGGACCTCTTTCTTGTGCTGCCATGGTGTTCGTGATTCCTAATGACGTAGCGGCCGGGGATAATCGCGGCGAGACGTTCGCGCCTGTCTTTAGCTGCAGGTCGTTCTCCCCCGAACGACAGACGGAAGCTTACACTCACCGCGCGCAGCCGAAAAGCGCTGGTCCGCGGCAACATCCCGCTGCTCACGCTATTATCCGGACTCGTGTATCAACCGTAAGGAATCCCGCCATGCCGTGGAAATTCGAGCTGCTGACGAAGCCCGACACCGAGCAGTTCATCACCGAAGGCCCGGTGTGGGACGGCGAGTACATCTATTTCACGCAGATCCGCAAAAGCAAAATTCTGCGCTACGACCCGAAAACCGGCGCAATCGACGAATGGCGCACCGGCACCAACCGCACCAACGGACTTGCATTCGATGCCCACGGCCGCCTCTTCGGGTGCTGCTCGGGCGGCCGCGCTATCGTGCGCTTCGATCCCGACGGCAGGAACGTCGTCGTCGCCGACCGCATCGACGGCAAGAAGCTCAACACGCCGAACGATCTCGCGATCGACCGCAAAGGCCGCATCTGGTTTACCAACCCGATCAACGACGGCAACTGGGACAAGACCGAAGTCACGGAACTCGATAACCGTTCGGTGATCCGTTGCGATCCGCAGCAGGACGGGACCTACACCACGACGCGCGTCACTTTCGATACGGTGCAGCCGAACGGCATCCTGGTATCGCAGGACCAGAGCACGCTGTATGTAGCCGACGGCGACTACTCGCCGGGCACCTGCCGCGAGCTGCGCGCCTATCCGATCCGCGAGGACGGCAGCCTCGGCAAATTCACTACCGTATTCACCTGGGGCAACGATGCGCGCGGCCCGCATCGCGGCATCGACGGCATGTGTCTTGATGCCGAAGGCAATATCGTCGCCACCGCCGGTTACTTCACAAGCGGCGCCGGGCCGATGATTTATGTATTCTCGCCGGCCGGGCGCGTGCTCGAAACGCACCCGGTAAACGCGAACCGTCCCACCAACTGCTGCTTCGGCGGGCCGGATCGCACCACATTGTTTGTAACCAGCACCGAGGGGCATTTCTTTAAGGCTGAGACCGACCGCGTAGGCTGGGCGATCTATCCGTAAGAAAGGCGATCGTCATCCGCCGGATCGCAGAATCTGCCCGGCGATTGCGCCCGTGTGCCTGCCGTTCTCGTAGAGAGCTTGACCGTTGACGATCACGTCGCGAACGCCGCTCGCCTTGCAATAGAGCCGCGTGCCGCCCGCCGGCAGGTCTTTGACCGCCGACGGGCGCAGCGGCGAACTGATGGTGTTTTCGTCGAACACGACGATGTCGGCCGCGGCACCCAATTCCAGCCGGCCGCGACCCTTGAAGCCGAAAAAGTCCGCCGGCTCCGACGTGATGCGCTTCACCGCATGCTCGAGGCTCAGCGCCTTCTGTTCGCGCACCCAGTAGCCGAGCAGATATGTCGTGTAGCCTGCTTCGCACAACATGTCGAGATGCGCGCCCGCGTCCGAGAGACCTATCATCGTGCGCGAGTCGCGGAGTACCGCGGCCAGTGCGACCGGATCGGTATTGGCCC
>Ga0207675_100002815_pt1 | contig 17103 bp, 19 predicted proteins | sample KBSSwiS42_FD_184305 | JGI IMG/M metagenome (GOLD analysis project Ga0207675, IMG submission 184305) | Switchgrass rhizosphere microbial communities from Kellogg Biological Station, Michigan, USA - KBS Switchgrass S4-2 (SPAdes) (version 2) | ecosystem: Host-associated > Plants > Roots >... | reverse complement strand
GGCGCGCTGGACGAGCCTCGCCGCCACCTCGACGTCGATCCAGACGTCGTCCGGCAGCACGAGCTTCAGCTCCCCCCGCCCCTCGAGGCTGTCGGGGCCCAGCACCCTGCGCACGCCCGACAGGACGGCGCGCAGCCCGACGTCGCGCGACGGCGGCGGATGGTCGCCCCACAGCGCCTCGGCGAGCGATGTTCGGCTGATCGGATGCCCTCGGTGATCGACGAGGCAGGCGAAGACGATCCGGGCCTGCCGACTCGGGAGGCGACTCTCCAGGCGCTCGCCGGCCTGATCGACGGCAAGGCCGCCGCACAGCCTGATCCGGAGGCGAGCCGCCGTACCGGAGGGCGAAACCACCACGGCAAGAGCCATCGTACCCGCCTGTAACACCCATGTGAACAGGGTGTTGCACCACTTGAGGCGAGTTCACCAACGTTTCTCCAACGCGATTCAGCGCAATTCCAACGCGGACACGGCGAACATCGCCGAGTCGTGTCCGCCGACGCACCCACAGCGCTCGAGTACCGGATGCTCGGAGGCTTCGGCGTGGTCCGCGACGGCATCCCGGTGGCGCACGGCGCCTGGGAGCGGCCGATGGCCGCGCGGGTGGTCAGATTCCTGCTCGTGCACCGCGGGCACGTCCAGGAGGACCTCCTTCTCGAGGCGTTCTGGCGCGACTCCGACCCGGCCGCCGCGCGGCGCTCGCTGGCGGTTTCGCTGTCCCGCTGCCGCTCGGTGCTGCGGCCCGGAGCCATCGTGGCGGGCGACCGCGCGTACAGGCTCGTCGTCGAGGACGGCGACACCGTCGACGTCGACGCCTTCGAGGAGGCGGCGGCGCGCGCGCTGGAGCTCCCCGAGGTCCCCGCGCGCACCGACGCGCTCGAGCGCGCCGTCTCGCTCTGGACGGGCGAGCCGCTGCCGGAGGACAGGTACGCCGACTGGGCCCGCCAGTGGCGTGACGCGCTGACGGACCGGCACCGCGAGGTACTCGTGGCGCTGGCCGACGCACGCGCCGCGGCCGGGGAGCACGGAGCCGCGCTGCGCGTCGCGCGCCGCATGCTCGACGCGGACCCGCTCGACGAGGGGGCGCACCGCCGCGTCATGGCGGGATACGCCGCGCTCGGGAGACGGAGCCGCGCGCTCGAGCAGTACCTGCGCTGCCGGCGCGTCCTCGTCGACGCCGTGGGCATCGAGCCCGCGCGCGAGACGACCGCCCTGCACGCCCGCATCCTGGCGGGCGACGAGGCGGTCCTCGCAGCGTGAGCGGCGGAGGGCCCGGAGGCCCCCCGCCGCCCGTGGTGGTCCGCCCTCGTCTCAGCCTCCGGCTTCGGAGGACCTGAAGGCGTGGCGGAGGTCGTTTGCCGCCGCGTCCCGTGTGTTCAGCGGCGCGAGCCCGTAACGACGCTCGATCGTCGCCAGGATCGACGTGGTGTCGTAGGACTCGTGGTCCACGAAGTCACGCCGGGCGTACGGCGAGATCACGAGCGTTGGGACGCGCGTCCCGGGTCCCCAGCGGTCTGCGACCGGTGGAGGGACGTGATCCCAGAAGCCGCCGTTCTCGTCGTAGGTCACGATGATCGCGGTGCGGTTCCAGTCGCTCGACCGGCGGACGGCCTCGATCAGGTCGACCGCGTGCTGCTCGCCGGTGGCAACGTCGGTGTAGCCGGGGTGCTCGTTCTCCTCGCCGATCGGCTTGACGAACGAGACCGCCGGCAGGTCGCCGGCCCGCGCGGCCGCGATGAACTCGCTCTCGTCGCGCAGGTGTGAGCGGCCCACTCCGGCCGGCCCGTACTTCGTGAAGTACGCGAACGGCTGGTGGTGGAACTGGAACAGCGGATCCGGGGTGCCGGCGTTCGCGTCGTCCCAGCCGCCGGCGTACCACGCCCAGGAGCGGCCCGCGTGGCTGAGCCGGTCGCCGATCGTGGCGTAGTTCAGCGGCGGCAGGCGACGGCAGTCCGCCGTCCCGGCCGCGAACGGCGGATTGAACGGCTGGATCGTGTTCACGGCCCAGTCGCCGTGGGCCAGCGTCGTGAGCGGCAGGTCCTTGCCCGCGACCGGCATCCCGTTGGCGTCGAGGACGCTGTGGATGTCGCACGTGCCGCCGTCCTTGGCAGCCCCCGCGAACAGCGGGGTGCGTGCCGCGATCAGCCACTGGTGGTTCAGGAACGAGCCCCCGAACGCTCCCTGGAAGAAGTTGTCCGCCAGGGTCCAGCGCTTCGCGTACTGCGCGAGCGGCAGGTTGCTCGTGTCGTAGTAGCCCATCGCGAGCCCCTTGGCATCGGACCCGGCGACGAACTTGTCGTTCTTCCCACCGTCGATCTGCACCTGGTTCTGGTAGTAGCGGTGCACCAGGTCGCGCGTCTTCTGGTCGAGGGGGACGTACTGGTCGATGCCGAACGGCTCGTTTGCGAAGTGGCTGTCGAGGCCGTCATTCGCGACGTTGCACACGTCCGCGGGCAGCGGCGGCGACGTCAGCTGCGGGTCGATCTGGGGCAGGCACTTCATGACCTGCCCGGCGAAGTCGACCTGCACCGTGTGTGCCGGGTCCGCCTGCGAGAGCCCGTTGGCTCCGGGGAAGCTGCCGTACAGGTTGTCGAACGAGTGGTTCTCCAGATAGAGCACCACGAAGTGATCGATGTCCTTGAACGGCGGCGGTTTTGCCGACGCGCCCGGCGCGGCAAGCGCCATGCACGCGACGACGGCCGCGAGGATGAACAGGAGACGTCGCATATGTGACCTCCCGGGTCGGGCGGCGCCGGCCCAGAGTCGGCGCCAGTCCCGCGAAGCTAGGCCCGCGCCGTTACCGGATCGTCACCGGGCGCTGACCGGGCCCTGCGGCGCGCCGGTTCGCGGTTGGTACGCTCGCTGTTCGTCCGCCAGCGAACCTAGGATCCGCCAATGGAAGTTGAGATCGGCCGCGGCAAGAAGGGCCGTAGGGCATTTGGGTTCGATGACATCGCGATCGTGCCGTCCAGGCGCACGAGGGATCCCGATGACATCGACATCACCTCGATGATCGGGCCCTATCGGCTCGAGCTGCCCCTGCTCGCGTCGGCGATGGACGGGGTCGTCTCGCCCACGACCGCCGGGATCCTCGGCAAGCTCGGCGGTCTCGCCGTGCTGAATCTCGAGGGGATCTGGACCCGCTACGAGGACGCGGACGAGGAGCTCGAGCGGATCGCCTCGCAGCCGAAGGAGCTCGCCACCCAGGAGATGCAGCGGATCTATGCCGAGCCGATCAAGGACGAGCTGATCGGCCGGCGGATACGCGAGATCAAGGAGCAGGGCGTCGTCGCGGCGGCCTCGCTCACTCCGCAGCGGGTCCGCAAGTACTACGAGGCGGCGATCGATGCCGGGCTCGACGTCCTCGTCATCCAGGGCACCGTGGTGTCGGCGGAGCACGTCTCGGCCAACACGGAGCCGCTCAACCTGAAGGAGTTCATCCGCGAGGTGCCGGTGCCGGTGCTGGTGGGCGGCTGCGCCTCGTATGCGACCGGCCTGCACCTCATGCGGACCGGCGCCGAGGGCGTCCTCGTGGGCGTCGGCCCGGGCGCGGCGTGCACCACGCGGGGCGTGCTCGGCATCGGCGTGCCGCAGGCCACGGCGATCGCCGACGTTGCGGCCGCCCGCTCGCAGCACATGCTCGAGACCGGTGAGTACGTGAAGGTGATCGCGGATGGCGGCATGCGGAACGGCGGCGACGTGTCGAAGGCATTCGCCTGCGGCGCCGACGCCGTGATGATCGGCTCGCCGCTCGCGCGCGCCTACGAGGCGCCGGGTCGCGGCTACCACTGGGGGATGGCGACCTTCCACCCGTCGCTTCCGCGCGGCGCGCGCGTGAAGACCACCCAGAACGGCTCGCTCGAGCAGATCCTGCTCGGCCCGGCCCACGAGAACGACGGCACCTTCAACCTGATGGGCAGCCTGCGCACCTCGATGGCCACCTGCGGCTACGAGGACATCGCGGCCTTCCACAAGGCCGAGGTCATGGTGGCGCCCGCGCTCCAGTCGGAGGGCAAGCAGCTCCAGCAGGAGCAGGGCATCGGGATGGGGGCCACCGCCGCTGCGGTGCCGCATCCCGAGTCGAACGGCGTGACGGCCGACCCGGCGCTGGCGGTGGAGTGAGCACAGAGGCGGCCACGCGCGAGGCGGCTCCCGAGCCGCTCGCTCCTGCGGCCGACGAGGTGCTCGTGCTCGACTTCGGAGGTCAGTACTCGCAGCTGATCGCGCGGCGCGTGCGCGAGTGCGGCGTGTTCGCCGAGCTCCTTCCGCACCACGTCCCGATCGAGGACGTGGAGCGGCGGCGGCCGAAGGCGCTGATCCTCTCGGGCGGCCCCGCGTCGGTGTACGCCGACGGCGCTCCGAAGCTGCGCACGGAGCTGCTCGAACTCGGCATTCCCGTGCTCGGCATCTGCTACGGGATGCAGGCGATGGTGCTGGAGCTGGGCGGACGGGTCGAGGGCGCCGAGGTGGGGGAGTTCGGGCGCTCGCACCTGACCGTGGCCTCGCACGGGCGGCTCCTGGCAGACACGCCCGACGAGCAGTCGTGCTGGATGAGCCACCGCGACACGGTGTTCGCGGCGCCGCAGGGGTTCGCCGCGCTCGCGTCCTCGACCGAGTCGCCGGTGGCCGCGATCGAGGACACGGAGCGCGGCCTGTACGGCATCCAGTTCCACCCGGAGGTCGTGCACACGCCTTACGGGACGACGATCCTCGAGACCTTCCTGCGCGACATCGCCGGCTGCGACATGAGCTGGAGCGCGGCGTCGGTAATCGAGGAGCAGGTGGCCCGCATCCGCGAACAGGTGGGCGACGGCAAGGTGATCTGCGGCCTGTCCGGCGGGGTCGACTCGTCGGTCGCCGCGCTCCTGACCTACAAGGCGGTGGGCGACCAGCTCACGTGCGTGTTCGTGGACCACGGCCTGATGCGCAAGAACGAGGGCAACCAGGTGGTGGCCGCCTTCCGCGACCACTTCAAGGTGCCGCTGATCGCCGTCGACGCCGAGGTGCGCTTCCTCGACCGGCTTGCCGGGGTCACCGAGCCGGAGCGCAAGCGGAAGATCATCGGGGAGGAGTTCATCCGCGTGTTCGAGGAGCAGGCGGAGAAGCTCGGCAACCCGCGCTATCTGGTGCAGGGCACCCTCTACTCGGACGTGATCGAGTCGGGCGGCGGGACCGGGGCGGCGACGATCAAGTCGCACCACAACGTGGGCGGCCTCCCGGAGGACCTGGAGTTCGAGCTGGTGGAGCCCCTTCGGATGCTGTTCAAGGACGAGGTGCGCCAGGTGGGCGCCGAGCTCGGGATGTCCGATCGTCTCGTGTGGCGCCAGCCGTTCCCCGGCCCCGGGCTCGCGATTCGCGTGGTGAGCGGCGAGGTTACGAAGGAGCGCCTAGAGATCCTGCGCGACGCCGACGCGATCCTCCAGGACGAGATCCGCAGCGCCGGCCTGTACCGGGAGCTGTGGCAATCCTTCTGCGTGCTGCCGGCCGACCTCCGCTCGGTCGGCGTACAGGGCGACGAGCGCACCTACGGCTACGTCGTCGTGATCCGCGCGGTCACGAGCGACGACGCGATGACCGCGGACTGGGCGCGCCTGCCCTACGACCTGCTCGAGAGGGTCGCCTCGCGCATGATCAACGAGATCGCTCAGGTGAACCGGGTGACGCTCGACATCACGTCGAAGCCACCCGGCACAATCGAGTGGGAGTAGCCCGCTAGCGCCGCGCCGGCAGGCTGCTCACGCGCACGGACACGTGGGTCGCGCGGGTGGGCTCACCGAGGGAGAGGAAGTCGCGGAGGCGGCCCTCGCGGCCGCAGAATCCGCACCAGAGCGGATCCGCAGGCGACATCGGCCGAGGGCCGAGGTAGGTGGGCGCGTCGCAGTCGGGGCACGCCAGCGTGCCGACCGCCATCTGCATCGACGAGTCGGCCTCACGGATCTCGCGGAGGCCGGGGACCCGCTCTGGCTCACGGTGCAGCGCCACCGCTCCGAGTCTAGGGACGCCTCGAGCGTGCAGGCGCGAGTCGGGTCAGACGACCGGCGCTCGCCGCTCCGCCAGCGCCTTGGACACCGTCTCGCGGAGCTCGGGTATCGAGGAGTCGAGCGAGCGGAAGCTCGAGCCCTTCATGACCATCAGCACCATCGGCGATGTGGCCGTCACGGTCGCGATCCGATGTTCCTCCCTGATGAGCGCTATCTCGCCGAAGAAGTCGCCTGCGCCCAGCTTCGCGACCGGCGCGCCACCGCTGGTGACCTCCGCCGTCCCCGACGCGATCACGAAGAACTCGTCGCCCAGGTCACCCTCGCGCGCGAGCACCGTCCCGGCCGCCACGCTGATCTCGTCGGTTTGCCGGGCGACCGCCGCCAAGTCCTGCTCGGACATGGAGCTGAAGAACGGCACGTCCTTCAATCGGGCCTGATCCATCGGCAACACTTCCTTGGGCGGTCGTTCAGCCGACGGTAACCCCTGCGGTCGGCCGCCGCAACGCCAGCTCAGCCGTGAAATCCTGAGGGGGTGTCCGAGGGCCGCGTCGACGACGCTCAGATGGCGCGCGAGCTCGAGCTCGTCCCGCTGGGCCTGCCCGCGGGGCTCGAGGTCGTGTGGCTTGGTGTGTCGGGTTATCGCCTGACCTACGAGGGCGTGTCGATCTTCGTCGACCCCTACCTGTCGCGGGTGCCGCTGCGCGCTCTCCTGCTGCGCCGCCGGACGCTGCCGGATCTGGCGATGATCGAGCGCTACGCCGCCGCGCCGGGAGAGGTCCGCGGCGTGCTCGTCGGCCATACCCACTTCGACCACGCGGTGGACGCGCCGGCGCTCGCTCGGCGCTACGGGGCGAAGGCGTACGGATCGGCGTCGCTCGGGCACCTGATGCGGCTCCATGGCCTGGGCGAGCTCGCGGTGGAGGTGGTTCCACACGAGCCGTATGAGCTTGGGCCGTTCGTGGTGCGCTTCGTGCCGAGCCGGCACTCCAAGCTGCTGTTCGGGCGCAAGGTGCCGATGGACGGCGAGCTGACCTGCGACCACCTGCACGGCCTCAACCCGGTCAGCTACAGGTGCGGCGCGGTCTACGGCATCCGGGTCGAGGTCGCGGGCATCTCGCTCTACCACCAGGGCAGCGCCGACCTCGACGACCGCGAGCTGCGCGGCGATCCCGTCGACGTGTTTCTCGCCGGCGTCGCCGGGCGCAGCGTCACGCCGCGCTACTGGGAGCGCGTCCTCCCGAAGCTTGACCCGCGGGTGATCGTGCCCACCCACTACGACAACTTCTTCACTCCGCTGGGACAGCCGCAGGACTTCGTCGCACGTGTCAAGCTCGCCGAGGTGCCGCGCGAGGTGGGCCAGGTAGCACGTGACGCGCAGGTGGCGGCGCTCCCGCGCGTCGATTCCTGAGGAGGCGCCCGTGGCGTTACGCAGCTCCACCGTCGACATCGAGACGCCCGACGGCGTCGCGGACGCCTACCTGACGCGCCCGGACGACGACGAGCGCCATCCCGGTGTGCTCTTCGTCATGGACGCGTACGGCGTGCGGCCGCGAATCGAGCAGATGGCGGACCGGATCGCCGAGCGCGGATACGCGGTCCTGGCACCGAACGTCTTCTACCGGGCGGGGAGGTCACCGGTCCTGCCCTTCCCCGACATGTCGGATGAGGGCGCCCGCGCCGACTTCTTCAAGAGTGTCCGTCCCCTGATGGGCCAGCTGACGCCGGAGCGCCTTGCCGCGGACGGCGGCGCCTACCTGGACGAGCTGGCCACGGTGGCCGACGGGCCCGTCGCGATCACCGGCTACTGCATGGGCGCGCGGGTAGGCCTGCGGATCGCCGCTGCGCACCCAGACCGGGTCGCCGCGCTGGCCGGCTTCCACGGCGGCGGGCTGGCCACCGACGATCCGGACAGCCCGCATCGCTCGGTGGGCGCTTTGCGCGGGGAGGTCTACTTCGGCCACGCCGACCAGGACCGCAGCAACAGCGCCGAGCAGATCGCCACGCTCGACGCGGCGCTCGAGGAGGCCGGCGTGACGCACCGCTCGGAGGTCTACGCCGGCGCCGCTCACGGCTACACGATGTCCGACACGCCCGCCTACGACGAGCAGGCCGCCGAGCGTCACTTCTCCGCGCTCTTCGATCTGCTGGAGCGCCGGCTCGGGCGCTAGCCCGCCGCCCGCTGCAACCGGTCGGCGAGCGCCCTCAGGTGGTCGGCCAGCTCAGGGGGCTCGTGGACCTCGAAGTCGACTCCGAGCATCGCGATCCGCAGCGCGAGCCAGCTCAGGTCGTAGTCCCGGGTCCGGAGCTCGCACCGGTTCGCGTCGATCGGTTCGACGCTTCCCATGTGGGAGGAGACCCGCTTAGCGATCTCGTCGGCGGCGACGTGGAGCGTCACGCGCGCCTCGTAGTTGTGGGGCCCCTCGACGATGCTCTGCTCGACGTACGCGGCGGCGTCCTTCGCCGGCAGCCTTCGCTTCGCGAAGCGCACGCCGGTCGAGGCCGGCCCGGACAGGCGGTCGAGGCGGAAGGTTCGCCAGTCCTCGCGGCGCCGGTCCCAGGCGACCAGGTACCAGCGGCGGCCGAGGTTCACGAGCGTGTGGGGCTCGACCTCGCGGCGGCTCTCGGTGCCGTCGCGGCGCCGGTAGGCGAAGCGGACGCACTCGAAGTCGCGGCAGGCCGCCGCGATCAGCGTCAGGTGCTGTGGGTCGACGGTGGGGCCGCCGAACGAGGGGGCGATCGTCGCCGAGCCCAGCGCCGTCACGCGCCGGCGCAGGTGGGCAGGCAGGACCTGCTCGAGCTTGACCAGCGCGCGCACCGCGGTCTCCTCGATCCCGGCCACCGACGAGCGGGCGGCGGTGAGGAGGCCGACGGCGATCGCGATCGCCTCCTCGTCGTCCAGCAGCAGCGGCGGCATGGCCGTGCCGGCGCGCAGCCGGTACCCGCCCGCCGGACCGGTCAGCGACTCGACCGGGTAGCCCAGCTCGCGCAGGCGGTCGACGTCGCGCCGGATCGTGCGCCCGGAGACCGCGAGCCGGTCGGCCAGCTCGGCGCCGGGCCAGTCGCGGCGCGCCTGCAGCAGGGAAAGCAGCTCCAGGAGCCGGCTCGAGGTGGTCGTCAAGGTTGTCGCATAGTTGCGAACAATGAGGACAGATCCTGACCTAAACCTTGATTAGCGTGCGGGGTCCTGTCAACGACTCGAAAGGGAGCATCGATGCCCGAGCGCGACGGATATATCCCCGGCGTACCCTGCTGGATCGACACCAGCCAGCCCGACCCCGAGGCCGCGGTCCGCTTCTACAGCGAGCTCTTCGGCTGGGAGTTCGAGGACGTGATGCCGCCGGGCTCGCCGGGCAAGTACTTCAGCGCGAGGATTCGCGGTGGCGACGTGGCGGCGGTCGGGTCCATCCCCGAGGGCGCGCCACAGGTCGCCACCTGGAACACCTACGTCTGGGTCGACAGCGCGGACGAGACGGCCGCCAGGGTGCGGGACGCCGGCGGGAACGTGCTGATGGAGCCGTTCGACATCATGGACGCAGGGCGGATGGCCGTGTTCGCCGACCCCGAGGGCGCCGTCTTCATGGTGTGGCAGGCGAAGGAGCACAGGGGCGCGCGGATCGTCAACGAGCACGGGAGCCTCAACTTCAACGACCTGAACACGCGGGACCTGGAGGGGGCAAAGGCCTTCTACGGGGCCGTGTTCGGGTGGCGGACGCTCGAGATCCCCGGCGGCTTCCTCGGCTGGACGCTCCCGGGGTACGGCGACCATCTCTCCCGTGACAACCCCGCCCTGCGCGAGCAGGTGGCCGAGGTCGGCGGGCCCGAGGGCTTCGAGGACGTCGTCGCCAGCATCGTCCCGGTCCCGGATGACCAGCCCGACACGCCGGCGCACTGGGGCGTGACGTTCGCAGTCGACGACGCCGACGCCATCGCCAAGGCCGCCGCGGAGCTCGGGGGCAGGGTGATCGTCCCGCCGCTCGACGCGCCGTGGGTCCGCCTCACCGTGATCACCGACCCGCAGGGCGCGACCTTCACCGCCAGCAAGTTCGTGATCGAGAACAAGGACCTGGCGACGAGGGACGCGGGAGTGAGCGCCGCGTAGCGGCCGCGAGGCGCGGAGGCTTAGGCTCCGCGTCCCATGACGACGATCCTGCTGTACGGCGACACGATCCGATATCCCGCGCTGCGGCACGAGGTGCCGCTCGAGATCATGGATCCGCTGCTGTTCGTCGTCCGCGACGGGCGCGCGCTGGTCATGACGAGCCAGCTCGAGGCGGCGCGCATCTCGAGGGCGCTCCCCGAGGCGCAGGTGGTTACGACCGCCGAGCTCGGGTTCTATGACCTCGTCGACGAGGGCATGTCGGCCAACGAGGCCGAGCTCGAGACCGCGGTGCGCGCCCTCCGGAGCTGGCAGATCGAGGGCGCGGTCGTCCCGCCCGACCTGGCGGTGGCCGTCGCCGACCGCCTACGGGCCGAGGGCATCGCCATAGACGTCGACGGCCCGACGGTCGACGAGCGGAGGCGCGTCAAGACGCCCGCCGAGCTCGCAGGCATCCGCCGCGCCCAGCGCGCGGCCGAGGCGGGCATGGCCGCCGCAGAGGAGCTGATCCGCGGCGCCGAGCGGTCAGACGGGCGTCTGCATCACGAGGGCGAGCTGCTCACGGCCGAGAGGGTCCGCGACGCGATCCGAAGCGCGTGCGCCGCGGCCGGGGCCCCCGCGCCGCCGGACATCCTCGTGACCTCGGCTCTCTCCGGCGGGGGCCATGACCCGGGCAGCGGCCCGCTGCCGGCCGACCTGCCGATCCACATCGACGTCTGGCCGCGCGACGAGGAGAGCGGCTGCTGGGCGGACATGGCGCGCACGTTCGTCGCCGGCGAGATCAGCCCGGAGGTGACCGAGGTGCGCGACGTGGTCCGCGAGGCGCTCGAGACGGCGCGTGCCGCCGCCCGGCCGGGAATCACCGGCCGGGAGCTCTACGACATGGCCGCGGAGATCATCGAGCGCGCCGGGCATCCCACGCAGCGCACCACCCCGCCGGGCGAGACGCTCACGCACGGCTTCTACTTCAGCCTCGGGCATGGGGTCGGGCTGGAGGTGCACGAGCCGCCCGGCCTCGGGCTGTTCGGCCGCGACCCGCTGGTGGCGGGAGACGTGGTCGCTGTGGAGCCGGGTGTCGAGGGCCTCGACGGCATCGGCGGCGTCGGCTTCGAGGATCTGCTCCTGATCACCGAGATCGGGAGCGAGACGCTGACCGACTACCCCTACGACCTCTAGCCGTCCGAAGCGGAGGGTCGCGCGAACTCGTGCGAGGCGCGGACGAGGCTTTCGATGACCTCGAGCTCGTCCTCGTCGCGCGGGGCGTAGAGCATCACCGCCGTGGGCGGGATCAGGCCCTTCAGGGCCACGGGGTGCGGCTCGGCCCAGCCGGCCTCGACCGCGGCGGACGCCGTCTCGGCCGGGAGCATCGCGTGCAGGCTGTGGTCGGGACCCGGATGGAGATGGGCGAACTCGCGCTCGATCAGGAAGGCCTCAGGCGGGCCGGTCGGCTCGCCCGGCGCCAGGATCAGCGCTCGGGCGCCCGGCACCGAGATGCGGCTCGGCTCGTCGAGCACGCCCGGCAGCTCGAAGACTCGCCTTGCCAGCTCCTCCACCCAACGCAGGTCCGTCGGCTGCTGATCGAGCTGCGTGTGGGGGTTCGTCGGCGTGGTGCGGGGCCGATCGCCGGCCCGCATGGGCAACGGCGCCATGGCGAAGAGTCTACGCCGGGCTCGGCAGGCGGCTGGGCGAGGTAGTGTCGCTCGCGATGTCCGACGAGCACGTGCGGATCGTCCAAGCCGCCCTCGTCGCCTTGGGACGCGACGGGTTGGAGGCGTTCATCGACCACATGACGGATGACGTCGACCACCGGTCGATCGAGGGTGCTCCCGACGACCACGGTCCGCTGCATGGGAAGGACGCGGTGAGGGCCTACCTCCAAGACTGGGTCGACACCTTCGACGATGTCGACCTCCAGCCTGCCGGCCAGGCGCGCCAGGCGCGCGCCTGACGCGCGTCGTTGCCGTCAGCGTCCATGCCAGCTCGAGACTCGCTGCATGACGTGTTCCACGAGCTCCGGGATCCAGTTGTGGCCGAAGGCCTTGGTCTCGCCCTCGCTACGAACCTTGGCGGCGTCACCCAAGCAGTCGATCTCTATCTGGTGCTCGCCATCGCCGCTGGTCACGACGATCAGCAAGCCCCCTCCACGGGTCCTGCCGATGGACCCGGTGGTGCCCGAGGGACGCAGCTTCTCGAGCGCCGCACCCAGTGCTCGTGCTGCGGCCTCGCCCCAGTCGGATCGATGGTCGCTCGGAATCTCACCGAAGAATGGGCATGGCGTGCTCATTCGGTCGCCGCCCGCACCACGTTCAGGAGCGGCTCGCCGCGCGCGAAGCGAGCCAGCTGCTCGGCGCCGAAGCGCATCGCGCGCTCGTCCGCGGCCCGGGTGTCGCCGGCGTTGTGGGGCGTGATCGCGAGCGCGGCCTCCCAGAGCGGGTGGTCGTCGGGGAGCGGCTCCGGGTCGACGACGTCCAGCACGGCGCGCAGGCGCCCGGATTCCAGCTCGCCGAGCAGCGCCTCGCTGTCGACCACGCGGCCGCGGCCCGCGTTCACGATCAGCGCGCCGTCGCGCATGCGGGCGAGCAGTGCGGCGTCGAAGAGCCCCTCGGTGTCCGGCGTGAGCGGAGCGAGCACGACGACGGCGTCCGCCCGCCCGACGAGGGAGGGCAGCTCATCGGTGCCGTGCACGCCGTCCCGGGCACGCCGCGCGACGCCCGTGACGGTGACGCCGAATGGCTCGAGGCGGCGGCTCACCGCCTCGCCGATCGATCCGAACCCGACGATCAGCACCTGGCTGCCCTGGAGCTCGCGAGGGGGTGCTTCCGACCACCGGCGACGGTGCGCGGCGGCAAGCTGGCCGTAGGCGTCGCCCAGCAGCGCGCCGACCACCCACTCGGCCACCGCCGCATCGCGCGTGCCGCGCGCGTTGCAGAGCGTCGTCCAGGGCGGGACGCGCGCATCGATCCCGTCCGTGCCCGCCGAGAGCACCTGCAGCACCCGCAGCCGCTCGAGCTCCGGCAGCGCGCGGAAGGAATCGCGGTCGTCCCAGCTGGGCACCAGGAACTCGGCCCGCTCGCGCCCGTCGGGAAGCTGGAGCACCTCCACGCCTGCCGGCGCCAGCTCGACGGCCACGTCGAACGCGAGCGGTGTGACGGCGGCGAGCATGGGCCTCTGCACGCTAGCCGGGGCACGCCCGAGATAACAAACCCGCAACGCAAGGTTCGCACCAGAGGGGTAGCTTGCTCGACCAGGACGCCAGGGGAAGACGGCGTCCGCCGCCGGGAGGCGGGAGGACATAAAGGGGGAATCGATGAAGAAGGTCTTCGCGACTCTGTTCGCTCTGATCGCCGTGCTCGCGCTGCCCGCTGCCGCGCCTGCAAAGCCGCCCGACACTCATGTCCAGCTGCTCGCGATCAACGACCTTCACGGGCACCTCGCCCCGAACACCCCCGGCAGCATCCAGGTCGGTTGCTGCAATCCGGTCACCAAGGACGGAGTGCAGACCGGCTGGACGCAGAAGACAGTCCCGGCCGGCGGCATCGCCTATCTCGCCACACACATCAAGTCGATGCGCAGGACGCACCCCAACACGATCACGGTGGGCGCCGGAGACCTGATCGGCGCGAGCCCACTCGTGTCGGCGCTCTTCCACGACGAGCCGACCATCGAGGCGCTCAACTCAATCGGCATGGACGTGACTGGTGTCGGCAACCACGAGTTCGACGAGGGCATCGACGAGCTGGAGCGCATGCGCTACGGGAACCAGCTCGGCGGTGACGGGTGCCACCCCATCGACGGCTGCCAGGACGGCACTCCGTACGGAGGCTCGCTGTTCCCGTTCCTCGCCGCGAACGTCTTCTTCGCGGGCACGGACGAGACGATCTTCCCGCCCTACGAGATCCGCAGGGTCGGCGGGGCGAAGATCGCGTTCATCGGGCTGACCTTCGAGGGCACGCCCACCGTCGTCACGCCGAGCGCCGTCGAGGGGCTCGAGTTCCGGCCGGAGGTGGCGACGGTCAACGCGCTCGTGGACAAGCTGCGCGACGAGCAGGGCATCAATGCGTTCGTCGTCCTGTTGCACCAGGGCGGCGCGCAGCGGCCTCCCTCGCCGCCGGCCGACCCCGCGGCGACGCCGACCGGCGACGAGTACACCGACGTGAACCGGTGCGTGAACTTCAACGGCCCGGAGATGACCTCGATCGCGAACGGGCTCGACGACGACGTGGGGGTCATCGTCAGCGCCCACACGCATCAGCCCTACATCTGCGAGATGGCAGGGAAGCTCGTTACGAGCGCATCGTCGTTCGGCCGGCTCGTGACCGACATCGAGCTCACGATCGACCCACGCTCCGACGAGATCACGGGCGCCAGCGCGTTCAATCACATCGTCACGCAGGACGTGAAGCAGGATGCGCGCGCCCAGGCGATCCTCGACAAGTACACGACGCTCTCGGCCCCGCTCGCCAATCGCGTGATCGGCTCGATCACAGCTGACATCCGGTCGTCGCGTGACGTGCCCAGCGGGCAGAACCCGGCGGGCGAGCAGCCGATGGGCGACGTGATCGCCGACGCCATGCTGGAGGCGACCGCCCCGAGCGACTTCGGCGAAGCGGTGGCCGCGTTCATGAACTCCGGCGGCGTGCGCGGCGGCCTGCTCTTCGATCAGGTCGGCGGCGGCGAGCAGCCGGGTGAGGTCACGTACGGAGAGGCCTTCACGGTCCAGCCGTTCGGCAACACGCTCGTGGTGAAGACCTGCACGGGACAGCAGATCTACGACGTCCTGAACCAGCAGTTCAATAACCCCGCGGCGGACCAGAACCGGATCATGCTGCCGTCGGCGAACGTCCACTACCAGTGGACGACGGTCGGCGGGCCGCACATAGTCGACGGCTCCGTGTCGTTCGACGGCGGGACCACCCCGATCGACAAGAGCGCGTCCTACCGCATCGCCGTGAACAACTTCATGGCGGACGGCGGAGACAACTACACGGTCTTCCGGTCGTGCACGGAGCCGCTCGGCGGCGAGGTGGACCTCGACGCCTTCGCGCGCTACCTGCAGGGGCACTCGCCCCTGGAGCCGCCCGAGCTCAACCGGATCGAGAAGGTGGGCTAGCCCTGGTGACAGCCGGTGCTCGCGGTGATCTCGAACTCGGGGATGTAGGCCGACGCGCGCACGGATAGCACGCCGTCGGCCACCCCCGATCCATGGATGTGGAGGCGGCGATCCGCGGCAGGATCGCCGCCTGGGTCCTCGATGCTGACCGGAACACCGCGGACACGCAGCCGCTCCGCCCAGCGACCCAGGGCGGCGGCGGTCGCCGCGCCGGACGAGAGGCCGTAGCCCGCGGCCGGCCCGCGGTGCTCCCACTCGAACCGGTGCGAGCCGGTGGAGCGGCCGTACGCGTCGCGGCATGTGACCGGTCCCCTCCGCCGGATCTCACGCAGCGCGTCGCCGAGCGGCGTACCAGTCGAGGCCACGGCACGGCCGTCCGCAAGCACCCGCTCCCAGCGTGCTCGCGCCGCGTTCAACGGACCGGGCGAGGCCTGGTAGTCGGGCAGCTGTGACCACACCGCCACCGCCGTGGCCATCACCGTGATCGCGACTCCGCCCGCGAGCGTCGCCCGCCATGGCCTCCCGCGCCGGGAGCGCAGCCATGTGACGACGAGTGTCGAGAAGGCCGCCACGCCGTAGACGCCGACGATCAGCGCGGTGTCCGTGTCGCGCTCGGGCGTGCAGCCGAACCCGATTCCCTCGCAGGCGCGGCCGGAGCCTACGTGCGGGTGGACGAGCAGTCCGAGGACGACCGCCCCCGCCAACGCGCCCGCCGCCCCGATCAGCCACCAGCGCCCGGTCATGAGAGGGGCGTCGGCCGATACCGTCCGCATCTTGAGGTGCGCGACGCTGGCCAGCGACGGCACGAAGCGAGTCCCTATCCAAATGTGCTGTCTTGTGTGAGATGACGAGGCCGGTTTTCTACTTCGACTTCAACTCGCCCTATGCCTACCTGGCAGCCGAGCGAATCGAGGGCATGATTCCCGACGCCGAGTGGAGGCCGATCGCATTCCCGATGGTCCTTCATCAGCTCGGCCGCCTCGAGCACGTGCTCCAGCGCGACTTCCCGAACGTCCTTCCCGAAGTCCGCGGGCGGGCCGCCGAGCGCGGGCTCCCTCCGGTGGAGCCTCCGCCCGGTTGGCCGGTCGAGACCTGGTCCCTCGGCCCGCTCCGGGCCGCCGTCTTCGCCGGCGATCGCGGCCGCGGCCCCGAGTTCGCGAGGGCGGCGTTCCGCCGGGTCTTCGTCGAGAGCCGCGCGCTGAGCGACCCCGAGGTCCTGGCCGACGCAGCCGCCGAGGCCGGCCTCGACCCGGCTGAGGTTGCCGAGGCCATCCAGCGGACCGAGATCAAGGAGCGCCTGAAGGAGCTCACGAACGGCGCAGTCGAGCGAGGGGTCACGGGCATCCCGACGGTCGAGATCGGCGACGAGCTGTTCTGGGGCGACGACCATCTCGAGGACGCCACCGCGGCGGCAGCCGCTCAGAGCTAGCGCGGCCTGGATAATCGGGCGTATGAAGCCCAGGCTCGACCACATTGGACTCGACGTGCGTGACTACGCCGCTAGCAAGGCCTTCTACGAGCAGGCGCTCGCGCCGCTCGGGATGAGGTGCATCACGGAACCGGTCCCGAACCTGGGCGGGTTCGGAGCGGACTTCCCGTTCTTCTGGATCGGCGAGCGCGGGCGCGGGCCGGACAGCGGCACGCATGTGGCGTTCACGGCGGAGAACCGCGAGACCGTGAACGCCTTCCACGAGGCCGCGCTTGCCGCCGGCGGGCGCGACAACGGCGCCCCGGGTCCCCGGGAGATCTACCACCCGACCTACTACGGTGCGTTTGTGCTCGACCCGGACGGCAACAACATCGAGGCCGTCTTCCATGGAGAGCTCGGCTGATCGCAGCCATGTTCGGCTCGCCGAGCTCGTAGCCGCCCTCTCGCTGGGCATCGACCTCGGCTTCGGGCAGCCGATGGAGCACGT
>Ga0207675_100002811_pt1 | contig 17110 bp, 14 predicted proteins | sample KBSSwiS42_FD_184305 | JGI IMG/M metagenome (GOLD analysis project Ga0207675, IMG submission 184305) | Switchgrass rhizosphere microbial communities from Kellogg Biological Station, Michigan, USA - KBS Switchgrass S4-2 (SPAdes) (version 2) | ecosystem: Host-associated > Plants > Roots >... | reverse complement strand
CTGTTCTGAGGGGGCGCCGTTCTGAGGGGGGCGCCGTTCTGAGGGGGCGCCGTTCTGAGGGGGCGCCGTTCTGAGGGAGCTCTGTAGTCAGGGAGCTCTACGCGTCGGTCGCGGCGCCCGGACGATGTACGGATGCTCTACGTCGCTGTTGTCGATGACGACGTCGACCTGCTCGTGGGGGCGCACCGACTGCTCGTACCAGAGATGCCGCTGGAGCGAGCCCGTCTTGTAGGCCTCGCGCACCAGCTCCGCGGAACCTCCGCGCGTGCCGTCACGCTGGGCCCGACGTTGCAGCATGATCTGCCAATCTACGTCCAGCCAGATCGTGAAGTCCCAGTGCTTGCGCAGCGGCGGCGTGTGCAGAAACATTCCGTCCACCACGAGAATCGCGTCTTCTTGCACGTCCAGCCAGTCCTCCGGGAACGGCTGGTCAGCGTGCGAGTTCCAGTAGTCCAGCCGACAGCGCCGATTGCCCTTGGGCCCGAGCGGATCCAGCAACAGCTCGCGAATCTTGGCGTAGTCGTAACCTTCCTGCAGGTACTCGGCAGGCGTGAAGCCGCGCGTTCTTTCGCGCTGCTCGTAGCCGGGAGGATGAAAATCATCCAGCGACGCGCGCAGGCAAACTCGACCGAGCGCCTCGAGACGATCGGCCAACGCATCGGCGAACGTCGTCTTGCCCGCGGCCGAGCGCCCATCGATGCCGACGCGCAGTGGCCGTCGCGTCGGCAGGCGTACCAGCGCATCGACGAGAAACGCCAGGACCTGCGAAGAATTCATCGGCGAGTCGAGTCGGCGCAGAAGAAACGGGAAAGGCGCGTTCGAACGCTGCTCGCCTTGCTCGCTGGCACAGATACTCCACGCAGCGGATCCCGGCTGGAGTCTTTGCGAGCGGTCCACCCGGAGAAGCAGCCCTGCCGGCCACGCGACTCATGCCCTGCCCACGATCGTGGGGAGCCTGCGCAGTCGAGACGAAGCCGCGTGACGATTTTCTCGCCGAGAATTTGCTCGAAGGTTCCGGCGTGGGTGCAGATTTTACTTGCGATATTATATTACAAATATCTGATTTAACACGACTAACAGTCATGTCATGGTGCTGGATCTACGGCCCCTGTCGCGCGCACCGCGACCCCGAAACGTGGCCAGAAATCGCGCAGTCAACGTGCTTTCGAGACACGCCCGGCAGCGCCGGCACGAGCCAGCCCCAACCCCGCAGTGATCACGCCGAAGAAAAAAGAGCAGGGGGGCCGGGCCTGCAGTGCGAGTCCCTCGGCGACACCTCGGGACCCTGCTCGTCGGGGCGCCCGGCGCGCGCTTCAGGGTTCGCGGACGACCGCTTCCATGTTGTTGCCGTCGGGATCGAGCACGAAGGCGGCGTAATACCCCGGCGGGTAGCCTTGGTCGGAGCGCAGCCCGGGCGGGCCGTTGTCGCGACCACCGGTCGCCAATGCCGCCGCGTGGAAAGCGTCGACCTCGGCGCGGCTCTTGGCCGCGAACGCCGTGTGCTGCTTCACGCTGTGAGCGTGGTAGCGGTCGATCCAGAAGACGGGATACTCGACACCGTAGCCGACGGCATCGCCACCGTCGTTTTCGGGCAGCTGCACCACTCGGCGCCAGCCGAGCGCGCCGAGCACCGCGTCATAAAAGACGGCGGAACGCCGCACGTCTGCGACACCGATACCCGTGTGATCGATCATGCCGCGAACCATGGCGCGACTCGCGAGCCCTGTCACGCGTCCGGGGCGTGACCCGAGGACTTGGGCTGCGCGAGCTGGTCGTCGTCGAGCCACTCGGCGTGCTGGTCGCGAAGCCTGCGCACGAAGTCGTCGTCCTGAACGACGCAGTAGAGCGACGGATGCGTCTTGTACTGCGACCAGACCTGACCAACGGCGGTGTCCGTCAACAAGAAGCAGCGCCCCAGATACATGCCGGCGCGCGCTCGAGCGCCAAACTTGACGAAGAAGCAGTCCTCGCGCTCGGCCAGGCGCTGAAGATGGCGGGCCAGCAGGCCCTGATCGGTCGCGGTGAAGCACAGCTTGCGCTGAGAGTACGCCGTTTCTCCGCGCCTTCGCGCGGGGCCATCCAGGCAAAAAAATGCGCCGGCAAATCGCAGCTCGAAGGTCGGGAACGTGGACATCGTGCGAGCCATGTTAGCGCACCTTCCGGGCTGGTCGCGCCCTGAGCGTGGCGAGTCACTTCATGCTATTTCAACGATCTGTCGACCAGCCGCACACAGGACGAATGGCTCTGGGGCTGGGACCCGACGCCGGGCATCGTCTCGGTCTGGGCCGAAGCGAGCGGACGCGCCAGCGTGTGGCGGCGCACGCCGCCCGAGCTCGGGCTGGTGCGGGAGGAGGTCCGCTATCGGCCCTGGCTGCTGCTGGCGTCGCTCGCGGACTTGAAGCACCTCGGAGCACGCCTGCAGCCCGAAGCGGCGAGCAACGCTGGCGACGCGGTCAGCTATCGCGAGCTCGAGGGCAGCGGGGAGCTGCGTTTTCTCGTCAGCGCGGAGAGCTTGCGCACGCTGTCCTCGGCGGTGCTCGAGGGAGCGTCGCGGCGGCGCGCGACGGCGCTGCGCAGCTTGCGCGATCTGCCGGGCGATGAGCTGCTCTGTTTGGCGCCCGAAGAGCAGTACTTGATCGCGTCGGGGCGCACCTACTTTCGCGACCTCGGCTTCGACGACCTGCGGCGGCTGTCGTTCGACCTGGAGACGACGGGGCTCGACCCGGATCGGGATCGGATCTTCCTGGTCGCGCTGCGCGACCCCGACGGGCAGACCACGCTGCTCGAGGCTGCGCTGCCCGCAGACGAGGCCGAGCTGATCCGGCGGCTGGTGCTCGCGATTGAAGCCGCCGATCCCGATGTGATCGAGAACCACAACCTGCACGGCTTCGACCTGCCGTTTCTGGTGCGCCGCGCGCGACGGCTCGGCGTGCCGCTGCGGCTGGGTCGCGCAGGGCCGCCGGGGTTGCTCACGCGGCCGGCAGCGCGCGGCGTTCCGACCCAGAACGACGGCTCCGAGCGCCCGCGCCGCACACGCTTCACGGTCATCGGTCGCGAGCTGCTCGACAGCCTGGACGCGGTGCTGCGCTACGATTTTGCCGCGCGCAGCCTGCCCGGGCATGGGCTGAAGGCCGTGGCCCGCCACTTTGGGCTGGCGAGCGCGACGCGCGAACAGATCCCCGGCGCTCGCGTGTACGAGGTGTATCAGAGCGATCCCGAGCGCGTGCGGCGCTACGCGGCGGCCGACGTGACCGAGGCATCGGAGCTCGCGCGCGTGCTCGGCGGCGCGGCCTTTGCGCTGGCCCGCATGGCGCCGCGCCGCTATGAACGCCTCGCCGATGCCGGGCCCGCCACGGGCGTGCTCGATCCGATGTTGATCCGCGCCTACGTGCGCAGCGGCGCGGCCCTGCCGGCGCACGCGAGCGGAGACGGCACGCCGCACCAGGGTGCTGCACTGTATCTGTTCGCGACCGGCGTGGCGCGCCGCATCGTCAAGGCCGACGTCGCGAGCCTGTATCCGTCACTGATGCGCGAGTATCGCATCGGTCCGGCGCGCGATCGGCTGGGCGTGCTCCTGACGCTGGTGGATCGGCTGCTCACGTTGCGGCTGGAGGCCAAGGCGCGGGCGCGATCGGTGGCACCAGAGGCGGCCGATCGCTACCTCGATGAAGCGCTGTCGGCGGCGATGAAGATCGTGATCAACTCGGCCTACGGCTATCTGGGCGCCGTCGGCCTGACACGCTTCGCCGATGTGCACGCCGCCAATGAGGTCACGCGGCGCGGGCGCGAGTTGCTCGATCTGCTGTGTAGTGAGCTCGCCCGGCGCGGGGTCACGCTGCTCGAAGCCGACACCGACGGCGTGTACTTCGCGGTGCCCGAGAGCTGGGACGAAGCCGCCGAGCGGCGCGTGGTGGCTGCGGTCGCGGCGCTCCTGCCCGCGGGCGTGCAGCTCGAGTTCGACGGGCGCTACGCGGCCATGCTCTCGCACGAACCGAAGAACTACGCTCTCTTGCCCTATCAGGGCGCGTTGTTGCTGCGCGGTGTCGCGTTTCGCTCGCGCCGGGCCGAGCCGTTTGGCGAGGCCTTCTTGCGCCGGGCGCTCGAGCGCCTGCTGGAGGGTGACATCCCGGGCGTGCGCGCGGCCTATGTTGCGAGCAGCGCTGCGCTGCGCGCGCGGCTCTTGCCTACGCTCGACGTCAGCGCCGAGCTGCGGCTCACGAAGACACCTGCACAATATGCGGCGACGCGCGAGCAGCGCCGCGAGTTGGCGTACGAAGCACTGCTCGGCAGCGGGCGCAGCACCTGGGCCGCGGGCGAGCGCATCCGTGTGTACCGTGCGCACGGCGGACGCGCAGCGCTGCTGCTCGACGCTGCCGACGAAGACGGCGATCCGCGCGACTACGACGTGGAGTATTATGTGCGCCTGCTGCGCGAGACCTTCGCGGCGCGTCTGGCGCGAGCGCTCGACCCCGAGGTCTTCGCAGAGCTGTTCGCCGACCCGCAGCAACTCGGGTTGTTCACGTCGTCTCTCGCACAGGCGCGGCCGGTGCTGACCGTCATGGCTGCGGCAGACGCGCCAGCCCCGCCTGGGCGCACTCCTGGGCCACGGTGAGGTAGGCGTGGACGCTCGCGGCGCCGACCACGTAGGGGTTGGGCTGCTCGGCGCTGCGTGCGCGCAGCTGCGGCAGCTTCGTCTTCGAGCCATCGAAGATGGTGTGGTTCGAGAGCAGGACGTCGGCGTGAGCCTGGGCCGCGACGTCGGCAAAGCGCGCGGACGACGCGATGTAGTGCCGGAACCAGAACCTGTCCGGTCGTTCCGGCGTGATGTAGCCGTCACGGTCGCGGAGCCAGTTGAAGGCGGTGCCGCCCCAGGTGACCGCCACATGCGGGCGACCCTGATCCTTGAGCGGGATCACGGTCGAGATCGTGCCGAGTGTGTGCCCGGGCGTGACGTATAGCCGGAGCGTGGTATCGCCCAGGGTGAGCGCCATGCCGTCACGGGCGACGACGTCGCGCTTGGGTCTGGTGCCGCTGCTGCGCTCCAGCAGGTCCCAGTCCGCGGCAGACAGCACGATCTTCGTGCCGAACGTGTCTTGCAGGTACTTTGCCCCGCCGGAGTGGTCACCGTGGCCGTGGCTCACGATCGCGTACTTGATCGTCCGAGGGTCGAGGCCGAGCTTGCGCAGGCCGTCCACCACTTCGGCCTCGACCGCGTAGTCGTACAGGGTGTCGACGAGAATGATCCCGGCAGACGTCGTCACCGCCCACGCCGAGTACTCCGACATGCCGACGTAGTAGAGGTTGTCGAAGACCTTGACCGGCTCGGCGTACCAGGCCACCTGATCGGGTGGCCCGGCAGGCCGCGCTGCTGAGGCCGGCGCTGGCGATGTCGGTGCAGCGGGCGGGACCGCTGCGGGCGACTCCGGGCAAAGCACGCCCAGCAGGCCCTGCCATTGTGTACCGGCGGCGGCCTTCGCGGCGCTGACATGGCGGGCAACCGCGGGGGGCTCGGCCTGGGCACCGAGGGACATGACAGCGGAGAGGAGCGCAGCGACGACGCTGACGGCCAGTGCGGGACGCCTCGCTCTGAACGGGTTCGAGAACGACATCGTCCACGCATGCTAGCAACTAGCCGCTCGCTGCGCCGCGAAGAAGACCCTAGCCACGTGCCCGACTGCGGCGACTCGCCCAGAGGCCGAGCAGGAGCAGGGCACTCGAAGGCAAACCGTGACTTGCCGAGCGGCTGCCGATGGCGCAGCCGTCGAGCGAGCTGGATCCGGACGCGGAGATCGCTCCGGGCGGCGACATGAGCCCCGCTGCGGACATCGCTCCCAGGGCAGGCATGGTGTCAGCTGCCGGCGTGCCCCCCGACGCGGACGTCGGCCCCGACCCTGGCGCTGGCTGCGTCGGGCACGACTCGGCGGGCTCCAGGTTCGGGTAGCTGATCTCGATCCGACTGTAGACGTTGCTGTTGCCGCGCGGCACCGTGCCGTACCACGCCACACCGGCGCCGCCGAAATCGTTCGGCGTGATGGTGCCTGCGAGCGCGAGCGTGTCGCTGGTCGAGTTGTTGTGGGCCTCGACCGTGATCTGGTCGCCGATGACCTTCAGTACCAGCTCGGTGCTGGGCCGGAAGACACCGCTCAGCACCTGCGTGTCGTTCAGCGGCGTGCCGACGCCATTGTCGATCCGATACAACTGAAACATACACTGGGTGGTGGACTGCGTGGTGCGCCAGTAGCGCAACGAATAGCCGGTCCGGGTGCGTGGATCGTACTTGATGTAGATGTCCGACTTCTGGATGGTGTTGCCGTCCGCGGGCGAACCGGGACTACCGAAGCCGGCGCCGGAGGTCTTCTCCGGGGTCATCGTCAGTGCGACCTGCATGTCGCCGCGCGCGCTGTCCTCTTGGTAGGCGAGCGAAGCGCCTTGAGATCCCACGCGTATGCCGTAGCCGTTGACCAGACCCTCGCCCGCCTGCACGGTCCAGGTGCCGAGCACCGTCCAGAGGCCGCTCGCGAACGAGCTGTTCTCGCGCTCGACGAAGTTGCGAAAGTCGGGCGAAACGGTCGACGACCCCAGGTCGCACGCCGCGATGGGTCGATCGCTGATCGCGAACACGGCGGGGCCCGGCTCGCTGACGTTGTGCTTGGGCTGGACGCTGACACGGACGAGCTTGCCGATGTCGCCGGGAGTGAGCGTGTAGGATTTGAGGGGTTGGTTGTCTCGGCTCAGCGCCACATCCCGCGCGCCGGCGCAGCCGGGATCATCGCAAATCGACCAGGTGATCAACGACTGGTCTTCGTGTCCGTCGAGATCGTAGGCGTAGTCGACCGCGAGCTGGCCGCCGGCGGGCGGATTCAGCGTTGGGCCAGCGCTGAGGATCGGTGGATCGAGGTAGGGCGGCTCGACGAAGACCCAAGCGGTAGCGTGCAAGCCATTCGCCGCCGTGGCGATGACCGGCACGTACTCGGGAGCGCCGGTGGTGTTGCCCGTCACCAGCACGTCAGGTCCCGTCGTGCGGCTCAACACGATGGATCTCGATGGCGTCGACCAAGTGATCGACGGATCGGCGACTCGCAGGGGCGACACCGTGGCCCCGAGGGTCGCGCCGGCCCCATTCGTGCGCACGGACGCCGGCGCGCCGGACAGCGCCAGGCGAAAGACCAGACTGCCCTGCCCGGCACTCTCGTACTGCTGGCGCACGCCGGCGGGATCCCAGTCGTCCGCCACGCCGGTGGGCGTGGCACGCAGCAGATTCCATGGATTGAACGCCAGCGCCGTCTGCTCGGACAGCTCGTACGAGTATTCGAACGTGGCCGCGCCGGCAGAGCCATCGCTGATGACCGCCGGGTTGCCCGCCGGATCCTTCACTCGATACGTGAAGTAGTTCTGGCTGGGCCGAGGCGGAGCATTGCCCTCCACCCAGGAGAGGGCAGCTCCGCCTCCCGGCATCACGACGTTGATCAGCGCCACACCTTGGCCCGCCCCCTTGGAGAACTGGAGCCCGTTGCTGGCCGTGAAGGTCGAGTTGAGGAAGGCGACGTTCCCTGCCGACATCACGCCCGAGCCGGTCGGGAACAGGATCTGGGAATTCTCCCACACGCTGACCGTGCCCCCACCAATGAAGTCGTCGGTGCCCTCGATGAACACATTCCGAAAGTACGAGCGCGTGGTGCGCAGAAACATCGTGTCCAGGCGGCTGAGCAACGCCACGTTTTCGTACACGTGCTTGTCGCCCGTGGCTTGCAGAGCAACGGCTTGCGTGATCACGGCGGAGCGTTTGCTCAGGTTCTTCGCCGCATCGCCGGGATACTCGTAGTCAGTGTTGCAGTAGTTCAGGATCGTGAGGTTCTTGGCGCTGAAGCCGTCCGCGTTCACCACGATCACATAGCCGTTGTTGTTGGCCGCGTCGGGACCGCCGCCACCTTGCTGATTGCCGCGGTTGTCGGCGAGCACCACCGAGCGGCGGTTGTTGGTCAGCCCGAGCAGGGTGATGTAGCTCTTGGTGATATCCAGGCTATTGCCGGTCGGAGTGGCCGGCAGCAGATACACGCCGGGCGCGATGCCGATCACGGTGGGCTGCGCAGCGGTTCCCGCCGGCGCGGCCGCGTAGGCGGCTGGCACGGTTCTGAAGCGGCGATTGCTCGGGTCGTCCGCGATCAAGCTGCCGTCGACCAGGTAGTCATAGCTCAGCGTGGCCGGATCGAGCGCGACGACCGGTTCGCCGTTGGGCGCGCTATCCTGTGCGCGCGCGCGAGGACCGAGACTCGTCAGAAACGCGAACGCAGCCAGGCCGACGAGCAGAGACCGCTCGACCCTCCTCATGATCTTCATGACCCGCTCCTTTGCTCCGCGCCTCTGCGCTGCCAGTGTATTCCCGGGTCGGGAAGATCGATCGAGATTAACTCGGCGACGGAATATTGCGTTCAGCCGTGACGATAGTTATGCGCGATGCGCACGTACTTGGCAGCAAGCTCGCGGTGGAAGATCTCGTCGGCCTCGGTCAGCTCACGCTTGACCTTGCCCGGCACGCCCACCACCAGGCTGCGCGCGGGGATGTGCGTCCCCGCAGTGACGACAGCCCCCGCGGCAATGACGCTGCCGTGACCGATCACGCAGCCGTCCAGGATCGTGGACTGAATTCCCACGAGCACGCCGTCTTCGATGCGGCAGCCGTGGATCACCGCGCGATGCCCCACGACCACGTCGGCTCCGATGATCGCGGGGTCTCGATCCCCGACGTGCACCACGCTGCCGTCCTGCACGTTGCTGCGGGCGCCGACCTGGATTGGATTCAGATCCGCCCGCAGCACGCAGGCGTGCCAGATGCTCGCTCCTGCCGCGAGCTCGACGCTGCCAATCAGCGCGGCTCCGGGCGCCACATACACGTCCTGCGCGACGCGCGGCAGCTGCTCCAGGTAGCGCTGGAACAGCGCCCCGGGGAAACGCGCGCGCAGTCCCTCGAGCCGCGCTTCCAGCTCCAGCAGGTTGCTCGGCGGAGCGGAGACGCTCACGACCGAGCCGACCACGGTGCGAGAAGCCACGCCGCGAGCTTGCCGGCGCAGTTTGCCGAGCGCAACGGCCAGCGCCCCCCGGGGGTGATGTCGCGAAAGCTGCGCCGCGATTGAAGATTTCGCAAAAAACGGAACAGTGAAGCCGAAAATAGCTGGCTGGATTGCAGTCGCGCCCACGATGCCCAGGGATTTCGCGACTGGAAACGTTTCCCCGTGACCGATTGCCAAAGCGGAGCTAAGCCAGTCGAGACACCGTTTCAGCGCCACGAATTCCAGAGTGGCCTGGCTCCAGCACCGGAGTCCGGTCGTGTTCCACCGCGTGAAATCTCACTCTCTCCTCCGTCTGCTCCCACCGCTCGTGCTGGGGCTGATCTTCGGTGTGTTCGGCGCCTGCACGTTGACCGGAGATGACTACGAACCGGTACAGGTGGACGTGCTGCCGAGCCAGCGCGCCGACGCGGGTTCGGTCGCTTGCCCCGCCGGCGCCGAGTGCTGCGACGCCGTTCCTTGCGCCACCGGCCAAAGCTGTCGCAGTGGCGTGTGCGAGACCCCCGTGGCCGATGCGGGGGCGTGTCGCGGTTCAGAGTGCCCGCGGCCGATCGATCTGGTGCGGGCACCGACCTGCGACGACGGCGCGCTCGGCCCCGGTGAGGCCGATATCGACTGTGGTGGCGTCTGCACCGAGAGGTGCGCGGCGGGACGGCACTGTGGCAGCGACGGCGACTGCCGGGCAGGCCTGTATTGCCCGGGCGCCAGCTCGCTTTGCAGCCCCAGCTCTTGCAACGATGGCGTGCGCAATGGTGACGAGCTCGCGACCGATTGCGGCGCTGGCTGTCCGGGCTGCGCCGATGGAACGGCGTGCACCGTCGACGCGGACTGCCAGAGTGGCGTGTGTAGCGCCGCGGGCAACTGCGCCGCACCGAGCTGCACCGACAACGTGAGGAACGGCGGCGAGCCCGACGTCGATTGCGGGGGCCCCTGCGCGAGCTGCCCGACGGCACGCGCCTGTGGCGCCGCCGATGATTGCCAGAGCGGCGTGTGCAGCAGCCTCGGTTGCGCCGCCGGGGTGGCGCAGTGCTGCCAGGCCGCCACGTGCTCGGATGGCGTAGCCAACCCGGGAGAGACCGACGTCGACTGTGGGGGGCGCTGCCCCGACTGTGCCACGGGCCGCGCCTGCAACGGCGCCGCTGACTGTCAGAGCGGCGTCTGCCGCGGCGGGGGCTGCGCGGGCGGCGTGGCTCGCTGTTGCCAGGCCCCCAGTTGCACGGACGGCGTCGCCAACGGAGGCGAGCCGCTGGTCGATTGCGGCAACGTGGCGTGTGGCCTGTGTGCCATCGACCATGCCTGTACGCTGGACGCGCAGTGCCAGAGCGGCTTCTGCCCCGCCGGCAGCTGCGCTGACCCCGGTACCTGCACGGACAGCACGCTGAATGGCACCGAGACCGCCGTCGACTGCGGCGGCAATCGCTGCCCGCGCTGCGTCGACCGCCTGCCCTGCCTGCAGGATGCGGACTGCGTCAACAACAACTGCTTCAACAACATCTGCATTTCCTGCGGCAGCACCGTGCTGGACGGCACGGAAACGGACATCGACTGCGGCGGCGCCGACCCGGCATGCCGGCGCTGCAACCCAGGCGAGCGCTGCTTGATCAACTCCGACTGCCTGAGCAACGGCTGCTTTACCGGGTTCTGCGGCTGATCCGCTGAACAGACAGCGACAGAAAGCGTACCTCGGGCTCGAGAAACCTGTGCACTCTAGTCGAGCGAGACGACGCGCGTGCCGGCGATGTGGTCGTGAACGCAGCGCCGATCTTTGCGGAAGATGAACAAGACGTCCACGCAGCTGAGCACGGGTCCCACCATGGGGATCTGGGCCACCAACATCGTGGGCAAGAACCTCCAGAGCACCAGCCTCGAGAACGGCGCTGGCCTGCCGTCTTCGGCCATCACGATCTGAATGCCGACCGCCTTCTTGCCGACGGTCTGCGCGCTTCTCGCGAGAAACACACCGTGCACCGCCAGCCAGACGGCGACGCCGCCCAGCGCCCAGACCAGGGACATCGGGAACGGTTGGGGTTTGATGTTGGGAAAGCCCTGGTAGACGCCAGCCCAAAACTGCACGGGAAATACGATCAGGATGCTGATCAGGCCGTCAATCATGGCTGCTCCAAGCCGCGACCATCGCGTCGCGCTCCTGTCCCGCGCCTGGCTCGCCTCCCCTGGTGCCTCGATGTCGGAGGGCGCCTGATACGGATTCGTGAAGGAGGGATCCATGCTGCCATGAGAGACGCCGAACGCGCTGCGCGTCAAGCCATGCCAGCGCTCCCCGGAGCGACCTGGTGGCTCCCCGCGCTCGCCCTTGCGAGGGGACATGCAGCGAGACGGAGCGCGTATTGGCGCCCCTGCCGAGCTGGCAGAGGCTGCCCCGACGGTGCGGCGTGCGGGCGACGCCGACGCCCGAGTCGTCACCCCTCGCGCCCTGCGGAGCGGAGTTGGGACCTGCTGCTATAGGCCGCGCTCGACCAGCGAGTTTCTTCCGATTGCGCTGAGATGAGGACCACGGTACTGCTTCGGTTGTTCAGTGACAGGCGCGCATCGAGGCAGGTTCATGAAGTCGTGGCGCCCGCTGCTGCATCGCACGCCGAGTCCCGTCGACACGACGTTTGCCTCGCGCGCCGGCACGTGGAAGGCTGGCTGCGTTCGATGTCTGCAAGTTTCAGTTCGTTTCTGATCTCGTTCCTGCGTTGCGCGGCGCACCGGCGCGCCCGCGCTGCCGGAGCCGTCGCGCTGGGCGTGGCGTTTGGCAGTTCCTGCGGCGTGGACTCCACCCCTCTCTTCAGGAGCGCGCCGTCTCTCGACCCAGCCACGGTGCGCCCCGGAAATCTGCCGACCTATTCTCCTCCCGTTGTCGGCCTGCCTGGCACGGGCGGGCGCGAAGGCGGGCCCGGTGAAGGCACTGGCCTGGGCACGGGTACGGTGGGGATGGCGGAGCAGCCTCAGCACGACGCAGACGCGGGAACGCGCGACGGCGGTGCCCCCGGCGCCGACGCCGGCTTCGACGCCGGAGCGGAGTGCGCGCAGGACAGCGACTGTGAAGACGCCAACGGCTGCACGTTCGACGATTGCGTCGAGGGTGGCTGCCAGCACACGCCCGCCCGCGCCGGCGTCGCCTGCGGCAGGACCGAGAACACCTGCGCTGACGACCGCTGCGACGGAGCGGGCGCGTGCGTGACGCGCGACTTGCCCGCCGGGACGGCGTGCGGAGCCGCCAGCGCTTGCGGCCAGCCCACTTGCAGCGCCGGCGCAGTCTGCCAGCCGCGCGACGCGGCGAATGGCTCGGCGTGTCCGGGCGGCAGCTGCAGTGTCGGCGCGTGCGTGCCGGGGCAGCGTGTCGGCTGCCCGCAGCAGGTGGCGACCAGCGTTCCCTTCCAGATGAACTGGAGCTCTGCGGGGCGGCCCGACCTGTTCCGAGGCGAGTGCGAGAGCAACAACACCCCCGACGCTGCAGTAGTGTTCGTGGCGCCCGCCGCAGGCCGCTATCGCTTCGAGGCGAGCGGCTCCCCCGATTCCGTGCTGTCGCTGGTGCGCGGCGCCTGTGGCCAAGGCAACGGCGCGGAGCTCGCGTGCAATGACGACATCGTGCAGGACAGCGGCGGCGCATCGCGCATCGACGTCACGCTGACCGCCAATCAGACGCTCACGGTCTACGTGAGCGAGTTCGGCAACAGAGACACCGGCTCGGGCGTGCTCCGAATTTCGGCGCTCTGAAGCGCCGTCGGGCTACGCGGCCGTGTCGAGCTGCGCGGCGGCGCGCGCCCGCTCGATCGCGTGCTCGCGAATGTCCTTCGGCCAGCGCTGCACCAGCGCCTCGAAGCGCTCGGTGTCGCCCGCGAACAGCGCACGACACGCTTCCTCGTAGTGAGGGCGATCGCCCGCCATGGCGGAGAGAAACCGGCTGAGCGCCGAGCGCATGCGCCGCGCTCGTTCCGGCCCGCTCTCGCTCTTGATGGCGTGTTCCACGAGCCGCCGCAGGACGCCGGAGATGCCGTTCGGGTGCTCCTCCAGCCAGCTCCAGTGCCGGGGCAGGAGCGACACTTCGCGGCTGGTGACCCCGAGCTTCGGCCGGCCCGGGCCACGCGCAGGCGCGCCAGCGTGGCGCTCCAGCACTTCTTCCAGCGAACCGCGTAGATCGAAGTCGACCTGGCACCCCGTCTCCGTTTCAAAGACCAGCACCAGCTCCGCCGGATCCTGGTCGAACCGCTGCTTGAGCACCTGCAACACGTCGCGCAGCGGCCCGGCCGCAACACGGCGGATGCCCGCGAACGCAACATGAGTTGACTCGGATTCCATCGAGCTATTTTACCCGGGTAAAACTCGATGTCAATATCACCCGGGTAAAATTTACTGGACGCCGGCCGGCGGGAGCGGCCAGGCCGCCGCGCAGCTCAGGCTCCGAGACGCAACACTAGCTCGGGTTCCACCAGCACGCGCCCTTGCCGTGCACCGCCTGCGCGGCGCGCGCCTGCAGCTCCACCAGCTGCCTGCCCGAGAGCGGCTGGAAGCGCGAGGCCGCGCCGAGCGCGGCGTCTTGCTCATTGGGAAAGCTCAGACCAAGCAGCGCGACATCCGGATCGAGAGTCAGCGTGTAGGCCACGCACTCGTCGACGGTGAGGCGCGGCAAGAGCGACTCCGAGGCGTCGACGCCGCCAGAGCTCAGCTTGCCGCGGGGCCGCTCGAGCAACGGGCGGCCGTAGCCGCTACTGTCACCGAGCAGCTTGCCGGCCCCGAACGTCTTGAAGCACACGCTGCCGACACCGCGCTGCTTGGCGAGCGGCAGGACCTGGCTCGTATAGCGCGCGTCCACGAAGGGCCCGACGGGGAACATCAGCACGTCTGCGCCGCCGCGATCGAGCGCTGCAAGGAGCACGCGTGGGTCGTGCGAAGAAAGACCGATGAATCGACACTGCCCCGCCGCGCGGCACGCCTCGAGCTCTTGCCAGCCGCCGCCGGGCGCAACCAGGCGCTCGTACACCTCCAGCGCCGCGACCGAGTGAAACACGAAGAGGTCCACGCTGGGCAGCCCGAGGCGCTGCAGGCTGCCGGCGACCTGCGGTCCCACCGGCTGATCGACGTGATCAACCTTGTCGATCACGAACACGCCCTCACGCCGCCCGACGAGCGCCGCGGCGACGATCTGCTCGCTATAGCCGTCTTCGTAGTTGGGGGCTGTGTCCACCACGTTCAGGCCCGCATCCAAGGCGCGCCGCAGCGTGCTCACGCAAGTTTCGAGCGGCATGCTGCGGTCCGCCAGATCGCCAACGCCGATCCGCGTGGCCACGAACCCCGTCCGGCCCAGCTCACGCCGCGGATAGAACCTGGGCAGTGCGCTCATGCGATCTCCCGCGTGTCCGACTCCATTCGCCCTGATACCGCGATGCAAGAAGCGCCTGCAAGGCGGGAATTTCTGCCTGCCGGCGCGGGGGCGTGTTCAAGCCGTCGCTTTGTCGGGACGCCGGAAGGACGGATAGTCCTTGATGCAGGCGCGCTCCCAGTCGTCGTAGCTCGAGAACGTCTCGACCACGCTCGAGCCGGCGAAGAGGTTGGCGAGACTGGCGGCCATCTCCACCAGCTTGCTGCGCACGAGCAGACGCATCTGGAAGAGTTGCCTGTGGCGCCTGAACCAGATCGTCCAGGCCTCGCGAAAGCCCGTATCGACCGCCTGCAACTCCCAGCCGTCGACGAACATGACCACGGGGCCGCCACGATCCGTCTCGCGCTGCGCCACGGCGACCATCGGCTCGTAGAAACGAGTGCTCAGAAAGCCCTTGCATACGTACGACAGCACGCCGGGAGCCACGCATATCAGGCGCGCCGAACCTCGCGCGTCCTGGACGAGAATGCTTCCGTCCGTCAGCGTCTTCGTGTCGAGCGGCTGCTTGCCTGCGGGCATCGGCGACGGGCACAGTGTCACAAAAAAAAGTGTCACCAAACACTCGCGTGCCCAGGGCACCGCGAAATCAGCTCAGCTCACGTCGTTGGCAACGATGCTATCTGGCAGAAGGACATCTGCCGGAAGCACGTCTGCCGGAAGCACATCTGTGGGAAGCAATCTGGATGCCTCCGTTACCCCCTGCGGCAGCTGTGGCCTCGGCGCTCGACCCTTCTTGAAAAACGCGCGCGCTTCCGTCTCTACGCTGGCCCGCTGCGCTGAGCGCACTGCCTTGCTCGCAGCCTGGGCCGCCTTTCGGTGCTGCTTCACGCGCTCGTAGTGCTCACGCCGGCGTGCCTTGGCCGCCTCTTTCATCTGCAGGTAACGCGGATCCTTCGCACGCTGCTCTTTGGCTTTTTGATATGCCTGCCGCCGAAACTCTTTCTGAGCCGCCTGGCGCGCCGCAGCCGCCGACGCGCGTCGAGCAGCCCACGGCGCCTGTTCGTCGGCCGCCTTTTCGTCCAGGGCGTGTTCGTCGAGGGCGTGTTCGTCCTCGGCCCTTTCCTCGGGTGATTGTGCCTCGGGTGCTTGATCGTAAGCCATGAACACTGATTATACGTACAGTATCAGGCGGGCAGGCGCCGGGCAACTTCATTTCGACCAGCTTCGCTGTCGATCTGCTCGAGAGCAATTGCGTCGAGCGTCGTGGCCCTCGAAAGACGGGGCCGCCGCTCGAGCGGCGGCAAACCTGACGTTCGAAGTCCGCGCCGAGCGCGAGCTGCCCGTGGCGCATCGAGTGGCGTTTTCGCGACATGGGTCAAACTGGCGGCGCGGGCGGAGGCAGAAAGCCGGGCGAACAGCGAACCGCGGCTGGTAAGGCCGCGGACTGCTTGCACGCAGTTCGCTGCAGATTCAGATCAAGTGCAGAGGCTTATGAGAATCTCCTACTTCATTTCTTCATTTTCGATCGCTGCTGCTGTCTGTATCGGCCTGCCTGCCCTGGCGCAGGCCGCGGAGGACGAACCGCCCTCCATCATCAAGTACGGCGTCAACGGCTTCTGGACGGGGGCGCAGATCGGGCTCGCTACGGGCTACATCGCCACCGGGCGCGAGTATGAGTCGCGCGAATGGCGCAAGCTGGTGTTCGGCATGGGTATCGGTGCCCTCGCCGGCACGGGCGTTGGCTTGACCCTGGGCGTGGTGGATGTCGGAGGACCCGCGCCAGGCAGCGGTTGGCTCGTGCTGCGGGATACGGGCTACGGTATCGGGCTCGGCGCGCTCGTGGGCACGGCCACCGGCGCGCTCTTCTTGATCGATTCTGGCAGGCCCAAGAATCTCCTCACGGGCGCCGCCATCGGCTCGCTGATCGGTGCCGCCGCAGGCGCCGTGTTCGGCGTCATCGAGGGCGCGAGCATCCATCGCGAACCGGCGGTGCCGACAGGTCCACCCGTTGCCCACTCTCCCGTCACGCTGCGCTTCGGCGTGACCACCAGCCCGGACGCGGCTGCCTTCATGCCCGCTCTCGGCGGCACGTTCTAGCTCTCATGCTGCGGGGCGCCCGCGCGCAGCTCTTCGGGAAACACCGAGAAAAACTCGCGCGGGGCGCGCCGCGTGCGCAGGCAGCGCGTGCTCGCGCTCATGTAGCACACGGAAAACGCGAGCCGGCGCTGCCCGGGGCGGTTCTTGCCCGAACGGTGCCACACCCGATTGTCGATCAAGAGCGCCTCGCCCGCCTCGACCGCCTCCGCCGTCGCGTGCTCCGTGGCCTTCGCTGCCAGCACCTGGTCCCGCGGCACCACCCCGCCGAGCGGAGTCGCCAGACCGCGCCGCTGGCTGCCCGGAAGAAATTCGAGACAGCCGCCGTCGAGCGGCGCAGCGTCGAGCGCCGTCCAGATCTGGAAGTCGGGCTGACGGCTCAACCCCCACAGGTTGCCACCGTCTTGATGCCAGGGGATGTCGCTGCCCGCCGCAGCGCTCTTGTTGAACAAGATGGCGCGATAGATCACCACGCCACCCGGGATCAGCGCGCGCGCGATGCGCTCGAACAGTGGATTGGAGAGCCAGGCGCAGAAGCGCGGATCCTTCTCCAGCTTCTCCAGCTTGCGGTAGTCGAGCGACGGGCCCTGCCAGCCGACCCCGATGGGCGCGTCCTCATATTTGCCGC
>Ga0207675_100002809_pt1 | contig 17116 bp, 11 predicted proteins | sample KBSSwiS42_FD_184305 | JGI IMG/M metagenome (GOLD analysis project Ga0207675, IMG submission 184305) | Switchgrass rhizosphere microbial communities from Kellogg Biological Station, Michigan, USA - KBS Switchgrass S4-2 (SPAdes) (version 2) | ecosystem: Host-associated > Plants > Roots >... | reverse complement strand
GCGGCGTCGCCGTCGCACACGAAAGCCTCGCCGCGGTTGCGGCCACGGTCCGTTAGCTGGCATGTCTCGCGCGACAGACGGCAAACGTGTCCGTCAGCGGTCATTCGCACGCCGCCGCCGTTTCGACAATGGCGCCGTGACCAGCTGTGAGCGGGGATGATTCTCGCCAGTCGCCCGGATCACCCCAGGCGGGGTGCGCATCGTGAGGACAAGCGCTGACGGGCACGTTTGCCATGCCACGCGCCACGGACCGTGGACGCGACCGCGGCGAGGCGATCTCAGGCAACGCAAATCGCCGCGACGATGGGGAGACGATCTCAAGCGATGCGGAAGTCGGCGACGACGGGGAGGTGATCCGACGCGTTGCCGGCGTCGCGCACCACCTCGCACGACACCAGCCGCTCACGGAACGCCTGCGGCACGAACACGTAGTCCAGCCTCACGTGCGGATCCCACGCCGGCATCGTCATGCCCGGATCGTCGGGATGCAGGATGCGGAAGGCGTCGCAGTAGCCGGCGTCGATCACCGTCTGGATCGTGCGCCACTTGATGCGGCCGCCGCTCAGCCACACCAGCGGACGCAGGCGCGGCGGCAGGCGGCTCAGCTCGAGCACGGCGCCAGGCGCCAGCGTGTTGAAGTCGCCGGCGAGCAGGTGGAAGCCGTGCTGGTGCGCGGCAATGGTGCGGAGCAGCGAGCCGAGTTCGAGGACGCGGCGGCGCTCGGTCCAGGCCGCGTGGACGGCGCTCAGATGCAGCCCGAACAGCCGCACCGGCGCGGCCGACGGCAGCACTTCGATGAAGGCGTGCCGCGAGAAGCGCGGGCGGTGCCACGCGTCGTGTTCCACCGCGTCGCGACTCAGGTAGGCGAGCGACTGGCGCGCGAACGATCGCCAGGTGCGCATGCCGGTGCGCTCGGCGAGCGCCGCGACCACGTCGGGCCGCGTCGCCTCCTGCAGCAGCGCCACGTCGGGCCGGCAGCCGCCGATCACCTCGGCCAACGCGTCGACGCGTCCGGCGCCGCCTTTCCAGATGTTGTAGGTGAGCAGGCGGAAGGTCACGAAAGCGGCTTGTCGGTGAGCGAGAGATGATCGGGCTTCTCGAACAGCACCAGGTACGGCTGACCGAGCAGGTCGCCGCGGAAGTGCAGCACGACGTCGCGCGATGCCTGGATGTTCACCGGCCGCTTCACCTGCTCCATCAGCGTCTGCCGCAGCGGCACGAGTTCCGGCGCGATGTCGGGATCCTCTTCGCTCAACGGCCGCGAGTGCACGCCCGGCACGAAGAACCCGGTCGGCTTGAAGAATAGCAGGCAGCCCGAGCCGACGAAGGTGAGATCGAGGTCGCTCGTCCCTGGGCCGTCGGCGTCGAACGGCGCCTGATCCTTCCAGCGGTGGCCGGTGACGGCGCTGCCGCGCAGCACGACGATCGTGCCGGGCGGAATCACCTCGTCGATAGCGCGGCAGAAGCGCTCGAGCTGCTCCGGCTGTCCGGCGAACGCCAGGCGGACGACGTTCGCGCGCTTTTCCGCATCGGTCAACCCGCCCTGAACCGCCTCCTGCGCATCGCTCACAACCGATGGCGATACAAACGCCGCGCCGGAAGTGTCAGTAAAGACGAGATTCGTTCGCCGGCGCGACACTTCTGCAACTCCGATTGCAGGGGCGGCAGCACCGCACGGCTGGCGCCATTACGGTTCTGCACAGCCGGCACCGGCCGGCATTGAATCTAAATCGCCGTCAGTGAAGGAGTTCCGCGATGCGACTCCTGCAAAGCTCTTCCGGGGGCATGGCGCTTGCGAAATGTAAGAGCGGGGATACGCCCAAGGAGGTTACGTTGCTGTACTGGATGATGGTTGTGGCGTTTGCTGGCGTCGGTTTCGGCTGGGTTAGCGTCCGTCGCCGCCGCAAGGCCGCCGGCCCGAAGAGCGCATAACAGCGCCGTTCGATTTGGGAGCGCGCGGCCCGGACGCATGTTCCGCCCGCGCGCTTCTCACAGAGTCTCGGAGGTCTCGGAGACTCAGAGAGGTCACGGAGGCTCAGAGAGGTCTCGGAGACTCAGAGTTCTCTCTGAGTCTCTGAGTCTCTGTGCTTCTAAAATTTCATCTGCATCGCCAGCCGCAGCAGACGCGGCTGCAGCACGTCGAGCGGCTGCCCGAACGACGATCCCAGCGTGACGTTCTGGTTCTTCACGTAGCTGACGTTCAGGACGTTGAACACGTCGGCCTGCGCTGAAAACTGATACCGCTGAATCCTGAAAAACTTCCGCACGCCGACGTCCAGCTGATTCTGGCGGCCGTAGTACTCCGCGCCGGGCGGCACGAGATCCAGCACGTAGGTGGCGACCGTCATGTTCGGGATGACGAGCGCGCCAGGCGTGCACGGACCTTTGCAATCCGCCGCATACCGCGTCGCGCGGCCGATGCTCCACCTGGTGGCGAGCGGCGCGCCGGCATAGCTCTGGAACGCCGCGTTTGCCTGGACGCCGCCCCACGGAATCAGATACGTCCCCGACAGCTTGAACTCGTGCAGCCACGGCAGCCCGAGCTTGCTCTGGTCGCAGAAATGAAAATCGGACTTCGGCTGGTTCAGGTTCTGTGTCTGCGGGGTGAAGGCACCCACCGGGACGTTGCCCCAGTTCTCCAGCTCGTCGCAGTGGACCGAGACTTTCCGGTCGACGGTCCATCCACCAAACAGCGAGCCTCCCCGGAAACGCGCCGTCGTCCCGAACTCGAAGCCGTTGTAGGTCATGCGCCGCAGGTCCGGATCGGGTGAATTGGAATCGACGCGATCGATCAGGCCGTTCTTCGCCGGATCGAGGTTGTAGGCCGGAATCACCGATCCATCGAGCGGGCTGACGACGTTGACGACGGTGTAGTTGCTGCGGTTGAACTGCGTGGTCTGGGTCCGGCGCATGTTGTAGACGCCGCGCCGGAACCAGCCAGCCGAGGCCGACACGCCGCGCCGCACCTCGTGCTGAACCCCCGCCGAGTATTCGAGATCGTATTCACGGTGGATGTCGGGATCGGGCCGGAGCAACAGCACCGGCAGCCCGAAGCTCCGGTTGTTGCTCGGTCCAATCTCGTTCTCCTGGGCGACGTTGTCGCCGTTCAGATCGCTCCAGGTGCGATCGTCCTGCTGGAGCTGCAGCGGGTTGTAGCGCTGCGGGAAGCCGAGCGTCTGGCCGGCCATGTACTTGTTGAAGGTCGCCTTCAGCGCCGTCCTCGCGTCGCCAAAAAGATCGTAGGCGACGCCGAAGCGCGGCGTGACGTCGAACCAGTTGGGGTAGTCGGCCACCGCGTCGAAGTGCCGGGCGGGCACGAACCGCCCCGCATCGATGTCCTGCTGTTCGATGTTGCCGTTGAAGTACTCGAACCGCACCCCGGCGTTCAACGTCAGGCGATCGAGCGTCCACGAGTCCTGCGCGTAGACGCCGAGGTCGGCGTTGAGGAACTCGTGGGAGCGGATCGGCGTGTTGTAGATGCGCACCGAGTCGGGTTTCCCGTCGCGATACCGCTGCACCAGATCGCCGTTGATGTCGCGATCGATGACGTAGTCGCCGAAGCCCCACTGGATGCCGGTCTTGAACGCATGCGTTCCGGTGACGTACGACATGGCGGTCGACGCCACCCATTTCTTCGGGTCGGTGGCGTTCGACGGCGTGATGGTGCCGTCGTACTGGGTCAGCAGCACGAGGTCGTTCTTGCCGATCTGCGTGAACCACTCCGGGCTGCCGCGCGGCTTCTCGATCCCGGGCTGGTACTTGCCGGTGTAGTACTCGACGTTGGTCGAAAAGCCCGCCTCGAGCAGCAGCCGGCTGGTCATCGTCGACGTCCACTTCGCCTGGGCGGTGTAGTAGAGCGCGTTCTCCGGGTTGCGCCGGCGCGCCGCCGTGTCCGGGTCGGTCAGCGCGGCCATCTCGTGCCCTTTGAACTTCGGGTAGCGGTCGTGGTAGATGGTGAACTTGTTCTTCGCGTCCACCTGCCAGGTCAGGCGCACCATCTGGTTCTGAATGAACTGATCCTCGATGCCGGGGCGCCCATCCTTGTAGAAGTTGTTGGCGATGATCGAGTTGGTGGCGATGCGCCGCCAGGTGGCGAAGAACCACAGCCGGTCGCGCTTGACCGGCCCGCCCAGCGCGAAGTTGAAGTCGGAGATCAGGTCCACCTTCGAGCCCTGCTGCAGGCCGCGCCGGCGCAGCTCGTCGGTGACGTTGCTGCCCTGCCACGATCCATCGGTGCCGCCGATGAAGGCCGACCCGCTCAGCCGGTTGCCGCCCTCCTTCGGAATCATGTTGATGCGCACCCCGCCGCCCGACACGTCGGCGCCGACGCCGCTCGTCTGATAGCTCATCTCGGCCTGTGCCGCGTCGCTGTAATACGCCTGCACCTGGCCGTCGTTCATCAGGCTGTTGAGCGACATGCCGTCGACCTGCACCGTGGTGTCGGTCTGGCGCGAGCCGTGGACCGTCATGTAGATCTGTTCCATCTGCTGGTTGCCGCCGACGTCGGTGTTGGACATGCGCACGCCCGGCATCAGCGACGCGAGCCCGGCGTAGTTGCGGCCGGTCGGCAGCGAGTCGAGCAGCTCGCGCGAGAGCACGGTGGTTTTCTGCGTGCTCTTGACGTCGACGACCGGCGACGCGCCGGTCACGGTGACCGTTTCCTCCAGCGCGCCAACCCTCAACTCGGCGTTGATCGTGGCGGTGAAGTTGGCCGGCAGCTCCACGCCGTCGCGCTTGAAGATGCTGAAGCCGGGCAGCGTGAAGGTGATCGTGTAGTTGCCCGGCCGCAGATCGACAATCGCATAGCGGCCCTGGTCGTCGCTCACCGCCGTGCGGACCTTTTCGATCAGCACCTCGCTCGCCGCTTCGACCGTGACGCCGGGCATCACTGCGCCGGTCGTATCGCGGACGACGCCCGAGAACGCGCTCTGCGCCGACACCGCAGCAGGCACCAGCAAACACGCGAACAGCATTGAGAACAGGGGACCGATCCGCAGGTGGCGACGCATCATCTCTGCGCTCCTTTCCCGGGGTTCGCCGGAGGACGGCGAACTGCGGTAACCGGCACGGCGGGTTGTCGGCGCAGAGTCTAGCAATGCACCTGCAGCGCCGCAACACGATTCGCGGGTAAACTCACGACGTTTTCGCGTTCAGGATTTCCGTTCACGAAAGGGCTGTCGGATGAGGCGGTGTTTCCTGTTGTGGCGGACTGCGCTCCTGCTGGCCGGCGCGGTGGCGGTGGGTGCCGCGGCGGCGCCGGACGCGCCGGCGGGCGGCCAGGCTGCGGCCCAGCCGGCTGGCCGCGCGACGCACCTGGTGATCGTGGTCGACGGCCTCCGGCCCGACTACGTCACGCCCGACCTGATGCCGCGGCTCGTCCGGCTGGGGCAGCGGGGCATCGTCTTGTCGGCGCACCATTCCGTCTATCCGACGGTGACGCGCGTCAACGCCTCGTCGATGGCGACCGGCGCGTATCCGGAGACGCACGGTCTGCTCGGCAACACCGTGTACGTGGCGGGCGCCAATCCGCTGCGCGGCCTCGACACCGGCTCGCGCGAGAACCTCGAGATGATTGCCCGCGCCGAAGGCCGACTGCTCACCTCGCCGTCGCTCGGTGAGCTGCTGCAGCAGGCCGGACGCAAGCTGCTCGTGGTCGGATCCGGCACGAGCGGAGCGGCGTTCCTGCTCAATCACACCGTCAGCGCCGGCCCGATCTTCCATCACGACTTCACCCGCCCGGAGGATCTTTCGCGCCACGTGCTCGATGCGCTCGGCCCGCCGCCGCCGAACGCCCGGCCGAACGCGGCCCGTAACCGCCGTGCGGTCGACGCCTATCTGACCCTGGGCCTCGACGAGATCCGCCCGGACGTCACCTTCATGTGGATCAGCGATCCGGACACGACTGCCCACGAGCTCGGCATCGGCACGCCGACAACGCGCGAGTCGATCGCCCTCGCGGATCGCGAGATCGGGCGCGTCGAAGACACCCTGGCGGCGAAGGGCCTGCTCGATCGCACCAATATCGTCGTCACCGCGGACCACGGCTTCTCGACCCACACCGGCACGCTGAAGCTCGCCGAGCTGGTGCAGCCGTTTGCGCGTCCGATGCCCGACGGCTCGCCGGACATCGTGGTCGCCGAGGGCGCGGTGCATTTCCGCGGCGCGGCAGAGCCGGCGCGGGTGGCGGCGATTGTCGCGGCGCTGCAGCGGCGTCCCGAGGTCGGGGCGATCTTCACGCGGGCGCGCAGCGCCGGTTCGGCGCAGGGCTCTGTGCCCGGCACGCTGTCGTTCGACGTCGTGCGCTGGAATCACCCGCGATCGGCGCCGATCCTGGTCGCGGCCAACTGGACGCGCGACCGCAACGAGGCCGGGTATGAAGGCGCGTCGACGCAAAGCGGCGCCGCCGGCCACGGCACCTCGAGCCCGCACGACATCCAGATCCCGCTCGTCGCCGCCGGCCCCGATTTCCGCGAGCATGCGACGAGCGCCGCGCCGACGAGCAATGCCGACCTGGCGCCGACGCTGCTGCGCCTGCTGGGTGTTGCGCCGGCCAAAGAAATGACCGGACGGGTGATCGAGGAGGCACTACGCCGCGGTCCGGAGCCCGCCTCGGTGCGCATCACCCGGACGACGGAAACGGCCGGCACGCCCGACAAGTCGTACGTCGTCACCGCGCATTTCACCGCCGCCGGCGGGCGACGCTACCTCGACTTCACCGAGGTGAAAAGACAGTGACGAACGCTTGACATCCCGCAAACACGAAGCGTAGCGTCTCAACACTTTCGTTCCCGTCCCGACAGCGACGCGTCAACGAACCCAGGTGTCTCGGGCTCGAACTCCCGGAGGACTCTATGTTTCGTTACGTGGCTCCCGCCCTCGTCCTCACGCTCTCTCTCACAACCGGCATCTCCGCGCAGCAGCTGGCGACCGTCCAGGGGACCGTCGTCGACAACTCGCAGGGTGTGCTGCCCGGCGTCAGCGTCACCGCTATCGAGACCGGCACCGGCCGTCAGGTGACGACGGTGACCGACGACCGCGGCCGATACCGGTTCGAGAATCTCAATCCCGGCGTGTACACGCTGCGGATGCTGTTGACCGGGTTCGCGACGGTGGAAATCGCGAGGCTCGAGCTGCTGGTCGGCACCAACGCGACGGTCGCGCCGACGACGATGGCGGTGGCCGCGCTGCAGGAGACGGTGACGGTGACGAGCGAATCGCCGCTCGTCGACCTCACCTCGTCGCAGGTCGCCGGCAACATCGACCGGCGGCAGATGGAGGAGCTCCCGCTGCAGGGACGCAACTGGCAGGAGCTGTCGCTGCTGGTGAAGGGCATCACCGCCAACAGCGTCAACGAGCGGCCGGGCGTGGACCGCGACGATCAGTTCCAGCTCAACCTCGATGGCCAGCAGATCACGCAGCGAGTGGCGGGCTCGGGGTTCGGCCAGCCGAAGATCAGCCGCGAGGCGATCGCCGAGTTCCAGATCGTCACCAACATGTTCGACATCACGCAGGGCCGCTCCACCGGGATTCAGGTGCAGGCCATTTCGCGGTCGGGCACCAACGTCCTGCGCGGCAGCGCCTACGGCTACTTCCGCAGCGACAAGCTCAACGAAGCCGACCCGGTTGCCGGCATCGTCCTGCCGTTCTCGAACCAGCAGACCGGCGCGGCGCTCGGCGGTCCGATCGTGCGCGACAAGACGCATTTCTTCGGCTCCTACGAATACGAGCGGCAGCCGGCGACCGCCTTCCTCCAGCCGACGCGGCTGCCCGGCCAGCAGTTCGCCTTCGAGACGAAGTCGACCAACAAGAACCTGCTGGTCCGCGTCGACCATCAACTCTCGAACGGCAACGCGCTGACCATTCGCGGGCAGCGATGGGATTTCAACAACCCGTTCCAGATCGGCAGCGGCACCGATCACCCGTCGCGCGCCGAGCAGCTCACCCAGTACGCCACCAACGTCGTCGGCAGCTGGTCGCGCGTCGTCAATGCCCGGCTGGTGATGGAGTTCCGCGGCGGCTACAACGGCTTCTCGTGGAAGAACGACGCGATCCCCGGGATGCACAGCTGCGGCTGCCCGGACGACACGCCGGAATATGCGTTCCCCGGGTTGACGATCGGCGGGCAGTACAACTACCCGAACTACACCTGGCAGGACACCTACAGCGGCCGGACCGACATCAGCCTGCACCGCGAGCGTCACCAGATGAAGCTCGGCGCCGAGTTCCTGCGGGTGAGGGATACGAAGGACTGGTCGCTCGGACGGCGCGGCCGCTACGTGTTCGCCAGCCGGCCTTCGACCGCTGAACTCGAGCGGCGTTTTCCGGCCGACGCCTGGGACGATCCGTCACGCTGGGATGTCAGCGGCCTCGAGCCGTTCCTGCAGCGGTACGACATCAACTTCCATCCCGATTACCTGGTCGACGTGCCGCGGCCGACGCTCGCACTGTGGTTCGGCGACACCTGGCGGCCCGGCAACAACCTGTCGATCAACTTCGGCGTCCGCTGGGATGCGGACTGGGGCGCAACCGATCCGCCCAACGTCACCGACACGGTGATTCCGATCAACAACGGCCTCGAGTCGGGCGACTTCGGCTACAAGACCGGGATCCGCGATCTGACGAGCGTCGCGCCGCGCGCGGGCTTTGCCTACACCTTCGGCGGACGCAACGACATCGTGATCCGCGGCGGCAGCGGCCTGTACTACAACACGCCGGTGTCGAACGTGACCTACAGCCATCAGTTCTACAACAAGGCGGTCGCGGCCTCGTTCCTGCCGGACGGGCGGCCCGGATTCATGGAGAACCCGACGCGCGGCGTGTCGGCGAACGACTACCTGTCGGGACGTGTGCCGCTGCCGCGGCAGGCCGGGCGGATCATCAGCCCCGAGTTCAAGATGCCGTACACGTGGCAGAGCGCGATCGGCTTCCAGAAGCAGTTCGGTCCCGTCACCTCGATCGAGTCGGACCTGACGCACTGGAAGTGGTACCGCGATACGCGCACGCGCGACGTGAACCTGTTCTTCGATCCCGCGACGGGCTACAACAAGGATCCGCGGGTCGTCGGACGGCCGAACCCGAACTACGACCAGGTGAACTGGTTCGAGAGCACCGGCAGCCAGGACTATCTCGCGTTGTCGTCGGCGTTCACGCGCCGCTTCCAGAAGCGCCTCCAGGCCGGCGCCACCTACACCGTGGTGCTCTTCGAGCACGACGACGGCACGATCGGCTACACGGCGGGAACGTCGAACAACCCGTTCGACCCGCTCGACGGCGAGTGGGCGCGGTCGACGGCATTCCAGCGCAACACGGCGCGGTTCCACGGCACCTTCGACGTGCCATACGACATCAGCGCCAGCGTGATCTATTTCTACGGGTCGGGAAACTACTATCAGACGTCAGTTGCGACGGTGCCCTACGGGAAGCCGGGGACGAACCGGCTGAACCTCGGCGCGCCGATCGTCATCCCCGAAGCGGTGCGCGATCGCTTCGACGGCCCCGGCGTGATCGCCACAGGGCAGGTGGTGCCGCGCGACGCGCTGCGGGGATTCCCGCTGCACAAGGTGGACCTGCGCGTGTCGAAGCGGATCCGCGTCGGCGGCAACGTCCGCGCGACGCTGCAGGGCGAGGTCTTCAATCTGTTCAACCGCAAGAACTACGGCAACTACGTCGGCCAGGTCGACTCGGCGACGTTCGGGCAGCCGGCGGCCGCGTCGGGCAACGCCTACGTCCCGCGCTCGGGACAGCTCGGGTTCCGGTTCGAGTTCTAAGGGGTCCGCCGCAGTCGTGGAGCCGCTTCGGCTAAGTTGTCGCGTCGTCAACCACGAAAGACACGAAGAACACGAAAGACACGAAGAAGACCACTCTTTACTCGGGGTGCTGTGAGCCGCGGCGTTGCGCGATCGATGCATCTCTGTAGTCAGCCGGTTGAGGCGGCGTGGCAAGAAGAGAAAAAAATCTTCTTCGTGGTCTTCGTGTCCTTCGTGGCCTTCGTGGTTTGCACTGGCGGGGTATGATCGCCGCCTTTGAGCCCAATCGGCCCTCTTCGGGCGCCGGCGGCGACGCTGGCGCTTCTCCTCTTTCTCTCGTCATCCGCGGCCGCTGAACCCCAGGCGGCCGCGGGCCCGACGATCGTCGCGCGGACCGCGCACGATCAGGTCGCCGTTCGCGCCGTGCGCCTGACGACGCCGCTCAGGATCGACGGCCGCCTCGACGAGAGCGTCTACGCCTCGATCGAACCGATCAGCGACTTCATCCAGCAGGAGCCGCGCGAAGGGGAGCCGGCGACCGAGAAGACCGACGCCTGGATCTTCTTCGACGACGCCAACCTGTACATCGCGGCGCGCTGCTGGGACAGCCATCCCGAGCGCGAAGTGGCCAACGAGCTGCGGCGCGACAACGGCAACATCCTCGGCAACGAGAACTTCACCTTCGTCATCGACCCGCTCCACGATCGCCGCAACGGCTACCTGTTCCAGACCAACCCGCTCGGCGCGCTGCGCGACATGACGGTCACCGACGATCAGCAGAACTCGGCGTGGAACGGCATCTGGTCCGTGAAGACCGGCCGGTTCGAGCACGGCTGGACGATGGAGGTGGGGATCCCGTTCAAGACGCTGCGCTATCGCGGCAGCGGCACGCAGGAGTGGGGGATCAACCTGCGGCGGCTGGTGAAGTGGAAGAACGAAATCTCGTACCTCTCGCTGGTGCCGGCCGCGCTCGGGTTCGGCGGCGTCAGCCGGATGGCGTCGGCGGCGACGCTGGTCGGGCTCGAGACGCCGGCGCAGTCGAAGAACATCGAGCTCAAGCCGTATGCGATGTCGTCGCTGACCACCGATCGCGCGGCGGCGGTGCCGTTCACGAACGATCCGAAGGGCAACGCCGGCTTCGACTTCAAGTACGGGCTGACGCGCAGCATGATCGTCGATGCGACCTACCGCACCGACTTCGCCCAGGTCGAAGAGGACCTGCAGCAGATCAACCTGACGCGTTTCAGCCTGTTCTTTCCCGAGAAGCGCGACTTCTTCATCGAGGGGCAGGGGATCTTCGACTTCGGCGGGGTGCAGGCGGGAACCACACCGGGCGACGTGCCGCTGCTGTTCTTCAGCCGCCAGATCGGGTTGAGCGCGGGGCAGGAAGTGCCGGTGGTCGGCGGGGCGCGGCTGACGGGACGCGCCGGTCGCTTCAGCATCGGCGCGCTCAACATCCAGACCGACGACAAGCCGTCGGCGCGCGCGGTGTCGACCAACTTCACCGCGGTCCGGCTGAAGCGCAACATTCTCCGGCGCAGCAACATCGGGCTGATGACGACCACGCGCGCACCGGCCGCACCGGGGACCGACGCCAGCTACACCGTCGGCGCCGACGCCACGCTGCTGTTCTTCAAGAGCATCGACCTCACGAGCTACTACGCGCTGACCAGCACGCCCGGCGCCGGCGGCAACAAGGCGAGCTATCGCACCCGCTTCGACTACACCGACGATCGCTACGGCGCGGCGGCGGAGCACATGCTCGTCGGCGCCGCCTTCAGGCCCGACGTCGGCTACGTCCGCCGCACCGACTTCCGGCGCAGCTTCGGCCAGGCGCGCTTCAGCCCGCGGCCAGCGAACCATCCGTTGATCCGCAAGCTGACCTGGCAGGGGAGCTACGACTACGTCACCGACGCGCCGGGGACCACGGTGCAGAACCGCGAGGCGAACGGCCTCTTCCGGATCGACTTCCACACCAGCGACCAGGCGATTGTCGAGCACTCGCGCGAGTACGAGCTGCTGCCCGCGCGCTTCCCGATCGCGCCGGGCGTCGTCGTGCCGGCCGGCGGCTATCGCTACGACACCACGCGCGTCAGCTACGTCCTCGGGCAGCAGCGCAAGGTGTCGGGGCGCATCACCGCATCGACCGGACATCTGTACGACGGCACGAAATCGGAGGTCACCTACGGCGGCCGACTTGGGCTGGCGCCGCAGTTCTCGATGGAGCCGGGCGTGGTGCTCGACTGGGTGCGGCTGCCGTTCGGCGACTTCAACGAGCGGCTGCTCAACTCGCGCTTCACCATCACGCCAAGCGCGCGGATGCTGATCAGCAGCCTGGTGCAGTACAACGCCGGCGCCCGCAGCCTGAGCTCGAGCATCCGCCTGCGCTGGGAGTACACCGGCGGCAGCGAGCTGTTCGTGGTCTACAGCGACGGCCGCAATTCGGCGGGCCCCGGTTTTCCCGATCTGATGAACCGGACATTCGCGATCAAGGCGACGCGCCTGGTCAGGTTTTGAAGCACACTATGTCCCCCATGCCGAACCTTCTGTCGAAGGAACACATCATCGCGCCTCCGGGATTCAACCGCTGGCTGGTGCCGCCGGCGGCGCTGGCGATTCATCTGTCGATCGGCATGGCCTACGGCTTCAGCGTGTTCTGGCTGCCGCTCAGCCGCGCGATCGGGGTCACCGCGCCGGCGCCGGGCGACTGGAAGATCAGCACGCTCGGCTGGATGTACACGCTCTTCTTCGTGATGCTCGGCTCCTCGGCCGCGCTCTTCGGCCCGTGGGTCGAGCGCGAAGGGCCGCGCAAGGCGGGCGTCGTCGCCGCGTGCTGCTGGGGAGGCGGCTTCTTCATCGCCGCCGCCGGCGTCTATTTCCATCAGATTGCGCTGCTGTGGATCGGATCGGGCGTCATCGGCGGCTGCGGCCTCGGCCTCGGCTACATCTCGCCGGTGTCGACCTTGATCAAGTGGTTCCCCGATCGCCGCGGCATGGCGACCGGCATGGCGATCATGGGCTTTGGCGGCGGGGCGATGATCGGCACGCCGCTCGCCGATCTCCTCATGCGCCGGTTTGCCACGGCGACCTCGGTCGGCGTCTGGCAGACCTTCGTGGTGATGGGCGCCGTCTACTTCGCCGCGATGATGCTCGGCGCCTTCGGCTACCGCCTGCCGCCGCCGGGATGGACGCCCGCCGGCTGGACGCCGCCGCGCGACGAAGCGGCGCAGGCGGGCGTCGTCCGCGCCGTGCCGGTCGGCGTCGCGTCGAGGACGCCGCAGTTCTGGCTGCTGTGGGCGGTGCTGTGCCTCAACGTCAGCGCCGGCATCGGCGTGCTCGGCATGGCGTCGCCGATGATCCAGGAGATCTTTCGCGGGCGCGTCACGCCGTCGGCGGCCGCCGGCTTTGCCGGTCTCCTCAGCCTGTTCAACATCGGCGGCCGCATCTTCTGGGCGTCACTCTCCGATCGAATCGGCCGCCGCAATACCTACACCGCGTTCTTCGGCCTCGGCATCGCGCTCTACGGTCTCGTGCCGACCGCCGGCTCGAGCGGCAACCTGCCGCTGTTCGTGGGGCTCTTCTCGATCATCCTGACGCTCTACGGCGGCGGCTTCGCGACGATCCCCGCCTACATCGCGGACCTGTTCGGCGTCAGCTACGTCAGCGCGATCCACGGCCGCGTCCTCACCGCCTGGTCCACCGCCGGCATCGTCGGGCCGGTGCTGGTGAACTACATCCGCGAGTTCCAGATTGGCAGAGGCCTTCCCGCCGCAGATTCGTATACGTTCACGATGTACGTGCTCGCCGCGTTCCTGGTGGTCGGGCTCGTGTGCAACCTCGCGATTCGGCCCGTGCCCGATCGCCTGTTCGCGGCGACCACGCCGCCAAAGCCCGCGCCGCAGGGCGCACCACGCGCCGCGGTCGCCACCGCGACGGTGGCGCCGGCAGGGCAGTGGACGATCGTCGGCGCGGCGTGGACGCTCGCAGCGGTGCCGTTGGGGTGGGGGGTGCTGAAGACACTGACGCTCGCCAGCCAGATGTTCCGATAGCGCAGCCTTCAAGTCTTCGGCGCAGGTTGACACGCGCGCCAGGAAGGGAGACGCTCTCGCCATGCGAATGCTCCTGATCTCGATCGCCATCGCGCTCGTCGCGCTCAGCGCCCCGCCGCGCGCCGCGGCCCCGAGCTGGCACCTCACCGCCACCGTCGCCGAGAGCTGCAGCTGCACGGTCTCCTGCCCGTGCAACTTCGGGGGCGAACCGAACCGCACGCCCTGCGAGGGCAACCGGCTGATCGCGATCACCGAGGGGAAGTACGAGGACGTCGACCTGGCCGGCGTCGCCTTCATCGCCACCTTCAACATGCGCAACTGGTCGAAGATCTACGTCAGCGACAAGGTCAGCGATCGCCAGATGGCCGCCGTCGAAGCGCTGCTGCCGCTCGCGTTCGCCGGCTTCCACCGCGGCATGCTCTCGCTCGCCAAAGGACCGGTGACGATGGACATCACCGAGAGCCGGGTGCGCTTCTCGGGGCCGGAGTCGTCGGTCGATATGGAAGTGATGCGCGGGTTCGGCGGCAAGCCGGTGCAGATCAAGAACCTGCCGAACCCGGCGTACCAGGACTACACGCAGTACAAGTCCGTGTCGCACAAGCATGCGAGCGACAAGGCGACGTGGAGCCACTCGGGGACGAATGGCTTCACGTCGAGGATGGAAGCCGCGAGCAAGCCGTAGGGGCTAGGGGTGCGGCTGACGGCGGCAGGGGCTGGGGGCTGGGAGCAACTGCGGCCTCGGCCTTAGCTTCAGCCAGCCCCTAGCCCCTAGCCCCCAGCCGCCAGCCCCTTCACTATCGCTTCAACGTCACTTTCTGCGCGCGCCAGTTCCAGACTTCGCCGACCCACAGATCGTTTTCCGTCCGGCAGTCGATCGCGTTGACCATGCCGAACTCCTTCGGCAGCTTTCCCGCCTTGCCGAACTTGCCGACGATCTGGCCGTTGGTGCGCAGCTTGTAGATCTCGCCGTTGTCCATGCTCTCCGGATCGTTCGAGTTCGAGCTGAACAAGTACGGCGTCGCGCCGCCCGAGACGCAGATCGCCTGCGGCGTGCCGACGCCGGTGATCTGCGACTTGAACGTGCCCTCGCCGTCGAACACCTGGATGCGCTTGTTGCCGGCGTCGGCGACATAGAGATTGCCGGCGGCGTCGGAGGCGATGCCGCGGATCTGGTTGAACTGGCCCTGGCCCGATCCGGTCTGGCCCCACGACTTCACGAAGTTGCCGTCCTTGGTGAACTTCGCGATCCGGTTGTTGCTGCCGAAGCCGTCGGCGACGTAGACGTTGCCGGCGCGATCCCAGGTGACGTCCGACGGACGGTTGAAGCTGTCGCCGTTGATCCCGGCGCCCGGCGTGCCGCCGCCGCGACCGCCGCCGCCGCGTCCGCCTTCGGCACCGCCGCGGCCGCCGCCGCGCCCGCCTTCAGCGGCGCCGGCGGCGCCTTCGGGCTTGACATCGAGCTGCCGCGCCGGCGCACCCGGGCCCTGGCGCAGCGTGATGTTCTCCGGCTTCCGGCCGAGCACCATCGCCAGCCGCCCGTCGGCGTCGAACTTCACCACCATGTTCGATCCGGCGTCGACGATCCAGACGTTGTCCTGCGGGTCGACGCGCACCTGCTGCGCGAAGTTGACGCTGTAGACGCCCTGGCCGATCTCCTTCACGAACTTTCCGGCCTGATCGAACTGGAACAGCCGCGACCCGCCGTGATAGAAGGTGCGCTCGTCGCCGAGCGTCGCCACCGCATGGCCGGTGCGCGCGTAGACGAAGAGATGGCCCTTCGAGTTGGTCGCCACGCCGGCGACCTCGCCGAACGACGGCAGCGAGATGAGGTCGGCGTTCGCGTCATAGGCGATGTCGGGCGCCGACTGCGCGAAGAGCGACGCGCCCAGCGCCAGCGCCGACACCGCGACGACAATCGTCAGCAGGCGCTTCATTTCTGCCCCCTTGCCGCGGCGGCGGTCGACGGCTGTTGCGGCTTGAGGATGATCTTCTGCACCCTGAACGCGGTGATCTCGGCGACGTAGAGCTCGTTCGGATTGCGGCAGTCCATCTGGTGGATGCTGCTGAACTCCTTGAAGCCGTGGCCCGCCTTGCCGAAGCGCCCGAGCACCGTCCCATCGAGCTCCATCTTGTAGACCTCGCCCGTGATCGGCGCCTGATCGAAGTTGTTGCCGGTCGGGAACGAGTTCGAGCTGTAGAGGTACTGGTGCGCGCCGCTGGAGATGCACACCGCCCACGGCGCCCCCACCGTGTCGTAGACCGCCTTCTGATTCAGATCGTTGTCGAGCACGACGATCCGCGAGTTGCCGCGGTCGGCGACGTAGACCGTCCCCTTGGCGTCGACCGAGATCGCGTGCGGCGTGCTGAACTGCAGCGGCCCGTTGCCGCGCGTGCCCGCCGCCTTGATGAAGCGGCCGTTCTTGTCGAACTTGACGACGCGGGAGTCGCCGTAGCCGTCGCTGACGAAGATGTTGCCCTGCGGATCCCAGCCGATGTCGGTCTGACGGTGGAAGGAATAGGGCCGGTTGGCGCCGGAGTACTGGCCGCCGCCCGGGGTGAGCGCCAGCTGGTCGAGCGGGTCGGGCCGCTTGCCGAGCACCATCAGCAGCTTGCCATCGGGGCTGAACTTCTGGATGACGTTGGTGCCCTCGTCGACCGCCCAGACGTTGTCGTCCTTGTCGACGCGCACCGCGTGCGCGAAGGAGAAGCCGTAGCTGCCGACGCCGAATTCCTTGACGAAGGCGCCGCTCTTGTCGAACTCGAACAGCCGCGTCTCGCCGCTGCGGGTGTAGACGTAGATGTTGCCCTTCGAGTTGGTGGCGACGCCGACGCCCTCGCCCATGTAGAGACCGGGCGGCAGCTTGAAGAAGTTGGGAACCGAGTCGAACGGAATTTCTGGCGTCGTTGCTTTCGCCTTGGCCGCTCCCGCCACGGGCTGGGCGGGCAACGGCGCGGTGGCGAACAACAAGCCGGCGACAACGCCGACGATGACACGTTGCATGAGGCCTCCTTCGGGCAGCGGGCGATTTCGAGAGGCGCCAGTTTACGTCATCCTTAGGCGGCGTTCACACCCCATTTCCGAGCTGCGCTCGGGGCCACGAAGCACACGAAGGACACGAAAGACACGAAGAAGAGAACGAATTCGCGGCTGCGCCGAGCGCGACGGGCGGCCGGCAGAGCCGGCCGCCGTGCGCCACGTAAAAGCCTCGCGAAAACACAAACCCCCATGCGCGTACGGTTTGTGTTTTGCGCGAGGCTTTCACGTGGCGCGGCCCGCTTCGCGGGCCCGTCGCGCGTCGCCTCCGAGGGTTCTGCGGGCTC
>Ga0207675_100002808_pt1 | contig 17117 bp, 11 predicted proteins | sample KBSSwiS42_FD_184305 | JGI IMG/M metagenome (GOLD analysis project Ga0207675, IMG submission 184305) | Switchgrass rhizosphere microbial communities from Kellogg Biological Station, Michigan, USA - KBS Switchgrass S4-2 (SPAdes) (version 2) | ecosystem: Host-associated > Plants > Roots >... | reverse complement strand
GCTGCCGCCGCCACCCCCGATGCTGCTGTGCTCGATGGCATTGCCGAGATGGCCGTGCGTGGTGATCGCGCCGTTGTTGACGACGTGCACCAGGTCACCGGCGCTGGTCGCCGAACCGTTGCCGCCGATGGAGAACATGCCGCCGCCGTCACCGCCCGTGCCGCCACCGCCGCCGATGCTCTCCGCCAGAATGCCGCGGCCACGGATACCGTCCGTGGTGATCGTGCCGTTGTTCGTGACGTTGACGATGCCGCCGGCACCGCCGATCGAACCGCCGCCGCCCAGCGCCACCATGCCGGAGCCGCTGCCGCCGTCGCCGCCGCCCCCACCGATGGACTGCGCGAAGATGCCGCTGCCGCCTTCGCCGCGCGCGAAGATGTTGCCGTTGTTGGTGACGTCGACCTGCTTGCCGGCGCCGGCCGCGCCGCCCGTGCCGCCCAGCGTGACCAGGCTGCTCGAGCTGCTCGCCGAGCCACCCCCGCCGCCGATGCTTTGCGCCACGATGCCGCTGGAACGCGCACCGGTGAGCAGGATGTTCGCGTTGCTGTCGACCAGCACATGACCGCCGTCGCCGGCCGCGCCACCTTCACCGCCCAGGTTGATGGCCGATGAGGAGGCTGCGCCCGCGCCGCCGCCACCGCCGATGGACTGCGCGAGGATGCCGTGCGCCCAGATGCCGGTGGTGACGATCTCCGGCCGCGTGCTGCCGGTGGCGTAGTTGTAGACCTTGACCTCGCCGCCGGTGCCGCTCGCTTCGACGCTGCCGCCGATGCCGACCAGGCCGCTGCCCGTGCCGCCCGTGCCGCCGCCACCGCCGATGGACTGCGCCACGATGGCGTGGGCGCCAAACCCTTGCGTGGAGAGGTCCGCGAAGTTGTCGACCTCGACGCTGCCGCCGGAACCGCCTCCCTTGCCGGAGCCGCCGACGCCGACGATGCCGCCACCCGTGCCGCCGTTACCGCCGCCACCGCCGATGGACTGGGCGAAGATCGCGAATGCGCCAGCGCCACCCGTGCGGATGGTGCCGCCGCGATTGTTCGTGATCTTCACGGTCGAGCTGTCGCCGCCGGTGTCGCCGGCACCGCCCATGCCCGTAATGATCGAACTGGAATCACCGGCATCGCCACCGCTGCCGCCGATGCTCTGGGCCGCGAGACCGTGTGCCGCGACGCCCGAGGTGGTCACGGTGTTGTTGTTGGTGAGATCGACCGTGCCGCCGTTGCCGCCTTCGCTGGCGTCGCCGCCATTGCCGACGATGCCGTAGCTGTCGCCGCCGTTGCCGCCGGCGCCGCCGAGGCTTTGCACGTAGACGCCGATGGCGCCGTCCCGGGTGGTGACGATGTGGCCATTGTTGGTGGCGATGACATTGCCACCCTGCGCGGGCGGTCCGCCCGCGCCACCGTCGGCGACGAAGCCGCTGCCGCCTTCGCCGCCGATGCCCGCGCGGCTCTGGATCCACACACCGTAGGAACGCACGCCGCCCGTGACGACGTCCGAGTTGTTGGTCACCGTGATGTGGCCGCCGCGTCCGGCGGCGCCGCCCTGTGCGCCGTCGATGCCCAGCGAGATCACCGCATCGCCGCCCTCGCCGCCATCGCCGCCAATGCTCGACACCCAGACGCCGGGCAGGTCATCCGACGAGACGCTGATGTTGGGCTTGTTCACCACGTCGGTGAAATCCCGGCCGTTCTCTCCGGCATCGCCGGACTCCGCGTTCTCGCCGATGGTCCAGCACTCGATGATGCAGATGCGCACGCCCCAGCCATTGTCGCCGCCCGCTCCCGTGTAACCGCGGAACGGATTGGCATAGGTGTTGTTGCCCGGCGGGACGTTCACCGGGATCACGCCCCCGGGGACCTGCGGTGCGCCCGCGGTGCCGCCGAGCGTGCCGGGATCGCGCACCAGGTTGATGGTCTTGGTCTGTGGCGGCGTGCGGTTGTCTTCGACGACCAATCCGATGATGCGCGGCGGCGTGCCGGTGGTCACATGGCTCTTCACCTTCACGGTGAAGTTTTCGCCGGTCGCGTTGTCGGGATCCGGAAACACGGCGTCGACCGCCGTCGTCCCGATCCAGATGACGTTGTTCTCCTCGGTGAGCACCATGCTTCCCGAGGCGAAGATCTGCTTGATCGTCTCGGTCGCGTTGGTGACTGGATTGGTGACCGGCCCACCTACCGTCTGCGCGAATGCCGGCGCGCATCGCAGGGCTGCGGCGACCGCCAGCGCAATGGCAGAACGGACGAAACGCGACTTCGGGATCTTTCTGTTGGTCACCGTGGTACTCCCAGACGAAAACGGGTGCGCGCGTCGATGACGCGCGGATTGAAAAGGGACGGAGAGCGCGTTCCAGCCGGAACGCTCGTTATGTTTGTTAGGTTTGGAACCCTAGCACGCAGGGATTGCGCGGTGCGGGCCCAGGCGAGAAGGTCCCGCGCGAATTGCGAGCGACGTCGGAACTCGCTCGCGGAGATGACAGAATCCTGAGATGGCGGAGGGGGCGAGATTCGAACTCGCGACCGGATTGCTCCGATGCCGGTTTTCAAGACCGGTGCATTCAACCGCTCTGCCACCCCTCCGGGCGCTGCGGACGCGGGCCGCAGGCTAGAGCAAAGCGCCTTGCCGGTCCAGCCGGCAGGCATTCGCCCGACTGCCCAGGGCGCGAACAGGTTGAACGACTCCCGACCGACTCCTTCGGACATTTCTTAAGGCTCCTCCCTGCCTGCCATTTCAATCGCCGGGGCCGGCGGCGACAACTGACCTGAGGACCTAATCGAGGTCTTAGGTCCTTTGGCCTAGAGGTGGCCGGAGACCGGGCGCTTTCTTTAAGATCGGGTCGTGAGACTTCTCATCGTCGACGACCATCCCCTGTTTCGCGACGGCCTGGCCGCGCTGCTGCGCCAGGCCTCCGGCGACGTGGTTGTTAGGCAGGCCTCCTCCACCGAAGAGGCGCGGCACCTGCTCGACGAAGAGAACTTCGACGCGATGTTCATGGACCTGGTGATGCCGGGATTGTCGGGTGAGCCGGCGATCCGCGCCTTTGCGCGCAGTCACCCGGATTTGCCGGTCATCGTCCTGTCGAGCTCGGAGAGTCCGAGCGACGTGCGCCGCGTGATCAATGCCGGCGCGTCGGGCTACATCCCGAAGTCGGCGACGGCGCAGACCGTCGTGTCGGCGCTGCACCTGGTGCTCTCGGGAAACATCTACGTGCCGCCGCTGCTGGTGTCCGCCGCCGCGCGTGCGTCGGATGCGGATGCCCGCGACGTACCGGGCTCACTTGCGCAGCTCACCGACCGCCAGGTCGATGTGCTGCGTCATCTGCGCGATGGGCTGTCCAACAAGGAAATCAGCGCCAACCTGGGAATCGCGGAAAAGACCGTCAAGGTGCACATCGCCGCGATCTTCAGGACGCTGAACGTGGTCAACCGGACTCAGGCAGCGAAGGTTCTGCGTGACGCGCCGGATGCGCCCTGAAATTTGACGTCAGGTGGGTGATGGCCGCGCGCAGCCTGCTGTTCGACACCGGCTTGTGAAGCAGTAACAGACCGCTCTCCTGCGCCTCGCGCAGCCGGTCCGGTGCAGTGTCTCCCGTGATCAGCATGCCGGGAATCTCGTCGTCGTTGTACTCCGAGCGCAGCCGCTCGATGACGTGCACGCCATTCTCGTGCGCGCGCAACCGGTAGTCGCAGATGATGAGTTGCGGCCGGTCAGGGCAATCCGCCAGCGCTTCGAGCAGTTCGTCGCACGACCCGGCCGCGATCGCCTGGTAGCCCCAGCCGGTGAGCAGATCCTTCATGGCCACCTGGATCGCGGCTTCGTCGTCCACCACCAGGATCAGTCCGGCGCTGCCTGCGCCGTGCGCGCCGGCATCGAGCACGCGCAGCGGCGCCTCGGGCGGTGCGTCCGAATGCGGCAGCTCGAGCATGAACACCGAGCCGCGTCCGGGCTGTGAGCGCATTTTCAGCGCGTGGCCCAGCAGCACGGTCAGGCGCTTGACGATGGCGAGTCCGAGCCCGACGCCACGGCTGCGATCGCGCTCCGGATTCCCGACCTGGTAGAACTCCTGGAAGATCCGCGATTGCTCGGACTCCGGGATGCCACGGCCGCTGTCGTATACGTGCACGGTGATCGAGCCGCCGCGCCGCCGGCATCCCACCACCACGCGTCCCCGGTCGGTGTACGCGATGGCGTTGGCGACGATGTTGCGCACGATGCGCTCCACCAGCAGCGGATCGCTGAACACCGCGGCGCGCGTCGGTTTCAGGCGCAACTCGATACCCTTGGCCTTGGCGTCGGCAGCGAAGTCGCGGCAGATGCGCTCGAGCAGCGGGTGGACCGCGAAAGTCTGGGTGTTGACCTCGACCACGCCGGCGTCGAGACGCGAGATGTCCAGCAACCCGTTGAACAGGCCGCCCATGGCCTGCACCGAACTGTCGATGTGATCCAGCATGCGGCGCGCCTCGCCATCGGTGACGCGCGGCCGCAGCGCTGCGACGAACAGCGACAACGCATGCACCGGCTGGCGCAGGTCGTGGCTGGCGGCCGCGAGGAAGCGGGATTTCGCGCTGCTGGCGTCCTCGGCGACGAACTTCTCCAGCCGCAGGCGTGAGATCAGGTCTTCGTTCTCGAACCGCAGCCGCACCGACTCCTCGAACTGCTGGCTGTAGCGCCGCGCCTGGTCGGCGACGGCCAGCAGCCAGCCGACGATGATGAGCGCCAGCACCCAGTGCACCCAGTCGCCCTGCGCGATCATCCACGCCGTGGGAAACGCCATCATGGGCAGGATGGACAGGAAGATCGCCGGCCGCAGCACGCCGAAGGCGGTGATCGCCCCACTGGCCACCGCGCAGAAAAACAGCATCACCAGCAGCTGCATGTCGAAGTGCTGCGGCGACAGCAGCAGCCAGGAGAAACCGCCGAGCCCGAAGCTCGCGACCACCACGCCGATCGTGAAACGCCGTGCCCACAGGCGCCAGTCGCTGTCGAGCGGGTTGTTGCGCTGGTAGGCAGAGATGAGCAGCAGCCGCGCATGGATCTGGATCAGCATGAAGACGCTGAAGACGATGGCGACCGTCCAGCTCACCGCGCCGACGCCGCCGAGGATCCCGGCGACCAGGAATCCGGCGACCGCGGTCGCGGTCATGCCCGGCGCCGTGTTGCTGTAGGCGGAGCGGACCTGCGCGGCGCGGATCCGGTCTTCGAGCTCGATGTCTTTGGTCGTCATGAACGCTTGCTGCCGGAGGCTAACCATGTCGGCGTTGACCTGCAAATGTCATCGGACCTGACAGTTTTGTCCCGAGTGTCTCGTGAGGCCATACGCGCCGATGGCGGACGTAGCGATTTTCCGAAGTGGGAGCGCGTTGCCGTGCGGCTTAAGCTGGGCCAGTCGCGGGACAGGTCTGCTCGAGCACCGCGGCATCACATCACAGGGGGACGAACATGGAACGTCGATGGTCTCGATGTGCCCGCATTTTCGCGGCACCAATTTTTTCGATATTAGGGGCGCTGGCAGCATCGCCAGTTTCAGCCCAATCCTTCAACTACGGCGAGGCATTGCAGAAGTCACTCTTCTTCTATGAGGCGCAGCGCTCCGGCGATCTGCCGCCGACCAATCGCATCAACTGGCGCGGCGACTCCGGCCTGCAGGACGGCGCGGATGTCGGCCGCGATCTCACCGGCGGCTGGTACGACGCCGGCGACCACGTCAAGTTCGGTCTGCCGATGGCCGCGTCGGCCACCATGCTGGCCTGGGGCATCGTCGACTTCCGCGATGCCTACGTGCAGACCGGGCAGCTGGCCACCGCGCTCGATCAACTCAAATGGGCCACCGACTACTTCATCAAGGCGCATCCGACCGCCAACGAGTTGTACGGTCAGATCGGCACGGGTGGCGCGGACCACTCCTGGTGGGGACCGGCTGAAGTCATGCAGATGGCACGGCCCGCATTCCGCATCACCGCGAGTTGCCCGGGGTCGGATCTGGCCGGTGAAACGGCGGCTGCCATGGCGGCAGCCTCGATGGCGTTCCGGCCCACCGACCCGACTTACGCCAACACGCTCCTGAGTCACGCGCGCCAGCTGTACACCTTCGCGGACACCTCGCGCGGCAAGTACTCCGACTGCATCAGCGACGCGCAGGGCTTCTACCAATCCTTCAGCGGCTTCAACGATGAGCTGGTGTGGGGCGCGATCTGGATGTACCGCGCGACCAGCGAGCAGGCCTTCCTCGACAAGGCGCAGGCCTATTACGCCAACCTTTCCAACCAGCAGCAGACCACCGTGAAGTCGTACAAGTGGACGCAGGGCTGGGACGACAAGTCCTATGGCAGCTATGTGTTGTTAGCCAAGCTCACCGGCGCCACGCAATATCACCAGGATGCGCAGCGCTACCTGAACTGGTGGACCGTGGGCGGCACGGCGCTCGGCGCCGACGGCACGCGCGTCAACTACAGCCCGGGTGGACAGGCGGTGCTCGACCAGTGGGGTTCGCTGCGTTACGCAGCCAACACTTCGTTCGTCGCGCTGATCTACTCCGACGCGATCACGGATACCGTGCTCAAGACGCGTTACCACGACTTCGCCAAGCGGCAGATCGACTACGCACTGGGACAGAACCCGCGCAATTCGAGTTTTGTCATCGGCTTCGGCGTCAACCCGCCGCGCAACCCGCACCATCGCACGGCGCACGGCTCCTGGACCGACAGCATCCAGAATCCGACCGTCAGCCGGCACATTCTCTACGGCGCACTGGTGGGCGGACCCAAGTCCAACAACGATGCGTACACCGACGATCGCTCGGACTTCCAGGGGAACGAGGTGGCCACCGACTACAACGCCGGCTTCACCGGCGCACTGGCCAGGCTCGCACAGGAATTCGGCGGCGCACCGCTCGCCAACTTCCCGCAACCGGAGGCCGTGGTCGGCAACGAGATCTTCTCCGAAGCTGCGGTGAACGCCTCGGGCACGAATTTCACCGAGCTCAAGGTGATGGTGCGCAACCAGTCGGGCTGGCCGGCGCGCATGGGCGACAGGCTCTCGTTCCGTTACTACTTCACGCTCGAGCCCGGCGTGACACCGTCGATGATCACGCTCTCGGCGAACTTCAATCAATGTCTGGCGCCGACCGGGCCGACGCTGCAATCGGGCAGCACTTACTTCATCACCATCAGCTGCAACGGCGTCAAGATCTATCCCGGCGGCCAGTCGCAGTCGCGCGCCGAAGTGCAGTTCCGCATCGCCAGTTCCGGCGCGTGGGATCCGACCAACGACTGGTCGTTCGCAGGTGTGTCGACCACCCCGGGCTCGACCCCGGTGCTGGTGCAGCACATCCCGGTGTACGACAACGGCACGCGCGTTTTCGGCGACGAGCCGGGTCCTGGCACTCCCGACACGCAGCCACCGTCCGTGCCTGCGAACGTCACCGTGACCGGCACCACCTCCTCGACCATCTCGTTGTCGTGGAGTGCCTCGACGGATGATGTCTCGGGAGTCACGGGTTACCAGGTGTTCCGCGGCACGGGCACGACCCCGGTCGGCACACCGGCCGGGACCACGTTCACGGACACCAATCTCGCGGCGGGCACCACGTTCTCGTACACGGTGCGCGCGGTGGATGGTACCGGCAAGGTTTCGGCGGCGAGCGCGCCGGTGAGCGGCACTACCCAGACGGTCACCGCGGACTTCGGCGTGGCGGCATCGCCGGGAACCGTGTCCGTGGTACGCGGCGCGTCCGGCAGCACGTCGATCGCGATCACGCGCACCAACTTCACCGGGGCGGTGGGCTTCACGGCCATGAACCTGCCTGCCGGCGTGACGGTGGCGTTCAATCCGTCGGCCGCCACGACCGGCAACTCGGTGACGGCGACGTTCACGGCATCGGCGACTGCGACGCTGGGCACCGCCAATGTCACGCTCACGGGCACGTCAGGCACGGTGGTTCACTCCACGACGGTGTCGCTCACCGTGGCCGCGCCGGGTGACTTCACGCTCGGGTCCACGACGCCGGTCTCCGTGGCGCGCGGCGCCAGCGCCGGTACGTCCATCGCCATCAATCGCACCAGCTTCACGGGTGCGGTGGGTTTCACGGCGACGAACCTGCCCACGGGCGTCACGGTGGCGTTCAACCCGTCCGCGGCGACCACGGGCAACACCGTGACGGCGACCTTCACGGCCTCGAGCACCGCGACATTGGGGGCGGCCACGGTCACCATCACCGGGACCTCGGGCTCGCTCTCGCACACCACCACCGTGTCGCTGACGGTGACCGATGGCGGCGGCGGTGGCAGCGTGACGGCGACACCGTCGGTGGGCTCCGCGAGTCCGTGGTTCAACGAGTTGCAACTGCGGCTCAACAACACCGCGACCCTCACGGCACTGACGGTCACGGTCACCGTGCAACGCACGACCGGTATCAGCTACTCCGGCATGTACAACACGGTGGGCGGGCAGATCGCGCAGACCAACAGCAGCACGACCGGCGCGATTACCTACACGTTCACGCTGGCGGCGGGACAATCGCTGCCGGCCGCAACGGGGCGTCTGTTCGCCATGCAGATGAGCGGGACCGGCACCGCGCATGCGGCGACCGGAGACCTCTACACCGTGACATACACGGCAGGAGGCGCGAGCACCACGATCTCGGGCCACTTCTGAGTGGCTGACTCGGCCGTGGTGAACACAGGGACGCGCTCGCCGCGGTGATTCGGAGCAGCAGGGGACGCACCCTCACGGGTGCGTCCCTTTTTCATGCGGTCAACTTGTCGATGCCGCCCAGGTAGGGGCGCAGCGCGCCCGGAATCGTGATGCTGCCGTCGGCGTTCTGGCAGTTCTCGAGCACCGCGACCAGGGCGCGGCCCACGGCCACACCCGAGCCGTTCAGCGTGTGCACGGGTTCCGGTTTGCCGGTGTCCGGATTGCGCCAGCGCGCCTGCATGCGGCGCGCCTGGAAGGCCTCGCAGTTGCTGCAGGAGGAAATCTCGCGGTACCTGTCCTGGCCCGGTAGCCAGACCTCCAGGTCATAGGTCTTGGCGCTGCCATTGCCGACATCACCGGCGCACAGCGCCACCACGCGATACGGCAGCTCCAGTTTCTGCAACACCTTTTCCGCATTCGCGGTGAGCTCCTCGAGCGCCGCGTACGAATCGGCCGGCTTCACGATGTGCACCAGCTCGACTTTCTCGAACTGGTGCTGGCGAATGAGGCCACGCGTGTCCTTGCCTGCCGAGCCGGCCTCGGAGCGGAAACACGGCGTGTGAGCGGTATATTTCAGCGGTAGTTTGGCGGCATCGACGATGCTGTCGCGCACCAGGTTGGTGACCGGCACTTCGGCGGTGGGGATCAGGAAGAAACCCTGTTCGCTCTGCACTCGAAACAGATCGGCCTCGAACTTCGGCAGCTGCCCGGTACCCACCAGGGCCTGGCCGAGCACGAGGTACGGCGCGTACACCTCGGTGTAACCGTGCTCGCGCGTGTGCAGATCGAGCATGAATTGCGCCAGGGCACGGTGCAGGCGCGCAACGCCGCCCTTCAACACGGCAAATCGCGCGCCGGAAATCTTCGCCGCCGTCTCGAAATCGAGGCCACCCAGTTTCTCGCCCAACGCCACGTGATCGAGCGGCTTGAATTCGAACTTGCGCGGTTCGCCCCAGCGGCGCACTTCCTGGTTGGCCGTCTCGTCGCGTCCATCGGGCACGGACTCGTGCAGCAGGTTGGGAATCCCCAGCAGCAGGTTGTCGAGCTCGGCCTGCACGGCATTGATGGCCGCGTCGCTGGCTTCGAGCTGGCGCGTGAGTTCCTCGGCGCGCGCCAGCAGCGCGGTGGCGTCTTCCTTCCTGCCTTTGGCGATGCCGACCGCCTTGGCATTGGCATTGCGCTCGGCGCGCACCCGGTCCGATTCCACCTGCGCAGTCTTGCGGCGCTCCTCGAGCGCATTGAAGGCGGCCACGTCGAGCTGGAAGCCGCGGCGCGCGAGATTGGCGGCCACGGCCTGGGGATCGGCACGGAGTTGTCTGGGATCGAGCACTCTGCTTCTCTCTAACTGACGAGCAACGCACCTGTCTTCACGCCCAGCACCGCGGCCAGCAGACAGCCGGCGAAGGTGGCCAGTACGTACAGCACACCCGTCATCGAAAAGCCGAGCAACACGGTTTCGAGCGCGAAGGCGGAATAGGTGGTGAATCCGCCGAGCACGCCGGTCATCCAGAAAAGGCGCGCATTGTCCGCGCCGGCGCCACGCGCCGCAACATACATATATAAGAGTCCGATGCAGAAGGAGCCCACCAGGTTCACGGTGAGTGTCGGGATGGGCCAGCCGCCGGGCGCCGATGGCCACATCCGGTAGGCGCCATAACGCGCCACACTGCCCGCAGCGCCGCCGAGCGCCACCCACAACCAGCCCACGACTTACTCCTTCTTGCGTAAACGCTCGAGCGCCTCACCGATCTTTATTTCGAGACCGCGCGGCGTGGGCCGATAGTAACGGCGATCAGGCATCTCATCCGGAAAATATCGCTCGCCCTTCACGAAGGCTTGCGGCTCGTCGTGCGCGTAGCGGTAACCCTCGCCGTAACCGAGTTCCTTCATGAGCTTGGTCGGTGCATTGCGAAAACGCAGCGGTACGTCGAGCGTACCGAACTGCTCGACATCGGCGCGCGCCTCGCCATAGGCCACGTAGGCCGCGTTGCTCTTGGGCGCCACGGCGAGATAGACCAGCGCATTGGCGATGGCCAGTTCGCCCTCCGGACTGCCCAGCCGCTCGTAGGTCTGCCAGGCTTCGAGCGCCAGCTGCTGCCCGCGCGGATCCGCGAGCCCGATGTCCTCGATGGCCATGCGCAGGATGCGTCGCGCCAGGTAGTGAGGATCGCAGCCGCCGTCCAGCATGCGCGCGTACCAGTACAGGGCCGCGTCCGGATCCGTGCCGCGCACCGCCTTGTGCAGGGCGGAAATCTGGTCGTAGAACTGCTCGCCGCCCTTGTCGAAGCGGCGCACGCCGCCGGCTGCGACTTCGCGCACCTGCTCGAGCGTGATGGTGCCGCCGTTGGTGTCCCCGGCTGGAGCCGCGGCGAGGTCGGCGGCGATTTCGAGCATGCCGAGCGCGCGCCGCGCGTCGCCGTCGCCGGCATGCGCCAGCGCCACGAGCGCCGCGTCGTCGATCTCCAGGCCGCGCGAGCCGAGCCCGCGCTCGCGGTCTTCGAGTGCCCGCCGCAGTAGTTTGACGATGGCGTCGACGCCGAGCGATCGCAGCACGTACACCCGCGCGCGCGACAGCAGCGCGCTGATGACCTCGAAGGAAGGATTCTCGGTGGTCGCACCGATGAAGGTCAGCGTGCCGTCCTCGACGTACGGCAGGAAGGTGTCCTGCTGCGACTTGTTGAAACGGTGCACCTCGTCGAGGAACAGCACGGTGCGCCGGCCGCGTTCGGCGCGGATGTTCCTGGCGCGTTCCACCGCCTCGCGGATGTCCTTGACGCCGGCCATCACCGCCGACAGCTGCATGAACTCGGCGTCGGCGCGGCGCGCGATCAGCCGCGCCAGCGTGGTCTTGCCGGTGCCCGGCGGCCCCCAGAGGATCAGCGAGTGCAGCTGGCCCTTCTCGAGCGCCTGGCGCAGCGGCTTGCCCGGCCCGAGCACCTGCTCCTGGCCCACGAATTCATCCAGCGAGCGCGGTCGCATGCGGTCGGCGAGCGGACGCAGGGCATCGTCGACCGGTGCATCGCGCAACAGGTCCGGCTGCGTCGGGCGCCCACCCTGGCTCATGTGGAACTCATCCGGCCGCCCGCCGCTGGCCGATCAACCAGGCGGCGGCCTCCGGCCAGCGGGCCAGCCCCAGGCGCGCGAGCAGCAGGCCGAGCGCGGCCCCGAGGCCATTGGCGAGCACGTCGCGCACGTCGCCTTCGCGTCCCATGTGCATGTGGAACTGCGCCACTTCGATGCCAGCACCCAGCAGCAACAGGAACACGAAAATTTTCCACCAGCGGTGCCGCGGCACCAGGCCCGCGAAGTACAACGCCAATCCGCCATGGCCCGCAAGGTGACTCAGCTTGTCGTTCAACTCGAACACACCGGGCACGTCATGTCCCGGCAGCAGGCAGACGACGACGGCGGCGAGCACCAGGACCACACCCAGTCCCCACCAGAAACGTGTCATGGAACCGGCGTGCCGATCACATCCGCGCCGGCCGGCGGCGTGAAGGAAACCTCGGAGGCGGCCACCGGGACGTTGCGTGTGCTGGACAGGAATTCGAGCCGCACGGTCTGCCCGAGCTTGTCCTTGAGCACCATGCGTTTGAGCTCGCTGCCGGGACCCTTGAAGGCCAGCTGCGCCTCGCGAAAATCCGCGTCGGCGCGTTTTGGGACCACGCGCACCCAGTCCAGGCCGTCGCGCTTGCCGTCGCGGGTCACGTTGAAAAACTCCTCGAGCCTGCCATCGCCCGACAGCAGGCTGGCGGGCGTGGCGCTGAGCGCCGCCGCGGCGGCTTTCACGGACACCTGCTCGAGATCGCGATCGTAGAACCAGAGGTTCTTGCCGTCGGCGACCATGAGTTGCGGTGAGGCCGCGCCCTCCGGCGTCACCTCCCAGCGGAATTTCCCCGGACGCTGGATGACGAAGGACCCGCTGGCGCGTTGCACGACGACGTCCTTGGCGTCGGTGACCACCTGCGAAAACTGCGCACGCAGGGTTTTCACCTGCGCGAGATAGGTGTCGAGCGCGGTGGTTGCCGGTGGCGTGTCCGCCATGGCCGCGACCGCGAATGCGGCGCAGGCCACGATGCCGGGAATGCGTTGAAAATGGGTCATGGCTGTTCGACCCGCGCCAACGCGGCGGGTTGCATCCGCGCGATCAGTCATCGCCGGGCGGTGCGGCCGCCAGGATTTCCCGCGAGCCATTGGGCTGCAGCGGCCCCACGACGCCCGACGCCTCCATCTGTTCGAGCAACCGTGCCGCGCGGTTGTAGCCGATCTTGAGCCGGCGCTGCACGTAGGAGATCGACGGTTTGCGTTCGCTGGTGACGATCTTCACCGCTTCGTCGTACAGCGCGTCCTGCTCGGCGTCGGCACCCCCTTCTCCCGGCATCGGCTCCTCGCCGGAAATGCCGGCCAGGGGCATGCGCGGGCCTTCCAGCACGTCTTCGATGTAGTTGGGCGCGCCGCTCTTCTTCAACGCCTCGACGACGCGGTGCACTTCCGCGTCGGACACGAAGGCGCCATGCACGCGCGTGGGCACGGAAGTGCCGGCCTGCAGGTACAACATGTCGCCGTGGCCTAACAAGGACTCCGCGCCCATCTGGTCGAGGATGGTGCGCGAATCCACGCGCGCCGAGACCTGGAAGGCGATGCGTGTCGGGATATTCGCCTTGATCAGTCCGGTGATCACGTCCACCGAGGGGCGCTGGGTGGCGAGCACCAGGTGGATGCCGCTCGCCCGCGCTTTCTGTGCCAGGCGGGCAATGAGCTCTTCGACTTTCTTGCCGACCATCATCATCATGTCGGCGAGCTCGTCGATGATGACGACGATGTAGGGCAGCGGCGTGAGGTCCTGAATCAGTTTCTGGTCGATGGTCGGATCATTGGCCGCGGCGGCCGTCATCACCGGATCGCGAATCGGCTTGCCGGCGTCGGCAGCTTCCTTCACCTTGCGATTGAAACCCGCGATGTTGCGCACGCCGAGTGCCGCCATCAGCGCATAACGCCGCTCCATCTCCGCCACGCACCAGCGCAAGGCATTCGCGGCGTGTTTCATGTCGGTCACGACCGGCGCCAGCAGATGCGGGATGCCCTCGTACACCGACAGCTCGAGCATCTTGGGGTCGATCATGATCAGCCGGACGTGTTCCGCCGTGCTCTTGTACAGCAGCGACAGCACCATGGCGTTGATGGCCACCGACTTGCCCGAACCCGTGGTGCCAGCCACCAGCAGGTGCGGCATCTTGGCGAGGTCCGCGGTCACCGGCGCACCGCCGATGTCCTTGCCCAGCGCCAGCGCCAGCGGCGAAGCCACGTCGTCGTACGACTTCGATTTGATGATCTCGCCCAGCGTCACGATCTCGCGCTTCTCGTTCGGGATCTCGAGACCCATGACCGACTTGCCGGGAATCACTTCCACCACGCGCACGCTGATCGCCGACAGCGAACGCGCGAGATCCTTGGCGAGACTGGTGATCTGGCTGACTTTCACGCCCGGCGCCGGACGCATCTCGAATCGCGTCACCACCGGCCCCGGCTGCACCGCGACCACTTCGACCTCGACGCCAAAATCCTTGAGCTTGAGTTCCACCAGCCGCGACATGGCCTCGAGCGCTTCCGACGAATAACCCGATTCGCGCTTCGGCGGATCGTCGAGCATCTGCAGCGGCGGCAACTCGCCGGACTTGGGCGCATCGAACAGCGGCACCTGGCGCTCTTTTTCGACGCGCTCGCTCTTTTCCACGACAGGCGCTGGGGCCTCAATTCGTGGCTTGACCCGTGCAGCTGAGCGTTGGACTTCAACCTTGGCGGCTTCCACGCGCGCCTTCTTGTTCTCGACGCCCACGGCCACGTCGCGCGCCACGCTGCGCCGCGCGCGAATCCAGCTGATGCCGTTCCAGATGCCGGCCCCGATGCGGTCGATGATGGTCAGCCACGAGACGCCAAATGCCAGCGACACTCCCGCCATCCACGCGGCGAGCATGAACAGCGTCGCGCCCAGGAAGTTCATGCCGGACGCGAGACCGTTGCCGATGAATTGGCCGACGACACCGCCGGCGCTCTCGCGCAACACGCCCGGACTCCAGTGGAGCGTCGCGAGACCGCAGCTCGCGAACAGCAGCAGCGTGAATCCACCGATGCGCACTGCGGTATTGACGCGCGTCCGCCCCTCTTCTTCGTCGCGCTGGCGGAACATCACGAAACACGCCACGCCGAGCATCAGCGGGAATAGATAGGCGGGACGGCCGAACAGGAAGAACAACACGTCCGAGAGCACCGCGCCGAACGGCCCGATCCGGTTCTGGACCACGTGTTCCGCGTCGCCGGTCGAGGAGAACGCCGGGTCGTCACGATGATAGGAGGCGAGCGCGACCAGCATCACCAGCGCGATCACGCCGATGGCGATGACCGCACTCTCGCGCAGGCCCCGCGATACGGCGACGGTGAGGCGCTTTTGCGGCTTGGTCCGATCGTAAGTGGTTTCTGCCATTCTGGTCCGTCTAGAAGAAGGCGCTATGTCTATGTTCTGACGCGGAATACTACCTCATGAATTCAGCTCATGAGGGCCGGATGCGTGACCTCGCCCGCTTCCACGTTGATGCCTTTGACCAATCCCGGATCGTCGCGCCACTCTTCGCTGGAAGAATGGCCGTCTGCGAGGCGGCCCGCGTACGGCGCGATCGCCGCCGACAGGGCCTGCGAGGACGTGCGCGGCACGGCGCCCGGCATGTTGGTGACGCAAAAATGCGTCACGCCTTCCCACTGGTAGGTCGGCGCCTCGTAGGTGGTGGGACGCGTGGTCTCGACGCAGCCGCCCTGGTCGACACTGATGTCGACGATGACGCTGCCGGCCTCCATGCTGCGCACCATGTCGGCCGACACCACGTGCGGTGCACGCGCGCCGGTGACCAGCACCGCGCCGACGACGATGTCGGCGCCGCGTACCGCTTCGGCGACGTCGGAAACGTGCGGATACAGCGCCGTGACGTTGGGACCCATGGCGCGCGCCGCCACCATCTTGTCGCGGTCCTTGTCGAAGACGATGACCTCGGCCCCGAGGCCCGCGGCCACCAGCGCGGCATTTCCGCCGGCCACACCGGCGCCGAGCACCACGACGCGGCCGCGGCGCGCGGCGGGCACGCCGCCTAACAAGATTCCCTTGCCGCCCTGCGGCTGATGCAGCAGCGAGGTGGCGTACTGCATCGAGAGCCGGCCGGCGATGTCGCTCATCGGCGCCAGCAGCGGCAGTCGTCCCATGCGGTCTTCGACGGTCTCGAATGCCACGGCCGTGAGCCCGATGTCGCACAACCGGCGCGTGAGTTCGGGCAGCGCCGCCAGGTGCAGGTAACAGAACAGCAGGTGGTCCTTGCGCAGCCGCTTCAGGTCCGGCTCGATCGGTTCCTTGACCTTGACGATCATCTGGGATCTGGCGAAGAGCTCATCGGCGCCCGGCAGCACCGTCACCCCGATGTCGCGGTAATGCTGATCCGGATACCCACTCTTCTCACCGGCCGAGTGTTCGACGAACACTTCGTGTCCGCCACGCACCAGCTCGACGCAGGCGGCGGGGATCAGGCCGACGCGCCCCTCCCGGGGCTTCAATTCACGCGGGATTCCTATTCGCATAACATGTCGTCCGTCGAAAACGGGAAGCGCGCCTGCCCGCTCGATCTAAGACCATGAATAAGTGGAAACTTGAAAACGGCGCAGCGCGCGCAAAGTAACCTGCTCCTGCGCCATTCGAATGCCCGAAAGTATACATGACCACTCCTCGCCATAATCCGCTCGTCATCCTCGGCTCAGGCCCCGCCGGCTACTCCGCCGCCGTCTATGCGGCGCGCGCCAATCGCAAACCCCTGCTGATCACCGGCATCGAACAGGGCGGTCAGTTGATGACGACCACGGAAGTGGACAACTGGCCTGGCGATGCGCACGGCCTGCTCGGTCCCGCGCTCATGGAGCGCATGAAGGCACACGCGGAACGTTTCAACACCGAGCTCGTCAACGATCACATCCACACGGTCGACCTGTCGAAGCGTCCCTTCGTGCTCAACGGCGACTATGGCAGTTACACCTGCGACGCCCTGATCATCGCTACCGGCGCATCAGCCAAGTACCTCGGCATTCCCTCGGAGGAAAAATTCCGCGGCCGCGGCGTCTCGGCCTGCGCGACCTGCGACGGCTTCTTCTTCAAGGGTCACCGCGTGGCGGTGGTCGGCGGCGGCAACACCGCGGTCGAAGAAGCGCTCTATCTATCCAATCTCGCCAGTCACGTGACCGTCGTGCACCGGCGGGACAAGTTCCGCGCCGAGAAGATCCTGCAGGACCGCCTGTTCGGGTTGGAGAAAACCGGCAAGGTGCGCATCGTGTGGAATCACGTGGTCGAGGAGATCGTCGGCGACCAGGGCGGCGTGAACGGCGTGCGCATCAAGCCGACG
>Ga0207675_100002807_pt1 | contig 17121 bp, 16 predicted proteins | sample KBSSwiS42_FD_184305 | JGI IMG/M metagenome (GOLD analysis project Ga0207675, IMG submission 184305) | Switchgrass rhizosphere microbial communities from Kellogg Biological Station, Michigan, USA - KBS Switchgrass S4-2 (SPAdes) (version 2) | ecosystem: Host-associated > Plants > Roots >... | reverse complement strand
TGCATCGGCCAGGAAGACGTGATGATCATGCCGTACGATCCGCGCAAGCCTTACCTCTCGGGCGAGCAGTACATTTACGATCCGAATTACCTTTCGCCGGAACTCAACGCGCGCGTCACGCACGACGTGCGTACCCTCTGCTCGGCGCTCGGTTACGACATCAACACTTGCGAGTTTGCGATTAAGGGTGGGATTCCTTATGCGATCGACTTCATGAATCCCGCGCCCGACGCGGAACTGGCATCGGTCGGCGAGTTCTATCACAACTGGGTAAGCGAAGCGGTGACGCGGCTCATCTTCAAACGGTTGAGCCAACCGGCGCGCAACGCACAGTACCGTTGGGATGCTTTGTTAAGCCCGCTGCCGGAAAGGCTTGACGCGGTCGCGTCAGCGAGTGAGCAGGCGGGCCGCACGATTTCACCGACGTCGGAAAAGAAGGCGAGCAAGTCACGAAGCGCGCAGAAATAAGCGTGCTGTCAGGAGGTTTCGAAGCCACGGCGTCGCGTCAGTATCTTTCGCAGCAGCAACGAGCCCGACCAGCCGATGATCGAAGAGGACGCCACGGCCCAGCCGACCGCCGCCACTATCTGATCCAGGAAGGAACCTGCCAGCGCCACAAATAAAGCTGCAAAGCTGACGCGCGCGGCAAATTGCTGAATGCGTCCGGCGCCTTCCAGCCAGTTCATCCGTCGCAACTCTGCCGACAAATAATCATCGTCGTCATTTAGTCGGGCGTAATAGTCTGCCTCGCGTCGCGCCATGCGCGCGCCGGCAGTGTCAGGTGCCACACTCTCGGCGTCGCGATAGTGATGGATGACATGCGCGAGCTTTCCTTCACTCAAGGCGATTTCAGCGAGGCTGAGCGAGGCACGGAATGAATCTCGATCCAGATCCAAAGCGCGCCGCAACACCTTCGCAGCCCGCGCCGGTTGGCCAAATTCAAAGAAGCTTTCGCCCACACGTTCAAGCAGCTTCGCATCCTCGCTTCCACGCAGCGATGAAAGTTTCAGCGCTGCGCAGGCGCGCGCGAGCAGCTGGGCGTTGCCAAAAGCAGACGCCTGCGAACGCAAGAGACGCGCGTACTGATAAAGCAGCCAGTAGTCGCGCGGGGCGAAATGGAGTGCGCGCCTAAATGCCTCTCCTGATTCGCGCAGACGTCCGGCAACGCGCAGGCGATTTCCAGCCTGTGCCAATGCTTTCGCACGCTCGGCGTCCTCTCCTGTCGGAGAAGCCGCTATCGCCGCTCGTTTTTCAGTCCGTGCGCGATTATCCATTGCAGCAAGTACGGCGTCCGTAGGAATCTCAAGGGCCGCTAACTGCTCATTTAGCTCTTTCGGATCGCAAAGGTAATCACGTAATTCGGCAGCGCGCGCGTCCAGCTTATGGTCAGCAATCAGCCCTAATAGAGCGTGCGCCATCTGACGAAACTTCTTGCCGCCTGACGCAAACACAAACGTCTCTTTCCGGCCGCTGACTTCAACAGAGTACCGGTATCGCACGCTTCCGCCGCGACGAAGCGTGCGTACGGTGGCGATTTCAACAGTCTCGACATCTGCGATCGGCAGCGCAGGTCGTCGTCCGCTAATCACGCGCGATAGTAACGGAAGTAGTCCCGCACGAAACAAAGTTTCGCCATCAAAGTAGAGACGATCCGTCGCGATAAGAATTGGCGTCAGAATCCAGGTTCCGGTGACTAGCCCGAGAGCGGCGAAATCGTTTTGCGTGCGCAGCAGAATCGCCGCGGCGAATGTCAGCAGAGCGGCAAATGCAAAGTAGCCTCCGGGAGAAACGCGGATGCTGCTGGTCGACGCGCGCTTGCTGGTTGTGGCGCGCGCACCCGGCGCGTCGCGCAAAACTTCCAGCAGTTGCTTTTGCGTTGATTCGTTCACGACAAACTAGGGCGTAGGGGTTGGGGGTAGGGTTTCGGGTATCAGGTGTCGGGTGTCAGCTATCAAACCACTTTGACTAACCCTGATACCCCGACAGCCGATACCCGACAACTGAAACCCAACACCTGATACCTGATACCTGGCACCCGATGCCCGGCACCTCTCACTTAGACGCACATTCGACCGGCACATTCAAAGAAAACGTGCCGCGCGCTGAGCCGGGTTTAGTGTAGCGCAGGTCAGAGAATTGCACGATTGTTTGACTGACGCAGTCCTGCTCCGGCACGTGTGCGATTGGAAACCTGGCGAAGTCGAGAAGGATGCGCGCGCGGCGATCCTGTGAAGCGACCGCTGTGATTGCGTCGGCTTGACCGGTGGGTTTCTCAAATCGTTCGACCGCTTCCGGCGCGTCACTTTGATAGCCGTCTACCACCGGCAAAGAGTTCTCAGCTGGCGCTTTCCCCAGCCTGAGAGCGAACCGATAGACCGCTCGGTCAGTCTCGGCGACGCAGAACCATTGGGTCGGATTCGCGAGTGTCGGCATCGCTACGACGCGCGAGATTCTTTCGTTGAACTGTGATGCCGAACGGTTCGCGACTAATGCTGCCGCATTTAACGCGCGGCGATGCGCCACAGCCAGACCGCCCCAATAACACATGACCAGCGCCAGCGCGCTTGCCGCGATGATCCTTTCGCGGCCATGTGCAATTCCTACAATGCGAACGGTAACGAACACGATTACGCCAGCCAGCAAAATGATTCGTGCAACCGCTGCGCCCTGCAAACTTGGATCGCGAATTCCGCCGATGACGAAACTCAAGGTGACAAACGCCGCGCCCAGCAACGCCCACAAACCTATCTTTTGCCAGCGATTGCTGGTCGCCAGAAATGCCGCGCCGCCGACCACTAAAAGAATGAACGGGTCGACGATAAACACAAGATCGCCGTAAAACCAACGCCCGTTCCACGGCAGAAACGGTCGCACACCGTAGTTGTTCGTCCAGTCCATCAAAGGGTGCGTCGCGGTCGCGATCACCGAAGCCAGCAGCAAACCTCGATACTGCGACTTTGCTCGACGGTGGCGCAACTTCACCCAGCCGCGCTCCGCCAGCCACACAAGTGTCGGGACGACGAACGCCAGCGCGATCACTCCCACGATCGAATGGGTGATTCCGCGATGATGATGGAGATAGTTCCACCGATCGGTGGTCAGACCCACGACGACGTCTGAATCCGGACTGTTCGCCGCCAGAACGCAAACCGTGGTGGCGAGCGGAGACAGTCGCTCGAGCCCGGCTTTGGCCGCAGTCAAGCCGACCAATGTGTGCGTAAACGGATCCATGACTGACGTCAGCTTACGCTAGCATGAACGAGGTTGCTTTGAATTAGAGATCAGTGAGTGGAGGCGCAGGCAGTTGCTTGTGACGTTCAGGGTCGAGCTTCAGCAGCTCCTGAGTTGCCTCGCGGGAAGCTGCGGATTCGGGGATTGCCTTGCCGTCTTTATCTTTTGCCGTGCGCGCAGCAGAAACCATATTGAAGAGCAGATCGGCAGCTTCTTTATTCTTTCCCTGTTTCTCGTAGACTTTGGCGAGGCGCAAATTGGCACTCTCCGGCGTGACGAGCTTGGCATTCATCTTTGCAATTTCGCTGTAGAGTCCCGCGGCTTCGTCCAATTTTCCGTCTGATTCCTTGGCTTGAGCCAGCGCGAATTTCGCAAGGACCGCAGTCTCTCCGCTACCAGTGCTGAGCGACTGCAACTCGGCAACGCCCTTATCATGATCGGTTATCAACAGGCTTCGTGCGATGAAAAGTCTTGCCTCACTCCGATAAGGATCGCCGTACTTAGCTTCGACCTTTCGAAATTCTTCGATGGTCCGTCGCGCGCGCTCCTCTTCAGTGCTAAACACCGGATCCTTCGAATTTGCGGGAGGATTTGCGTTGATTTCGGCCCGCGCGATGGCGATGGCGCGTCCCATTGCGGCTTCCGCTTCCTCCGACTTCTTATGCGACCAGCGGTAAATGCCATAACCGGCGGCGGCGGCGAGAACCACGCCGAGGATGATGTAAAGAACCTGCCGCCCGCGTCCCGCGACTCGTTCGGCCATGCGGTCGGCCAGCAGCATGGTAGTGTCGCGGAACTTGTCATGCTTCAGTTCGCGGGCGCGTTTCTTTTTGTATTTAGCCAAGGGACTTCCTTTTGCAAGTACACACGGTGACGTGCGTTCAAAATCGTGTATGATCGCGGAAACAGCGAATTTAACGGCGGGTCTGAAGGATGTCAAGGAGGCAACCGTCGCAACTAACACCCGCCGCGAATCATCGAAGAACGGGAAGAAGTCCCGCATTTCTTTTATGTTTGGCTGGGAACAAATAGCAAACCTCGGCTGTCTAAATCGGCGTCGGCCCGAGAAGCAATCGCGGTCGAACGGTTTTGAGCTTCTCGCGGAAAGCAGTCCCGAAGGGGGCGCAGAGTGAGCTACGGAGAGCAAATCGCCCTCCGCACGCAAGCGGAGCTAAACGAAGTTGCCCCGGCGGGTTTAGTCGGTGAGCGTTCGACTGCGGAATATCCGCTTCTTGAGCGGGCCGAAGATCAGTTCCTTGAAAGATTGAAGCGCCACGATGCGGCCGCCTTCGAACAGTTGGTTGCGGAAAGAACAGGAGACATATATGCCCTGCTCTTCCGGTTGACGGGCGACGCTGAGGAAGCGCGCGACTTGGCCCAGGAAACCTTTCTTCGCGCATTTCAGGCGATACAGAAGTTCCGCGGCGACGCCGATTTGAAAACGTGGTTGTATCGCATCGCGATCAATCAGGCGCGTAATCGATGGCGCTGGTGGCGACGACGGCGGCGGGATGCGACGGTTTCGTTGGACGCGACTGTCGGCGAACGCGAACAGACTGTCGCAATGCACTTGGAAGACGCGAGCGCCAGCGACCCAGAGGAGGAAACGCTCGCGCGCGAACGCCACAGCCAGTTGCGCGAAGCCCTCCAGGGATTACGCAGCGCGTATCGTGAGGCAGTGGTCTTGCGTGACATCGAAGGCCTGACCTACGAAGAAATCGCCGCGACGCTTCAAATCAACATTGGCACGGTAAAGTCGCGACTGGCGCGTGGGCGGCTGGAACTGCGACGGAAACTTGAAAGCTCTTTGTAAATCGAAGTGAATGGTTGGCCTGCCCCGGCTTCACGGAGAACTCGGTGCCAAAAGGGTCGAAGTGACGGCTCGGCGGAAAAGGCCGGTGAGAAGATCGAACGGGTGAGTTTGAAAACGTGCCAGCAACAACACGTGTCGTTCACCCGAAAGATTGACGAACCAACATGCCCCAATCTTTTCGAGCCGGCGTTGCTCCAGGGAAGAGCAGCCGGGGTTGGCCAGCCATTCACGAAGAGAATTTGGGATTTTGGATTTGCGATTTTTGAGTTTTTCAGGGAACGGAGCAATCGCAAATCACAAATCAAAAATCTAAAATGTCTTGTGATGAAATCCAGGAAGTGCTTCCGCTCTATTGCGATGACGGGCTAGCCCAGGACGAGCGTGCCCATTGCGATCGGCATATGGAAGTGTGTCCCGTTTGTCGATCTCAACTGGCGCAGTTCCGCGCGCTTCGCCTTCGTTTGGCAACTATCCACACTCGGTCAGCGCCAACGAATCTGGTTTCAACTATCCAGAACGCCGTCCGCGCTGAAGTCGTTGTGCAACGCGCGCGGCGTCGAGCACCCAAGAGCGAAATTTTTGTCGACTACATTTCTGTCTGGCTACAACCCCGCGTAATGCGTTATGCATTCAGCTCGGTGATGTCGATTCTTCTGTTCAGTCTGGTCTTTTTGGCTTTGCGCCCGCACATGATTGCGCTGCATGAGGCCGCTGGCGCGCTGGATGACCTGACAGTCGCCGTCGAATCGGGAACTTACAACATCTACGAGCCGATTACCCCAAGCAATTACGCGGCTTTGCGCCAACCCTACAATGCTGAGTCGCCCAGCCTGAATCCGAAAGGCGGCATCGCGACGTTGAATCTTGCGAACAACCACTCGCAAAATGAGGGTCGTGACGAAATGGTCGTGGTTGCCGACGTATTTAGCAATGGCACAGCATCGTTGGCCGACGTCATGCATGCACCGCGCGACCGGCGGATGCTCGACGACTTCCAGGCAGCACTGAGAAACAACGCGGCGTTTGTCCCGGCATCAATCGATCGACGACCGGAAACCATGCGCGTGGTGTTTTCGATTCAGAGAGTGGAAGTGCGCGATCGGAATTATTAAGGAGAGGCTGGGGACTTGAGGCTAGAGGCTAGAGGCTAGAGGCTGGAGGCCAGACGAAAAGCGGGACTCCAATCTCAAGCGAGCCCCGAGGCTCTACTTCCCAAATCTCGCTTCGATAATTCCCTTCCGTTTTCGCTTTCCGATCTTCGCCGTCATCGCAGGATAGGTTTCGAACACGACCGGAAGGTCTTCTGCGGCGATAAGTTTTTCGACCCGCTTGATCTCTTTCTCTGACGCTTCAATTTCCATGAACAAGCCGTAGGGTAACTCATCGATTACTACCTTTGCCCGGCCCACGTCCCAGCGCGTGCGTCGCTTCTCGTAAACCAGCGCAGGCTCAAACCCAATGCCGCGCAAGATCGCATCAGTTGCGTCGGCGTCCTTTACGCGCGTCTCATCTTCGTTCTGGTGTTTGATTGGTGATGCGGTCGGGATACGCTCTTTTAATGTCAGAATCGCTTCACCATTCACGCGTCGCAGACGCAGCGCCCGCAGATCGAACCCTAAGGTCCCGCCGCGATAGATCGTGTTCTCTTCGTGCTCCAGCGGTTTCGGCTTCGCACCAAGCGCGCGCAAGTGTTTTTCAATCGCGCGACGATCCTTCAGCGTTAGTCGATATTTTTTCTCGATCTCGAGCGGCAAAGTAATCCCCAGCGGCATCAGCCACGTGGCGCATAATAGCCGATCCTCGTTGAGGTTCGATAACGCGGGTTTGTCGTTTCGACGTGCACACGGCGGAAGCTTCCGTCTCGAGCTTTGTTTGTAGGCTTGTAGTAAATCGCGTACTGGCGGCGCAATTCATCCGCGACTTCCTGGTATGCGTCGTCCAGACCGGCGAAAGTGAGGGGTTTGTAAAGTCGTCCGCCCGTGGCTTCTGTCAACTTGACGAGGTTTATTTCGCTTTCATCGAGAGCACGCAGGCCTTCGCGCAGGTCTTCAATCCGGACCTGGTTAAATGAAACAGAGTCGGAATTGAGCAGGGCGTTGAGCTGGGCCCGTTTTGTGGCGCGCGAGATTTCGGTGTTGCTGACAACGTAAACAGATACCTCTGCGTTAAGGATTGCTTGTAACGCCTGTTCCGCGGAAGTCGTCCCACGACCGCTGTCGATGCCGTCGCTGAGTACGATGATCGCGCGCCGCGACGGCGTTCGACCAAATTGTTCGCGCCCCGCCAGCAGCAAAGCGTCATAGAATCGTGTGAAGATTCCCGGCTCGATACGGTTCAACGCGCGATGCAATTGAAATCTGCTTTGCGTCCAATCCTGTAATAACTCGATTCTGTCATCGAATTTGATCAGACTGATGCGGTCTTTAACGTCGAGCTTTGCGGCGAATTGCTCAGCCGCCCGCCGAAAATCATCCAGATTTGCGGCTACTGATGAAGAAGCATCGACCATTAAAATCACATCGACTGGCACCTGTCTCAACGCGAGATCATTGAGTGGCTGTTCACGATCATCTTCGAAGACCCGAAAGTCGTCGCGTCTTAAGTCGGAAATAAGCCGGCCTTCCGCATCACGAACCGTCACCGGCAGCATCACCTCAGTCGTATCGACAGAAATCACGTCACCGGGCGTGATCTCCTGATCGGGTTTCTTCCGCAGCATCGGAGCGGCGGGTGGCGGCCCCACGCGCTGTAATTGTGATTCGGGAGTTGGGGACGGTTTTACCGCCGGTTTAGGTTTACTCCGCTGCGCGAGAGTTCGGGGAAAGCCAATAAAACCATAGATGGCTGTCCCGATGACCAGGAAAAGGCAGCATTCGAGTAACAACCGAGTCGACTTATTTCGGCTTAGACATGCCATTGGAAGGTGCTGCGGATTTGCCAGCATTCGCGTCATCGCCCATAGCGACTTTCATAGCGGCGATCACCTTTTCGCCCACACGATGTTTCCGCAACTCAGTGAGCTTCGTTGGCGACAAGTCGAAGTCGGCAGGAGACTGCTCAATCCGACGCACAATCGTGCCTTCGGAAAAACCGGCTTCGACCAACTCGATAATGGAATCGTTGGTGAGTGAAGGCGTCTTTTCGAGTTTCATCGGGGCCGCGCCTTCGGAGGGTGGACGAATAATGCGCACAGTTGCCGTGCCGCTGGTCTGCGTGTCACCGTTCTGCTCGGCGTTGGCGCCGCCGGAATTTCGCGTGCTGCTTTGATTGTTTCCGCTCGAGCCGAAAATGTCAGTCTCTTTTTGATCGCGCGGCTGGTCGGTCTTTTGTTTATCGCGTTTGTTCTGAAAGAACGGATCGTTCTCCCAATTGTCATCCCCGTACACGGTCAATCCCTGCTGCCGATTGAGCATAGCGAGAATCACGTGCTCGTGAACTCCGCTTCGCTTAAGTTCAATCATGCTGTCTGGCGACAAGTCGAACGCCGGTGGACGGGCATTGATGATCGCGATAATCGTTTTTTCTTTGAAACCGGCGCGCACAAGTTTCAATACCGCAGCATTTGTGAGAGGGCCATTGTCATTTGTCTGCGACCAGACAATCCCTACCAGGAGCAGCACTAATACGAGCGGCGCAAGATTTCTAATGGCGGCACGCGGCATGCGATTTCACTCCTCAATTCGAAGCGGACGTGGCTTTGCGGTCTTGCTTTGGCTCAATGCCGTAGCGACGGCTAATCCGTTTTACGTACTCGCGAGTCTCGCGATACGGGGGAACGTTGCTGCCGTATTTTAGCACCGCTCCCTCGCCGGCGTTATAACTCGCCAAGGCTAAATCAACTCGGTCACCAAACATTGTCAGCAATTCCTTCAGGTATCGCGTTCCACCCACAACATTCTGTGCGGGATCGAATGGATTGGTCACGCCAAAACGAGCGGCTGTGCCAGGCATCAACTGCATGAGCCCCCGCGCGCCTTTCGGGCTAATCGCGTGACTATCGAAATGCGATTCATGTTCAATCACGCAAAAGACAAGGTATGGATCTACGCCAAATCGATTGCCGTTTGTTTTGATAAGCTGATCGAAGCGAGGGTTGCCGGTCGTCCAGTCACGCGCCTTCCAACCCGGCTTCACCGTAAGAGTTGAATCACGTTCGATTCGGTCGATACGCTCGCGAGCGATCAGGAATGAAAAATTTCCGCGCCGGCACCAGGCGCCGTCATCGTCTTCCTTCACTTCCTCAACCTTCATGCGCGCGCCGCCCTTTAGCATCACCCAAAACGAATCGGGCACCGCTAATTTCGGGTTTTCCGCGTTCGGCGCTTGGTTCTCAGGGGGTTTTTCAATGAGTGCGCGCACCGCTTCGACCGACCTGACCGTGCCGGCAACCCGCTTCGTTAGGCCACCGTCACGGTACCAATAATCGGCGCCGATCTTCGTAACCTCATCAGCAACGATCACGGAGCCGTCAGCAAGCAGAATTTTTTTCCCGATGACCGGACCATCGCCGGGCACGGTCGCCGCGGGTGCTGTTTTTTCCGCGGAGTTGCCACGAGCCTTATGCGCACGCGCCTTTTGTTGCGCGCGCGCATCAACCACGGAGAGAATCACGAGCGCCAGCAGGACGTGCGGGAAGAGAGATTTGAGAATCGATTTGATCATTCGACGTCTGACATCACATCTCGAGCGATACTTCAGGCTCAGACATTTCCGCCGACACGTGCGGCTTAAACGCGTGCGTCGACCCGAAATAGTTTTTCCACGCAATATCGACCAGTTCCGCCGTCACTCTCGGTTTAATGCCTTCGTACAGGCAAAGATCGCTAATTCGGTTCAGGAGATCACGCGGCTCGCAGGACTTCATCAGCCGTTGTTCTTGTTCGTACTTTCGGAGGACGTACAGAAGACAACCCGGATCGACGTGAATTCCGCGTTGACGAGCGGCGCGTTCAAAGATTTCGACGTAAGCATCCGGTGTCGGCGGATCGATGCGTGCGCGATAACCCATCCGTCTGAGAAAAGCTTCGTCTACCAAATTCTTCTCTTCGAGGTTAGTCGAGAACACGATCAGTTGCTCAAAGGGAACTTCGATCTTCTGGCCATTATGCAGCGTCAGGAAATCGATGCGACGTTCGAGCGGCAGGTGCCAGCGATTCAGTAAATCCTGCGGGGCGACTTGTTGCCGACCAAAATCATCGATTACCAGCGTCCCGCCATTAGATTTCAATTGAAACGGTGCTTCATAGAACTTTGCTGACTCAGACCAGGCGAGGTCTGTATCCTTCAACGTCAACTCACCGCCGACCATGATCAACGGGCGAGAGATGCGCACCCAACGACGATCGTACTCAATGCCCATCGCTTCATCCTCGGCGACTTGATGTACATGCGGATCGAAGATGCGAATAACGCGGCCATCGATTTCGAGCGCGTACGGAATCCAAATGTCCCCCGCCAATGCCGCGTTGATACGTTCCGAAACGGCCGTCTTACCGACGCCGGGCAGGCCCGTGAGAAACAGCGAAGCTCGCGAATTGATGACGCAACCCAACGTTTGGATTAACGATTCAGGCAGGACCAGATCGGCAAAAACCTGGCGCACTGCATCGACCGAAGCAGGTTTTGCAGGGATTGCTTGCAGTCGAGTTATCTGGGAATAGTCTGCTAACGAGACCGGAGCGGGACCTTCATAGGCGCACTGCGAGCGCAACCACATCACCCGTTCCCAACCATGATCAAGCATTGCGTAACGCGTCGTATTGATCGCGCTTTGCAAACGCATCTCGAGAAATTTTTCGCGGTACAGACGGTAGAGGATCTCTTCGGCGAGTCCCCTTGGGAGATGAAGTCTTTCAGCGACTGAGGCTGTGGTCGGCTCCGGAAGGGTGGCGGCGTGTTTCAGCGCAAGATCAGCGAGGAAGGTTTGCGATACCCCAAGATCCGCCAGTTCCTCCGGAACCGGCGGCCCTACTGTCTCAACCTTATTAGTAGTAACGATTCCCAGCGGGCCCATCGTTTCTCCCCACGAGTGATCTGGACGAACCGGGCAGGTTCATTTCTGTGCCGACGCGTTCGCGACTGCCTGCAAGGACGTTAATGACTGCCGCGCACTTTCTGCCTTCTCATCATGGCCGTTGCTCGCGTAGAGCGATGCCAGCCGCGCGAGTACGCTAGTTGAATCAGGTCTAATGGCCCGCGCCTTTTCAAGTTGTTTGATGGCATCTTTTGCGCGTCCGCGTGATTCCAGTCGGTCGGCAATCTTCACGCGGCTGTCGAACTCTCCAAGCACATGAACCGAGCTCTTGTAAGCGTCGTCGTATTTTTCGGCGGCTAACTGAACAAGCACGAGATTGTTCCAGATTCGGTTGTCACTCGCATCCAGCTTCGCGGCTTTCTTCAGATTCTTAATGGCCTCGTCGTATTCGCCCTGCCGGTAAAGCAGGAAACCAAGATTGTTCAGATGCATCGCTTGATCGTTGGGATCGTGCGCGGCAGTTTCAAATTCGTCACGCGCACGCCCCCCAAGTCCCTTTCGGTCGTACGCTACTCCGAGCAGCATATGCACCTCGCCTGATTTCGGTTCGAGGGCTGCGGCCGTTGTCAGCTCACTAATCGCGTCGTTTAGTTGACCGGCATTTAACAGTTCGCGACCTCTTTGGATGCGTTCGGAGAACGGCCTCTCGTCAATGGTGGTACTGGCCGGCGTGGCGGGCGCAACCGTCGGAGTCGTCGCATCGTTGACGCGGCTTACTTCGGAACTCTCAAACTTGGTAATGTCCTTATCGGTAATTTTGGCAACTGTCTTTTTCTTTTTGCCCCCGCCAAATAAAGCTCTGAAGATTTTGCCGATGCTAAAGGAAGCAGGTGCCTGCGCATCGGTGGCGCTGGGCGGCCTGCTCCACGCGCCAACCTCTCCGAATCGCGGAGTGGCGAGCGTTACCAGCATCATGATCGATATGGTCGCGACAAGTAGAATTCGTCTTCTCATGGCTTAGCTTCCTCCAGCGCGCAGACGTTCAGTTGAACAGCAGGTCTGAAAGCGCAAACAGCGACGGCGCCAGAACTATCAAAATAATTACTGGAAACAGAAAACACGTCAGCGGAAACAAGAGTTTCAAAGCGGCCTTGGCCGCAGCCTGTTCGGCGCGCTGACGGCGCTTCGTGCGTAGAGACTCAGCGAACACGCGAACCGCCTTGGCGATTGACGAACCGAAACGATCGGCCTGGATCAACAAAGCCACGAAGCTGCGAATGTCATCTACGCCGGTCCGCTCCGCAAGATTGCGCAGGGCCTCTTCGCGGCTCCGACCAACACGAATCTCGAGATTTACAATGTCAATTTCGTAGTGCATGTCCGGATGCAGGTCCTTCAGTTCCTCGCCGATACGATTGAGCGCCGCATTCAAACCCAGACCCGCCTCAACCGCTACAACCATCAAGTCCATCGCATCAGCAAGTCCCCAGGTAATCCTCAGTTTGCGGGCCTGCGTTTTCTTGAGCAAAAAATATTTCGGTAGATAGAAACCCGCGGCCACTCCGAATAAACCCCAGATGATGAAATTATTGAGCGGACGATCGAGCAAGAAACAAATCACTGAGACAATCGTGGGCAACGCGATGAGCATGACAATCTGGATTGCGCGGAAGGCCGTGGCGGCGTCCGGAGATCGATAACCCGCCTGCATCAACTGTTTCTGAAGTTTTGCCGCCTCGACCGCCGAGATCGGGATGATCCGATTGATGGGATCAGCCACGCGTTCTGCCATGACTGTCAGCGGGTTGTTCTCGACCAACGCGAGCGATGGATCCATCGTCTCGAGTCGCGCTTCGACCGCGCTCGCCGGCTTCGCAAACACCAGATAGAGGCTCATAACCCCGAGCGCCAGGCAACTAAAGACGAGAATGACTATGACAGTTAACATCCGAGCACCTGTGCTTTCTTCCGACTAGACCTTGATATCCAAAATCTTCTTTATTGTGATCACACCGAGAAACTGAAGTATCGCGGCGAGCGCTATGACGTAATGGCCGCGTGTTTCATGGAGCAGCGAAAATGTGTGATCCGGATTAAGCAATGTGAGCACGCCGATAATCGCAATCGGCAAAACGCACAGCACCCAGGCCGAGCCGCGCGACGCCGTGGTCAGCGTGCGAAAATCTTCCATCAGCTTGTACCGGGCTCGAATGGTGTGCGAAACCTTCTCGAGAATCTCGCCGAGGTTGCCGCCGGTTTCCCGCTGAATGTGCATCGCCGTGACGCAGAGACGCAGATCGAGCAGCGGCACGCGTTCACTCAACCGATCGAGTGCCGCTTTTGTCGACAGCCCGAGTTTCTGCTCTTCGAAAGTGATCCGAAATTCGGTGGCAATCGGCTCGGGCATTTCCGCTGCGACCTGATGCAACGACTCAGAGAAGGCATGACCTACCGACAACGAACGGCTTAGTAAGTCGAGTGTGTCCGGAAGTTGCGAATTAAATTTATTGAGCCTTTTCTTGCGCTTGCGTGACGCAAAAATAATCGGCAGCAACGACGCGATTATCGCCGCCAGCACCGCAATTGCGGCGGGGGCGACTGTATAAGCCGCCAGGCCCGCCATCAGGCCCGCGATTCCGCAAAAGAACAGAAGTCGACTCACCGTGATGTTCGTATCCGCCTGGCGAAGCATCGTGTCGAGCTTCTTCATCACGTTAATCGACGAAAGCAGGTCATGGATGAACGGCGAGCCGCCCATCGTGTCCTCGCGCATGATCTGGACAGCTTCTTCCGGAGAGCGTGTCGAGGATTCCTGTAACGCCTCGGCGACGCGTTGTTGCAGGCGAGCGTGTCGCGCGTCAGACTTGCGCGAAGCAACGAGAAACAGCGCGTACGTCGCAAACAGGAAAAAGAGGAAGACGAATGTGGATATCAACATGTTTCCGAATGCCTCCTAGAAAAACGCAGGCAACTGCATACCGTATTGCGCCAGCCGCTCAGTGAACCGCGGGCGAATGCCCGTATGACGGAATCGTCCGATCACGCGGCCCGATCCATCAACTCCGGTGCGCTCAAACTGGAAAATCTCCTGCATGGCGATCGTCTCGCCTTCCATGCCTGTGATTTCGGAAATCGACACGATGCGACGTGTTCCGTCGGTAAGTCGCGCGACCTGGATGACCACGTTGACGGCCGAAGCGATCTGCTGCCGCATGGCCCTGTCGGACAGCCTCATGCCAGTCATTTGAATCATGGTCTCAAGGCGCGCCAGAGCGTCACGCGTACTGTTCGCGTGAATCGTCGTCAGCGAACCGTCATGGCCCGTGTTCATGGCCTGCAACATGTCGATGGCCTCAGCGCCGCGGACCTCGCCGACGATGATTCGGTCAGGTCGCATACGTAAAGCATTCTTAACCAGATCACGCTGGGTAACTTCGCCCTTACCCTCGATGTTGGGTGGCCGGGTTTCCAAACGAACGGCGTGTGGCTGCTGTATTTGCAATTCTGCGGAGTCTTCAATGGTGACAATGCGCTCGTCGCCGGGAATGAATGCGGACATCGCATTAAGCAGCGTCGTCTTGCCTGCACCGGTGCCGCCCGAGATGATCATGTTCAAACGGGCGCGCACACACATCTCGAAAATGATCGCGACTTCCTTGGTTAACGCGCCGTTCTGAATCAGTTGCGGCATCTTCAGCGGGTCGGTGCCGAAGCGACGAATCGAAAGCACGGGCCCATCAATCGCCAGTGGTGGAATAATTGCGTTCACGCGCGACCCATCCGGCAAACGCGCGTCGACCATCGGCTGCGCTTCATCTATGCGGCGGCCAACGGTGGAGACAATCCGTTCGATCACGCGGCGCAAATGCTCGTCGTCTTTAAAAGAGATCGCTGTTTTCTCGAGCTTGCCACACCGTTCGATGTAAATGTTGGAGTAGGAATTCACCAAAATGTCTGAGATGCTTCCGTCGGCTAGCAATGGTTCAAGCGGACCCAAGCCAAAGAGTTCATCGTGAACTTCGCTCACCAATCGTTCGCGCTCGACAAGCGAGAGTGGCGTGTTTTCCGCGGCCAGGAGATCCTCAGCGAGTCGTGACACTTCGGCCGCGATACGGTCCGCCGGCAGGTTGTTCAGTTTGACCAAATCCATCCGCGAGATGATCGCGCGATGCAAGCGCGCCTTCATCTCCTGAAAGGCCTGATTGCCGTAAAGCACTTCGTCGAGAGCGCCCGTTTGCCCGGTGCCGTTTCTTTCTTTAATGTAGCGTTCCCTGAGAGCCATTCTGGTTCCCTTGCTAATCCCGTCTTGTTCTATAGCCATGACCATCGTGTGAGTCGCATGCAGTCATTTTCATGACTTGCTCATATTCGCTGCCAACTCGAGCGAAGTCGGCGAACTCTGCCGGCTAAAAAAATTGCGAAGCGATTTCTTCCGCGGTTGCGCGGCAGTCGAGTTGGGGCCTTCGGTAAAGAGCGATCCAGCGATTCTTTTTATCTCAAGCGCGATGCGTGATCCTGGTTCGGTTTGCACGTGTGGACGGCCGAGGTTTATCGAATCCATGACCTTGCCGTAGTCGTTGGGCACAAGCCCGAAAAATTTTTGACCGAGATGCGCCTGCACTTTCGACACTTCGACGTCGGTGTTCTTCGTCCAGCGATTTACGACAATATGAATTCTGCCGCGCGGGTAACCCAGACGATCCAGCACGTTCAGCGCGCGTTTCGTGCTGCGGATGCCCGGGATGTCGAGGGCCATCACCAGCAATATCTCGTCCGCGATATCCAGCGCCGCGATCGTTATCGGATCAAAGGTGTGCGGCAGGTCCAGCACCACGCGCGCGTATCGCTGGCTGACGAGATGCAGAATTTCGGTCACATGTTCGGGCTCGATCTCTTCCGTCTCATGCGCCTCGGACGGCGCCGCCAGCAGCGCGAGGTTCGTCGAGTGCGAAGTAATCAAACTCGTCATCAATGCATCGTCCAGCCGCGCGCGATTGGTGACGAAATCCGCGATTGAATAGCGCGGCTCAAGGCCGAGAAACGAGGCGTCATCACCACTTTGCAGGTTGAGGTCTACAAGCAAGGTAGGCTCGTTCATAGCGGCGGCCAGGTTCGTGGCCAAAAAAGAGACGCCCGTGCCGCCTTTGCCGGAGAACACGGCGATGACTCGGCCTTCCTTTTTCTGATCGGTCTCGCTGATGCGCCGGCGCGCAGACACGCGCTCAAGCACGGTTTGGAATTCACTTTTTTCAATAGGTAATTGCAGAAACTCGTGCGCGCCCGCGCGAATGCTGCCGAGAATCATCGTGGGAGAAGCATCGATTGAGGCCGCGATGATCGCCGTTTCAGGCGAGACTGTGGCCATCTCCTTTATCAGTTCTAATTGCTCGTCCTGACCGAGCGCATCCAAAACGACGACGGCGGCGCTGGGGCGGACCCGCGCCACGTCTAACAATAATTGACGGCCATCGCTGCACTCCGTCAAAAGACGGCAGTAGGCGCTGCCAAACAGAGCATTCTTGATCTCTGTGCGCGCCGCCTCGCTCGAGCCCATTACGCTGAATGTAACTAAATGCATGGTTCCCTTCTGTTCCCTCTTCACTTACGGGCACACTTGGGGCGAGGCGCCCGCGCTTTCGCCGGATACCGTCGTGCGATATGGCGGCATGGTAATTACTCGGCTGATTCCGGGGATGACAAAGTTGAAGTTAAAATTCCGAACGCTCACCGTCACTGTTCCCGTCTGCACTCCAAAATTTGAATACTCGACACAGATATTGTTGGGCGTCAGACCGGAAACATTCGTTCCGGTGCCCGCGGCATTACCATAAATCGCGTAATTCGTGATGGCCGTCAGGCTAGGGCCGGTCGTATCGCAGCCATTGGTAGTTCGAATCGTGCCGGCGGGATTTGCTGCCGCCTGCATCGATGCGTATCGCGCGCCCCGTCGCGTCGCATCGACCAGCGCGTTGTGCGTAAAGAAAAGGCTTCCCGCCGCCACGATGCCGACCAGCATCATGAAAAAGAACGGCGCGATGAACACAAATTCCATTAGGCTCCCGCCTCGCTGTCCGGGGTGTTTGAAGTAGCACGCGCATCTTGC